>Ga0213836_100275_pt1 | contig 46230 bp, 37 predicted proteins | sample SWPATP03_FD_160578 | JGI IMG/M metagenome (GOLD analysis project Ga0213836, IMG submission 160578) | Coastal seawater microbial communities from Marineland, Florida, United States - SWPA TP0 #3 | ecosystem: Environmental > Aquatic > Marine > Coastal | place: USA: Florida | collected 2016-08-05
GCAGACGCGGATGCCGACGCAGACGCAGACGCGGATGCCGACGCAGACGCAGACGCAGACGCTGACGCCGATGCGGATGCCGACGCAGACGCGGATGCCGATGCCGATGCCGATGCAGACACAACCGCCTACGACAATACCGCCGTCGCGTCGATCAACCTTTCCCCCGTGGTGACCAACGTTGATATCGGTACCCAGACTTACGGCGTTGCCGTCAGCCTTGGTGGCTTGGACCTCCAGGTGCTTCCGAACGTCGAAACGATCGATTTCAACGTCGAGGAGGGCCATACGCTCGATGCACGTTTCGAACTCGACGAGGGCCTAAGTCTCGGCGTTCTGTCCGATTATCAGGTGGTCATCCAACGATTTGACGGTGTCCAGTGGACCAACGTCACAGGCACCGGCACCGGCAATGCCACACTGCTGGACCTGCAGTTGCTGGATGGTGCACCGACAGTGAGCCTGGAGGATCTTGGACCGGGCCAGTATCGCGCCTTTATCGCCTATGACGGCTTGCTGGGTGCGGGCCTCGGAAGCGAGCTGACGATCACCGGGACGGATACCGACACAACCAGTATCGGCGCCATCGCCGTAGTTGCGGCCAGCGGCAACGTCATTACCGACGCAGGTGTCAGCGGCGAAATTGACGCGGTCAATCCCGGCACCATCATTCAGAGCATCAATGCCACACCGGTGACCGCTGCAGGTGCAACCATCCAGGGAGATCACGGTACACTGGTCATCAGCCAGGATGGCAGCTACACCTACACCCCGAACCCCGATGCAGCCGGCATCGGACGGGTAGACTCCTTCGAATACACGATCTTCGATCCGCAAACCCAGGCGACTTCGACTGCGGAACTGCATGTTCAGATCGACAGCGAGGGACAAAACCTCACCTTCTCGACGATTGATCCAACGGCGGATGCGAGCCTTGGAATTGTCGCCACGGACGACGCTTGGGCGGCGACCGTCGTGACCACTCACCCGGTGACGGAGGCCGTGAACGCCGACTTCCTCGATGTCTCGTTGGGACTGTTTGGGGGAAGTGAAACGGGAACGTTCACGGTGGCCGCCGGATCCTTGGCAACGGTTCAGATCGGCGCGGACACAGACCAGCTCCTGGGTCTCCTCGGGACAACGACGATCACCGTCGAAATGCAGCAGGCTGACCTCAGTTGGACGGTCGTCGAAACCAGCACAGGTGCCAATCTGGCCGAGCTTGCCGGTTTGCTTGGCGGCTCCACAGGCCTGGAACTGCAGGACCTGGAAGCGGGCAACTACCGCGTTACGGTATCGCAGGATGGCGTGAACATCGGTGGCAACATCGACGTGCAGCTCGCCACGTCGACGAGTGACCTCGGAACGGTCATTTCCGATGGCGTAGTCGCGGCAGTCGGCAACGTTCTGGACGGTGATACGCTCGGCTCCAACTTCACCAACTTCCAGGTGTCCAATGGGACAGTGTTTGTCGATCCGGCCGCCGCAGGTACCGTCATCGTTGGTGATCACGGCACGCTCAGAGTCTCTGCCGATGGCAGCTATTCCTATGAGCCGAACGACACACTCGGCCTCGATGGAATGACCGACAGCTTCACCTACCGTCTCGTTCATCCCAATGGAGAGGTCGTTGAAGCAGAGTTGACGATCCTCATCGACCAGGCAGAGCCCGTCGCCGGAACGTCGGTGATGATGGCGGCCGATACAGGCTCTGAAGCTTTGCAGCCGAGCATGCTGACGTCCGCGTTCGCAGACTTCGACCTCCTGGATCTCGATACCGGAAGTCACGGCCGGTTTGGCGATCTGACAGACGTCATCTCGCTGGATGGTGTGAGCACCGATCTCGGTGAGTTCATCGATCTCGGGAGCGTCAGCGCACTGCCGATCGACGTTGGCCTCCACGAACTTCTAAGCGGAGACCAGGGCCTTGTCGTGGACGGTGACCTTGATATCGGCGGGCTCGCCGGAGCCGTCGGTGTTGCCGACCTGCCCGAGTTTGCCGGCAACCTCGTCCCCACGGTCTTGGAGGACACGACCGTGGACCTGCTGGACGGTTCGGCCGCAGACAGTGTGCTGCATGGCGGCTTGCTGGGGGGAACTGTGGGCAGCCTGCTCGACGACGACGCTCTGCACCATGCCGGTACCTCAGTGATCTAGCCCTCAGTCGTGCTGCTGCCGGTTCTGCGGCAGCGGCACGACACCCGCTCGCCCGTCGTTTGCAGACGCTTGAAAGGCACGGCATTGACCCAAGCAACACCTCAGTTCGACGTCGCGCAGCAGAACCAGGCGGACGGCTGGATCGAAATGTTTGAGCAGGTTGCCCGGATTTACGGACTGGGCTTCTCGATCGAAGCGGCCCGCAAGGCTGCGGCGGCTTATTCGCTGGAAGACCAGGCGAAATACGTCCAGCGGCTCGCGCAAAAATTCGGGCTTCGTGTGAAGCTGGCTCAACCCAGTCTGGACATGATGACCAGCTGGAGGCTTCCCGTCATCGTGCAGCTCAAGGACGGGTCGGTTGCAACGGTTGTCGCCATCGATGCGCAACGCAATGGCGCCGTCGTCTTTGCCGGCGACAACGGTCTGAAAACGACGCTGGCGATCGATGTGCTGTGTGCCGAGGCAACGCTTGCGGCCATTCCCAGGCCGGCACGCTCCACACCTGACTCGAGGGTAGACACCTATATCGCCCCGCATGACGAAAGCTGGTTCAGACGGTTCGCGCTCGGTGACCTGCGCCCCTATGGCTATGTTCTGGTGGCATCACTGATCGCCAACGCGCTGTCACTCGCCGGCGTCATCTTCTCGATGCAGGTCTATGACCGCGTTGTCCCCGCCAACTCCATGAGCACCCTTTATGTGCTGTTTGCAGGCGTCATGCTCGCCGTGCTGTTCGACTTTGTCGTTCGCAAGATTAGAGGTTCGATCATCGATATCCTCGGCAAGCGCTGTGATCTGCGACTGTCCGACCTGATCTTCGGCCACGCGCTGCGTGTGAAAAACAGCGTCCGCCCAAGATCGACCGGAACATTCATTGCTCAGTTGCGGGATCTTGAGCAGGTCCGCGAGGTGTTCACCTCGACCACCGTTGCCGCGGTCGCGGACCTGCCGTTCTTCTTCCTGTTTCTGGTCATCTTCTGGTTCGTGGGCGGGATGCTGGTCGTCATCCCGGCGGTCGCACTCTTGCTGCTTGTCCTGCCTGGAATTCTGTCACAACGAAGACTGCACCAGAGCGCCAGCGCTGCAATGCGCGAGGCATCGCTCCGCAACGCGATCCTGGTGGAGAGCATTCAGGGCATCGAAGACATCAAGATGCTGCAGGCGGAGGAGCGCTTCCAGCAGAAATGGAATAACTACAACGCGGTCAATGCCGATGCCCAACTGAAGATGCGCGTTCTGACGTCGTCTCTGACCGGCTGGAGCCACAGCGTTCAGACGAGCGTTTACGCGTTCATCGTATTCTTCGGCGCACCGATCGTCATGGCTGGGGACATGACAACGGGTGCGCTTGTTGCCTGCTCCATTCTCGGCTCCAGGATGATGGCGCCGATGGCGCAGCTCACCCAGGTTCTCAGCCGTGTCCAGCAGGCAAAAATCGGGCTGAAGAGCCTTGACGCGATCATGCAGATGCCCGTCGACCATCCGGTCGCCGAGACACGCATCTCTATTTCCGCCATTGCCGGAACCTACGAGTTTCGATCGACCGCGTTCCACCACGCGGAGCCTGCCGGTAAACCGGCTCTGGTCTTGAGAAGCCTCAAGATCGCCGCCGGCGACAAGATTGCCGTACTGGGCAAGAACGGTGCAGGGAAATCGACTTTTCTGCAGGCGCTATCTGGGATGATCGAACCGAGTTCCGGCGAAGTCATGCTCGACAATATTGCGCTGAGACATATCGATCCGTCGGATCTGCGCCGTGACGTGGGGCTGCTGACCCAGAACTCCCGCCTGTTCCACGGGACCCTGAGGGAGAACGTTACGCTCGGTGCCTCCAACGCCTCCCAGTCCGCAATCCTCGACGCGCTCTCGATCGTCGGTGCCGACGAATTTATCCGCGCGCTGCCGAAGGGACTGGACTACCCGTTGCAGGAGGGCGGCAACGGGCTGTCCGGCGGGCAGCTGCAGGCGCTCCTCCTCGCCCGCCTGCTGGTGCGCGATCCCAATGTCGTCCTGCTCGATGAGCCGACAGCCGCCATGGACGAGGCGACGGAGCGGTTGTTCATAGCGCGCTTCCAGACCTGGTCGCGCGACAAGACGGTTGTCATCGCAACCCATCGCATGCGGGTTCTGGAACTGGTCGACAGGGTGATGGTGTTCGACAAGGGTCAGCTGGTGCTCGACGAGGCAAAGGCAGATGCGATGACGACGCTGAAGGGCATAAAGCCGCTCGCCCCAGAAAAAACAGTGCCACCCAAACTGGTTCCTGTTCACAACACGTCTGGCGGGATTTGAAGACATGGCAGAGATCTCGAGCGACAAGGCTTCGGACTACGGGTGGGCTTTCGGTGACGAGGACGATGTCCAGCTGTCAAAGGCAAAGACCGTCATTCTTTTGGCCATGATCCTCCTGACAATCGCGACGGTTTGGGCTTATTTCGCCATGCTTGAAGAGGTCTCCACCGGCGCGGGTCGTGTCGTTCCGATCAGGCGCGAACAGGTCGTCCAATCGCTTGAGGGGGGCATCGTTTCGGAGCTCTTTGTTCGCGAAAACCAGATTGTAGAAACCGGCCAGCTTCTGGCGCAGCTGGATCCGACGATCACCGAATCGGATGTCGGTGAATCATCGGCCAAATACCGTGCCTCGCTTGCGGCCGCCGCACGCCTGACGGCCGAGATCAACCGGACAGCTTTGACCTTTCCGACCGAGCTGAATGCCTATCCGGACCTCATCCGTTCGGAAACCCAGCAATTCGAGGCGCGGACGACAAGCCTTGAACAGTCTCTGGAATGGATGGAACAAGCGATCGTACTGGCCAAACGCGAGCTGGAAATGAGCGAGTCGCTTGCCAAGATCGGCGCCGCCAGCAATGTCGAGATCATCCGGCTGAAGCGGGAATTGGTCGATCTTGAAATGAAGAAGGTCGATATCGCCGCCAAGCAGAACCTCAGCGCCCGCGAGGAACTCGCCAAGGCAAATTCCGACATCACATCGCTCTCCTCGACCATCAAGGGACGGTCCGACAGCCTGCAGCGCCTGACGCATCGCTCACCGGTTCGGGGCATCGTCAAGAATATCGAGGTGTCGACGATCGGTGGCGTCGTGCCGCCAAACGGCAAGCTGATGGATATCATCCCGCTCGACGACGAGTTGCTGATAGAAGCGCGTATATCGCCACGCGATATCGCCTTCATTCACCCCGATCAGCGCGCCAGCGTCAAGATCAGCGCCTATGACTACGCCGTCTATGGCGGGCTGGAGGGACGGGTAACTGCGATTTCCCCCGATACCATGCGCGACGAGGTCGATCCCAACACGTTCTATTACCGTGTGTTCGTGCAGACCACCACAGATGCGCTGGTGACCGCGCAAGGGACGCGCCTGCCGATCGTTCCGGGCATGGTGGCAACCGTCGATGTCAACACGGGCAGCAAGAGTGTGTTGGACTACTTGATCAAACCCTTCAACAAGGCGCGCGAGGCGCTGCGCGAGCGATAGGTGACCATGCCCGCAGAAACTTTCGGCCTTGCGCGGCTGGATCGCCTTCGAGACCCTGTTCGGCAGGTCATCCAACCACTCGACGCACCGCATCCGGCTTATGTGCTGTTTGTCTCGATCAGCGACGGAGACAGACGAGCGTCCGTTGCAACGGTCGGCGCCGACAGTTTTGACGCAGCCTGGCAAAAGGCTTTAAGCGCCGCCGGCGACCTCCTGGACAGCCAGAGGCTCGACGGCCGTCTGTTGCGGATCGACTGGCCGGTGCGGATCGAGAAGATCACGGTCGAGACCCTCCACAAACAGCTTGGTCGCACCAAGAGAAACTACTTCCGGCTCGGACTGTCGCTCAACGACCAATTCGAAACCGCGTTCCTGGACAACGAACTGAACGCCAACGCCATGCTTTATGGTGGCAACAAGGTCGAGCACTGCGTTCTAAACGAACGAAACTTCGCGCTCTATGCGAAGACACGATTTGGAAACGCGTTCGAAACGGATTTCGCCGAGGCGAGAGCGCTCTGGGCGTTTACAACGAGCGGTTTTTTTCTCGATGAGGAAGGCCGACACTACCGTCTTTGCGGCGAAGGTGCGGGAAGCGGTCAGCGTGAAGGTCAGCCGCTTGATCGTGCCATGCTCGATCGGCTGATCGACTCCTCATCCAGCTATCTTGCGTCTCAGGTCAAGCCGGACGGCGCGTTCGTCTACGGCTATCACCCGTGCTTCGACCGCGAGATCCGCACCTACAATGTCCTGCGCCATGCAAGCACGACCTATGCAATGATCGAAGCTTACGAGGTAACGAGGGATAGCAAGACGAGAGCTGCAATAGAGCGCTCGCTCGGGCAGCTGACCGGTCATCTTACCCGGATCGCGAGACTGCCTGATGGGGCCGAGGCCGCCTTTCTGATCGACGTCGGTTCGGAGATAAAGCTCGGCGGCAATGCCGTCTTCCTCCTGGCGCTCGCGAAATATACAAGTGTCATGAGCGATGATCGATATCTGCCGCTGATGGATAAGCTCGCCACCGGTATCGTTCATATGCAGGACGCAAAGACCGGTGAATTCCGCCACGTCCTGCTTTACCCGGACCTTTCCACCAAGGCCGAGTTCCGCACTGTCTATTACGACGGCGAGGCCGCCTTCGCGCTGATGCGCCTTTATGCGCTCACCCGCGACATCCGCTGGCTCGGCGCGGTTGAAAAGGCTTTCGAGCATTTCCTGCGCCGGAACTACACGCAATATCACGACCACTGGCTGGGTTATTGCGCCAACGAACTGACGCTGTTTCGGCCGGAGGAACGCTATTTCCGCTTCTGCGTCGAAAATGTCAGCACCTATCTCGATTTTGTCGCCAATCGCATAACCACCTTTCCGACACTGCTGGAACTGATGATGGCAACCCGGCAGGCGCTGTCGCGGATTGCTGACCACCCGGATCTGGTTCCGCTCCTCGGCGAGATCGACCTTGCAGCGTTCGAGGTAGCGCTCGAGAAACGCGCTCATTACCTGCTGAACGGTCATTTCTACCCGGAGGTGGCGATGTTCATGCGCAACCCAAGGCGGATCATGGGTTCGTTCTACATCCGCCACCACGCGTTTCGCGTAAGGATCGACGATGTGGAACACTATCTGTCCGGGCTGATCGCCTATCGCGCGTATCTGAACGAGAAAGAGGCGTTCAAATCGCTGGTCTCTCGGCAGGCAGGAGCCGGTTCATAGTAGGGCTCAGCAAGGGCGAGTGGCGTAACGATCGGTCAGTCGCGGTAACATTTTACCATATCAAGAATGACCATTGGGGAAGCTCGAACAGATCAAGATAAAGGATCCTCAGAAACTGCGACCCTAGGCGTGGAAATATGATATATTTTCCATGCTCTATGCCATGGGATCGAATTGTCTTGAGACGTGTCAACATCCATGCACTCCTTGCCTATGCGGCCTTCTCCATCACTGACGCTAGTGTAAAGGCCGCCGGCGGCGGCCATTTGTCGGTCTTCCAGATGGCATTCATCGTCAACGTCTTCGCAGCTCTGGCCGTTCTCTTCACCCGCCATCCCGGCGAACGATGGCGCGACTTCTGGCGCACCGCCCATCCTCTTGCCGTGCACGGCCGCGCGATCTGCGGAGTTGTCGCCAGTCTTACAGGTGTCTACGCTTTCACCGCGATCCCGCTGGCGCAGGCCTACGCGCTGGTGTTCATGGCGCCCCTGTTCGTGACCATCATGTCGGCACTGGTGCTGAAGGAGCATGTGGGGATGTGGCGCTGGTCAGCCGTTATTATCGGCTTCATCGGCGTTCTCCTTGTCGTGAAGCCGGGCCACGAGGCATTCGAGGGCGGCCATCTTGCCGCGATATTCACCGGCCTCGGCACTGGCACGGCGGTCATCATTCTTCGGCGCGTTAACGGCAAGGTTAAGACAACGAGTGTTCTGGGAACACTCATCGCCTACCTTCTCCTAGTCAACGCGGGGGTTATGCTCATCCACGGCGCCATCGTGCCGACATTGAAGGAATGCGCCCTGCTGGCGCTTGCTGGCATGTCTTACGGCCTTGGTCAATGGGCCTTCGTGTCGGCCACGCGCCACGGGAACGCTACCCAGATCGCGCCAATGCACTACTCGCAGCTGGCGTGGGCTGTGGTCTTCGGCGCATTGATCTTCGACGAATTTCCCGATGCCGTTGCGCTTGTCGGTATCTCGATCATAATTTTCGCTGGCCTCTTGACGGTCTTGCGCGAGAAAATGCGTGGCACCAGCGGTCCGATCGGTAAGGCTGCAACCGTTGACAACGCCGACCTCGGGCACGATGCCGCGGAAAATTATCCGCCACCCATTCCCAAATAAAATATTTGATATATCATGTATCGTCTATCTGAAGCGCAACAGGGATGGTCGTGCAGACATGATGGGCAAGCCGGTGTTCGGGGTCGTGGCCGACGATCTCACAGGTGGAATGGAAACTGCCGCAATGCTTGTCGCGCACGGCGTCGACTGCGCATTTGTGACCGATCCTGAGGCTGTGGATACAATCGGCGATGTCGACGCTATCGTCGTTGCGCAGAAAACCCGCGTCATTCCGGCGGCACAAGCCGTTGCAAGAACCGAAAGAGCGGCCCGAGCATTGCTTGCGCGCGCCACACGCCAAATCTTCTTCAAGTATTGCGCAACGTTCGACTCGACCGATGACGGAAATATCGGCCCCGTGGCTGACATCCTGATGGCGACCACCGGCGCGCCCTATGCCGCCTTCTGTCCTGCCTCGCCGGCACTGAAGCGTACAGTCTACAACGGGCACCTGTTTCTCGGCAGCCAACTGATTTCGGAATCCCCCAAGCGGCACGATCCACTGACACCAATGACCGATCCGGACCTCGTCCGCGTGCTGCAGCGGCAGACGAAGACCCGAGTCGGGCTACTTGCCCACCCCGCCGTCAGCGAGGGCGGCACGACGCTCCGGCTGGCCGTCGCCGACCAAGCAGCAGAGGGCATCCGCTATTTCATTACCGATACGATCTACGATCGTGATCTCGACGCCATCGCCGAACTGACCTGCGACTGGCCTCTAATGACCGGCAATGCCACAATCGTCCAGCACTATCCGGCGCTGTGGCGACAGAGAGGTCTCCTGACCGGCGAACCGCATACGCGCAGCCTTCAGCCTGTGTCAGGCAAGGGTGTCGTGCTGTCTGGCAGTTGCGCCGAACGGACACTCGAACAGCTCGCCGACTTCGAGCGGTCGCATCCCGTCCTGCGGATCGATCTAACTGACATCGACAGCGCCGAGTCCGCGGTCGATGCAGCCCTCCGTTGGGCGCTGCCAAAACTCGAGACCGGCCCAGTCGGACTGTCGACATCCGCCGCGCCAGAGGCCGTTGCCGCTGCGCAGGCGCGGTACGGCAGGGATGGCGCTGCGGCGCTTGGCGAAAAGATCGTCGGCGACCTTGCCGTCGCCTTCCATGGCGCCGGCGTGCGGCGGTTCGTCGTCGCCGGTGGAGAAACGTCCGGGTCCGTCGTCGAGCGCCTCGGCATCCGCGGCCTGAATGTCGGTCCCTATGGCGGCCCGGGCGTCGGCACGGCAACCACGAACGGTGACGATCCCGTCGCTTTCTGCCTGAAGTCCGGCAAACTCGGCCCTGTCGACCTTTTCACCCGGGCGCTGGCGTCCATGAAGAACCCGGAGTAAATCGTATGAACGAGATGGACCTGCGAAAGACGATGCTCGACCTCGTCGCGAAGCTGGAAGTCAAGGGCTTTAATCACGGTTCGAGCGGCAATGTTAGCTGCCGCATCGGCGACGACATGCTGGTCACACCGACCGGTGGCAACAGCAGCAACATGACCGTGGAGCAACTGGTGCGGCTGGACCGGAATGGCGACAACGTCGGCAATGGCATCCCGTCCAGCGAATGGCATATGCATCAGGCAATTCTCCAAGCCTATCCGCATGTCCAGGCGATAATTCATACCCATGCGGACTGCTGCGTGGCGCTCTCCTGCCTCGCCAGGCCAATCCCTGCATTTCACTACATGATCGCCAGCTTCGGCGGCACGGACGTGCCATGCGCACCCTACGCCACCTTCGGCACGAAAGCGCTGGCGGATGGCGCCGTCGCGGCGCTGAAGGACCGGAAGGCGTGCCTTCTCGCCAATCATGGCATGATCGTTGCCGCCGCTTCCTTGCAGCAGGCCTTCGACCTGACGGTGAAGCTCGAGACGCTTGCCCGCCAGTACATTCTCGCCCGTCAGGCCGGCGAGCCTGCAATCATTCCCGACGACGAGATCGTACGCGTTCTGGAACGCTACAAGGGCTACGGCCGCAGCCGGTTGCCCGGCTGATCGTAAGGGGAGGATGCACCATGGAGATCACCGGCACCTCTAAGATCATGTTCGTACTTGCCGATCCCGTGGACCACGTCCGCGCCAGCGCCGTGCTGAATGCCTATTTCGCCGAGAGCGGCGAGGACCTCGCGACATCGCCGCTTGCCGTTCGCCCGCGGGACCTCGGCACCGTCGTCGACGCGATCCGCTGCATGGGCAACGTCGTCGGCTTCGGCGTCACTATCCCGCACAAGGTGGCGATCATGCCGCTGCTAAATGAGGTCACCAAGCGGGCCCGGATGATTGGCGCCGTGAACTTCGTCCGGCGAAGCCGTGACGGCTGGCTGGTTGGCGACAATCTCGATGCACCAGGCTTTCTTGCCGGCCTCGACGCCCACGGTTGCTCGGTCGAAGGCAAACGGGTTCTGCAACTCGGCGGGCGGTGCCGGCCGCGCCACGGCAATGGCAATTGCAGAAGCCGGCGCTGCGGAACTGCGGATCTCCAATCGTGACGAAGCGCGCGGCCACGCTCTCGCCGACGCGGTACAGGCCCTGTTCCCGGCAACAAGGGTATCGGCCGGACCCGCTCCGCCGGAAGACTTTGATCTGATCGTCAATACAACGCCACTCGGAATGAAGCCTGGGGATGCGGTCCCGGCAGAGATCGGCGGCATCGCCAGTTCTACTGTGGTTTACGACATCATCGTCAATCCGCCAGTGACCAGGCTGATGGATGCGGCCTGCGCGCGCGGTGCCGTCACCATCGGCGGAAAAGCCATGCTCGACGCGCAAATGGCCCTTGTCGCAACATTCATTAAGCAGTAGCATTCCGATATATCAAATATCGAACGGAGTTCGCCACGTATAGGTTCAATACTAATCGCATTCTGAAGGGTCTCGCGCCCTGAGCCAAGCCAAACAAAAAAAGTGGGAACAGGCTTCATTGACTATGGCAACAAACAGAGCACCGGCGGCTGGCGCGTCTATCCGCATAAGTCGTCTTGAGAAGCGCTTCGGGAGCGTCTTCGCCGTCAACGGCGTCGACATCGAAATCGCTGCAGGAGAATTTTTGGCGCTGCTCGGACCAAGCGGCTCCGGCAAGACGACGATCCTGATGAGTGTGGCGGGTTTCGAGTTTCCCACGAGCGGAAACATTGTCGTCGATGAGGAAGACCTCACCTATCTCCCCGCGAACAAGCGCAACCTGGGAATGGTATTCCAGAACTACACGCTGTTTCCGCACATGTCCATTTTGGACAACGTTGCCTTTCCCCTAAAGATGCGTGGCATGGCGAAAGCCGAGCGACACGCCAAGGCTGAAGAAGCGCTCGCCACCGTACGCCTCGCCGGTTACGGGGAGCGCTTTCCAAACCAGTTGTCCGGCGGCCAGCAGCAGCGGATCGCGCTGGCTCGGGCAATCGTCTATCGCCCCCGTGTCCTGCTGATGGACGAGCCTTTAAGCGCTCTCGACAAGAACCTTCGCGAGGATATGCAGCTTGAAATCAAGCGCCTGCATGCCGAGCTCGGCATTACCGTGATCTTTGTCACCCACGACCAGAGCGAAGCGCTCACCATGGCGGACCGGGTCGCGGTGTTGAAGGACGGCAAGATCCAGCAGATCGGACCGTCGCGCGAGCTTTATGAGCGTCCAGCCAATCTCTTCACCGCCGGATTTATCGGCGAGATGAACTTCATCAACGTCACGGTGGAAAGCATCGTCGACACGATGACGGTCATGCTGCCGTCGGGCGAACGCTGGACCGTTCCGGCCGCTGCGGCCGTCGACACAATGCAGACTGGCCAGAAAGCCGTTCTCGGCTTCAGGCCCGAGCGCTTGGCTCTCGGCACCGGTGTTTCCGATTACTCGCTGCAAGTCACCCTGTCTGACGTCGTCTATGCGGGGGCCGCCCTGCTGCTGATTGGCACATTGCCCGACGGAACGGAAATCCGCGCTCGCCTTCCCGGCGCTTCCGATCTCGCCGCACTGACACGCGGCGCGACAGCGACCTTCAGCGTTCCGAAAGAAGCGATCCTGCTCTATGCCGAGGGGACAAAGTGACCAGTCGCACCCGATCCCAGTTCTGGCATTCTGACGGTCGACGCCTCAGCGGACTGGCAACGCTGCTGCTGCTGGCGCCGTTCTTCGCCATCATCGCATTCGTCTTCCTCTACCCAATCGCCCAGCTTCTTTACATCAGCTTCATGGAACCGGCCCCAACACTCGATAACTACGCACGGGTCGTCACAAATCCGGTCTATGCGCGGGTACTGATGCGGACCGTGTGGACTGCTGTGCTGGTAACCGGCCTTGCCATCTTGCTCGGCTTCCCGGTCGCCTACTTTATGAGCCGCGCCCGCGGCACCACGGCTGCCCTGGTCGGCGCCTGCGTCATTCTACCCCTGTGGTCGAGCGTGCTGGTGCGTACTGCTGCGTGGTCGTTCCTCTTCCAGCGTGAAGGCTTAGTGAATTCCGGCCTGATCGCTGTCGGCATCACATCAGAGCCGCTGAAGCTTCTCTACACGCAAGGAGCGGTCGTTGTGGCGATGACTCACGTGCTCCTGCCGTTCATGATCCTGCCGATCTTCGGATCCCTGCGCGCCATTCCCAACGACTATCTACGCGCCGCAGCAGTTCTGGGCGCGTCGCGGTTCGCCACCTTCCGAGAAGTGATCCTGCCACTCAGCCTGCCGGGCATCGCCAGCGGCTCGCTGCTGGTATTCCTGACCGCACTTGGCTTCTTCATCACACCGGCACTGCTCGGATCGCCGCAGGAACTGATGATCGCCACACTTGTCTCGCAGCAAATTCGCGAGGTCCTGGACTGGCCGTTCGCCTCGGCACTCGTCGGCGTCCTGACGCTGTTCGTTACCCTGCTCGCAATCATCTTCAGCAAGACGCTCCGGTTCGATCGTTTGATGGGGGCGCAATCATGAAACCACCCGTCGACAAAGGCTCGCTGGCTCTCGGCGCATATGTCTACGCCGTTCTCGCCTTCATCATCATTCCGCTGGTCATTGTCATCCCGATGTCCTTTGGCACAAGCGACTACCTGGAGTTCCCTCCACGCGGCTTTACGCTGAAATGGTACGAGGAATTTTTCGCCAGCCGCCAATGGCGCAACGCCATGTGGCTCAGCGTGCAGGTTGCCTTCCTCACCGCGATCTCGGCGTCGGTCATCGGCACCGCGGCGACGTACGCCATGGTCCGCGGAAGGAGCAGTCTCGCGACGCTCTTCCAGATCCTGCTGATCGGCCCGATCATTGTCCCGCACATCGCGCTGGCGGTCGGTCTCTACCTGTTCTTCCAGTCGATCGGGCTGTCCGGGACGGTTCCAGGCTTTGTGCTTGCCCACACCATCCTGGCGCTTCCCTTCGTCGTGTTCACAACCGCCTCTGCACTTGGGAAGGTGGATGCGAACCTGGAAGCGGCGGCGATGAGCTGCGGTGCGAGCCGTTTCAACGCTTTCCGTTTGATTACGCTTCCCCTCATTCTGCCGAACGTGGTGAGCGGCGCGCTGTTTGCCTTCATCATCTCCTTCGATGAACCGGTCGTTTCCTTCTTCCTGTCCGGTGTCCGCTACAAAACCCTTCCGCGACGGATGTTCGAAGACATCGAGCAAAACCTGACCCCCATCATTCCGGCGATCGCCACGCTGCTGATCGTCCTCTCCATAATAATACTCGCCGTCGCCTTCCTCATGAGGTCGCGAGCCAAAACCTGACTGGGAACCACGCGTAAAACTGAAAAACAAGAGGAGAACCATCATGCCGATACAGAACTGGAAATGGACCACCGCAGCGATCACAATCGCCGCAGGAATAGCCGCCACGACGCCCGCCGTCGCGCAGGAACTGGAGGAGCAGCTGGTCATCGCCACGACAGGCGGCCTGATGGGCAATTCGCTTGCCAAGTATTTCTACGAACCGTTCGCCGAGGCCAAGGACGTTGAAGTGGTGCCCGTCGCCATCGAGGTTCCCGACCAGTGGGCGCGTGCGGAAGCGATGACGCGCACAGGAAACGTCGAATTCGATATCGTCACTGCCACCGGCCCCGATCTCGTCGCGCGCACTAACATGCTCGAGAAAATTGACTGTAGCCAGCTTCCCAGCGTGCAGAAATTCGGCGTTGCGGATGCTTGCACGCCCTACGGCGTCGCCCGGACCACCGGTGGCATGCTGATCAACTACAATACCGACGTGTTCAAGGACAAGGCGCCGAAGACCTGGGCGGACTTCTGGAACGTCAAGGACTTCCCCGGCCCGCGCGGCCTGCCTGACACGGGCGATCGCGACTGGTGGGTTCCGGTCGCCGCACTTCTGGCAGACGGAGTGAAACAGACCGAACTCTTCCCGCTCGATCTTGAACGCGCGTATAAAAAGCTCGATGAAATCAGGCCGCATGTCGCGGTCTGGTGGAAGACCGGCGACCAGGTGCAGCAGATCATGCGCAACAAGGAAGTCGTGATGACCATGAGCTACTCCGGCCGCGCGCTGGCAGTGGTCAAGGAAGGCGCGCCGGTTGCCATGTCCTGGGACGGAGCCATCCGCGACACCGGCTATATGGCGATCCTCAAGGGTGCGCCCGACAAGAATGCTGCGCTTGCCTATCTCGACTTCTTCTACGCCAATTCCGAAGCGCATGTGCCTTTCATGCGTGACGTGAACTACGCGACCGGCAGCAAGACCGTCTACGACCAGCTGAAGCCGGAGGAAGCAAAGCTGTTTGCGACTTCGCCGGAGAACTACGAGAAGCTGGTGAAACCGGACTTCACATGGATCGGCGCCCATCGCGACGAACTGCGTCAGCGCTGGACAGCCTGGCTGACCCGCTAATCGCTTTAAAACGGTCAGTCACAACTGCTCCTCATCGCCTTCTCCCCGTCTGTGGGGGGAAGGCCCAACATGCCGATAAGCAAATCCATACGACTGTAACGACAGGACGATTTCCATGGATCACACCAGTGACCCGAACGCGCTGCGCTATGTCATCGACCCGCAACGGCTCGATCTGGTGGAGGAGTTCCGCGACAGCCCGCTTGGCGTGCATGGGGCCGAACTTCGCAAGATGCTGGCCAAGATGCGCTGGGGCAAAGCCCAGGGTCGTCTCGTGCTGGTCGTGCTGGAGGCCGGCAAGGCCTGGCGCCTGTCGCGCATTCCCGAGCGGCGCGGCGATCCGATGCCTTTCGTCGACGAGCGCATCTTCACCTCGCTGGCCGAGGCGGAATGGCATGTCTTCAAGATCCGCTGGCAGGCCATGACGGGTGCAACATTACCCCCGGAGTATCAAGGTGATCTATAAGACCAACGAGTATCTCGGCTACCCTGACCGCATCAGCGTTCCGGCTGGAGAAACCGTCAAATTCCAGCTGTCGAGCAAACGCGACGCCGTCAAGGTTGAAGTCATGCGCCTCCGCTGCGGTGACGTCGACGTCAACGGACCGGGCTTCAAGTACGACCTGATGGATAGCACCATCGATGGCGTCCACACCTGCCTCGACCAGGAAATCCGCCCCGGCTCCTGCGCGGTGATCCCTCATGGTGGCGCACTCGTACCGAGCGGTACCGCATGGTCTTTCGGCTGCTACATTTATCCGACCCTCATCGCCGACAACGCCCGAGGTATCATGGGCAGCTGGTGCGAAAGCACAGCCGAAGGATATGCGCTCGAACTCGATGTCGAGGGCCATCCCGTTCTGCGCACCGGAAGCCTTAGCCTGACCCTCGACGTCAAGGCGCGCGAGCGTGTCTGGTCCTTCATCTCCGCAACTCTCGACTTCGCAAAGAAGACTGCAACGCTGTCGTTGATCGTGCCTGCCGACGGCACGCGTCCGGCTGTTGCCCATGCCGAGACTTTCGACCTTTCCGACATGTCGGCACTCGACAGCGGCCTGGATTTTCTAATCGCAGCGCATCATCTGGACGGCGCGAAACGTTACACTGCCCACTTCGACGGCAAGATCGAGGCGCCGCGGGTCGTGTCGCTGGCGCTGAGTGCCGAAGCGCTGAGGGTTTACGACTGCCAGCCTCGCACCGGCTCTGCCGCACCCGGTCTTGTCGCCTCCTGGGATTTCGGCGAAGGTATCACCTCGCTCGACGTGAAGGATCTTTCCGCCAACTGCCTGCACGGGCGTCTGCACCAGTTGCCCCGCCGCGGCGTCACGGGCTTTTTCTGGTCCGGTGCGGTTCATGACTTCCGGCTTGCGCCGCGCGAATACGCCGCCATTCATTTTCACAACGATGACATCTACGACTGCCAGTGGCAGGCGACCTTCTCTCTCGATGTGCCCGAGGAGTGGCGAACCGGCGTCTATGCGCTGCGGCTGACGCCGGCCGGCGACGAACCGGAGCCGGACTGCGAGAGCTATGTGACGTTCTTCGTCACACCCGGCAAGAAGACGAAGCGGGCCGACCTCGTGGTCGTGCTTTCGGTTGCCACCTATCTGGCCTATGCCAACAGCGCGCTGCGTCTCTATCAGGTGCATTTCGAGACGCTGATGGAGCACGTGCTGTGGCTGCCGCTGGACGATGTCTACATGCAGGAGCATCCTCAGATCGGCCAGTCTACCTATGACAGCCATGTCGATGGATCCGGCCGCGCCTATTCGTCCTGGCTCCGTCCGGTGCTCAGCATGCGGCCGCGCGGCTACTGGTTCAACCTGATCAACGACACCCATATTCTCGACTGGCTCGAGGAGAAGGGCATCGCCTACGACGTCATCACCGATATCGAGCTGGACCGCGAGGGTGCCCGGGCGCTCAAACCGTACCGGGCGATGATGACGCCGACGCATGCCGAATACTACTCTTTCAACATGATGAACGGCATCATGGAGTACCAGAATGCAGGCGGTCGCCACGTCTCGATGGGCGGCAATGCCTTCTACTGGCGATGCGGCTTTCATCCCGCGGCTCCGGCGGCGCTCGAAGTGCGCCGCGGCATGGCGGGTACGCGCACCTGGGAGTCCGAGCCGGGCGAAGTGCATCTGGCAGGTACCGGCGAACCGGGTGCACTCTGGCGGCACAGCGGCTTTGCGCCACAAAAACTGGTCGGCACGGGCTTCTCGGCCATGATCAACGACACCTGCACCTACTATGTGCGCATGCCCGACAGTGAGGATCCGCGAGCGGCCTTCATCTTCGAAGGCACCGGCAGACACGAAAAATTCGGCGATTTCGGCTTCCGCTATGGCGGCGCCGTCGGCAGCGAGATCGACCGTCTCGACTACGAGCTCGGGACGCCGCGCCACGCGCTGCTGCTTGCAACCTCCGAAGGTCTCGGCGCCGGCGCACTTCCGACACCGGAGGAGTTCCGAACCATGGTCGACGGGCTCGACGGCACCCAGAACGCACTTGTCCGCGCCGACATGGTGTTCTTCGAGACAGCCAATGGCGGGGCGGTCTTCGCTTCGGGCTCGATCACGTTCGGCATGTCGCTGGGCTACAACAACTACGACAACAATATCAGTGCCATCACGCTCAACGTCGTGAAGCGGTTCCTCGACCCGGAACCGTTCGTCCTGCCGAGTTTGGCATAGGCGGAAATGCCAGGTCGCACATGCCAGTGCGGCCTTTCGAACCCGGCGGCATCGACCGCAAATATCGCAAGAGACCTTTACCAATGGCAGACAGACCGGAATTCCAATCGCCTGAACTCGGCACCATGAATGTTGCGCCCCGCAAGGTGCGGCCAATGTATGCCGACGATCACTGGAACAGCCAGCCATGGTACGAAGCGCCGCGCGAAGATCCCGATATTCCCGAGGTCTATACCTACACAGATGCGATCTCCTACGATCCGGGCGACGAGGTCACCTTCCACTCGACCTCGACTGCCAAGACATGGCGCATGCAGATCTATCGTGACGGTTTGCACCCGGAGACGGTGCATGAGGTCGAGGCAATCAACGGCGTATTTTCGTCAACACCCAAGGATGCCTACCGTAACGGCTGCAACTGGCCGGTCAGCCATCAGTGGACGCTTCCGGTCGACCTCAAGTCTGGCTTCTACAGGGTCGTCTCGACCTGCGAGAGGCCGAACGGCATCAAGTTCGTCCAGCATCACTTCTTTGTCGTGCGCCCCACGGACAAAACCCGCCGCGCCAAGATCCTGATGGTCCTGCCTACCGGCACCTGGACGTCCTATAATGACTTTGGCGGTGCTAACCACTATTTCGGCGTCGAGGGCGAAAATCAGGACCAGCCCTCGCCCGTCCTCTCGCTGGAACGGCCCTGGACGCGCGGGATCGTCTGGCTACCAGCGGGTGCCCCGCGCATCTGCGCCGATCCCGCGCCGGAAATGGGTGATGCACCGCGATACGCGATGAAGGAATGGGCCTACGCCAACGGCTTCGGCCAGTATTATGCGGCCGCCGGATGGGCGCAATTCGACCGTCACTTCGTGCTTTGGGCCGAAAGGGAGGGGTTCGAGCTGGACATGATTACCCAGACCGACCTGCACTACCGACCGGAACTGCTCGACGCCTATCCTTGCGTCACAATTATCGGTCATGACGAATACTGGACCTGGGAGATGCGCGAGACGATTGAGCGCTATGTCGAAGGCGGTGGACACCTCGCTCGCTTCGGCGCCAACTTCCTCTGGCAGATCCGGCTTGAGGAGGATGGCAAACGCCAGATCTGCCACAAATTCAAAGCAAGCCAGAAGGACCCGGTCGCCGGCACGGACAAGGCGCACCTGCTCACCAGCGCCTGGGAAGACCACACCGTGAAGTGGCCAGGCGCCTCCACCGTCGGCGTCAACGGTGCGCACGGGATGTACGCATCCTGGGGTGGTTTCGCCCCGAACGGCCAAAAAGGCATGACCGTTTACCGACCGACCCACTGGGCATTTGCGGGGACCGGACTGCACTATGCCGACATCTTCGGCGACAAGCAGCATATCTTCGCCTACGAGGTGGACGGGCTGGACTACACGTTCCGCCACGGCCTCCCCTACCCCGTCGAGGTCGAGGGTCAACCCGACACGATCGAGATCCTTGCCATGTCGCCGGCGGTTCTCGCCGAAGACGAGCCCGAAGGCGAAGGCTTCCGCTACTATGTGCGCGGCAGCGACCATGAGGGCCTTGTCGAATGCGTGACCGGCGAAGTGACGCCGGAGGGGCTCGCCAAATACAAGTACGGTTCCGGCATGATGGTGCACATGACCCGCGGCAAAGGCGAGGTGTTGACCGCTGCCACCTGTGAATGGGTCATGGGCCTTAAACGCGGCGATCCCTTTACCCAGCGCATCACCCGCAACATCCTCGACCGGTTCACAGCTGGCTGAACCGCGCCAAGGGAGGTCCGCAACAATGTCAGAAATGATCGATGGCTTGGGAGGGCCTAGCCTATGAACAGTGCCATCAGCCGCGAACGGCAGCCTGCAGTCCGCATACGCGATACAGCTGAACTTGCGCGCATTGCCCGGTCCCTGCGGCGCGACGTGATCGATCTCGTGGCGCCGACGGGCCAGGGTTACGTCCAGCAGGGGCTTGGTGCAGCCGATCTTTTTGCTGTCCTGTATTTCGCTGAAATGCGGCTCGACCCGACCGACCCGCGATGGCCGGATCGCGACCGCTTTCTTCTCTCGACGGCGCATAACACTGCGATCTTTTACGCGACGCTTGCTGCGCGCGGGCTCGTCGACCGAAATCTGGTGCGCGACTACTGCAAGGACGGCTCCGTATTCGAGGTCAACGCGTCGGAGCGGGTCGGCACGGCGATCGAAGCAACGCTTGGCTCGCTCGGACAAGGCCTTTCGGTTGGCATCGGCATGGCGCTGGCAGCACGGCGCAGGAAGTCGGACAGCCGCATCTATGTGGTGCTTGGCGACGGCGAATTACAGGAGGGCCAGCTCTGGGAGGCTGCCCTCTACGCTGGCAGCGCCGGTCTCTCCAATCTCTGTCTGATCATCGATTACAATAGCATGCAGGTCGAAGGTCACATCGACAAGGTAGTATCGGTTGAGCCCGTTGCCGAGAAGTTCAAGGCATTCGGATGGGCATCCGAGAACATCGACGGACACGATATTCCGGCATTGCTAACGGCGCTCGATCAAGCCCGTGGTCGGGACAGGCCGACCTGCCTCGTGGCCACAACGATTGCCGGCAAGGGCGTGCCTTCGCTCGAAGGGATCCTCGCACACAATCTGAAACTGCCAGCCGACGTCGCCGAGGAAGCGCTGGTCGCACTTGCTGACGCAAAGGAACGCACATGAAGAGCAAAGATCGCGGATCGCTGGAAGTCCTGGACTTCAACGCGCGTGGTGGGTCTGCGGCAACTGCACGGAAACACTACGGCGAAGCGCTATTGCAGGCCGCGCGCGACGACGAACGGATTGTATGCCTGACGGCGGATCTGACACTTCCAACGGAGACGGACCTGTTTCGGGATCAGTTGCCGGAGCGCTTTCACCAGGTCGGCATCGCCGAAGCCAATATGATCGGCATCGCCGGGGGCTTGGCCCGGTCCGGCGAAATCCCATTCATTCACAGCTTTTGCGTCTTTGTCACCCGTCGCTGCTACGACCAGGTGGCAATGCAAGTCGCCTATCCACGCGCCAACGTGAAGATCGTCGGCGTCATTCCCGGGTTGACGACACTGCTTGGTGTATCCCATCAGGCGATCGACGATATTGCCCTGATGCGCGCTTTGCCGAACATGACGGTAATCGAACCGAGCAGCCCGGACCAAGTACGTGCATCGGTCGCCGCGATCGCCAAGTATGACGGTCCCGTCTACCTTCGGCTAAAGCGCACCGACGGGACGGAAAGAGCCGGTGAAACCGCGTCTGAATTCACCATCGGGAAGATGCGGGTGCTGCGCGAGGGCAGACAGGGTCTGATTGTCGCCTGCGGCATGATGGTCGACATCGCACTGTCGGCCGCTGACGAACTGAGCCGCGAGGGTGTCGAAATGACGATCGTTGACATGTCGACGATCAAGCCGCTCGATCCCGACTTGATCGACCTCGCCCGACGAATGCCGCTCGTGGTTACGGCGGAGAATCACTCGATCATCGGCGGGCTTGGCAGCGCGGTGGCGGAGATGCTGATGGAGAGCGACGTGTCGTCGAAATTCCGCCGCATCGGCGTCCGCGACACGTTTGCGGAAGGCGGCACCACGCCATTTCTCTTCGAGAAATATGGACTATCCGCAAATGCCCTAGCCGCGACGGTGCGGCAGACGCTGGCGCAGCAGGAGCGATGACAGGCGCTACAAACTTTGCAGAGTCATGGAGTGGGTGGCGGCAGGTAGCGGGTACCGCCGGATTTCTCCAGCAGGCGCACTAGGTTTTGGCCACCCTCCATCATGTCTGCCTGAATGGCCTCGCGTACCTTGTCCGCACGACGCTGCCGCAAGTACTTGAGGACGGAGAGGTGCTGATGCTCGTTCGGGTAGGTCGGGGGAGCGCTCGGGTAGTGAAAGTTCAAGAGCGGACCGTTGCGCATCCAGATATCGTCTAGTATGGCCAGGACCTCCGGCAGTTCGGACCCCTCGTACAGGCCGCGATGGAACTGCCAGTTGGCGCGCACGGCATCCGACCACCGCTGCTGCTGCTCCGCGGCAATCAGTTCGGCGTGGATGGCCTCCATACGATCGATGTCTGCTTCCGATACACGCGTCGTCGCGTGTTCCGCCGCAAGGCCCTCCAAGAACAGCCTGACCGTCCGCAGCTCGATATACTGCTTGGCGGTCATGTGGGACACGGCGATTGAACGACCCGCCTGCATTTCTAAAGCTCTGGCGCGAACGAGCTGCATTAGGGCTTCGCGAATCGGTGTTTCGGACACATTCATCGTTGCAGCCAGATCGCGGATCTTAAAGCGATGGCCCGGCCAGAAACGCCCTTCCATCAAAGCCTGCCGAAGGTTGTTGTAAACCAGTCCGGTGAGGCTATCACGTGCGACTGGTCCAACACCAATCGCGTCTGTCGCCCGATCCGATTCACTCATCTCATTCCCCATCACAGCCGAACCATGCCAACCAAGCCACGGACTATATATAATATACGTGGAGGGCGCAGGTTGTTTCAAGCTTCGGCGGCCGGAGCGTTGATTCGGGTGCAGATGATGCCCTGCCTCCGACGAGCCTCTCACCATTTGTTATGATACGTCGGCTGCACGAGACAGGGGTACTCGTTCGAATTTCTCTATTAAATATTGTTTGCCACCGACATATATGATATATCAAATTATCAGATGGAGTTTTCGATGTTAGAGCTGGTCAGGATGCAAGACGCCGCGTTGCGCGCACGTGCACAAAAAGTCGTTCCTGGTGGAATGTGGGGACACCTGAATGCTGCAAAGCTGCCGGACAGATATCCGCAGTTTTTCAGCCACGGCGAAGGTGGCCTGCTTTGGGATGTCGATGGCAACCGCTATGTTGACTTCATGTGCAGTTGGGGTCCCAATCTCCTGGGTCACAAGCACCCCGAAGTCGAGGAGGCGGCCGAACGCCAGAGGCGCATGGGTGATTGCCTCAACGGACCAGCTGAAGTCATGGTCGAACTGGCCGAACTCGTAGTGGATACTATTTCCCACGCCGACTGGACAATGTTCCAGAAGAACGGCACCGACGCTACTACAACCTGCGTCACTGTTGCTCGCGCGGCGACCGGTAAGCGGAAAATCCTTGTCGCCAAGGGCGCCTATCACGGCGCAGTTCCGTGGTGCTCTCCGTCGCTCATCGGCGTAACGGCAGAAGATCGTGCTCACCTCGCCTACTACACGTTCAATGATATTGAATCGCTCGAAGGTGCGGTCAATGGAGCTGGTGACGACATTGCCGCGATCGTCGTCTCGGCCTATCGCCACGACATGAGTTTTGATCAGGAACTGCCCACTCAGGATTTTGCCAGGGCCGTAAGACGGCTTGCCGACGCCAAAGGTGCGGCCGTTATCCTCGACGAGGTTCGCACCGGTTTCCGTCTTCATACGGCCGGCAGCTGGGAGCCGCTTGGCGTCAGTCCCGATCTTTCCGCCTGGAGCAAGGCAATCGCCAACGGTTACGCCCTTTCGGCGGTGACCGGCAGTGACTGGCTGCGCAAGGCGGCCTCGCAGGTGTTCGTCACGGGCTCATTCTGGGCTGGTGCCGTGTCGATGGCTGCCGCTCTTGCAACGCTGAAGGTGGTCCGCCGCGACAACGTCCCGGACAAGATTGCGCGGCTTGGTCAAATGCTGCGCGATGGTCTGGAAACACGTTCACGCCAGTTCGGTCTATCGATCCGTCAGTCAGGCCCCGCGCAGATGCCGACCGTTCTGTTTGACGACGACGCCGACTTCGCAAAAGGATATGCGTTCTGTAACGCAACCCTTGCCAAGGGGGTGTACTTCCATCCCCGGCACAACATGTTCCTTTGCGCGGCCCATACGGAAGCTGACATCGCCGACGCTCTCGAAGCCGCCGAGCACGGATTTGCAACTGTTGCCAAGACCGCTCCGAATTAGCTCGGCGTGCCTCATGCGGCGTTGCAACGGTTACAGCTCGCTCGAGGCGCACTGAACGATCAACCAGAATGGGCTCGCTTCGAGAAATAGCGACAAGGCGGCCGCTTCACTCCCGATATTTCCGCATGAAGCGGCAGTCGATGCGATGCTTCCATTTGGCCACCCAGCGGCCGGCCACGGCTATGTTCCACTTGTCGGCAATGGCCCGCCCGTCGGCGAGAGAGATCAGTGCCAGCCACTGCCGTTGCGGTTGATAAGAAAGCGGGGCTTCTCCGCAGAGGCTGCGGCGGATGTTCTCGGCCAGGACCGGTCCTTGGCGCACGGCAAACACGCCGGCCTTTGGACGGGGGCTCGGCAGGGATGCGACGTCGCCGGCGGCGAAGACATCCGGATGCGACAGGGATCGCAGCGTATCATCCACGCGAATGAAACCGTTTTGGTCGAGGAGAAGGCCGGTCTCGCGCAAGAAGGCTGGGGCGCCGCTCGACGTCGTCCAGATGACCTCGTTCACCGCAAGTCGCCGACCGTCGCGGGCGACGAGCTCAGCGTCGTGGAAAGCGACGACATCGAACGCGGGGTGATGGGCGATGGCCGCCCTTCGCAATTCCCGCTCCAACAAATGCCGCGCCCGCCGACTGCGCTCGGGAACCGGCTCCGCTGCCCGTCCGACGAGTATTATGCGGATGTCTCGTCCGGAAAACCGGCGTCTGAGCGCAAAGGCGACCTCCACGCCTGCCACCCCCTGCCCTACGACCGCGATCGTTGAGAGCCATCCTTCTGGGGCCAGCGCATCGAGCCGGGCAAGGCGATCGGCAAAGCTTGCGATCGGCTTTACGGAGATGCCGGCCGATATGCCGTCGGGCAGTATAGGGGTGGAGCCGATATCGATCGAGAGCAGCCCGTAGCCGAGGTTTTGGCCGCTCGCGACTGAGACCACCCGGCGTTCCGGGTCGATAGCGGTCGCCGTGGTTTCGGCAAAGGCGCCGCCAGCGCGCGCGCACAAGGTCGCCAGATCGATGTGGAAATCGTCGAAACCGTATTCCCCCGAGATATGGCCCGGAAGCATGCCGGAATAAGGCGCATAGCGCGATGGCGAAACCAGCGTGATCTGCGCGCCGAGACCCATCTGCCCCAACAGGCGCACCACCTCGACATGGGCGTGGCCACCACCGAGAAGCACGACCGGGATTTTCGCGTTCGCCTCAGTCATGAGCTGCTCCCTTCATGCCAATACGATGAACGGGACCGCCAGCGGCCTCGGCATCCGCTTCGTCATGGGTGACAAGAATGACCGGCAGGCCGGCGGTTCTTGCACGCTCGAACACGAGGGTTCGCATCTGGGCGCGCAACTCCATATCGAGCTTGGAGAAGGGCTCGTCGAGAAGCAGCAATCTCGGCCGGGAGACGAGAACGCGAGCAAGCGCCACCCTGCCCTTTTGCCCGCCGGAGAGCGTGGCCGGGTCCCGATCCGCAAAATCTGCAAGGTTCATGTCGGCGAGAATGTCTGCCGCGATCTGCCGGCGTTGGCGGCGATCTCGCACATCTGCCGGAATGGCGAAGGCGACATTGGCGCCAACAGACATATGCGGGAAGAGCAGCGGGTCCTGGAACAGGATCCCGGCGCGACGGGCTTGCGGCTCCAGCGACAGGAGATCGACACCATCGACAAAGACGGTCCCTTTGGCGTCGAATACAGGATCGAGAAACCCGCCGATGAAGGACAGCAAGGTGGATTTGCCCGATCCCGAAGGTCCCATGACGGTGAAGACGGAACCGGGAGGAACGTCCGCGGTCAGCGCAATCAGGCTGACATCACCCAGACGGATCAACACATTCGAGAGGGAGAGGCCATTGGTCGGCTGTCGCTGGACGATCATCAGACCCTCATATCCCGGCGGTTGCGGTGGAGCGCTGCGGGGATCAGCGCAGAGAGCGCGAAGGCGAGAAAAGGCAAGACAGTCTGCAGCAGGGCATAGACTCCGATGACACGGCGGTTGTTGCCGGAGGCTAGAGCGACGGCCTCCGTGGTGATGGTCGAGAGCCGCCCCTCCCCGATCAGGAGGGTTGGCAGATACTGCCCAACCGAGACGGCAAAGCCAAGGGCAAGTGCTGTCAGGATCGGACGGACCAGCATGGGCAGGCGGATCGACACGAGCACCGACAGCCGTGACCGGCCGAGTGCTGTCGCAATGATCTCGTAGCGACGATCGAGCGCGCGCCAGGGATCGGCGAGCGAGAGAAAGACATAAGGCAGCACAAAGACCACGTGCACGAGCACGAGGGCTGTCAGCCTGTAATCGCCGCCACCACTACCGATGAAAAGCAGCTGCAGGCCGAAAACGAAGGTGATCTGCGGCACGATCAGCGGCAGGTAGAGCATCAACAGCGCCTTCTGGCTCACGCGGCGTCCCGTCTGAATCTCCCGCTCCAGGCAGCCGACGGTCAGCAGGATGGCCAGCAGCGTCGAGGCGAGACCTGTCACCAGTGTCGTTACGAGCGGATCGCCAATGCGCGGCAGGGCACTCATCCAGCTCCTCAGCGTAAAACTCTGCGGCAGGATATCGGGAAACTGCCAAAGACCGGCGAGAGACCAGATGGCCAGAATGGCGAGGCCTGCGAAGACGGCTCCGCCGATCAGGCCGACGACCAGGATCGAGGCCCGGCGCAGGAACTGGTCGCGAACGAACCGCCATCCCCTGTCCCGCGATGCGCGGAGCAGGACCGCAGCGACCCGCTCCAGCATCAACCACAAGAGCAATCCTGCCAGGGTGACGCCCAGTTGCAGGACGGCACCGGCCGAGGCGAGGAAACGCACGGACAGATCCGGATCGTTCATCCACTGGACGAGCCGGGTCGCGAGCGTGCCGGGCAGGTTGGGACCAAGGATCAGCGCCACATCCACGACCGAGGACGAGTAGGCGATGACGGCATAGACGGCAAAACGGATCTGCCGGTAAAGCGACGGCCAGAGCAGGTAGACGAAGCCCGCAATACGCCCATAACCGAAGGAGGCTGCAAGCCTTCGCGCAGCGGAAAGCTCCACCTGCGGCAGGGCCGCCAACGTGACCAGAAACAGGAACGGTGTTTCCTTGATCACGAGGCCCGCGATCATCGTCAGCCCCATCGGATCATGGGGGATAAGAATGTCCGGCGGCCGATCAATGCCAAAGAGAGGCGCGACGAGGCGAATAAGGAAACCCGATGGCGCGATCAGGAAGGCGAGCCCGAAAGCGGCCGCCGCATGGGGCACGGCCAGGAGAGGCGACAGCAGATGCTGCAGGCGTGACAGCGTCGGTGTGCCGGCGTAACTCGCAACGAAGATCAGCGTGATGCCGAGAGAAATCAGGGTGGCGGCAAGGCCGGTTGCTACACTCAAGACTGCCGCTGTTGGCAGACCCGGTGTCGCCGCAAGATCTCGAAAGGGTTGCAGGCTGAGGTCATGTCCGCCGAGTGCGGGCAGATAGCCGAAGGCCGGCAGCAACGTTCCGAGGAGCCCGAAAGTGATCGGCAGGACCAGAAGGCTAAGCGTGACGGCAACCGCACTCCTCGGAAGAAGTGCGGTCATTCCGTTCAAAAAGGAGCGATCGGTCGCCGGGGCTGTCACAGCTCAGTTTCCGCTGGCGTAGCGCCGGCGCCATTCGACCTCGATGCGCTCCATCCAGCTCGCATGCGGCTCGGCAATCACGGGGCCGAGCTTGTCCGGCGCAAGGGTGGCTGCGCCGAGGTCGAGCGCTTTGAAGGCGGCACGATCCGGCTCCGGCAGTTTTGACATGGCGAGAACGGTCGGATCACCCCAATAAGTCGGGTCCTGCTTGCGAAGCTGCGCTTCAGGCGAGATGAGGAAGTTCGCCGTCACCAGCGCCCCCTCCTTCGCATTGGCATTGTAGGGAATGGCGACGAAATGGGTGTTGCCGAGCGTGCCTTCGGAGAAGGTGAAGGAGCGCACGGTCTCGGGCAATTCGCCGGCCTTGATCCCGGCAGAGGCTTCCGACGGATTGAAGGCGAAGATAATGTCCAGTTCGCCGTCGGCCAGCTTCTGTTTCATATCCGAATAGTTCTGCGGGAAGTTCTTGCCCGAACGCCAGGCTGCCGGATGCAACTGGTCGAGATAGGCAAAGAGCGGCTCGACATCAGCGTTAAAAGTCTCTTCGCTGACCGGCTTCGCCAGTTTGGAGGGGTCGGCGATCACCTCGCTCAAAACCTGCTTCAGGAAGGACGAGCCTGTAAAATCCGGTGGCGCGGGATAGGAAAACCGGCCTGGGTTCTTCTTCGCCCAATCGAGAAGCGCAGTCGCGTTGTCCGGCATGGCGAAGGCTTCGGTGCGCGCGCTGTCATGGAAGAAAACCATCTTCGCGCCACCCCAGGGGCTTTCAAGGCCCTCTGTCGGCTCGGTGAAATCTGTGAGGATGGTCGGCTGGTTTTCGACATCGACATAGGCCCAGTTGGGCAGCGAGCTTGCCCAGCCGGGGGTGAGGAGCAGCCCTTGCTGCTTCATCGAGACGAAGTTTTCGCCGTTGATCCAGATGAGATCGACCGAGCCGCCGTCATTCTTGCCGGCGGCTTTCTCGGCGATCACCTTGGCGACCGCACTTGCGGTATCCTCAAGCTTCACCTGTACCACGCTCACCCCGTAGCGTGACTGCATCTCGGCGCCCACCCATTCGAGATAGGCGTTGATGTTTTCCGATCCGCCCCAGGCGTTGAAATAGACCGTCTGGCCGGTTGCGGCCTTCTCGACGACTGCCCAATCGGAAAGCTCGGGGCCGGCGGCTTTCGCCGGAAAGCTACTTGTGGCTGCCATCAAAGCGGCGGCGAAAATTCCTGTCATCAATCGCATGATGTGCCCTACTCCCTGAAAGTCGACCGCCTGACGCTGACGCGCTGCGGCTCCTGTTTGAATTACGTCTTCGAGATGCGCCGGGTTTCATGCTTTCTTGCCGGGCCCCATTTTCCGTCGCGCGAGCGCGGCCGCAATCTCCTCGCTTGGTGCCGGATCATGCAGGGCGCCCGCCATTGCAGTCAGATCATGGGTGATGCGCATCTGTTCGACGAAGGCCCGGCATCCCCGGCAAATCGCCAGATGGAGCCTGATGTTGAGCCGCGGCCAGAAGCCGAGATCGCCGTCGATCAGAAGGCTCGCGCGCTCGACCACTTCATTGCATCGAAACATGGCTCAGCCCTCCTCGGATGTGGTGAAGTGAACGCTCATTGCGAACTCCTGCGCTTGGCGATCTGTCGCACGAGCGTCGGGATCAGCGCCACCAGCGCCAGCGCGAAGAAGGCGAGCGTGATATCGCGCGTCACGAGATCCGAAATCTGCGCTTGCCTTCCGCTCGCCAGCGCGGCGACCAGCACACTGTCAACTCCCTGGCCGAGATAGGCATAGGCGAAAGTGCCGGGCAGGATGCCGAAGAACGTGGCGGCTATGAAACGCCCGAGGCTGATGTCGAACAGGGCAGCAGCGATATTGACGACGAAGAAGGGAAAGACCGGAGCGAGACGGATGACGAAGAGATAGCCGAAGGCATTCTCCCGGAAACCGTCCGCCATTTTCTTGATGACGCCATCAACCCGGTGGCGCAGAAAATCGCCGAAGGCCGAGCGCGTGGCGAGGAACAGGATCGCCGCACCGACCGTGGCACCAACGGCCACCAGCGCACCCCCGATCATCCAGCCGAAGAGGAAACCACCGAAGATGGTCAGCACGGACGCTGCCGGAAACGAGAAGGCGACGGCCGCGGTATAGACGAGCAGGAAGATGACCGCCGACCAGAGGACATTGGTGTCGACGTAACTCCTCAAAGCCTGCCGTTGTTCGGCAAGAAATCCGAGGCTGAGATAGTCCTGCAGGCCGAAGGCATAGCCGAGTGCGAGGCCGGCGATGACGACGACCAAGGGCATATAACGCCACATGCTACCTTTGCCGACAGCGCCCTTCGAGGTGGCGGGCTCGTCATCCGGCGGCGCGCCGTGTTGTGGGGAACGGCTGTCAATCATGGCGGTTTCCGTGAAGCTGCGGCACGCCTTGTGGGATCGGATGTACCGGCGCGACAAATCCCTCGTGGTCACTATGGCTTGATAGGATCGAATGCGGCTGGACTTTGAAGGCGATTGTTTTGCTAATGACGCCTGAGCTGAGGCTGGGGGCAGCATGGCGCAGGTTGATGGTGATGATCGGGCTCTGGCGCTGCGTCTCGTCGAGGGGGATGCGGCAGCGTTCGAGTTGCTCTATCGCCGGCACAATGCCGCGATGATCCGCCTTTGCAACGGCATCATCCGCTCGCGTGTCATCGCGGAAGACGTCGCGCAGGACACCTGGGTCACAGTGCTCGACCGCATCGATCTCTTCGAGGGGCGCGGATCGCTTGCAAGCTGGATCTACACTATCCTGATCAACAAGGCGCGCAGCCGCGCCAGACGCGAAGGCCGCACGGTGTCCTTCGACGATTTTGGTGTCGACGGCACCCTCAACGACGCGTTCGACGGGCGCGGCCACTGGCGCACCATGCCCGCACTTTGGGAAAATCTGACGCCGGAACGCCATGTCGAGGGTCGAAGCGTTCTGCAGCATGTGGAAGCCGTCATCGAAACGCTGCCGCAGGCGCAGCGCGCGGTGCTGATCCTGCGCGGCCAGCAGGAGCTCGATCCGGCGGAGGTCTGCACCCTTCTCGACATTTCCGAGGGCAATATGCGGGTACTTCTGCACCGAGCGCGGCTGACGGTGCGCAACGCGCTTGACCGGCTGAATGCGGATCTCTGAGAGGGACACGGCGTGGCTCATCGATCATCTCCGGAAAAGGCGACCCAGCCCTGGCGCCAGCGGATGACGGTCGTCACCCCGCAAAGCGCGGCAAATCCATAGGCAATCAGCGGGAAATGCCAAGGCAAGAGGCACATGGCGATGAAGACCGCGATCGTCTCGAAGCCTTCGGCGAGACCGCCAGCGTAGTAGATGCCCTTGGTGGGAAATTCCGGGGCCTCGCGGCCGAGTTTCGCCGCAACTGCCGAGAAAGCGAGGAAGGACGAGCCTGTGCCGACGAAGGACACGATCAGCACCGCTGCGGGCAGCGCATTGATCTCGGGCACCGCAACCGCGAAACCGAGCGGGATCAGCGCGTAGAAGACCATGTCGAGCGCGATGTCGAGATACGCGCCACGATCCGTCGGACCATGCAGGCGGGCAACCGCACCATCGAGCCCGTCCAGCGCCCGGTTCACAAGGATCAGCAGAAGCGCCACCCAAAAGTAGCCGAGGCAAAGCGCGGCAAAGGCGCCGAGCCCGCCCATGAAACCAACGAGGCTGATCTGATCTGCACGAACCCCGCGATGGGCTAGAAACGCAGCGATGGGCTGCAGAGCTGCCTTCTGCAGAGGCAGGATCTTGGCGTCGATCATCCGCGCCTCCAGGTCTGGAAGCGTTCAAGCAGCGAGAGCAGAAACCCGTTGATGTGATTGCGGCGCCACTGACCGGCCACCAGCTTGTTGGCCTCTGCGAGCGTCGGGTAAATGTGGATCGTGCCGAGGATCTTGCCGAGCCCATGGCCATGTTTCATGGCGAAGACGAATTCCGCCAGCAGGTCGCCGGCATGCTCGCCGACAATCGTTGCACCCAGGATCTTGTCCTTGCCCGGCACCGTCAGCACCTTGACGAAGCCACGGGCGGCCCCATCGGCGATCGCGCGATCGAGATCGTCCAAGCCAAAACGCGTGACCTCATGCGGTATCTTCTTCTCACTCGCCTCGGTCTCGGACAAGCCCACCCGCGCCACTTCCGGATCGGTGAAGGTCGCCCACGGAATGACTGAGTAATCAGCCTTGAAGCGCTTGAGATCACCGAACAGCGCATTGACAGCGGCAAACCAGGCCTGATGTCCGGCGACATGGGTAAACTGGTAGGGCCCTGCCACATCGCCAGCGGCGAGAATGTTCGGATGAAGGGTCTGGAGGTATTCGTTGGTCTCCGCCACACGATCGACCTTGATGCCGAGATACTCGAGCCCGAACCCCTTCAGCCGCGGGGCGCGTCCGACCGCGACGATGATCTCGTCGAAGCCGATGCGGAACCTAGCCCCGTCCTGTTCGACCTCGATCCATTTTTCACCGGCATCCGACCCACAGGCGACCGCCTTGTGGCTGGTCAGCACATTGACGCCGTCCGCCTTCATCGAGGCTTCGACGACCCTGGCCGCATCATCATCCTCACGCATCATCAGCCGTGGTGCCATCTGGATCTGCGTGACCTCGGAGCCGAGCCGCGCGAAACTCTGCGCCAGCTCGCAGCCGATCGGCCCTCCGCCCACAACCACGAGCCTTTGCGGCACAGAAGGTCGATCGCGGAGCCGCTCCCACATGGTGTCAGATGTGAGATAGCCGATGGCGGCGAGGCCCGGTATCGGGGGCACAAAGGCCTGGGCGCCGGTCGCGATGATGATCGCGCGCGTCGTCAGACGCTGCGTGCCGCCGTCTTTGAGCGTGATCTCCACCGTCCAGGGATCGATCAGCTTTGCGTAGCCCTGCAGGACTTCGACGCCGAGCCCCGTATAGCGCTCGACGCTGTCATGCGGCTCGATCTCGGCGATCACCCTGTGGATCCGCTCCATCACGGCGGAAAAAGGCACCTTCGGCTCGACCGGCTCCAGGCCGTAATGGTCTGCATGGCGCATCTGGTGCGCCACCTTTGCGCTCTTGATCAGGGCCTTCGAGGGGACGCAGCCAAAGTTGAGGCAATCGCCGCCCATCTTGTTCGCCTCGACCAGCGTCACCTTCGCCTTGGCGGCGGCAGCGATATAGGCAGACACCAGCCCAGCGGATCCGGCGCCAATGACCACCAGGTTGCGATCGAAACGCTTCGGCCGCGTCCAGGTGGATCGGGAAAAGCCCTCGTTCTGGTCCATAGATTTCGTCTTTCCACCCGCAATATACGTTGCTTCAGGAAGACGCGCAGGAATCCACATTGTTACAAGGCTTCATCAAGATTTCCTGTGATGAATGGATTTTCCCTTCAGAACAGCGCTATTACGCGATGCTGGCTTCGCTCGTCACGCTTGAACAACCGCAGCTACAATCCCCCAACCGCCTCTGCCGCGGCTTTTACGCGCTCGAAATCCGCCGGCAAAGTCAGTCCATGTTTGGCCCGCTCAAGGGCCTCCCTCGAGTGGCGTAAGGCATTTTCGCGATAGCGATCATGTTCAAACGTCGCGAGAATTCGCAGCACTTTCTGCAATCTCAGCCCGACTTCGACAACGCCGGCGCCGTCCCGCGCGATCGGTGTGAAGAGATCATCAAACAGTTCGTCAAGGCTGATCGCCGGCACGTAGACATTTGGATACGGCACTTCATGCTCATCCTCCCCTGTCGTTTCGTTCCAGACAGCCAGAACGCGCACTGTCCGCGTGAGAACATCGATCGCCGTACCGGGATCGTTGGTGGCTGCCGAAAGGGCGCGAGACGCAATCTCCGACAGAACTGCAGCGCCAAATCGCGGGTCCTGATCATAGGACCTGGTATCGCCCACCGTGAAACAGCGGGAGATTGCCGTTGTCTCCTCGGCGTCATCGGCGCCGTCGATCCACGCAACCGGCGTTGACGGATCAACAAACTGACCCGGAATCATGTGAATGTATATCTGCGCTTTCGCGTCGGTTGCGATGCCGGAAAGGGCGCCGGTATCAAGGTGCTGCACGTACCCTATCCGATCGACAAAGACCGGTCTCGCCGTGGCCGGAATGGTCTCGAAAGCGCTTAACCGGCTTCCGCCGAGATACGGTTGCTTACGCCGGGACCGCATCGCCTCTATGGTGACCTTTTCCACTCTCTCGGTCGTTTCTGTGACACGCCCGAGCCTGGAAAGGTGGTCGATCCAACGCAAGAGCGTGACGACAATCAGCACAATCACGGCAACTGTCACAACAAAGAGAACGACGCGACCGCGGTCGCCGTAGGCGCCGGTGCTCAACGCGATGATCCCGACAAGACTGAAGAGGAAGGAGCCGATGAAGGTCGCGAGCACGTTCTGCGTCGTGCTGTCCTCCATGACCAGCGTGGTCGCGCGGGGCGTGACGTTGCTGGTTGCAGCCGAATAGGCCGACACCATCGTGCTGAGAGAGAATGTCGTGACTGTCAGCATACTTGAGGCAATGATGCCTAGTATATTATCGACAGCGTCAGCGCCAATCTTCGTCGGAAGATCACCTGGAATGAACGGACTGGCGACGATGGCGACAAGTGCGGTGATAATGGCAAGGATGGAAAACAGACTTGCCCGAAACCAGATTTTCCGGACCAGTTTCGACAAAAGCCAAACCCAGCGTGACGTCATCGGTATTCTCACTCTTCTGGCTCATCGCGGGCCGTCTCTTGTCGACGTCTCAGGTGTACGCCTTTGCCTGCCAAGTTGGGATTAATGAGGTCGCCCGTCAGTCTGCCGCGACAGTTGGTGTCCGCTTTGGAGCTCAACCCACGTAGCGGGACCTCGGATCAAGCGTCTGCGAACAGACCGCCTTCCGCTACGATGAGCGTCGGACCTGTTATGGTAACAGGCGCGCCTTGCAACGAGGCCGCCCCCCATAACAGCTATATTCCGGATGGATGTTCTGGAGCACTGTGGACCAGCTGAAACTCCGGCGAATGCACCAGGTGAAGATAGCGTTCGAACTGCGCCAGGACGTCGCTGATGAGTTGATCGCGCGACATCCCCATCACGTCATACCCGCGATTGCCGCTCGAGAAATAGGTCCGCGCCTCAAAGCGAAACTCAGGCTCTCCGGCCCGCACAGGCGTAAAACTCGCGACGCGCTGCTTTGTGGGTGTGACACCGTAGACAAAGTCACGAACATCTTGTGCGGGTGAGCGCAGGACGATCGCTCCGTCCGTGTCATCGACCACCTGCGCATGCCGTCCCCGGGAGGTCAGTTCCTGCGCGACCTGATCAAGGGCTGGACGCACATGCGTGTCGATGAAGCGACGGACATCGGCTTCGGTCGCGGTGGCCAGCATCAGGGCCAGTCTCCGCTGCCAGGTCTGCCCGGATGCCGGCTGGGCAGCCGGAAGGGTGGCGCCATTGTGCGCATCGCGCTGTGCAAGGTCCTCTTGCATGCCCAGATACAGCGAAAGGACAAGACCGAGCATGATCACGGCAAACGGCAGCGCGCTGGCGACAGTGGCAGATTGCAGCGCTGTCAGGCCACCGGCGAGCAGCAGGCACCCCGCCACGAAACCCTCCATAACGCACCAGAAAACCCGCTGTCCGGTTGTCGTGTTCGTCTCGCCGCCGGCTGCAATGGAGTCCACGACCAGCGCACCCGAATCTGCCGAGGTGATGAAGAAGATCGACACCAGCAGAACCGCGAGCGTCGAGGTAATTGCCGGCAGCGGCAGATACTCGAAGAACCGGAACAGCCCGACTGAGACGTCATTGGCGATAGCCGCGCCGAGAGCGCCGTTGGCGATGCCGGTATCGATGAACATCGCCGTATTGCCAAACACCGTCATCCAGAAGAAGGTGAACCCGGCGGGAATAAAGAGGACGGCGACGACGAATTCACGCACCGTTCTGCCGCGGGAAATGCGGGCGATGAACATGCCGACGAAGGGCGACCAGGAGATCCACCAGGCCCAGTAGAACAGGGTCCAGGCATCAACCCAGGGCGTCGGCTCATAGGCGTAGATGTTGAATGTGCGCAGGACCAGCGTGTCGAAATAGAGACCGAGGTTCTGCACGAAATCCCGAAACAACAGGCTGGTCGGACCAACCACGAGAACGAAGATCATCAACAGGATGGCGACGATAAGATTGGTTTCCGACAGGATGCGGACGCCCTTGTCGAGGCCGGTCACGACCGATACGGTCGCCATCGCGGTCACGACTGCGATCAACGGCAACTGCACAGCGATGCCGATCGGAACGCCGAGAAGGTGGTTGAGACCCGCATTGATCTGCGAGACGCCGACACCGAGCGACGTGGCGATCCCAAACATCGTGCCGACAATCGCAAAGATATCCACCGCGTGACCGATCGGACCATCGATACGGTTTTTGAGAATCGGATAGAGGCCGGAACGGATCGTCAGCGGCAGGTTGTAGCGATAGCCGAAATAGGCGAGCGACAGGCCGACAACGGCGTAGATTGCCCAGGCGTGGATCCCCCAATGGAAGAAGGTCACGGTCATTGCTTCGCGCATGGCTGCGACCGAACGCGGCTCGGCCGTCGGCGGCGCCATGAAATGCGTCATCGGTTCACCGACGGCGTAGAACATCAGGCCGATCCCCATGCCGGCGGCAAACAGCATGGCGATCCACGACAGAAAGCGGAAATCGGGAACGGAATCATCCGGACCAAGCTTGAGCTGTCCGAAGCGGCCGAAACAGAGCAGCAGGACGGATGCGAGAAATATGCCGACGGAAAGCAGATAGAACCAGCCGAACGCGCCGAGGATCGATGCCTGTACGGCGCCAAAAAAAGCGCCCGCTTGCCCGGGTATGGCGATGCCGACCACCAGAAACAGACCGATGACGATGACTGAGCCGTAGAAAACCGGGGGGTTGATGACAAAACTTTTCATACCGCGGATTTGTCCTCCTGCGCTCCGACTTGCGGATCATTGGGACGGACGATCCCGCCCCAATCCGGCCGCTTTTCATGGAAACTAGGCGGCGCTCCTGAAAAGTCCACAATGACGACGCAAGCCGATGCCTATCGCAAATGTCCATTCTTCGACCATGACGGCGAGACATGATACGAGACCGAAGTTTGCAATCGTGCTCCAGCTTGGCCGTCGTTACTCGCGAACAGCGTATGTCGGCCTCCGGTGAGGCGTTGAAACGCGCGGCAACCACAGATCATCGTGGTAAGGCAAAATAGCTTCGCAAGCGCCACCTCCAGAGGTCTTGGCCGACCGTCACCTTGGACCCCGGCCTCTATCCCTTCACCGACCATTCGCCTTTCTCCATTCGGCAAAGATCGACAAATTGTTCTCGTCCGTGGCGGGATACAGGCCGATGATCGTGTGGCCGGCCTTGACCCGTTCGGCGACAAAATCCTCGTAGGCCGTCATCTCGACCGCCTCGTCGGCGATGTCGTCGGCAATTTCCAGCGGGATAATGATGACGCTGTCATCGTCGCCGACGACGATATCGCCTGGGAATACGGCGACGTCACCGCAACCGATCGGCACGTTGATGTCGATCGCCTCGTGCAGTGTCAGGTTCGTCGGGCTGGAGGGTCGGTGATGATAGGCGGGAATGTCCAGTTCGCCGATCACCATTGCGTCACGAAAGCCGCCATCGGTCACGACCCCTGCCCCGCCGCGCACCATCAGCCGGGTGATCAGGATATCGCCGGCCGACGCTGCACGGGCGTCCTTTCGGCTGTCCATCACAAGCACGTGGCCCTGCGGGCAGGTCTCGATCGCGTGGCGCTGCGGATGCTGAGGGTTGCGAAACACCGTCATGGGATTGCGGTCCTCGCGCGCCGGCATGTAGCGTAACGTGAAGGCGGGCCCGACCATATTTCGACCCTTCGGCTTAACCGGCCGCACGTCCTGAATCGTCTGGTTCCTGAGGCCACGCTTGTAGAGCGCCGAGCAGAGCGTCGCGACGGAGACGCCCATCAGTTTGTCACGGGTTGCGGGGTTCATAGTTTCTCCTTGATGCTTGCTCAGTTGATTGCCGGCTCGGTCACCTTGGCGCCGAAGTCCGTCTTCAGGAAATCGAAGTCGCAGCCCTTGTCGGCCTGCTCGATATGTTTGGTGAACATGAAGCCGTAGCCCCGTTCATAGCGCGGTTCCGGCGCCACCCAGGCGGCGCGACGAGCGTCGAGCTCTTCGGCCGAGACCAGCATGTTGAGGCTGCGCGCCGGAATATCGAGTTCTACCATGTCACCGGTCTTCAGCAGAGCCAGCGGACCGCCGACAAAGGCTTCAGGCGAGGCATGCAACACGCAGGCGCCGAAGCTCGTGCCCGACATGCGGGCATCGGAAATCCGCACCATATCGCGCAGGCCGAGCTTCAGAAGCGCCTTCGGCATCGGGATCATGCCCCATTCCGGCATGCCCGGCCCGCCTTGCGGTCCTGCATTGCGCAGAACCAGCACGGTTTCCGGCGTCAGCGGATAATCCGGGTCGTCGATGATCGTCTTCAATTCAGCATAGCTGTCCGCCACCAATGCCGGGCCGCGGTGCTTGTGGAATTTCGGATCGCAGGCGGCGGGCTTGATCACCGCTCCATCAGGGCAAAGGTTGCCCTTCAGCACGGCGAGAGAACCCTCATGATAGACCGGATTGTCGAGCGGCCGAATGACGTCCTCATTGTAGATCTTGACCTGATCCAGACCGTCGGTCAGCGGCAGGCCGGTGACCGTGATCGCCGTCGGATCGAGCTTGTCGCCGAGCTGCTTCATCAGGGCCCTGAGGCCGCCGGCATAAAAGAAATCTTCCATCAGATAGGTACTGCCGGATGGGCGGATATTGGCAATAACGGGCGTGGTGCGGCCGATCCTGTCGAGGTCGTCGAGTTCCAGCGGAATGCCGGCCCGGCGCGCCATGGCGATCAGGTGAATGATCGCATTGGTCGAACACCCCGTCGCCATCGCGATCGTCACCGCGTTGTTCACGGCAGCCGGCGTGATCACCTTGTCCGGCGTCAGATCCTCCCAAACCATCTCGACGATCCGCCGCCCGCAGGTGGCCGACATGCGCTGGTGGTTGGCATCTGCGGCCGGAATGGAAGAGGCGTTCGGCAGCGTCAGCCCCATGCCTTCGGCAATCGCCGTCATCGTGGAGGCCGTGCCCATCGTCATGCAGTGACCGTAGCTTCGAGCGATGCCACCCTCGATTCCCTGCCATTCCTCCTTGGAGATCGTGCCGGCCCGTCGCTCGTCCCAGTATTTGAACCCGTCCGTGCCCGACCCCAGCGCCTTGCCGGCATAATTGCCCCGCAGCATGGGTCCGGCCGGCAGGTAGATGAAGGGAACGCCCATCGAAACCGCGCCCATCACAAGTCCCGGCGTGGTTTTATCACAGCCGCCCATCAGGACAGCGCCATCGATCGGGTGCGAGCGCAAAAGCTCTTCCGTCTCCATGGCCAGCATGTTGCGATAAAGCATCGTGGTCGGCTTGACGAAATTTTCAGACAGCGACAGCGCCGGCAGCTCCATCGGGAAACCGCCCGCCTGCAGCACGCCGCGCTTCACCCATTCCACACGCTCGCGAAAATGCATGTGGCAGGGCTGCGCATCCGACCAGGTGTTGATGATCGCGATGATCGGCCGGCCTTCCCAGTCCTCCGGGGCATAGCCCATCTGCATCGTTCGCGACCGATGTCCGAACGACCGCTGGTCATCGGGCATCATCCAGCGCGCCGAGCGTAGTTCTTCGTAAGTCTTCCTGCCTGCCATTCCAAACTCCCGTGCCGCGAGGGCACTCTTCCAAGATCAATTCGATCGCTTATTCGGTAAACGCCTCTTCGCGTTTGCGGCTGATGCTCGGCGCCAGAACGAGCGCGAGAACGGCGACGGCGAAGATCAGCAGCGACAGGCTGAGCGGGCTGCGCACGAAGATCGACGGATCACCCTGGCTGATCAGCATCGCGCGACGCAGGTTCTCCTCCAGCATCGGTCCGAGAATGAAACCGAGCAGCAGCGGCGCCGGCTCGAAGCGCATCTTGCTGAGCGCGAAACCGATGACGGTGAAGCCTGCCATGACGAAGACGTCGAACACGCTGTTGTTAATGCTGTAGGCGCCGATGCAGCAGAAGCCGATGATGGCCGGAAACAGCAAATGATAGGGGACCGTCAGCATCCGCACCCAGAGCCCGATCAGGGGCAGGTTGAGGATCACGAGCATCAGATTGCCCGACCACATGGAGACGATCATGCCCCAGAACAGTTCCGGCTCGTCGGAGATCACGTTCGGGCCGGGTGTGATGCCCTGGATGATCATTGCGCCCACCATCAGCGCCATCACTGGGTTGCCGGGAATGCCAAGCGTCAACATCGGGATGAACGAGGTCTGCGCGCCGGCATTGTTGGCCGCTTCCGGCGCAGCCACACCCTCGATCGCCCCTTTGCCGAATTCGGCCCGGTTTGGAGAGATCCGTTTTTCCACGGCGTAAGAGGCAAACGACGCAAGCATCGCCCCACCGCCCGGCAGCACACCAAGGAAGGAACCGAGTGCCGTGCCGCGCAGGACCGGAGCGATGATCCGCTTGAAATCCTCCTTGGTCAGCATCAGGCCGGTCACCTTCTTGACGCCGACCGAGCGTTCCTGCTCGCTTTCCAGATTGCGCAGGATCTCGCAGATGCCGAATATGCCCATGCTGACGGCGACGAAATTCAGTCCGTCATAGAGTTCCGGAATGTCGAAGACATAGCGCGGGGTTCCGCTTTCGACATCTGTCCCGACCGTGCCGAGGATCAGTCCGAACACGATCATCGCGAATGCCTTGAGCAGCGATCCGCTGGCAAGCGCCACGGACGCGACGAGGCCGAGAACCATCAGCGAGAAATATTCCGCCGGCCCGAAATTGAGGGCGACGGCCGCAAGCGGCGGCGCTGCGACCGCAAGCAGGATCGTCGCAACCGTGCCGGCGAAGAAGGATCCGAGAGCTGCGGTTGCAAGCGCTGCTCCGGCGCGGCCGTTTCGCGCCATCTGGTACCCGTCGATCGCGGTGACGACGGACGAGCTTTCGCCCGGAAGGTTGATGAGCACCGCCGTTGTCGAGCCGCCATACTGGGCGCCGTAGAAGATGCCGGCGAGCATGATGAGGGCAGATTCCGGCGGGAGTCCGAAGGTGATCGGCAAAAGCATGGCGATCGTGGCCGTCGGGCCGAGGCCCGGCAGCACGCCGATCGCGGTGCCCAGGAGACAGCCGACAAAGCCGTAGAACAGGTTCATCGGCATGAAGGCGGTCGAGGCGCCGAGCCAGAGGTTAGAAAAGAGATCCATATGCAATCCAATCCGGTTTCGTCGGCTGCCCTAAGGCATCAGATGCGAGCGTCAGATGAGTTCGCCGATAAAGGGCACCCATGGGCCGAAGGCGCTGACAAGAAGCGAAAGGAGTTTTGTGAAAAGCAGAGAGGAACAGACCGCGAGAAACAGTCCGAGCAGGATCGAGTGCCGCCACTGTGCGTATCGGCTTGCGGTCGCGACCCCGACGATCATGAGGAACATCGTAGGCGCAAGACCAAGGCCCGCGAGCAGCAGCCCGAAGGCGATCGGCGCCGCTATCACCAAGGCATAGGACTTCCAGTTCCAGACCTCCGGCTCGCTCTCCTCGACGCCGACCATCACCGCCTGCACGATGATCAGCCCACCAATCCCGATCAGGAGCAGGCTCAGCATGATTGGGAAATAGCCGGGGCCCATCTGGAACGAGGTGCCGACTGCGAGCTCGCGGCCGAACCAGATGAACAGAAGTCCGGCGCAAATCATCGTCACGCCGCCGACGAAGTCGCGGCCGTTTCTAATTTTCAGCATGGCTTGATACTCAGGTGTGAAAGATGTGCCGGCCGGAGACTAGACCCGGCCGGCAGATTGTCTCACTGCAGCGGCACGTTGGCGGCCTTGATGACTTCGGCCCACTTCGCCGTTTCCTTGTCGATGAACGCCTGGAACTCGGCCGACGTATTGCCGACAGGCGTCACGCCCATCGCTTCGAGCTTTGCCTTCATCGCGGGATCGGCAACGATCGCCTGTACTTCCTTGCTGAGCTTTTCGACGATTTCTGGCGGTGTGCCCGGAGGAGCAAAGAGCCCGTGCCAGGAGGTTGCCTCGAAGCCGGGGATGACGCTTGCCATGGTCGGCACGTCAGCCAGCAGATTGGCCTTTTCCAGGCTGGTGACGGCCAGCGCCTTCACCTTGCCGGCCTTTACCTGCTGTGCGGCGGTGGGAATATTGTCGAACATCATATCAACATGTCCGGCGACAACGTCCAGGATGGCCTGGCTGCTGCCCTTGTAGGGGACATGCGTGATCTTGATGCCGCTCTTTGTCGCGAGCAGCTCACCTGCAAGATGGATCGATGTGCCGACACCTGACGAGGCGTAGGTATGCTTGCCGGGCTCCGTTTTCAGGAACGCGACCAGTTCCTCGACAGTGTTCGCCTTGATCTTGTCCGGGTTGACGACGAGCACGTTCGGCAGGCTGGCGATCAGCGAAATCGGCGCGAAGCCCTTTTCCCGGTCGTAAGGCAGGTTCTTGTAAAGTGTCTGGTTGATTGCGTTCGAGCTGACTGTGCCCATGCCGATCGTGTAGCCATCGGGCTTGGAGCGGGCGAGATCGCCGAGGCCGATATTGCCGCCGGCGCCTGGCTTGTTCTCGACGATGAAACGCTGGCCCAACCGCTTGTCGAGTTCTTCCGCGACGAGGCGGCCGAATGTGTCGGTATTGCCGCCGGCCGCAAAGGGAACGACGACGGTCACGGTCTTGGTCGGATAGTCCTGCGCACGGCTAGCCGTCATGCCGACCGTAGATATCACGGCCGTAGCAGCCGCCAACGTCATGAAACGCTTGAGGTTCATATTACTTCCTCCACTTATCCGGCATCTGGCCGGTCCCATTTAACCACTCTTCGAAACCCTCCTCCCGAAGAAATGGTAGCGCTTTCATTCTATCGCCAAAATCCGCGACTGCAACCTCCAAGGGGAATTTTTAAAATGTTTGAAATTAGTGCTTTGTGCTTCTAGCAGCAGGATTTTCTCCGCGCCCACTTGATTAGTTCTAAAATGAAAGCGTAACTCATTTTGAGAGGAACGTTCACGATGACAGACGATTTCACTAGCAAGCGCATGACGAGCAACAGCCCGGTGACACTTGCCGATATCGCGAAGCTCGCAGGGGTCTCGCCTGTCACTGTGTCCCGTGCCATCAACACGCCCGCTCTGGTCAAACCACGAACGCTGGAGGCGATCGAGAAAGTCATTGCGAGGACGGGCTATGTGCCCAATCTTCTCGCGGGCGGCCTTGCTTCCCGAAGGACCAGGCTCATCGCCGCGATCGTTCCCTCTGTGGCCAGCACCATCTTTGCCGAAACGATCGAGGGCCTCAATGCCGAACTGGTCTCTGCCGGTTATCAGCTTCTGCTCGGCCTCTCCGGCTATGAGCCAGCGCGCGAACTGGAACTGACCCGAGCCATTCTCGCTCGCCGGCCCGATGGCGTGATCCTTACCGGCATCACACATCTCAAGGAAACCCGGGCGATGCTGACGGGCGCCGGCCTACCAATCGTCGAGATCTGGGATTCGACACCCTCGCCGCTTGATACTGCCGTCGGGTTTTCGCATGCCGCTGTCGGCGCACTGGTTGCCGAGCATCTTCTCATCCGGGGATATGACCGTTACGCACAGGTCGGCGCCAACGATCCCCGCGCCGTCCAGCGCCGCGATGGTTTCGTCAGCCGCCTGAGAGGCGTCGCCGATGTCGAACTGCCGGACCTGGAAATGAATTCGCCCTCCACCTTCCGCGACGGAAGGCTGGCGATGGCGCAGCTTCTCGATCGCGGAAAGGGAACTCTCGGGGTCTTCTGCTCGTCGGACGTGGTTGCCCACGGGGCACTGGCGGAAGCTTACGCCCGCGGATGCCGCATGCCGGACGAACTTGCCATTGTCGGGTTCGGTGATTTCGACTTTGCGCCTCACACCCACCCGCCGCTGACCACCGTGCGCATCGATCGCCGCGATATCGGAACCAAAGCGGCCCAGTCGATCCTCAGAAAGATTGCTGGCGGCAAGGATGTGGAAGCGATGATCAATATCGATTTTCACATCGTTGTCCGTGGAACCGCCTGAGTCTCAGTGCCTCAGGCCCGCTTGCCGAACTCCGCCGTGCCGCGTGTCCAGTGGGCAGCCTGTTCCGAAAGCGTGATCCCGAGGCCCGGACGGTTTGGTACCAGCATGCGCCCATCTCTGATCTCGAGCCGTTCGTTGAACAGCGGATCGAGCCAGTCGAAATGCTCCACCCACGGCTCCAGCTCGTAGGCTGCGGCAAGATGCAGATGGATCTCCATGGCGAAATGCGGGGCGAGCTGGAGTTTCTTTGTCTCGGCCAGCGCACAGATCTTCAGAAACGGTGTGATGCCGCCCACTCGCGGGGCGTCCGGCTGGATGAAATCGACCGAATTGTTCTGGATCAGTGCCACATGCTCCAGCACACTTGTGAGCATCTCACCGGTGGCGATGGGCGTATCGAACTGGGCGGCAAGCGCGGCATGCCCCTCGACGTCATAGGCATCCAGCGGCTCCTCGATCCAGGTCAGGTGATAGGGCTCCATCAGGCGGCCGAAGCGCATGGCGGTCGGGCGGTCCCATTGCTGGTTGGCATCGACCATCATCGCCGCCCGCTCGCCGATACGCTCGTGCACGGCAGCAACTCGCTTGAGGTCGAGTGCTAGGTCGGGCTGGCCCACCTTGATCTTGATACCGCCGATACCGTCGGCAATCGACTGTTCGACATTCTCGAGAACCTCCTCGATCGGAGAAGAGAGAAACCCACCAGAAGTATTGTAACACTGCACGCTATCGCGATGCGCTCCCAGCAGTTTTGCGAGGGGCAGTCCTGCGCGCTTGGCCTTGAGGTCCCACAGCGCCACATCAAAAGCCGCGATCGCCTGCACCGCAAGCCCGCTGCGCCCAACCGATGCCCCCGCCCAGCACAGCTTGTTCCACAGCTTGCCGATATCGTTCGGATCCTCGCCAATCAGCACATCGGCAATTTCCTTGGCATGCTCGTACTGGCCAGGTCCTCCGGCGCGCTTGGAATAGCTGAACCCTATACCGGAATGGCCATGCTTCGTCTCGATCTCGGCAAACAGGAACGCCACTTCGGTGAGCGGGCGTTGCCGCCCGGTCAGCACCTTCGCATCACTGATCGGTGTCTTCAGCGGCAGGAAGACCGAAGACAGCTTGATCCAGGCGATGCTATCCGCCTCAACGGCGGCCTGCGATGCAGTCTTCTTTTCCATTTGCGCGTCCATGTCTCCAACTCCTCCTGTCGTGCGCCCGCAAGGAGCGTCCTGCTTGACGAATACGCGTCCGATCCATTTAAGTCCAAACCGAAGATTGTCGCTCAGCGATACAGGAATTGAATAGATGCTCGATATGGTTCAGGTGAAATCCTTCGTCGCTGTCGCGTCGGAACTCAATTTCAGCCGCGCCGCGAGGCAGTTGAACATGACCCAGCCGCCACTCAGCCGGCAGATCAGGCTGCTGGAACAGCAACTCGACGTGACGCTCTTCGAGCGCAACAGCCGGCGCGTCACGCTGACCCCGGCGGGCCTCGCGTTTCTCGCCGAAGCGCAAAAGCTTCTGGCACAAGGTGATGCAGCGATAACGGCAACACGCCGCGCCGCCCGCGGCAGCGCCGGCTCCATCCGGATCGCTTTCGTCGGCGCCGCAACCTACGGCTTTCTACCGCACTTCATATCAGCCGCCCGGACGCTGACGCCGCAGATCGAACTCGACCTGGTACAGATGGAAACGGCCGAACAGTTGCAGGCGATCAATCGCGGCGATGTCGACCTCGGCTTCTCCCGCCCGCTTTCGGGCACGCATCAATTGCAAAGCCTGTGCGTTGTGCGGGAACCGATGATGCTGGCCATCCCGCGGGCACACCCGCTGGGATCGCGGCGAAGGCCGACGCTGGAGGCGCTGAACGGCGAACCGATCATCATGTTCTCACCCCAGGCCCGCTATCTGCACGAAAAGCTCGCCGCATTGATGACCGACAACAACATCACGCCCCACATCGTCCAGAGCATGACCCATTCACAGGCCATCCTGTCGCTGGTCAGCGCCGGCATCGGCCTCGCCATCGTCCCGGCGGCAACGCGCCACGCATGCTACGACAACGTCGTCTTCCGCCCGCTCGACCTCAGGCAGGAATGCGTCGCGGAACTGCATGCCATATGGAGCAGCGAAAACCGCAATCCCCTATTGCCGGAGATTCGCTCTCTTGTTGGAAGCTCCGCAGTGCGTGATCTCTCCAGCTAGATCTGCAGAGGCAGTCGGTGCTCGATTTCAGGACCATCTCTCGCCAATCCAGTTCTCGGACGAGTCTTGGATGTTAATCGGGCCTCGTGCTGCCTGACTCCACTCTTCGTGGCCGAGTGCCCCAGAACGGCTGATCGCAGCATCAGGATCCGTCAGCGCTGCGTGATTGCAGCACGGTTCCGGTCCGGACCTTCAATATCTCAGTCGTTGCTTACAGCAGTCCGAACGTCTTCAGCGTTTCGCGGATGCGGGCATCCTGCTCGGCATTTGGCAGCAGTGCCGGTTGGCGGCTGGCGCCGACGGAGGGGTCCTGCAGGAAGAGCGCGCGCTTG
>Ga0213836_100276_pt1 | contig 46156 bp, 42 predicted proteins | sample SWPATP03_FD_160578 | JGI IMG/M metagenome (GOLD analysis project Ga0213836, IMG submission 160578) | Coastal seawater microbial communities from Marineland, Florida, United States - SWPA TP0 #3 | ecosystem: Environmental > Aquatic > Marine > Coastal | place: USA: Florida | collected 2016-08-05
CTGTGCCACGGTGGACAAACAGGCCCATCGTGCCGCGTCCGACATTGTTCAACGAAACGTAGTCTTCCGGCATCTCGACGATCTCCCGGACATCGGCAACCGGCGTTGCCATGTCTCCCCCTGCTCTGAAGACCAAGTATGGCAGCAACGCGTCTCCGCGCTGCCCCGGCGCTCGACCGGCCGCCGCTGTCTTGGGCTTGGTGGATGAAAGTCGCGAAAACATCAGCAGGACATCGTCACTCATCATTGCGCGCTCGTCGAGGACGAGAAACAATGTCCGTCCGTCGACGGAATAGACACCGCTGAGAACAGACCCGGTCTCTACGGCATTATCAGGCATCGCCATAATGTCGCCCAACGGTATCGGCCGTATATCGACGACGGTATCGAGCGCAAAGCCCAGCAGCCGGTCGTCGGGGTAACGCAGGACGAGGACGGACGACTGCTTGCGTTCCGACAGGACGCCCATGCCAAGCACCCGAAGCGTATCAAGAACCGGCACCTGGGTGCCATGATGATCGATGACACCGAGGCAGGTCTCCGTCTTCATCGGCGAATCCTTCAACTGCGCGGTCGGCGCGGTGGCCTCGACCACCCCGGCCGCAACGCCGAAAGAAAACGCGCCGCACGTGAACAGCAGAAGCGGCTTCGCATTCGAGCTCGTCTTTGCGACCGCCTCCGCGACTGGCTCTTGCACCGACGGAATTCCCGGCAACGCCAAGATGCGCTCCGCTGCCAGGACCGAGATTACCTTTCCGCTGTGGAAGAATGAATGCGTGACCAAAGGTCCCTGTACAGCGGGTCGCGACACGCCCAGTTCATCGAGTGCCGCGACGTCTTCTGTCGCGATGCCGCGCACTTCGTCAGCAAAAATGCATATCAGCCTCTGTCTTACCCGCAGGACCAGAATCACGGCGCCGTAGGCCTCCGTCGCCGGCAGGCCGAGCATCGGTCGGATATCCATAACCGGGATGGTGCTGCCTCTCAATTCGAACAACCCGCACAAGCCGGTTGCCGCGATGCCTGCATTCGATAGCCCACCGGGCGCCGGAACGACTTCTCGGATATTCTCGACATTGATGGCAAGCATCGCCTCGCCAATGCGCAGGAGGCCGAACTGCTGCGTTGCAGGGCGACTGCCTCTCAGCACTTCCGGCATCGCGAGAGATCTGACCATCTGGTTCATGGGTTAACCCACTTTGCGCTGTTGCGCCGTCGATGACGTCAGGTCATTGATGAGCTTGACAACAGTCCTTGAGACACGCTGCTGAGCATCCGTCGATTGCGCAATCTCCCGGATGGACTCGCCGGTCTTGTTCACGCTGCCGACGATCCGTTCGAAAGCAAGTCTCGCATGCTGCGACCGGTCCGTTCCCTGGTTGACGCGCATGGTCGATTCCTGGATGAGCTTGGATATCTCGTGCGCAGCTTCCGAACTTCTCTCGGCGAGTTTCCTGACCTCGCCCGCGACGACCGAGAACCCGACCCCATGTTCCCCTGCCCTTGCGGCTTCGATTGCCGCGTTGAAGGCGAGAAGGTTGGTCTGACTGGCGATCTCGCCAATCACCTTGACGATATCGGAGATTTCCGTGGAGGACTTCTGGATGAGATCGATTGCCGCGATCGCGCTGCCCAGCGCTTCTGAACCCTGTTCCGCATTGCCCTGCGTCTCGGACGCAAGCGTGGTGGCCGTGCGGGTGTTAGCGGTGATTTCCGCGATCGATCCGGACAGTTCTCCGACAATGCTGGTCATTTGCTGCGATTTCGAACGGATGTCATGCTCGAGCTTGACCTGATCGGTGATGTCGCTGGCATACTTCACCACGCGCACCGTCTCGCCCCGCAGATTGACGATCGGGCTGTAGATCCCCTGAATGTGCACTTCCCGGCCATACTTTCCAACGCGGGCAAAACGCCCCGAAAAGAATTCACCCTTGTTGAGACGCAGCCAGAAATCCCGGTAGTCTTCCGAAACGATGTAATCCTGGCTGCAGAACATGCTGTGGTGCTGCCCCGTGATTTCGCGAAGCGAGTATCCCATGACCCGTAGGAAGTTCTCGTTGGCGGAAACGACATGTCCGTCGAGATCGAATTCAACGACTGCCTGCCCCCGCGAGATCGCGTCGACCCTTCCCTCGAACTCGATGTTGCGCAGCTTCGCCTGCGTAATGTCAGAGGCGAACTTTACGATCTTGATCGGGCGGCCTGCGAGGTCGAGGATCGGATTGTAAGTCGCCTGAAGCCATATGTCGGCACCGCTTCTGGTGAGGCGTCGGTATTCCCCTCCTTCGAACTGGCCACGTCCCAGCCGGTCCCAGAAGGAACCGTATTCCGCTGTCTGCGTGAACGCAGGGTCGCAGAACATCCGGTGGTGTTTGCCCCGGACTTCTTCCAGTGAATAGCCGACGGCGGCAAGAAAGTTCTCGTTCGCGTCAAGGATATTGCCGTGCAAGTCGAACTCGATGACGGCCTGGGCCCGGCCGATCGCGTTGACCTTGCCTTCGAACTCGGCGTTCCGGATCTTGCTGGCAGTCACGTCATAGGCATACTTGACCACCTTGCAGGGGTTGCCGTTGAGATCGAAGATGGGATTGTAGGTCGCCTGGATCCAGACATCCTTTCCGCCCTTGGCGAGACGACGGTACTCTCCGCTCTCATAGTCGCCGCGCCCCAACCTCTGCCAGAATGCCTTGTAGGCGGGTGTTCGGGTTTGGTCGGCTCCGCACAGCATCCGGTGATGCTGACCGATGACTTCTTCCCGAGCATATCCCATCAGGGTGAGGAAATTTTCGTTCACTGCGAGGACGTGGCCTTCGAGGTCGAATTCGATCACGGCCATTGCGCGGTCGATCGCCGCTACTTTTCCCAGGAGTTCCGCCTCTACCGACTTGGTCGCTGTGACATCCATCGCGTACTTGACCACCCCGATGGTCACGCCGTTGTCGTCGAGGATCGGATTGTAGCTCGCCCGGATCCACACCTCGCGTCCGCCGCGTCCGATGCGCTTGAACTCTCCGTCGTGGAGCTTGCCCTCCGCCAGATCACTCCAAAACGCGGCATATTCGGGAGCTTCGACGATCTCCGGCTCGCAGAACATGGAGTGATGTCGGCCACGCACCTCGGCCAGCGAATAGCCCATGAGGGAAAGGAAGTTCTCGTTAGCGTTCTTTACCGTGCCGGTTAGATCAAATTCGATGACCGCTTGCGCACGGTCGATTGCGCGTGCCTTGTTGCGCAGAACGGCGATCTCGTTGAGGTCCGAAAGGGTGCTGACAGAAGACTTTAAAGTCATGGGAGAGCACTTTCGGTAACCAGGCAAACTTCGAATTTCATCACGAACCCCCTCCATCTGAAGCAACGGCACGACCGCGACGGTCTGATACCCGAATTTTAGAGGCAACTAACTAATGAAGGATTAATGCTAAATTAGAGCCCGCGTCGTTATGCGTCCGTTTCCGGTCGTACTGGCGCCGTCGTGGTAACCAAGTCGCTGTAACCAAATTTTGACAGGTTAGCGCTCATCCTTGTCCTGAATTGTAGTGAGTACGGGATAGGACCATGCGTTTCAGCGCTCAGCGGCTTGGCGATCTCGCCGGTATCATCCGGCATCTGAACTGGCGCCTCAGCCCGCTCAGCCGGATGGGTGTCGCCCGGATGGTCAACGACACGACGGCAGCGCTGGAAACTCTTGCTCGCAGCGAGGCCGATCTCTCGATATCGGAGCAAGCTGAAATACGGGCTATTGCCTCGCGGCTGATCGTGATCCTCCAGGACGCGTATTCCGGCAAAACACCGACAATCCACTGACGTCGGCAACCGGCCGTGTCCCTCCCGCCTTTTTGATCGGACCGGCCCTGCGGATCCCGCCACCTGAATTTCGAATGCCGAGAGCGATCCACCGGCAAATTGACAATTGATAATAATACTCGATGAAGTCGAGCAAGCCACGAACTTCCCGCAGAGGTAGGCATTTGTGCGTACGCATGGCAGCATCGCTAATTAGCGCAAAATTTTTCTCATAAATCGTACCTCATAAGCATTGCATACTCAAACCTTGCGGGTTTAAAGGTCAGCAACGAATGAGGCCATATGTCGCAGCGACGGGTGCCTCACGTTTCCAGCCTATTCGGTTCCGGCCCCCTGTCGGGACACCAAGGAGCGATACAATGAGAGATGTCCCGGGGTTACCGTCCCGCCGTAGCTTTTTGAAAGCTTCGGCGGCAAGTGCGGCCGTCGTCGGCGTGGTGATGCAGGCGAAGGCGGAGACCCCGCCGGCCCCGCCACCGATCGAAGAATACCAGCCGGTCTGTCTCAAGCCCACTGAGTGGGCCTTCGTTATGGCTGCCACGGCGCGGCTCATTCCCTCCGAAGGCGAAGGTCCCGGTGCCATCGAGGCCCGCGTCCCCGTCTTTATCGACAAGGAACTGGCCGGTGGATTTGGTGAGGCGGCAGACTGGTACATGGAAGGTCCGCACGATGCCGCAGCCCATCCGTTCCGCGGCTGGCAATCGCCTTTGACGCCGCTGCAAATCTATCAGCAGGGTATCCCGGTGTTCGACGCATGGTGTCAGCAGACGCACGGCAAGATATTTGCCGAGCTTGACGCCGCAACCCAGGACAAGGCCCTGACCTCCCTCCAGAAAGACGAGATGAAGATCAAGCTCGAACTGCGCGACTTCTTCACGATCCTCTTGCAGAACACCAAGGAGGGCTACTTCGCAGACCCGATGTATGGTGGCAATCACGGCATGCAGGCCTGGAAATATATCGGTTTCCCAGGTGCCCGCGGCAGCTACAAGGAGTGGGTGTTGAAGCACAACGTCGCCTACCCGCTCGGTCCCGTTTCGATTTCCGGTGAGAGGGCATAACGATGGCACGCACTGCAAAGAAGAAGGACGTCGTCATCGTCGGTCTCGGCTGGACCGGCTCGATCCTCGGCATGGAACTCGCCAACGAGGGTCTGGAGATCGTTGCGCTCGAACGCGGCCATGACCAGAACACCGTTCCGGATTTCCAGTACCCGAACATGATCGACGAGCTGAAGTACGGCGTTCGTCTCGGCATGATGCAAAAGCCGCGCAATTCGACCCTGACGATCCGTCGCAACGTCGATGAAGCTGCCCTGCCCTATCGCAGCCTCGGTTCGTTTCTGCCGGGTATCGGTGTGGGCGGTGCAGGCACCCACTGGAACGGTCTGAACTGGCGTCCGCAGCTCTCGGAATACCGTCTGCGCTCGCATGTGGAAGAGCGCTGGGGCGCCGGCATCATTCCGGAAGACATGAACCTGCAGGATTACCCCGTCAGCTACGAAGAGCTGGAGCCGTTTTTCGATCGGTTCGAGCATGTCGCGGGGATTTCCGGCAAGGCCGGCAATCTCAATGGCAAGAAAATCGAGGGCGGCAACCCGTTCGAGGCACCGCGCTCGCGCGAATACCCGATGCCGCCTATGCCGGTGACCTGGGACGGAGCCAAATTTGCCGAAGCCGCGAAAGCCGCCGGCTGTCACCCGTTCCCGAGCCCGGGCGGCATTGCCTCGCAGGCCTATGTCAACGAATACGGAATGCAGATGGGCCCTTGCAACCACTGCGGTTTCTGCGAGCGCTACGGCTGCTACAACTATTCAAAATCCTCGCCGCAGACGGCGATCCTCGACGCGTTGAAGCGCAAGCCGAATTTCGAATACCGCACCCATGCGGAAGTGCTGAAAATCGAAATGGCGCCCGACGGCAAAACCGCGACCGGCGTCACCTATTTTGACGAAAAGGCCGGGGAAGAAGTGTTCCAGCCCGCGGATCTGGTAATCCTGGCCGCCTACCAGTTGCACAACGTCCATCTGATGCTGCTCTCGGGCATCGGTCAGCCGTTTGATCCCGCAACGAACGAAGGCGTCACCGGTCGCAGCTATGCCTACCAGATGAACGGCGGCTACACGATGTTCTTCAAGGACGAGGTGTTCAATCCGTTCATCGGTACCGGTGCCAACGGCATGTCGATCGATGATTTCGGCATGGACAATATCGACTTCGGTCGTGAAGGCTTTATCGGCGGCGCCTACTGGCGTGCCGGCCAGTCCAACGGTCAGCCGATCCGCTCCATGGCGCTGCCCGCGGGCACGCCGACCTGGGGTGCCGGCTGGAAGAAGGGCATCGGCGAGTGGTACGGCCACTCGATGTCGATCGGCTCGCACGGTTCACACATGTCCTATCGCGGCAATTATCTCGACCTCGACCCGACCTACAAGGATCGCCACGGTCGTCCGCTGATGCGCATGACGTTCAACTGGCAGCCGAACGACATCCGCATGACCCAGTTCATGAAGTCGAAGATGGAGCCGATCGCCAAGTCGATGAACCCGACCTCAATGCAGGAAGGCTTCAAGAAGGACGGCGCCATGTACGACGTGCGTCCTTACCAGACGACGCACAATGTGGGCGGCACTGTGATGGGTGACAATCCGAAGACCTCTGCAATCAATCGGTATCTGCAGGCCTGGGACAAGCACAACATCTTCGTGATGGGCGCCGGCGCCTTCCCGCAGAACACCCAGTACAACCCGACCGGCATGGTCGGCGGCCTGGCATATTGGGCGGCGCATGCGATCCGGACGCAGTACCTGTCCAATCCGCGGCCACTGGTGTGAGGAGCGCAACGATGAAAACCTTTCTTCGCGTCATTCTCATCCTCGCCGTTCTCGGCGTCGTCGGCCTTCTCGCCTTCATTTTCGTGCCGGTCCAGCGCACTGCCGCGGTTGCCCAGCTCCCGGCTGATTACAAAGCACCGGCAGGCAGTGGCGAATACGCCATGCGGGCCGGTGACTGCATGGCCTGTCATACCGCGGAGGGCGGCAAGCCCTTCGCCGGCGGCCGGCCTATCCACAGCCCGATGGGCACGATCTGGGCCACCAACATCACACCGGACAAGGAAACCGGCATCGGCAATTACACGCTCGATGATTTCCGCGCGGCGCTCTACGACGGCGTTCGCAACGACGGTGCGCATCTCTACCCGGCCATGCCTTACGAAAACTATCGCAAGCTGACGGAAGAGGACATACGAGCCCTCTACCAGTATTTCATGACCGAGGTGCCTGCAGTTTCCAATAAGGTCGAGGAAACGGCACTGTCCTTCCCGTTCAACCAGCGCTGGGGCATTCGCGCCTGGAACTGGCTGGCGCTGGGCAAGCCGGGCTTTGAACCCGTTTCGCAGGACGAGCAGTTCAACCGTGGTGCCTATCTCGTGCAGGGCGCCGGACACTGCGCCGCCTGCCACAGCCCGCGCAACATGCTGATGGCGCAGGACGGTACCGACGAGAGCAGCGCTGCCTTCCTGACCGGCGGCGAGATCGACGGCTATACGGCACCTGACCTGCGCGGCCCGCAAAGCGCACCGCAGAAATGGTCCACCCAAGAGCTGGCGGCCTATCTTACGACTGCCCGCAACGCGCATTCCACGGCAACCGGCGAGATGATGCTGGTGGTGCGCGATTCGCTGCAATACATGACGCCCGAGGACAATCTGGCGATCGCAACCTACCTCAAGAAGATCGGCAGCACTGGCGGTTCCACGGCACCGGCAACGCCTTCGGCGGCGCCTGAAAAGGCCGAGGTTACCGACACCGAGAAAATGCTGACGGAAGCCAAAGCGGATATGCCGCTCGGTCCCCGCCTCTATCTCGACAATTGCGGTGGCTGCCACTTTGTCAACGGCAAGGGTGCCGCGGAAATCTTCCCGGAGCTTGACGGAAATTCGCTGGTTACGGCGAAGTCTTCAAAGGGCCTGTTGGATGTCATGCTGCACGGAGCGGAACTGCCTTCGACCAAGGACCGTCCCATGCGCGTGCGCATGCAGGGCTATAACGACCGCCTGAACGACGAGGAAGCGGCAGCACTTGCCACCTTCCTGCGCCAGGCCTGGCATAACGACGCTCCGCCGGTCACTGCGGAAGACGTCAAGGCTGTTCGCCGCTAGACCACGACATCAGACCCTGCCGGTTCGTAACTGGCAGGGTCTTTACACGTCGCCATGGGTGGCATCAGCCGTTGGCCGTTGCCAAGGCCTCCGGCGGCCCGAGGATCGCAATACTTCGCCGCGTCAGTTTGGCGTGATACATGCGCCGATCTACGAGAGCGACAAGAGCCGTTCTCGACCACTTGACCTCGCTTGCAAAGCCAAAACCCAGCGCCGCACCGACGCTCAGCGTTTTGCTTCCGATCGTGACGGCGGCCAGCACAGTGTCCATCATCACGGCGAGCCTCTGCTCCTGCATTTCACTGTCTCCCATGTCTGACTGGAACAGGAGGGCAAACTCGTCACCGCCCAGCCGCGAGACGAATTCGCCCGCTCTCAGGGACGACAACAGCCTTTTCCCGATAACCGCAAGCAACTCGTCCCCGACCGGGTGACCGTGCATGTCATTGACGATCTTGAAGCCGTTGAGATCGAAGATTGCGAGCCCGAACTCCTCATGGTTGGCGCGATCTTCGATAAAGTGAGCGATCCGTTGCTCGAACCCAAGACGGTTCGGCAGCCCGGTCAGGCTATCGGTGACGGCCGCGGCTCGCAACGCCTCTTCCTGTCTGATTTGCGCGCTCGTCTGTTCGGTGACATCGGTCAGCGCCTCGAGATCGTAGAGGTCGTTTCCGATCGTGATCCGGCGTGCGGAGATCATCACGGAAATCTCCCGCCCGTCACGATGCCGGATCTTGCCCGACTGCGCGGAGTAATACCCAACCTCGTCAAGGAGTTTGATCCTGGCAACACGGTCTGAGCCATCGACGATCAGGCCGACATCTGTCAGTTTGCGACCAACCAGTGCCGTTTCGTTCATCCCGACGAGGTCCATGTAAGCCTGGTTGACCCGCACATAAACGGAGTTTGGCCCGGCCATCGAAATGGCATAGGCAAGCGGAGAGATGTGAAACAGCGTCTGCAACATTCCGTCCAGCCCATCTCCGCCTTGTGTCGCACTGGAAAAGAGTGAGGCTGCCGCCCGTTCATCCGAAAGCATCGGCCTAACCCTTATTCGCTTTAGGGGATTGCCACAGCAGGACGACCGGTGACGGCAAGAACCGCAGATCCACCCGATATTGCATGTCGCAGGTTCTGTCTGTCATCATTCCCTCGCCGCAACCTCGCCCGATGGAGAGGTTCGCGGGTGAAAAACCTCCAGCTAGTTTTGCGTCCACAATACGAGTCACAAACTCGACGACTTCCGTCATCTCTATCCATTCGGCCCCGGCCGCTTTGGATCCCGACCTATACCCTCGGCGACCCGCAAACCCCGTGAGCATGTTCAGATCGAACCGCGCCGTATTGCCGATGTCCAGGTGCTCGAGATTCCTCCTGACCAAAAGGATCAGTTTATCGAGCGCTTGTGCGGTGGAGAGCCCGGCAGCCAGCAGTGCGAGTGGTATTGCGATCAGCATTTTCACAAAACTACCCTCATGATGTGGCGTACCGGGTCGCCAGGCTCAGAATTCCGACCAGCCTTCATTGGCCGCCTTCGACCGCTGTAGTTTGCCAGGAAGCGACTGGATCATTTGTCGCGCAGGCGAAGCTGCAGGAGAATGCGCCCGACCGTTGCTTTGCCCTACCGCGCTTGGCGTCGTTTTGAACCCCGCGACAAGCTCCGAAAGTCTCTCGGCCTCGTTGGAGAGTTTTATCGTCGCCGCAGACGTCTCTTCCACCATGGCCGCGTTTTGCTGCGTGATCGTATCCATGCTGCCCACGGCAGAGTTGATTTCAGCTATCCCAGTCGCCTGTTCACGCGACGACATGGCAATCGATACCATGTGTTCGTCGATCGTCTGCACCTGTCTGCCGATGCTTCTCAATGCCTTGCCCGTTGTGTTCACAAGATCGACGCCGCGCGCGACATCCTGAGAAGATCTCGAGATGAGATCCTTGATTTCCTTGGCGGCCCGGGCTGAGCGTTGCGCGAGCTCCCGCACCTCCTGCGCCACCACCGCAAAGCCTTTCCCCTGGTCACCGGCACGGGCTGCTTCGACCCCCGCATTGAGTGCGAGGAGGTTCGTCTGGAACGCGATTTCGTCGATGACACTAATGATGTCGTTCATTTGTTTGGATGACTCGACAATGTCGCTCATCGCCTTGACGGCCTGCTCTACGATTTCTCCGGACGTTGCTGCCTCTGTTGCAGACGCCGTTACGACCGCCTGGACTTCTGTCGTCCGGGTTTGAGACTGCCGCGCGATTGAACTGATCTGTTCCAGCGCTGCCGCTGTTTCTTCAAGCGCCGTGGCCTGCCGTTCGGTGCGCTTTGCCATTTCGTCGGTCGCAGTGGCGATTTCGGCCGACTGCGAGAGAACGAAGCCGACCGTGCTTGAGATCTCGGAAAGAGCACCGTTGAGGCTCGATACGGAATCGTTGAAATTATGCTTAAGCCCGTCGAAACTGACCGCGAGGGGCTGTTCCAAGGGCCGGGTCAGATCACCGCCGGAGAGAGATCTCAACGCACTTTCGAGGGCTGAGAGCGCTGTGTCTTGTTCCGCTTTCAGCGTCGCCTGCTCCGCTTCAGCCTTGGCTCTCTCGTCCGCAAGGACGTCGAGATAGACGGAGATCGCATAATCCATGTCCACGAGGGCCGCTTTGACAACCGTCGTTACGTCGTCTCCGATCTTTTGGCGTTTGCCGCGAACCAGAAAACTACCAAGCTCGTTATCGATGACGGCGCGCACGATGTTCTCGATCATCAACGCATAGCCGCCAATGTACCAGCGCGGTTGAAGCCCAAGCCTTGCATGGGCTTTGCCGATCATGGTGACTTCATCAACATAGGCTTCGTCGAACTTTGCCGAGGAAATCGTTTCCCAGTGTCGAGCCTGTCGTCCTTTTGCCTGGGTGATGTGATTTTCACCGGAAAAGTATTTGGAGGTTTCCGGGTGATGACGGACCTTGGCGTAAAACACATCGAGCGCGCTATCGAGCGACCCGTTGATGATGGGCGCCAATGCTGCGAGTGTCCTGCGCTGTGGATCACCAAGACCGGCGAAGTCCAGTCGGTCGTTAAGCGTTGCCTGTGCTGATTTCTGCGTACTCATGTATGTCCCCTGCTGCGGTCCCTTGGTAACAAGGCATGGTTGGTCTGCCCGCTAAAGCGAGTGCGATCTGTTGCTGACGGGAACGCAGTCCATCACCGGCGCGCGTGCTTCGAAGCCATCGCGGGGCAAGCAAGGGGGCTCAAAAACCCAGATGTCTACCGAACAGGTGTTAGACTGTCAGGTGGCGGCTGTTCCTGATCTTCACGGCCATAAAACCCTCATGGGTATGCGGCGCCACGGCGCCTATCTGGCACCACAAATCTAGGATTCAGGGGATAAAAAACCGTTAATAGTTCGCCCCATGCTATAGTAGCAGAACTTGATTTAAGCTGCGCCATCGTTTGACCGAGGCTAAATCTGGCAATCGTCAAGCATAGAGCCAAAAATACGAGTTTTTGCCTTAAAATTCATGCCGCATGTAAGCGCTGCTATGACCGGCAGCGTGCTCATTGCATTCTCAAGACAGCGGTCGATATTGACAGAAGAGAGCTGGGACATCGTCAAGGTCATTGCGTAGGGTCTAAGCGTAGGCAACCGCCACAGCTTCGTGAGTCTCTGCGACGGGACAGAATATGCTTTGCATACAGTCAAGAACCTGGCGGACACCTTCCTCGTGAGAGCGATAGAAAACCGTCTGCGCTTGTCGACGCGCCGAGACGAGGTTCGCGTCCCTGAGAATCTTCAGATGTTGAGAGAGTGCCGATTGGCTGAGATTCACCGCCTTTGCGAGTGAACGCACGTCGCGCTCCCGATCCTGTACCAGACAGAGGACTTTGAACCGTGCGGGGTGCCCCATAACCTTCAGTAGATCGGCGGCGTCGCCCTCATCGAAGGGAAGAACTTCTCCCGACAGACCGATGTCCATAACGCCTCCAACCACCATTGAATAAAATCGCGTATCTTCATGGACCGAACCGAGTCCGGCGCCACATCAGCGAGAAGTAATACAAGCAAGATATAAGCTGAGGCGGCTAAGCATCTCCGCATTACGTCTCTGCTTCAATACGCAAATTGTACGTTATTTTATCGCAGTCCAGACGTTTTACGCATCTTAACAATACTTAACTCTGATAACCGCCGAATCTGTATTAAGGCAGATACGAAACGCGGTCTCGCCGCCCAATATAAATTCAATGCTGGTGTGAAATGACAGAAGCAGACGCGTTGGAGATCCTGCGGATCTCTGTCTGGGCAATGCTCCTTGCTTCAGCGCCTGCGGTTTTCACCGCGATGGCAGTCGGCCTGGTTATCAGCCTTGTCCAGGCTCTCACGCAGGTCCAGGAAAGCACGCTGAGCTTTGCGCCAAAGATTGTTGCTGTCTTTGTAGCGCTGGCAGTGGCCGCCCCGTTCATAGGCGGCCAACTCAATCTTCTCGTTGTCGAGATTTTCTCTCATGTGCAGTCGGGTTTCTAGGCCGGCTGCGATCTCAAGAGGTCAGGCGTCTGCAGTCTCTCGCACTTCGTCGAGCAGGAAGAACACGACCACATAGCGGGTCGCATAGGATCGGCCGCCCTCGGCATCGCCTGCGTCCGAACCTCCGTCGGCCGGGTGCCATTGCTGGTAGTGCGGATTGTTGGCGATCAGCGTGATCGCTTTGCCAGTACGGCTACCGCCAAGACGATAGCGTGTTTCCGCCAACGACCAGACACGTTCGTAATCCTGTTGCGTGAGACGGACCTTAAGAGCATGGCGCGTTACCGTTTCGCCCTGCGAAACATCTCCCTTGCGGGCCACTGGAACCTCCAGCGAAACCTCCTCAGCCCCATCCAGTATGAAATCGAATTCCTCAGGCCACGTCCGCTTCATGTAATCGCTCCTCCAAGCTATACCGAGGGTTGCCGACGACTGTATCGTCGTCTGCCGAGACAATATGCAAACATTATCCCCTTCTGAAAAGCATCAAACCGCCTACGGCCGCACTATTTCGTGAGGTTGCGCTTGGCGCCGACAAAATGTCTTACCAGGCCGCCACAGGGAAGGCGTCGATCGGGATCTTCAGGTACCTCACGCCGTTCGCCTCCTTTGGCGGCAGCTCTCCTGCCATCAGATTGACCTGCAAGGCATGCAGCATCAGTTTTGGAAACGGCAACGTTTTGTCACGGCTGATGCGGGACTGGATAAACTCGTCACGCCCTGACCGGAGGTGAATGTTCTGCGCCTTCTGTTGCGCGACGGTGCTCTCCCAGAGCGCTTCCCGCCCGCCATGACGATAATCGTGGCCGGTGAACAGCCGGGTGTCGTCGGGCAAGTTCAGGATTGCCTCGATCGACGACCAGAGATCTTCAGCGCTGCCTCCGGGAAAATCGGCGCGGGCCGAACCGCTGTCGGGCATGAACAGCGTGTCGTGGATGAAGGCCGCATCACCGACCACATACGTGATCGATGCCAGTGTGTGGCCGGGCGAATGCATGACGCGGCCCTCGATCCCACCGATCATGAACCGGTCGCCATCCGAAAACAGCCGGTCCCACTGGGATCCGTCGGTTGGCATCGCCGGCGCATTGTAGATGTCCTTCCATAGCGCCTGGACCTTGACCACGTCGGCGCCGATCGCGGTCGGCGCGCCGGTCTTCGACTTGAGGTATGCTGCTGCGGTGAGATGGTCTGCATGGGGATGCGTGTCGAGGATCCACGCGACGTCCAGTCCCTGCATCTGGATATGAGAAAGGAGCGCATCGGCGTGGCGCGTGGCCGTGCTTCCGGATTTCTCGTCGTAGTCGAGAACCGGATCGATGATGGCGCATTTCTTCGTGGCCTTGCAGCTTACGACATACTGGATGCTGCCGCTACGCGCGTCGTAAAAACCAGCGACTTCGGGTTGGGCACTCATGGTGTAAAATCCGGCTTGTCAAACGCCTGCACTGGCGCGGCTTTATGATGGTCTGGCCACAGGATGCCCACTAGGCAGGTCTGATCGCAGCAACGCTGTGACAGCGGGCAAGACGAGGACATCAAGCGTCACGGCGGCCCCTCCTAAGTCAACCTCTAACGAACGTCAACTCGGAGCCCTTTGCAGCAATCTTGCTTCCCAAGCGACAGGGCCAACCCGATAAGACGCGCCATTGGATTGAGACCAGCCGAGCAGTTGTTCGCGCGTGGCAACGCGCTTGATTTTGCCCGTCGCAGCCATAGATCCACATCGTTGGCCGGCAAACAAACTGGTTGTGCCTGTGGCGCATGTCTCGGCGACCCTGGATGCGGCTGATGTGTGGTTCCGTTTGGCAACTGCGAGTACTTCCGCGGGGAGTACGGTTGCCTCGAGATCACGCGGGATCGGCAACCGACAGGATGAGCATATGCACAATCTTATCAGACATCTCAGCTTGCACTTAATCACATGCCTTTTCGCGATCGGCGTCGTATCGCAGGCCCTCGCCGCTCCCGATGTCGTCAAAGTCGGGCCGGATCATTACCAGGGGACATGGCTGGAAATCGGGAGGACCCCGATGTTCCTGACCGACGGCTGTGTTGCCGGTTATTCCACCTACCGCAAGGGCAAAACGCCTGACACGGTCATGGTCGAAGACGGTTGTCGTGTCGATACTCCAAACGGTCGCCTCAAAACGATCAATGGGACCGGGAAGATCCAGGATTACGGAACGACGAACGCAACGATGCGCGTCCGCTATCCACTGTTCATCACCTTCACCTACCGCGTGCTCTACAAATCGCCGGATAAATCCTGGTTCATCAGCGCCAACCCGTCGATGTCGGACCTGTGGATCTATTCGCGAACCGTACCATCGAAATCCAAGCTCAACCGCATGGTGCGCAAGGCGAGCGAACTCGGCTACGACGTAAAGAAGCTGGAATTTCCGCCAGCCCGCTAGGCTGACTGGAAAGCGTCCGAACGGTTTGGCGTCCACGCGACAAGACAACCGTTCGGAACGCGAGCTTCTTTGCGGCTTCGAGCCTTGGTTTTATAAAGCTCGGCCCCTACCCTGCGACCAGCTTGAGAGACCGGATGGAGTTATGGGATCGAGCGTGCGGGCTTCGTCACGCATATTGTTTTCGGCCAATATTTCAATAATCCTTGAAGTCTTGAATAATTGTTGTTCTATAGCCTTTACAGGGCTTTGAAGGCCGGGCAAGCGCCCGCGCCTGGTCACTATTGGACAAGGAATGAACTGGTGAACGAGCGACAGGTCCTTGATGCGTTCGGCGCACTGTCACAGCAGACCCGACTGCAGGTCATTCGCAAGCTCGTCGTCGCCGGCCCGGGCGGACTGGCGGCGGGTATGATTGCCGAAGCTGTGAACGTGTCGCCTTCCAACATTTCCTTTCATCTCAAAGAACTGGAACATGCGGGCCTGATCAGCGCTCAGCGGGAGTCACGCTCCATCGTCTACAGCGCGAATTTCGAGACCCTCAACGGCCTCGCCCATTTCCTGATGGAGAACTGTTGTTCGGGCCAATCTGACGCCGGTTGCGGGCCTACAGAACTCGCCGGGTCTGGGTCATAGGAGCCCCAAATGCGAACGTTTCAATCTCATCCGACGGAGTATCCAAATGGCTGATCTGCCAGCCGCCTCGCTTGATCTCATTTCCCAGCCCGACCTTGAGGCACTTCGACCACCCTATTCGCAGCACAAGCCGCGGATCCTGATCCTCTATGGATCGCTGCGGAAGATTTCGTTCAGCCGTCTTTTGGCGGAAGAGGCAGCACGGCTCCTCGAGCACCTTAGATGCGAGGTGAAGATCTTCAATCCCGAAGGTCTGCCCCTTCCAGATGGCGCACCGGATACGGATCCGAAGGTTCAGGAATTGCGCGCGCTTTCTCTCTGGTCGGAAGGCCATGTCTGGGTCAGCCCCGAGCGGCACGGTGCGATGACCGGCATTATCAAAGCGCAGATCGACTGGATCCCCCTCACGACCGGTTCGGTGCGACCGACGCAGGGCAAGACGCTCGCCGTCATGCAGGTCTCCGGTGGCTCGCAATCCTTCAACGCCGTCAATCAGTTGCGCATTCTCGGTCGCTGGATGCGGATGATCACCATTCCGAACCAGTCGTCGGTTGCCAAGGCATGGCAGGAGTTCGACATGGATGGCCGCATGAAACCCTCGGCCTACTATGATCGCGTCGTCGATGTCTGCGAGGAACTGGTCAAATTCACACTGCTGACCCGCGATGCGTCCGACTACCTGACAGACCGCTATAGCGAGAGGAAGGAAGAGGCCGCAAAGCTCGAACAGCGCGTGGATCTGAAGTCGATATGAGCGAGCGGCCGCCGATCGGCACTATCCTTGCCCTGGGCCTCACCCAGATCATCGGCTATGGAACTCTCTATTACAGCTTCAGCATTCTTGCACCCGATATGGCGCGAGACCTGAACTGGTCGACGGAGTGGATATTTGCCGCACTTTCGGCGGCACTTCTTCTGGGCGGCTTGACCGCTCCCTGGCTCGGCCGGGCCATTGATCATTTTGGCGCAGGACGGGTGATGACGGCCGGATCCGCGATTGCCGCGGCAGCGCTGGTCGCTTGTGCCTATGCGCCGGGCAAGAGCGGCTTCGTCGCCGCTCTGATCGTGATCGAGATCGCCGCCAATCTGGTACAATATGGCGCGGCCTTTGCGCTGCTGGTGCAGGCAAGCCCCCGCACCGCCCAGCGCAGCATCACCTATCTGACCTTGATCGCCGGCTTCGCCTCGACGATCTTCTGGCCCATCACAACGGCTCTGCACGCCCATCTGTCCTGGCAGAATGTCTACCTGGTGTTTGCCGGGCTCAATCTGCTCGTCTGCCTGCCTCTGCACGCCTGGTTGTCCTACGGCCTTGCCCAAGGAAAGTCGCAGAAACAGAACGGCACGGCGCAAGTCGTCGAAGGGTGCCTCAGCCCGGACGTCCGGCAGTTCGGGTTCAAGCTGATGGTGGTGGGGTTCTCTTTGCAATCTCTCGTCAGTGCGGCGATCTTGGTGCATATGGTGCCGCTGCTGTCGGGTCTTGGCCTTGGGGCCACTGCCGCCATTGTCGGCACGCTGTTTGGTCCGTCACAAGTGCTGAGCCGGTTTGCCAATATGGTGCTCGGCGGCAATCTGCCGCCGCTGGCTTTGGCAACGATTGCTGCCACGTTGATCCCCGGGGGTGTATTGATCCTCACCCTCACCGCTCCGTCGGTGACAGGCGCCATGGCGTTTGCCGTTGTCTTCGGTTTGGGCAACGGTCTTTTCAGCATCGTCACCGGCACCCTGCCGCTGATGCTGTTTGGCAGCGCTGGCTACGGCAGGCTGCAGGGCAAGGTCATGGCCGCACGATTGATCCTGTCCGCGACCGCACCGTTTGCGCTGGCGTTTGCCATGGCCCATATCGGTACGCTGTGGTCACTGACCATCACAACAGCGCTCGGGGCCTGTGCGATTGTCGCCTTCGTCGGGATTGCGCGACTGGAGCGCCGCCACAAGTCTGGCGATCATCTCGCGAGCCGTCCGGCCTGAACCAGTACGCCGGGATCCGTGCGTCCTTGGTTGCCCGCTGGGAGCGCTACACGGCCGGGCTTCCTGCCGATTTGGTAAAATATCTGCGGCCCATCCACAGTGCCATCTGTACCAAAAGGATCAGCACAGGAACCTCGACGAGCGGGCCGATGACGGCCGCAAATGCGACCGGGGACGCCAGGCCGAACGCGGCAATGGCAACCGCGATAGCCAGCTCGAAGTTGTTGCCGGCCGCAGTAAAGGCAACCGCTGTCGTGCGCGGATAATCCGTCCCCACCGACCTCGCCATCCAGAAACTGACAAGAAACATGATGAGAAAGTAGATCGTCAGCGGAATGGCGATCATCACCACATCGCCCGGCAGGCGGACCACGTCTCCGCCCTTCAGGCTGAACATGGCGACGATCGTGAACAGAAGGGCGGCCAGGGTCATAGGGCTGATCTTCGGGAGGAAGACATTTTCGTACCAGTCCCTGCCCTTGCTCGCGGTCAGCAAGCGGCGCGACAGATATCCCGCAAGGAACGGAATACCGAGATAGATCAACACCGCTTCCGCAATCGTCCAGAACGAGACGTCAATCACACTGCCTTCAAGACCAAACAGCGGAGGCAGGACGGACAGGAAGAACCACGCATAGACGCTGAAAAACAGGATCTGGAAAATCGAATTGAAGGCAACGAGACCCGCGACATACTGGTTGTCGCCCCGGGCAAGCTGGTTCCAGACGAGAACCATTGCAATGCAGCGGGCAAGACCGATCAGGATGAGGCCGGTCATGTATTCCGGATAGTCCCGCAGGAAGGTCACCGCCAGCGCGAACATCAGCACCGGACCGATAATCCAGTTCTGCAGGAGAGAAATCGCCAGAACCCGCTTGTCGGCAAACACCTGAGGGAGTTCCTCAAAACGCACTTTCGCCAGAGGCGGATACATCATCAGGATGAGGCCGATTGCAATCGGAATATTGGTGGTGCCGACGGACAGGCTGTCGAGCGCTGCGGGCAGGCCGGTAAAGACAGTTCCGAGCAGCACACCCAGTGCCATGGCGGCAAAAATCCAGACGGTCAGATAGCGGTCGAGGAACGACAGACGCAGTGTTGGTTCTTCGGGACGCATTTGCGGCCTCCTTGGCAGATAGACATCGTCCGCAGCCTTGCCATGAAGACTGGGCCGCACGGGTTCGGCTTGAATGGCGTGCGTCAGACGACGCGACGGCCGGTTTGGTCGACGACGACTTCGCCATCTTCCTTGGCAAACGCAGCCTGCTGGCCAGCTGGAAGAATATCCAACACCGCTTCCGATGGTCGGCACAGCCTGACACCGGCAGGCGTGACGACGATCGGGCGGTTGATCAGGATGGGATGGTCCATCATGGCATCGACCAGTTGCTCATCGGACAAGGAAGGGTCGCCCAAACCGAGTTCGGAAAATGGCGTTCCCTTTTCGCGAAGAAGATCGCGCGCGGATATTCCCATCCGGTCGATCAACTGCTTAAGCAGCGCGCGCGCTGGCGGGGTTTTGAGATACTCGACCACATGGGGTTCGATGCCGGCGTTGCGGATCATCGCAAGCGTGTTGCGCGAGGTCCCGCAGTCCGGGTTGTGGTAGATGACGATATCGATGGGGTTAGTCATGCAACGTCAGGCCTTTTGTTTGTCGATCCTTCGAGCTGACCGATTTCCTGAAGCTTGGCGGTCAAGCTTATCCTTTCGAGGCTTTCCAAAGGCAGCGCGGCGAAAGCTGCAATACGCAGCTTCATGTGGCGAAGCGCTGTGGTGAAGGCGATGCGCTTTTCCGCGTCGGTACCCTCGACTGCAGCAGGATCCTCGATACCCCAATGGGCGGTCATTGGTTTTCCCGGCCAGACCGGGCAGGATTCGCCAGCAGCGTTGTCGCAGACCGTAAAGATAAAATCCAATTGCGGAGCCTCGGCACCCGCAAACTCGTCCCAACTTTTTGACCGAAGTCCCTCCGTGGGAAACTTGTGGCCAACAAGCACATCGAGCGCCATCGGGTTGACGTTGCCTTTAGGCTGGCTTCCCGCCGAGTAGGCATTGAATTTCCCAGCGCCAATCTTTCGCAGAACACTTTCCGCGAGGATCGATCTCGCAGAGTTGCCGGTGCACAGAAACAGGACGTTGAATGTCTTGTCGGTCATGAGAGCGCCTTTTCCGGAGGGCAGCACGGGGTGAGTTCCGCAATCAGCGGCGCGCAGAGCTCTGCGTTTCCGCCACAGCAGTCCTTGAGAAGGAAGAGCACCAGTTCCCGTAACGTCTCCATCTCCACACGGTAGGTAACGACGCGGCTTTGGCGCTGCGAAGAAGCAAGACCCGCGCGTGACAAGATGTTGAGATGCGCAGACATCGTGTTTTGCGGCACCGCGAGCGCGCGCGCTATGTCACCTGCGGGCAGTCCATCCGGTTCATGCCTGACAAGCAGGCGAAAAGCTTCGAGCCGGGTTGGCTGAGCAAGCGCCGCAAGGGCGAGAATAGCGACTTCTGATTCCATATATCCAGAATACTGGATTTATGGAATCAGTCAAGATGCGCGTTCCGGGTCGTCTTCTCACGATCGACGGTAGGTACTCCTGTTCAGAACCAGGAGGTCAGTGCGATTTCCGCCGGCCAGCGCTTGCGTAGATCAACGCTGCCACCACAACCAGCAATCCCTGGAAGAGATACTGGTAGGTCTGGGTCAGCCCCAGGAATGTCACCGCGTTCAGCACTTCGGTCAGAAGCACGGCTCCGAGAAGGGTTCCGATGAAGGTTCCCCGCCCGCCCGAAAGGCTCGTTCCGCCCAGAACGACTGCGGTGATGCTGGCCAGCGTGTAGTTCACGCCCTGGCGCGGGTCACCGACACCGATCTGCGTCATCAGCATGATGGCACCGACAGCGGTCAGCAGCGAACAGGCGATATAGCCGCCGATGAAGGTGAGTTCGACAGGAATGCCGGCCCGGCGCGCAGATTGTTCGTCGGATCCGACCGCCCGCAAACGCCAGCCTGCACGTGTCCGGCGCAGCAAGAATTCGGCGCCGACCGCTGCAACAACCAGTACCAGAAAGGCGACCGGGAAAGGACCCAATTGCCAGTTGACCCAGTCGGTGACCGTCGCGCTGATATAGCCATCCGGATTGTCGCGCAGCAGGAAGCTGCAGCCCTGGATGGCGATATACATCGCAAGCGTCGCGGCAATCGGGGTGAAATTCGCAAAGCGGATCAGCACTCCGTTGATGGCGCCCGTGACAAAGGCGCCGGCAAACATCAGCAGGAAGCCGACCAGCATCATGGCGGTGGATGAGTCATCGGTGATGAAGAAGGAGGCGACCACGACCAGAAATCCGGCGAGCGGACCGACCGACAGATCGATCCCGCCCATCAGCAGCGCCACGGTCTGGCCCATGGCAATGAAGCCGAGTGCGGTCGCCAGAAGCAGGATGTTGTAGACGTTGTAGACGGAGAAGAAGTTCTCGTTCTGGCCGTAGACATACAGTCCGAGAAGCACCGTCACGATGGCGAGCGGCACGGCCGGCGCATTGTCGGACCGCAACAGGTCACGCCATCGGCTGCCGGCACTTGGCTGCGCCACCGTCGAACTGCTGTCGCCATGCGTCTGCGCCCCGACGGCCGCAGCGACTATGCGTTCTTCGGTGACGTCGTCGCCTTCGAGGATCTCGACGAGCTGCCCGCGCGACAGCACGACGACCTTGTCGCACAGCCCCTCGAGCTCCACGGCATCGGAGGAGTTCACCACAACCGGCGTCCCTGCCTCCGAGACTTCGCGCAGAATTCGGTAGATTTCAAACCGGGCTCCGACATCCACACCTTGCGTCGGTTCGTCGGCAATGATCAGTCCCGGCTCGGACAAAAGTGCGCGGGCCATGACCACTTTCTGCTGGTTGCCGCCCGACAGCGCAAAAATCGGCGCTTCGATCCCGGGCGTCTTGACCGCCAGCTCACTGAAGATCGCACCGACCTGCGCCAGTTCCTTCTTGCGGCTCATCACGCCACCGACCGCGAACTTCTCAAGCGCGGAATAGGTTGCGTTTTCCCGAACGGTCAAACTACCGGCGACACCTTCGACGTGGCGATCCGACGGCATGAAGGCCGCCTCATGGAGGAGTTCCGGTTGGGCGAGTGCGCGTCCGCGTAAGACGATCTGCCCCTCGGCAGGCCTCAGCCCTGCAAGAACCCGCATCAGTTCCGGCTGACCGTTGCCGGCGACACCGGCGATCCCAACAATCTGCCCGCGCGGCACGTCGAAGCTGATGTTCTTCAGGTCCCTGTTGGTGATGCCCACCACGGACAGACCGGTCTCCGTATCGGCCGATGACGCTTTCGGCGGGAATGCCGATTCCAGAGTACGCCCGACGATCAGCCCGACCAGATCGGAATCGCTGATCTCGCCGATGACGGCGGAGCCGCGCACGCGACCATCCCGAAGCACGGTGACCCGATCGGCGATCTGGCGAAGTTCGGCCAGGCGATGGGTGATGTAGATGACCGATGTGCCAGCGGCCGCCACCTCGCGGATGCGGGCAAACAGCATGTCGGTCGAATCCTGGTCGAGCGAGGCGGTGGGTTCGTCCAGGATCAGCACCTTCGGCTCGAGCGCCAGCGCCTTGGCGATCTCAAGCAAATGCTTCTGCGCAACCGTCAGACCGTCGGCGCGCATGCCAAGAGGGAGATGCAGGCCGACCTTGGCAAGCACGCGCCGGCCCACATCGTCGGGCTTTGCGCCCGCAAACACCGAGGCCGGCAAGGCCACGCGCAGGTTTTCCAGGATCGACAGATCGTCCAGAATGGCAGGATGCTGGAAGCAGATGCCAATCCCGTGGGACTTGGCGATTTCCGGGGTCATCTGCTGAACGGCGCGGCCTTCGAAGTGAATCTCTCCCTCGGTCGGCTGCAGCGTTCCGGAAATGATGTTCATCAGGGTCGATTTGCCGGCGCCGTTCTCGCCGAGAAGGGCATGCACTTCGCCGGCCCGGAATTCCACGCTGACATCGGCCAGTGCCGCGACAACCGAGAAATATTTCGAGATGCCCGAAAGGCGGATCACCACATCCCGAGCGTCCAGCGCCACGTCTTGACTGTTTCGTGCCAACATTATTTGCAATCCGTCCTGGTGACAGAGCCCCGGAAGGTAAACCCTCCGGGGTCAGCGATGCGTAAGTTTCAGTTACTGGCCGACGGCCTTTGCCTGGTCTTCCGGCTTCAGCGCCGAGGACATGTAGATGGCGCCCGGCAGATCCTTGCGACACTGAACGGCATTGGGCTTGCCCGATACGGAATCCTCATAAGCAGGCGCCTCGAAGATCTGCTCCTTCGGCTTTTCGCCGCCGGTTGCAAGCGCGACGGCCCACTGCACGGCCAACCGGACATTGTCGTTACCGGTGGCGACGGTGAACAGCTTGAAGTCCGGGTTGCTGGCGTGATTGTCCTGCCAGAAGCAGCCGAGCGAGTTGCCGTCCGACGTGGCAAGCGCCGGGATGGACTTGCCCTGCTTGGTGAAGGCCGGCAGAGCACCGACCAGCGACGGGCCGAAATCGGACACGATGACGTCGATCTTGGCGTTCTTGGCGATTTCGGCGGTCAGCACCTTTTGCGTCAGCGCCGGATCCCAATTGGTGACGGCAAAGGGCGCCTGATTGACGAAGACATACTCAGGCCCGAGCACGCTCTTCAGGCCTTTCAGCTCATCCAGGCCCTGGCTGTTGCCGGCAGGTCCGCTGAGGAACAGGACATTGCCACCCTTGGGAAGCACACCCTTGATCCACTTGCCCCAAGTGACGCCGTCGTTTTCGAAGGACGAGCCGATGAACTTCGAATAATTCATGCCTTCCTTGCCGCCAACAGCGACGCGGTAGGGCACAATGATCTTTCCGGCCTTGAAGACGCTGGTGATGGCCGGCAGCATGGCCGGGCCGGCGTCGCCAAAGACGACCAGTGCATCGACGCCCTTGGCGGCCATACCCTTGATGTCGGAGATTGCCTTCTGGGTGTCGCCCTGGCCGTCGGCATACTCATACTTGGTGATACTGGGGCACAGTTCGACGGTCTGCTTGCCGGATGCCGTCGTCACCTGACGCCAGCTGTTGCCGCCGTAACCGTCAAGAAGGGCAAGCGTCGCCTTCTTCGGCCCGCACCAGGACGGTGTCTCCGCCTTGGCCAGACCCGCACCTCCCAGTGCGATGACCGCAGTCGCTACCGAGACTGCCAGGCCCTTCTTCAAATTTGCATAGTTCATGTCTGCTCCTCCACTTGTTATTGTTAGGTTGTTTTTCTGACTTTCCCGCTCCACCGGAGCGAGTAGACGCCGATGCCGAAACCAAGGGCCAAAGCCTGGATGATGGTTTGTGCTGAATAGGGCACACCGACCGACAGCGCGAACTGGCTCAGCTGGTTGAGGAAGAAGGCCGCCAGCACCGTCGAGATGGGAAATCCGCGCCCGCCGAGCAGCGACGTGCCTCCCAGCACGACGACGGCAACCGACGGCAGCAGCAGGCTATCGCCTTGGAAGGCCGTGGGTTCGCGGGTGATGCCGGCAATCAGGACGCCGGCCAGGCAATAGAACAGCTGGGCATAGACATACGCCATCATCTGATAGGAGCGCACGCGCAGGCCGGCGGCCTCTCCGGCAGCAGGGCTTGCGCCGATCGCCTCGAACCGGCGGCCGCCCACGGTCTTTTTCAGCATGAAGGAGACCAGCGCGGTGGCGCCGAGGGCGAAGTAGACGGCATTGGGCAGGCCGAAGGTTTCGCCGCCGGCAATATTGGCAAGCAGGCCCGTCGTAACAGACGGCACCCCGCCCGACATGGCAAAGACGGTCGCATAAAGCAGTGCGTTGGTGCCAATCGTCGCAATGATCGAGTTCAGGCGGAAGATGCTGACGAGCGCGCCATTGAGAAAGCCGATCGTCAGATTGAAGGCCAGCGCCAAGAGCACCGCCTGATACAGCAATCCGTCATTCTGCTGCGGGTAATGGGTCGAGACCACGACGGCGAGAGAGACGGCACCGGGAAGCGAGAGGTCAAAGCCGCCCTGCTGAACCACCATCAACTGGCCAAGACCGACAATGGCAATGATCGCCGCAAACGGAAGACTGCCTGACAGGGCACCCCAGGATACGCTTGAGGGCGCAAAGACCAGGCAGGCGACCAGAAGGACCATGGTTGAGAAGACCACGGTCACGAAACTCCGCGTCAGCTTCATCCGGCCTGGGGCATAGCTGTCCGCCCGTGTGGGGATTGTTGAGACTGCACTCACCGGTCGGCTCCTTTTGATGATCGCACCTCACCCGAGGCGATGGCCGGGCGGCGCAAGCCGATCTCTTCGGCGGCGCCGGACGCCGCCTTGAAGTCTGCAAAGAGACACGTCGATTTGTCAGCAAAATCAGGCATCGCGTCCTCCTCCCAGAGCCGGTTATGGTTCATACCTGGAGGAAGCAATCTGCTGGACAGATCCTTAGCATCGTCGGCCTCAGCCTCAAGCTTCGGCAAGCCTGTAGCTGGCTCCGAACCGCTGCGCGGTCAGAACTTCACAAGGCACGATGATTTGCGGATTGCCCAAATTCTTGCTCCTCCAAGAATTTGTCACTCTGACCGGTCGGCATCTCTTGCTAAAACAAGTACGCAATCCGGCGATTCAAATACGTCAGGAAATTCTCTCCTCCGAACTCCTTCCGATCAACTGTATGTATTTTGAAGACTACGAAAACCCTGAAAATATCCGCTTTGGATAAGTGTATTCGAGACGGGAAACATATCAGTGCACCCTCAGCCCGCCGGGATGCTGGCCGCATAGGTTTCGATCAGCAAAGCGGCGTTTTCTGGTTTCGCCTCAAGCGTGTTCGCCTCGATCTCATAGGCCAGGTCTACGACCCGTTGATTGATCGGGGCCGTCCGGCCATGCGCTTTAAGCGTGTCGATGACCCAGCCGTTGACCTCCTGGATCTCGGCCCGCCGGCCCTTCCGCCAGTCCTGCAGCGAGGTCGTGAGCGTATCGGCTTGCGAGAAGACGGTGAGCACCTCCTCGAAGATCTGGTCGACGTAGCGCTCTGGATGGTTTGTGGTGACCGGTGGCATGCCGATGATCGGGACGATCTTTGCGCCATCGGCAATCGCCGCCTGCATGGCCTCATAGCCGGCCGCCCGCATCACCTCTAGCATTCCCGTGCTGCGGGCTGCATCGCCGAGCGGCAGGTTGACGATGGCAGACGGAATAAGTTCGGCGGCGTTGACGACGAGCTTCATCCATTTGGCGGAGCGGATATCATCCGTCACCTCGACGGTCCCGGTGCAGCGCAGCAGATCGGCCACCGACTCCACCCTCTCCTGGGTCTCCGGGTCTAGGGCGCCGAGCGCAAACCAGGAGGTATCGTGGTCGTTCTGCCGGTTGGTGACGCCGGGTACGAACATGTTGGAAGCGATTTCGATGACGGCGCCGATAGTCCGCTCCCGCCCGACGATGGCCGCAACATCCTCGTGGGTCATGCCGTTTTGGAGGCCGATCACAAGGCCGTCCTTGGCCAGCACCGGCTCGATCAGCTGGGTCGCCCATTTCGTGTCGTAGGCTTTGACCACCAGGAAGACGAGATCGAACGGCTCCTTGATCTCCGCGACTTCGCAGAGATGCAAGGCCTTGACCCTGGCGTTGATCGTCCGGGTCGGCAGATTGACGGTGATCCCATTTTCCCGGATCGCGTTCACATGGTCGGGCCATTGCTCGATGAAGGTCACGTCATGACCGGCGAGAACGAAGTCCGCCCCGATCGAAGCGCCCTGAGCGCCGGTTCCGAGAAAAGCAATTCTCGGCGTCTTGCTGGAATGGGAGGTCATGCGATGGTCTCCTAGAAGGGCATGAAGGGGGGGGCCGCGCAGCGCTTATCGCGCGGTCAGGCGACACGTGTGGTCAGCAGATATAATCGACCTGATGGCGGGCGATCCGGATGCCCTCGAGCTCGGCCCGCACCTTCGCGTGCGCCGGATGGTCCGCGTAAAGTTTGAGAGCGGCTTCGTCGTCGAACTCGGAGTAGAGAACTACGTCGCAGGCATAGGAGATGCGGCTGATGTCCAACCCCACCTCAATCGTACTCAAACCGGGGATCTGTCCTTTGAGGCCTTCGAATTTGGTCTTGATCAGACGCGCAGAGGCGAGTTTTTCCTCGGGCGTCTCGCCGCGCATGTTCCACATGACGATGTGCCTGATCATGGCTTGTCTTTTCGCTCGGATGAGCCGTCGTCCACGACGTGGGCCGCGCCCAGTTCACGAAGCCAATCCGATATCACCTGCCAGTATTCACTAAGCCACTTGCTCATCGCTACCCCCTCCCAAGGGCCGTTCATTATAAGACGTTATTCCGGTCGCTGGCCCTCGTAAGCCCCGGCCAGGAGCTGGCGCAAACCATCCTTTTCCAGCACTCGCGGGTTCCAATAGGCGTTGGCCATGGCCTGCTCGACGGCAGGATCGACGCCGTCGTCCGGCATGCCCATAGTTTTAAGAGCCATCGAAGCCCCCAGTCCTTGAGCCAAATCAAACAGCCCCGTTGCCGCATCCTTTGCGCCGAGCGCCTGCGCAATACGCGCCATGGCTTCCGGCGCGGCCGGTGCGTTATAAGCGACCGCATGCGGCAGAAGTGCCGTATGCATGGGGGCGTGCGGCAGGTTGAACATGCCGCCGAGCGTGTGGCAAAGCTTGTGGTGCAACGCCATGCCGACGGATCCAAGGCACACGCCACAGAGCCAGGCCCCATAGAGCGCGTCCGCCCTTGCATCCGGATCCTCCGGTTGCCGGGCAATGATGGGCAATGCGCGGGCTATCGCGGCAATCCCCTGCTCCGCCATCAGCGAAACAATCGGGTTGGCCTCGCGGGCATAAAGCGCTTCAACCGCATGCGCCACGGCATTGATGCCGCTTGTCACCGACATGGCAACCGGCAGGGTGAGAGTGAGGTCCACGTCGTAGACGATGACCTCGGGAAGGATGCGCGGGTCGGATTTCGTCACCTTACGGCCATTCTCCGTCTCACCCAGAATGGGCGTCGCTTCAGACCCGGCATAGGTCGTCGGCACGACGATCTGCGGAAGGTCGGTGCGAAAGGCGATCGCTTTACCAAGCCCTGTTGTGGACCCGCCGCCGATCGACAGAACCACATTGGCCCCGAGCCGCTCGACCTCACGCAAAGCATCGGCCGTCACGTCGACCGGCGTATGCATCTGCGCCTTGGAATACAGCCCGGCAAAGCGCGATCCCAGAACCTCTGCAATCCCTTGCGCCTGGTCTGCCTGTTCGGGCGTTGAAAGCACCAGCACCCGGTCGGCCGACAATCGCTCGGCCTCTTCCGCTAGGCGAGAGATCGTTCCACGCCCGAAAATCACGCGGGCCGGATTTCCATTATAGATGAAATTGTCCAAGCCTGGCTCCTATCTTGACTGGTCAGGTCGCACGAGGATGAAATCGAACTCCGAACGCCACAGCGTGTCGCGTTCTTCAAGGCGGTCGAAGGGTGCGACGAGGGTCGATTTGACGCCAAACACCGCGTCGGATTCGAGATACGCATCACCACCGACAAACGTATGCGTCACCAGCTTCTGATAGCCTTCGGCTCGCACCATGTAGTGCATGTGAGCCGGGCGATATGGGTGCCGTCCCAGATGCGCGAGCATGTCGCCCACAGGACCGTCGTCGGGAATGGGGTAGGACACCGGCTTGATGCCGATGAAGCTGTAATGTCCGTCGGCCCCGGTGACGAATACGCCGCGATTGTTCCATTTCGGCTGAATGTCGGGCTGCTGGACGTCATAGTAGCCGTCGGCATTGTCGGACCACACGTCGATCCGCGCCCCCTCGATCGGCTTGCCCTCGAGATCGAGCACACGGCCGAGGAACAGGCAGCTCTCGCCCTTCCCGTCCAGACAGATCTGCGCGCCCATCTCCCTCACCGGGGCGCCTTCGACATGGAACGGCCCAAACACGGTGTTTTCCGTTGCACCCTCGGGCCGACGGTTGTTAATCGCATCCACCAGCATCGACAGACCGAGCGTATCGGACAAAAGAATGAACTCCTGCCGCTCCTGCGTGCAGATCTGGCCGGTGCGCGTGAGAAACCCGATCGCCGTTTCCCACTCGTCCTGGGTCAGCTGGACGTCCAGGGCGAAGTCATGCAGATGCTTCACGAGGCTCGCCATCACGTGCGCAAGGCGCGGATCAACGTCAGCGCCCATGCGCGCATTGACGGTATCGACCGAGTTCGTCTCCGTAAAGTAACCGATGTCAGCCATGGCCTGTCGATCTCCCTTGCTGGTCGCGTGGTCCTGTCATTACGGAATGATCCGGTCGGCGCGCAGACGATCGAACGCGTCCGTGAAGGATTCTGTCGTGTCCTGGTAGGCGAGGAAGCCTGCCTTGCGGCTGCGGGCCATGTCGTTGAACGTCTCCACCTGCCGGCCGAGGTCGGCATCTGTGTGCCAGAAGGAGGCCACGCGCGAGAGCGCATTCTCCTTCAGCCCGTGCTTCTTCACGAGCGCATCCCAGATGGGCGCGGCATCGGCCATCTTCGTCTCGAGCGGCTGAGGAGAGCCCGGATAGTCCGCAGCTTCGATGCCGAAATAGGCAGCGATGCGCGGCCAGAGCCACTTCCAGCGGAAGACATCGCCATTGACCACGTTGAACGCCGTGTTGGCTGCGGCCGGCGTCGTCGACGCCCAGGCCAGTTGATTGGCGAGGATGCGGGCATCCGTCACGTCGGTTGCCGCCTGCCATTGCTCGGCGGATCCGGGAAACACGAAGGGCATCCCGGTTTCCTTGCAGAGAGAGGCATAGACGCCAAGCGTGGCCGCCATGTTCATCGCGTTTCCGACCGCATAGCCGATCAGGGTGTGCGGCCGATGCACCGACCAGGTGAACCCTTCGCGGGCTGCCGCCGCAAAGACCTCGTCTTCCTGCACGTAGTAGAAGTTCTGGTTGGGAAGGCGCTGCTGCTCTTCGCGGAACGGCGTCTGCGGCGCGACTTTCGCATAGTTCTCGAAAGGCCCAAGATAATGCTTGGTGCCGGTAACGAGGGCGACATGGTGCACACCTCGGCCACGCAGGGCGTCGAGAACGTTACGGACGATCGCGCCGTTGACCTTGCAGTTCTCGTCTTCCGTCTCCTGCCGCGACCAGGCGGTGATGAACACATGGGTGGGCCGGATACCCTCGAGGGCGGCAGCGACGGAAGCAGCGTCGGTTAGGTCGCAGGACAGGGTCCGGACGGCGGCAATCGGGCTTTGCGACCGGGACAGACCGGAAATCTCCCAGCCCCCTTGGGCCAGCAGGTATTCGGCAAGATTGCTGCCGGCAATGCCGGTCGCACCGACAATGAGAGCGTGATGTGTCATGTTCTCATCCATTCAAAAGAGTGATCTTGATGCTCTTGGTCGCGTCCTTGCCAAAGGCAAAGGCTTGCACCGCATCGGGCAGAGCATAGTCATGGGTCTGGATCGGCGAGAGGTCGATGCCCGTTCGCTCCAGGAAGCGGATCGCGGCCGGCCAGACGCCGGGCGAGCCGATACAGCCCCGGACCGTCAGATTCTTCATCTGGATCTGGCCGATGACAACAGGGACTTTGCGGCCGATGTTGATGCCGACCATCGACATGCGCCCGTCTTCTCTTGCGTAGTCGAACGCCGCCGCAAGCGAGGCATCATGTCCGGAGGCTTCGACCACCAGATCAGCGCCATGACCACCCGTCATCTCACGGATCCGATCTGCCGCGCCGCCATCGGATGGATCGATCGCAGAGTCTGCGCCGAGTTTCAGCGCCACATCGCGACGGGTTGCGAGCGGATCAACGACGATGACGCGCGCACCCATGCCAATCGCAGCCGCTGCCGACACCAGGCCGATGGTTCCGCCGCCGGAGACGACGACCGTCTCGCTGGCATTGGTGCCGCCGGACCGCAGCACCGCATAGAAGCCGCAGGTAAACGGCTCGATCAGCGCCGCCTTCTTGTCGTCCACCGCGTCCGGCAGCTTATGCAGCCACTCCGGATTGACGGCGAAGAACTCCCGGTCGGCGCCGCTTATCGAAAAACCGAAATGATGAAGCCGCTCGGGCGTGCGCACCACGCATTCGCCGACGACACGGTCTCCCGCCTTGAAGCCCGTGACGTTGCGACCGACCTCGACGATCTCGCCGCTCCACTCGTGGCCGGGCGTCACCGGATAGGAGATCGGAATGATGTAGCGACCGGCCAGAAGTTCGTAATCCGAGTGACAGATGCCGACGGCACGGGTTCGGACGAGGACCTCGTTGGCAGAGATTTCCGGCATGGCCAGATCGGCAATGACAGGCTTGTCCGGTGCTTCGAATACCAAGGCTTTCATGATGCTCCTCCCAAAGCCAATCTCAAAGTTGCTCGACTGCGCCCGAGCGGGCAGACAGGATGATCGCTTCGAGCAGCGCAATATTGTCGATCATTTCTTCGCCGCTGATCGGATAGGTCTCTCTGCCGCGGACAGCGCGCGCAAAAGCCCGCAGGTTGTCCCGGACCGGCTCGGCCGGTGACACTTCGCGGGTCGTTATCGGCTGGCCCTTCCAGCCCTCGGTGACGATCCACCCATCAGGCGATTCCACATGCGCTTTGTCCCGCACCTCGATCCAGCCGAGCGTGCCGAACACCGCAAAGCGCGAGATGAACGGCGTTGCAAGTGTGGCGGACACATAGGCCGACCCGCCGGACTTGAAGCGGATATGCGCACTCATGGTGTCGCCCTGCGGGATTTCCGACGCGAGGTTTTCGCAGATGACGCGGACATCCTTCGCCGGCCCCATCAGCTTGACGGAGAGGTCCGTCAGATGGATGCCGGTGGCAGTCATGCCGCCCGCCGGCGCCTGTTCGGCATCGAGCCGCCAGTTGGACGGATCGAGCCCCAGGAACTTGTCATGGCTGAAATTGGCTTCGATCTGCAGTAGGCGGCCAAGGCGGCCCGTGGCCGCGGCATCAAGGATCTCGGCAATCGGCGGTTCAAAGCGGCGCTCGTGTCCCATGCCAAGCACCAGACCGGCCTTCTCGCACAGCGCGACAGAGGCTTCGGCGTCCTTCCTGGTCATCGCAAGCGGCTTTTCGCAAAAGACATGCTTGCCGGCGGCAACCGCCTGCGCGATCTGGCTCTGGTGCAGCGAATGTGGCGTTGCCAAAATCACGGCCTCGACCTCGGGATCGGCAAGCGCCTCGCCGAGTTCGGAGGAGAAACGCATGCCCCGTTCCGCGGCAAAGCCCTGCTCTGCCGGGTTGGGGTCGACGCCATGCACGAAGTGCATTTCAGCACCTCCCGCATTGACCAGCGTCGCCATTTTCTTGCCCCACCAGCCAAGGCCGACAATGGCCGCCTGGACGGGTTTTCCCTCGTAGCCGCTCATCGGTTGTCCACCCGCTTGGCAAAGGGATGGATGTTTACCGACGCCCAGACGCCGGCAGCATTGAACGGATCTGCCTGGTTGAAGGCCACCACCTCGTCCTTCGTGTCGGCCTCGAGCAGGAACAGCGAGCCGATCATCGTCTCGTTGTCGTCGGCGAGAAGAGGACCGGAGATTACGGTCTTTGTCTTGGCAGATGCCAGATAGGCCTTATGGGCATCGTAATGGGCGAGGCGCTTGTCAACGGCGCCGGGATGATCGAGGCAATGAACGATGTAATGCATGATAACCCTCTTGGATCAGGCTGTTTCAAGTGCTGCAGACCGCCCGCAAATCACCTTTGGTCGGACGGATCTGCGTGGCGGCCGCGCTTGTCACGGTCCGCGGCAAGCGCAGGGTGTCAGCCCTGCATGTTGACCAGAATCTTCATGTGTGACGCATTGGGATCGAGCAGAGCCTCGAAACCCTTCTCGACCACATCCTCCGGCGAGATCTGCGCGGTCACAATCTGCTCAACCGGAAAGATGCCGGCGCCGATCATCTGGGCTATGCGTGGCCAGATCGTCACCGGATAGCACCACGTCGCCTCCACTGTGATGTCCTTCAAGGCCCAGAGCATGGCGTCGATCGAGGCAGGTTTGACATGCAGGCCGACCTGGACGACCGTGCCTCGGCGCTTGACGGCCTTGACGCAGAGATTGAGAGAGGCTTCCGCGCCGACACATTCGAGCGCCACATCGACGCCGACGCCGTCTTCGGTATGCTGTCGGAAAAGGCTTTCCGTATCCGTTTCGCGCGGGTCGAAGACGATCGCCTCCGGGACCAGCTTCTGAGCCAGCGCGCGGCGGTTTGGATTGAGTTCGGAAACGAAGATCGTCGTCGCACCGGCTGCGCGGGTCGCCAGAAGGACCAGCGCTCCGATCGGCCCGACACCGGACACGAGGACCGTGCTTCCGGCCTCGACACCGCCGCGATCGACGCCATAGAGCGCGACCGCCGCCGGTTCGATCATGGCCGCCTGAACGTCGCTGACGCTGTCAGGGACCGGAAAGACGTTGTAGCTGTTGACGACAGCGCGCTCGCCCATGCCGCCCCAGTCCCAGGACAGGCCGACGCAGGCCATTTTCTCGCTGAGATGATATTGACCGCGGCGCCCGTAATAGTCGTCGCGTGGGGAGATGAGTGGCTGCACCGACACGCGGGTTCCGGGCGAAACATGCGTTACGTTGCGCCCGACTTCAAGGACGCGCGCCGAGAATTCGTGGCCGAGAATCTGTGGCAGTGTTGCGCCCGAATAGACATGAGGCGTGCTCGGCGTGACGATCGGACCGGCAATGTATTCATGCAGGTCGGTCCCGCAAATGCCACAGACCAGCGGCTCGATCAGCACCATGTCGTCCCCGAGCGGACCCGACGGCGCCGGGACATCCTCCACCCGGATGTCTTTCTGTGTATAGTAGCGAACGGCTTTCATCTGACTGTCCTTCCCGAAATAACTGCATCTGCCTGCGCTGCCAGCCGCGCCCTGCCAATCTCCGATGTCACGAGGCGACATGGCGGCAGTGGCCTCACCAACGCATTGCCGAGGTTTGCTAGCGGCGAATATCCAAATTTCTGAAATGATCGTCTTGCATGGCGGATCCTCCTCCGATCCTCGACATATCCTGCGAAACACACGGCACAGGGGAACGACGCTCGACAGCGCGCGCACCATGATCCTTGTTGTCAGCTAAGTTCCTCCCACGGAACGCTGAACGGTCCGACTTCAGGCTAGTAGATAACGGAACCCGTCACAGCCCCCCTTTTGTCCAAAATGGATATTTTGCAGAGAGCATTCGGTAGGCTGTCGCCCTAGTGTTTGGAGGGAGGAAATGTCTGGTCCGCGCTGATCGATGCGCGCGCTGGGCGTATGGATCCCCAGGCGATGGCCAGATCGGTGGTCCGTCACAGCCTGTTGTCGATTGGGACGGGAGGACGCAATGAACGAAGAAATTTCAGTCGGCTGGGCTGGCATAGGCAAGATGGGCGCTCCGATGAGCCGCCGGGTACTGGAAGCCGGTTACCGGCTTCACGTCTATGAACCCTTGCCCGAAAATCGGGCGACGATCGTTGCGGAAGGCGCCAATGTCGCCCACACGCTTGAGGATCTGGCCGCGAAATCCGACGTCGTGATCCTGACTATTCCCAACGACGCCGTTTTGCGCGACCTCATCTTCGGCAAGGGCGGCCTTGCGAGCGTCATGACATCAGGCCAGACGCTGGTGGAAATGAGCACTGTGTCGCCCGCGATCTCCGCCGAAGTGAATGAAGCCATGAGCGCATGCGGCGTCCATTACCTGCGCGCACCGGTCTCGGGCAGCACGGCGACCGCGTCTGCGGGAACCCTTTCGGTCATGGCGTCAGGTCCGGAAGACGCCTACAAGCGCCTCGATCCTATCTTTGGTTGCTTTGCCTCGCGTCGCTTCTATGTCGGCCAGGCCGAGGAGGCCCGCTATCTGAAGCTCGTCCTCAACGCCCTGGTGGGCGCCACATCGGCTCTGCTGGGCGAAGCGCTGACGCTCGGCCTCAAGGGAAACCTCTCGGTTGAGACCATGCTCAATGTCATTTGCGAAAGTGCAGTTGCGTCGCCTTTGATCGCCTATAAGCGTGACCTTCTGGTCCAGCGCAATTTCGATCCGGCTTTTTCGGTGTCGCAGATGATGAAGGACTTCGACCTGATCCTCGACGCGGCCCGGGCAGACCATATCCCGATGTACATGGCATCGATGATCCGTCAGCAATACGAGACCGCCTTTACGGAAGGGCTGGCCGAAAAGGACTTCTTTGTGCTGTTCGAGCAGTCCGAACGCCGCGCGGGTCTGCTGCCGCCAGCGGAAAAATAATCACCACATTCGCGTCAGCACCTGGAGCGCCTAGCCAAGAGGCGCTGCAATGGCTACGAACATCGTCTAGTGACGCGACGGACGGGGGGCCGACGTGAACGACTACGAAATGCTGCGGGTGATTGAGTTCCTGGACAAGACCCGGCGGCCCTTCGGCGACGTGATCGGCGGATTCGACGAAGACCCCGGCTGGAAAATCGTGGTCTTTCTGATCAAGGCCCATATCCACAGCCAGACTGTCGCCATCTCAACGCTCGGCCAGGAATCCGGCCTGCCCTACGCAACTTCCATGCGGCTGATCAATCGCATGGTGGACAGCGGCTACATTTTGAAAGTCCCCAAGGGGCCCGGCGCCAAGACCTTTTCCCTGCAACCGAGCGAAAAGCTCCTGCAGTCCTTCCAGGCTTATGCCGGAAAGACGAAGTCCCTGCTTGCCCAGACGCTCGGCCTGCGCGGCGGCGAGCAGGAGGAAGACTATTACTTTGGCGGGACCCCGTTGGGCTCGCAGATCATCCCGCCCATGCGACTGGTGCAGAAGCGGGTCGAGTCGCATATCGAACTGCGCTTCCTCCTCAACGACGACAACTACTTTTCGTCCATGCGCAACATGTGGGCCGACTTCCGCAACAACCTCGCATCGAAGAAGAACTTCGACCTTCTGCCACTGCCAGATCTCTATCGCCGCATCCTGGACAATCGCAACAAACCGGTCTCTGACTACGATGTTCTCGCCATCAACATGCCCTGGCTTGGCGAGTTTGCCGAAAAGGACATCATCCGCCCCTTCGATGCCCTCATTCAGAAAACCGGTATCAACCCGCTCGACTTCCATCCTTCCATCTGGTCGACGGCCCGTTGGGATGGCCAGGACTATGGCGTTCCGGGCTACTGCACGATCGAGATCCTCGCCGCCCGGCGGGACCTGTTCGCCGATGCCGGGCTGGATTTCCCGCGAAAGTTCGAGGACGTGCTTGCCGCAGGCCGGCATTTCCACGCCCCGCAGCACGGCATGTATGGCGCAGTCTGGGACGGTGCCCGCGGCATGCCGATCGCGTCGAGCTTCATGTTCTTTCTCGGCGCTTGCGGCCAGCCGACCATTTCACTGCGCAAGTCCCGGGCGGGCTTTACGCTGGAGGGTGTGAACCTCGAAGAACTGCACTGTACCATCCAGTCGGATGCCGCCCTCTCCGCGCTGGACTTCATGCGCCGCCTGATCGAGATCTCGCCGCCGGGCATTCTCAACATGGCGTGGGACAAGACACTTGACGTGTTCATGAAGGGAAAGGCCAGTCTCGGCTATTTCTGGACGATGCGCGCGGCAAGGTTCGAGTACGACGTTCAGTCCGTGGTCAAGCGGCGGGTCGAGTACCTGCCACAGCCCTCCGGGCCTGGCGGCACCCGCGCTTCGCCGATCGGCGGTTTCCTTTTCTGCATTCCGTCCAATCTGCCCGAAGCCCGGGTGGAACTCGCCGCAGACGCAATCGCCTGGATGGCGTCGCGCGAGGCCATGAAGGCCCATGTCAAGAACGGCTTTCCGATCGCCCCGCGCTTCTCGGTGAGTGCGGACCCGGAAGCTGCGGCGAGTTCGCCGATCGTGCGTTTTGTCGATCAGCTCGCGAAGAAGAACCTGCTGCACACCTGGCAGCGCCCCAATATTCCGCAATATTCAGCGATCGAAAGGATCCTTGGCGAGGAAGTGCATGACGCAATGTCGGGGGCAAAGTCAGACAGGACAGCATTGGCGGATGCGGCCGATCGGATCAACCGGGAGCTTAAAGCCTCAGGGAAATGACGCACCGGGCCTGCGAGCTAGAAAAGGACGGACGAGCAGTCTTGAGACGGCCACCGGCAGTGTGCCATCGAGATGTGCGGCTTCGCCAACCTATCGAGTTGATGACACTTGAGAGCGCAGTTTCAGCCACCCGTTCAAAAGGCGTAGCGAAAAAGCATGACGCCATAGGCAAGCGCGACAAGCGCAGTGATCCGGATCCGCAGTTTCCAATACCACTGCCGTGAAGGATCCGTAGAAAGGGTCCTGTGGTCGGCGATCAGCAGAAGGGCAAACAGCAACACCTGTACCAGCAGGGCTATCGGCAAAGGACTGGCAACCAGTGTCGCAAAGGCAATGAGAGCCAGCACGTTACTGGCGACAATGATCACCAGGTCGCCCCTGCCTGTTTGAGCGCTTCCCCAGAGGGCTCCGGCCATAAAGGATGCGATGACTGCCCCGTAGGACAGGAATGCGGGTGCCGTTTCAAAACCGAGAACGGTCGAGGGGGCAAATGCCAGCAGCCAGAACGGCAGGGCCCCGCAATAGGTCAGAAGCGTGGAGATGGTCCGCGGGGTCATTGTCATGGCGCTACCTTTACGATCTGTTTGAGCGCATCGCCAAGGGCCGCGGCGCTGAGGAACGCTGCCTCGACCCGCCCTGCGATGCACCAGTCTCCGCAAGCCGCCAATTGGGACACATCATCGAGAAGGAAAGCCTGTCCGGCCGGCCGATCGACATTGGCATAGCGCCAACGATGGATGGTTGCAGCCTCAGCCTCACTCGGGGAGATCGGAATATAGCGCTGGAGCGCCTCCAGCATCGTCCGACGAACGTCTTCCAGTGGCTCCTCCAAATGATCGTCCGACCACTTGGCCGTCGCGTTGACCACCAGACAGGGCTCGTCAGGCCGTTCCGGCTTGGAATTGTTGCGGGAGATCCAGCCGATGACCGGATCATCGACACGGGCGGCAGCAAAGGGAAGCTTTGCATCCTCGGTCTGGCGGATCATCAGCGTGAAGCAGGCATTCATCCGGGTTTTTGCCAGCGCCCCGTGATGCGTAAACTCGTCAGGAAGAAGCAATGCCGACTGCGGGGCTGGCGCCGCTAAAACCAGCCAGTCGAACGGGCCCTCGCGGCGATCGCCGATTTTCAAGAACCACTTACCCGTCGTGCCGCTGATCGCCTCCACAGGCGCGTCGGTCTGGATATCAAGGCCTGCCGCCATCGCTTTCGCAAGCGCGTTCATCGAAGGGCTCCCGACATAACGCGTTGTGTCGCCCCCCGACAAAGCCGCGAGATTGCCGTCGGGCAGCGTTGCAAGCGCACCGGTCCAGGGCTGAATCACTCCGTCGGCCTGCGCCGTCTCCAGCGCTGCACGGAAACGTCCGTCCCTGATGGTGAAATACTGCGCTCCATGATCAAAAGTCACGGCATCGGTTCGCCGTGTCGCCATCCGTCCGCCGACGCCTCTGCTTTTCTCGAAAATCCTGACATCGGCACAGTCGGCCATGGCTCTGGCCAGAGTCAGGCCGGCGATCCCTGCACCGACAATGCCCAGTCGTATTCGTCTTGCCATGTCTGTCGATCTCCGGCGGTGGCTGAGGCCATCAATGCCCCATAGGTTCCGCCGCCGCAAGCCGATCAGGCTGCGTCTCTGGTTTCCATCTTGGATGCGGCCTTGGTTGAATACGTGGGCGCTCGTGGGCGCAAGGTGCCCTATATCGGGGATAGAGGGCACCGATCCAGCAGGTAGGCTGTGATGTAACCTATGCTTGCGGAACATCTGTGCAGATGGGATGGTTTGGAATTCTTCGCACTCGAGGTATTAGCCATGCTCATCAACACTACGAAGCACACGTCATGATGGAGCAAGTCACGGTCTGGTTTGACAGCGGCTGTCCGCTTTGCCGGCGCGAGATCGCGATGATCCGGAGGCTGGACCGCCGCAATGCAATCCGCTTCATCGACGCCTGCGATCCCATGGCATCGTGTCCTGTCGATCGTGTGGAGATCCTGTCGCGGTTTCATGCCGAAGAAGGGGGCAAGCTTTTGTCGGGGGCGGCAGCCTTTGCCGCAATGTGGCGGGCGATACCCCTTTTGCGCCCGCTCGGTCTCATCGCAGGCTGGCCTCCCGCCACACCATTGTTCGAGATGGCCTATCGGGGGTTCCTGCGACTGAGGCCGTCTCTGCAGAAGTTTTTCCGGTAATGGATACCGTGGTCGGCGCTGTCTGAACGCGGCTTGCTGCCGACCGTCTCGAAATTTGCCGATTAGAGCGAGGGAAGCCAGGCACGCCTTCATCAAGAGCGTGCCTGGCTATGAAACCGGGTTGTTAGGCCAGCCAGAAGATGATCCCGGAAAGCGCAAAGCCAACGAGGCCCACCAACGTCTGCATCGCGGTCCAGGTCTTGAACGTGGTCTTGATGTCCATGTTGAAGAAGCGACCGACCAGCCAAAAGCCGGAATCATTGACATGCGACAGCATGACAGAACCCGATGCGACCGCGATGACGATCGCTGACAGCTGGATACCCTGATAACCGGCAGCCTGCACCGCAGGCTGCACCAGGCCAGCAGCCGTGATGAGTGCAACCGTCGCGGAGCCCTGTGCAACGCGCAGCGCGGTCGAGATCAGGAAGCCTGCCACCAGTATGGGCATACCGATATCGGCAAGCACATCCGACAAAGCATTGCCGATCCCAGAAGCACGCAGAACGCCGCCAAACATGCCGCCCGCGCCGGTGATCAGGATAACAGAGCAGACAGGTCCAAGAGCAGAGTCAACGATGCGCTCCACCTTGATCGGATCGCGACCGCGCATTGGCCCAAGAACGTAGCCGGCGACGAGAACCGAAATCAGAAGTGCGATTGGAGTAGAGCCTACGGTGCGGGCAAGCTGGAACCAGCTGGCATCCTTGCTGACCCATTCCTGTGCGCGCGCGAAGTCGAGGCCGGTATTCATGAAGATGAGAACGAGCGGCAAAAGAAGAAGTGCCACGACGAGGCCAGGGCTCGGCAGGGAGATTCTATCGTCGTCGGAGGATTGCTCATCAGTGACGTTGTCGGGCACCGGCAGGTAGATGCGTTTGCCGATCCAGCTTCCGAAAAAATGGCCCGCAACGACCCAGGTCGGGATGGCGACCAACAGACCGACGATGATCAGAAGTCCGACGTCGGCGCCCAGCAGTTCGGCTGCGGCGACAGGCCCGGGATGCGGCGGCACGAAAACGTGCATGCACGAGAACGCGGTCGCGACCGGGATGCCGTAGAGAAGAAGGCTTCCGCCAAGGCGACGCCCTACCGTGAACATCACCGGAAGCATGACGACGAGGCCTGCATCGAAGAAGATCGGGAAGCCGAAGAACAGCGACGCGATGCCCAACGCCAGCGGTGCACGTTTTTCGCCAAATCGGCGGACGAGGTCATCCGCAAGAGCCTGCGCACCACCCGATACTTCCAGCAAGCGACCCAGCATGGCGCCAAGGCCGACAAGCAAAGCAACGCCCCCGAGGGTCGAGCCAAATGCGGACGTGAGGGTGGTGAGGATATTCCCCGCCGGAATTCCCGTCACGAGCGCGGTCAGGAAACTGACGAGAATGAGCGAGACAAAAGCGTGGATGCGAAACTGGATGATAAGAACCAGCAGCAGCGCAACGGCGCCAGCCGCAATGGATATGAGCGTACCCGCTCCCAGGGTCTGTTCGAACTCCGGCAAAATTATACTCCTACAGGGCTTAGCGGTTGTGTCTGCGCGATGTACGGAGGTATCGCCCAGAATGCAAACTCAACCTCAATCGACGTGCACGACCACGTTAGGGCCGCTGCTCAGCGCGGCTTGCAGGAATTGCCTGCGAAGGCTCTATTCAACTTGAAATCGGACGTTCAACCAGAACGGCTGGTCATCAAGCAGTGTCAGTCGCGTCGCGCATTTGCCTGCATCCTGCGGCGAAACGCGGATGGCCGGTCGGCGAAGCGGTCGGTGAAAGCTTCGTAGAAGCGCGAGACCGAGCCGAAGCCGGATTCGAAGGCGACATTCGTGATCGACATGTCTGTCGAGATCAAAAGCGAGCGAGCCGTGTCCAGCCGGTGGCGGGCAATCGCCTGGTTCATCGTCTGGCCGACCGCCCGCTTGAACAGGCTCATGGCATAATTTGGATGAAGTCCCACATCCCGCGCCACGTGATCGACGGAAATATCGCCGAGGGCGTGTTCGGCAATGAAGCGCAACATCTGCTCCACATGACCGGCGCGCCCGCTGTCACTGGATGAGAGGCCGGCAATGGCAGGGGCGTGTTCGCGCAGATCCCGCCAACCTTCCCGTTCGATCCTCAAAACCCGGGCCGTGAGCTCGGTTCGGACGATCTCTGCCAGTCCCTCGTCACCCTGCAAGAGTTCCTCGCGCCATCTGAGAAAGACGTCCTCATCGAAAGGCCTGATAACGGTCGCTTCGATGACCGCACCACGGAAGACGGCATCCCGGAACCGGCTGAGAGTGGCAAGACCAAGAAAAACGGACATGGGAACATAGAGACAGACAAACCGCGTACCTTTTTCGATCTCCGTCACCTGATGCGGAACCATGCCCCAGAAAAGGCAGAGACGACCCGCGCCGATCGTCAGTTCCCGCCCGTCGAACCAGTAGGTCATCTGGCCCTGGGTAAGAAAATTCAGTTCGATCTGACTGTGCATATGCGGGCCTGCCATCCGCTGCACGACAAGAGTTTCGCCGGCGCAGAACCGATGGTCTCCAAACACGACAAGCGGGTGCCGCGGATCGAGATCGGGATGTGCCGGAACCGATCCGTCCTGTGAAATGGTTGATGCGGCCTTATCCATCTTAGGATCCCGGAAAACATTCCCTGAAATACGGTGGAACTCTACGGGTTTGTGGCGGAACATCAAGACGGGCTGGAGGAGCTCGATCGGTAAGGCTGAAATCTAGGACTTCATCCGGTTACCGATGGTCACAAGGGAGGAACACATGACCGTTCTAAGAAAGAGGCTGCTTGGCCTCGCATTGTCGACTTTTCTGATTGCGCCATCGGTTTTCGCGGGCGAAATCACAGTCAATTCAGACCATTCGGATCCCGTGCCGAAAAAGGCGATGGGCGATCTTATTGCCGCCTTCGAGAAGGCCAACCCCGACATCAAGGTGAAGTGGAACAACTTTGACCATGAAGGCTACAAGGCCGCCATCCGCAACTTCCTGACCGCGGACGCGCCTGATGTCGTCGCTTGGTATGCCGGCAACCGCATGGAGCCCTTCGTTAAGGCGGGACTGTTTGCCGATGTGAGCGATGTCTGGGCGGCCAATGGCTACGATCAGCAGATGAAGGCTGCCGTACCGTCGATGACGATCGACGGCAAGAAGTGGGGCATGCCCTATACCTACTACCAGTGGGGCATCTATTACCGTAAGGACATCTTTGCCGAAAAGGGCATTACCCCGCCAAAGAACTGGGCCGAGTTGATCGCCGCGAGCGCCAAGCTCAAGGCTACGGGGATCACGCCCTTCACGATCGGCACCAAGGCGCTCTGGCCGACCGGCGGCTGGTTCGACTATCTCAATCTTCGCGTCAACGGCTACCAGTTCCACATGGACCTTACGGCCGGCAAGGTTCCTTACACCGATCCAAAGGTAAAGGCCGTGTTCGAGAAATGGGCCGAGCTCGTCAAGCCCGGCTACTTCATCGAGAACCATGCGGCGATCGACTGGCAGGACGCAGTCCCGCAGCTCGTCCAGGGCAAGGCCGCCATGTATCTGATGGGCAATTTCGCCGTCGCCACGATGAAGGACGGCGGTCTGAAGGAAGAGCAGATCGGCTTCCTTCCCTTCCCTGAAATCACCCCCGGCCTGCCGAGGGCCGAAGAAGCGCCGACCGATACGTTCCACATTCCGGCCAAGGCGAAGAACAAGGAAGACGCCAAGAAATTCCTGGCTTACGTCGGCTCGGCCCAGGCACAGTCGACGATGAACGCCACGCTTGGCCAGCTGCCCGTCAACAATCAGGCTGAAAAGCCTAAGGACGTCTTCCTCGAAGCCGGCTTCACGATGCTATCGGGCGCCCAGGGTCTTGCGCAGTTCTATGACCGCGACGCCAATGCCGAAATGGCAAAGGCCGGCATGGAAGGCTTCCAGGAGTTCATGGTCAAGCCGGACAAGATCGACGCCATCCTGGCGCGGCTCGAGAAGATCCGCACCCGCGTCTACAAGTAGCGCTTCCTCCCAGGAAACCGGGCGCAGCGACCGAAAGGTCCTGCGTCCGGCCGCAATCCGAAGAAATCTGCAGGGGTATCGTCGTGAGCTATTCCGCAACGCCGCCGTCGCGCCGCTCGAAGAACAACAGGGAATGGCTCACGCCATGGCTGTTTCTCGCCCCCGGCCTTTTCATGTTCATCGTCTATGTTCTTTTGCCGATCTTCCAGTCGATCTGGATCAGCTTTCATGACTGGGACGGGCTTGGCGAAAAGGTCTGGATCGGGCTTGGCAACTACAGCGAACTTCTGGATGACGATTCCTTCTACGTTTCCCTCAAGAACAACGTCATCTGGCTGCTGCTCTATCTTCTGGCGATCCCTGCAGGCCTTGCCGTAGCACTTTTTCTCAACCAGTCGGTCACCGGGATCCGGCTCTACAAGTCGCTGTTCTTTTTCCCGTTCGTCATAAGCCAGGTCGTGGTCGGCCTGATCTTTACCTGGTTCTACGCGCCGGATTTCGGGCCGTTTTCGAAACTGCTGGAGTGGCTGACGGGCGAGCAGCTGGCGGTTCTGGCGGATGAGCGCTACGTCACCTACGGCATCATCATCGCCGGCCTGTGGCCGCAGACGGCCTATTGCATGATCCTCTACCTGACAGGTCTCAACAACATTAATCCGGAACAGGTCGAGGCCGCGCGGATGGATGGCGCCAAGGGGCTCAAGCTTCTCTGGTACGTCGTCCTGCCGCAGCTTGCGCCGGCGACTTTCATCGCGATGGTCGTCACCGTCATCGGTTCGCTGCGCTCCTTCGACCTCGTGTCGATCATGACCGCCGGCGGACCTTACGGATCGAGCCAGGTTCTCTCCTATTTCATGTTCGAACAGGCATTGTCGGAATACGGTTTCCGCATGGGTTATGGCGCCGCGATCGCGGTCGTGCTGTTCCTGATCATGATGGTGTTCATCTCGCTCTTCATCGTGCGGATGCTTGTCCAGGAAAGGAACGCCTGATGTTCCCCTCCCCCATTCAGAACGCATCGCCTTGGATGCGGACCAGCTACAAGGTGCTCTTGCCTGTGTCGCTCGTCCTCTGGCTGCTGCCGCTGATCGGCGTCGCCATCACCTCGGTGCGGCCGGCGGGCGATCTTGCAGCCGGCAATTACTTCGGCATGCCCTCCGGTTTTGCCGGTGTCGAGAACTACACGGCCGTCTTCCGGGATTCTCCGATCGGTCTCTACATCCTGAACTCGTTCAAGGTGACGATCCCGACGGTCATCGGCGCGGTCGGCATTTCCTGCCTCACCGGCTTTGCGCTTGCGGTCTATCGCTTCAAGGGCAATCTCGTCCTGTTCTTCATGTTCGTCGCGGGCAATTTCATTCCCTTCCAGATCCTGATGGTTCCGGTTCGCGACCTGACGCTGAAACTCGGCCTCTACGACACCGTAACTGGACTGGTCCTTTTCCACGCAGCCTTCCAGACCGGTTTCTGCACGCTCTTCATGCGCAACTTCATCAAGGGCCTGCCTTTTGCCCTCATTGAATCCGCGCGCGTCGAAGGCGTGTCCGAATGGAAGATCTTTCGCCATATCGTGCTGCCGCTGATGCGGCCGGCGATTGCGGCGCTGTCCGTCCTGATCTTCACTTTCGTCTGGAACGACTACTTCTGGGCAACAGTCCTCGTGCAGGGCCAGCACGCCATGCCTGTCACCGCCGGCCTCTATTCGCTGAACGGCCAATGGGTTGCCGCCTGGCATCTGGTGTCCGCCGGATCGATCATCGCGGCTCTGCCGCCGGTCGCCATGTTTTTCCTGATGCAACGGCATTTCATTGCCGGCCTGACACTTGGAGCAACCAAGGGATGAGTGACATCGTAACTGTCGGCTCGGGCGAGTTCGCACTCAGCCTGCGCCTGCCCGAAACCGGAATGCCCGAAATCCTGGCCTTAGACCGACCGCCGGTTGTCGCCGATCCGCTGTTTGAGATCGAACGGTCGAGCCGTATCAACGGCATGGACATCGCCGTCCCCTCGGCCGTCCTGTTGCCATCAGGCGGAATGGGCTTTTTCGGCTGGCCGGCGATTGCAGGCCACCGCGCCGGCCGCGATTTCATTCTCGCCTTCAGCGGCTGGTCGGCAGCACGGGACGGAGCACAGACCGTGCTTTCGGCAAGTGACCCGGTCGCCCGGATCGGGATTGCCATTACGCTCACGGACCATGCGTCCGGCGTGCTCTCGATCGCAACCCGGCTCTCCAATGCGGGCGATAGCGACTACCAGCTCGATCGCTGCATGGCCGCGAGCTTCCTTGCGCCCTCAGGTGAGACAACTATAACCAGTTTTACCGGCTCATGGGGCCGTGAATTCCAGACCCGCCGCGAGACGCTCGGCAATGGCCTGTGGATGCAGGAAAACCGCCGCGGCCGCACCTCGCACGACCGCCTCCCGATGCTGTTCGTCGAGAGCGCTGACCAGCGTTTTGGCGTCACGCTCGGCTGGAGCGGCAATCACCAGATCGCCATCGACCGGACCGATGACGGCCAGCGCCTCGTCCATCTCGGCGAACTGTTCGAACCCGGCGAGATCATTCTTGCGCCGGGCGAGAGTTACCAGAGCCCGGTCGCCTATGCCGGGCCGCACAGCGAGGCATTTCATGCCTTCGTCCGCTCCGAGCTTGTCCAGTGGCCGGGCGGTTCCATGAGCCCACGGCCGGTCACGCTCAACACCTGGGAAGGCAATTATTTCGACCACCAGCTGGGCTCGCTGAAAGCGCAGGCGTCTGCAGCCGCAGCACTCGGCATCGAGCGTTTCGTGCTGGACGACGGCTGGTTCGGCAAACGCGACGACGACACGACGAGCCTTGGCGACTGGGATATCGACCCGCGCAAATATCCGGACGGACTGAAACCGCTCGTCGATCACGTGACCAGCCTTGGCATGCAATTCGGCATCTGGTTCGAACCGGAAATGGTCAATCCGTTGTCCGACCTGTTCACCCTCCACCCGGACTGGGCGCTGCAGGTCGAAGGGCGGCCACTGCTTGCGTCGCGCAACCAGCTCGTGCTCGATCTTACCCGGCGGGACGTCTCAGACTATCTGTTTTCGAAGATTGATGCGGTGCTTGGCGGCCACGCGGTTTCCTATGTCAAATGGGACATGAACCGCGACCTGACCCATAGCGGCGGTCGCGACGGCAGGGCGAAGACTGCCGCCCAGACACGCGCCGTCTACGCCCTGATGGATCGCGTTCGCGCCGCTCACCCCGATGTCGAGATCGAAAGCTGCGCGTCGGGTGGGGGCCGGATCGATTATGGAGCGCTCGCCCGCACCCATCGCGTCTGGACATCGGACTGCACCGATGCGCTGGAGCGGCTGGAAATCCAGCGCGGCGCCTCGCTTTTTGTGCCTCCGGAAATT
>Ga0213836_100277_pt1 | contig 46146 bp, 38 predicted proteins | sample SWPATP03_FD_160578 | JGI IMG/M metagenome (GOLD analysis project Ga0213836, IMG submission 160578) | Coastal seawater microbial communities from Marineland, Florida, United States - SWPA TP0 #3 | ecosystem: Environmental > Aquatic > Marine > Coastal | place: USA: Florida | collected 2016-08-05
ACGTAACGGCGGTTGTCGTTGCGGTACTGGACCTGCTGGACGTCAGCCGCGGGTGCAGCCGCGGTAATCGCTGCCTTCGGCATGGCCTGCGCGGGCACGTATCCGGTAAACGCGGTCATGATCGAAATGATTATAATTGCGAGCTTTTTCATCTGTCTCTTTCATTGTTGTAAAACGAAGATAGGGCGAATCTCCCGTATGGGTAGAGCGCTGGTTGAACTTGTGAACGCGTCCACGACACAAGCGCTTGCGCAAACACCGGCGTCAGAGTTCGACCGCAGCTGGTGGTCCGCGGAAGGCGTCGAGCCGGTCTGGGGCCTGGAGCCTCACGGGCGCTCCCGATCGCGCTGACTCGTAGATTGCTTCCATCACAACATGATCCTGCACACCTTCCTCGCCGGGCGTTCGTGGCTTGCGTTCCTCGATGATGCAGGTCGCCATGTGGTCGATCTCGGCCGCGAACTGGTTGTTGAGCGCGATCTCGACCTTTTTCTGCACGGATTTTTCGCCGTCCAGTTCGGTGACAGTCAGGCTCTGGCCGTCGTATTTGTAGGCGTTCGCCATATCCACGGTGGCCTTTTCGAAATTGAGCCGCTGATGCTTGTCGTCTCGCGCGCCATAGCTGGTGAAGCAGTTGGCGATGAAATTGGATGGGAAGCGCAAGGTGAACGAGACCGTTTCCTCGACCTCGGCATAGCGAGCGTCACCTTCGGGGCTGTATTGCGTCGCCATGACTTCGACCGGTTCCTCACCTGTCAGGAAGCGTGCGGTGTTCAGGCAGTAAAGCCCAATGTCAGGGAGTGATCCGCCACCGGCAAGAGCCTTCTTGTGCCGCCATTGCTCGGCACCGTTTTCGGCAACCGTCTGAACGTTGATCGCGGACATGCCGACAAGGCGGCCATAGGCTTTGCTGCGGATTTTTTCGGCGAGGTAGAGATTGGCGGCTTCGTACTGGATGCGGTAGGCCACCATCAGCTTGACGTTCTGCTCTTCGCAAACCTTGACCATTTCCTGCCCGTCCGCCGAGCTGATCGACATGGGCTTCTCGCAAAGGACATGCTTGCCTGCCCTCGCTGCCCGTTCGACATATTCGCGGTGCATGCTGTTGGGCAGAACGATGTAGACGGCCTTGATGTCCGGATTGGCCTTGATGGCGTCGAAGCTCTCGTAATCGTAACAGGCATCCTCGGCGATGCCATATTGCCGCGCGACGGCCGATAGCTTCTCCGGCGTTCCGGACACGAGCGCCACGAGTTTTGATTTTTTCGTTTCACCAAAGGCGGGTAGTATTTCTTCGAGGCTGAGACGACCGAGAGCTACTACCGCAAAGCCGACCCTATCTTCCGGAGGAAGCGGCGCTGACGGGTTTCCGCTCGGGGTCTCATCGGGCCCGCGCCATTCCGGGAACTTGACCTTGCCGTCCTCGACCATGCCGGTGTCCACCTGCGTCGGTGCGGGGTAGCTCTGAGCGCCGGCAACCGTCGTGGACAACACCACCCCCGTTGCGCCTGCGGCTCCAAGTTTCAGAAGATTGCGTCTGTTGAAAGCGCTTGCCTGATCCATGCCGGTCTCCAAATTGCTCGACGCCTCACAAACAACGCCGTTTCGCCGATGTTCCTTTGCATTCTGCGTTTGTCGGATGCGGAAGGTGGCTTGGGTATGCGGGTCCGGTGTGGGTATTCGTCGGCGCGCGGATGCCAAGTCGTCGCGGCGCCGACCCTTCTCGCAACTCGCCTCTATTTCCCTTTCGAGAATTGCTGGTAGCACCGAGAAGCCTATATCCCCGTGAGGACCTCATGGAAGGAGCTATGCGTGATCCCGAAAAAAGCACCGCCCGTTACTCTCGTCATCTTCGGCGCCACCGGCGACCTGACGCGTCGCCTGCTCATTCCGGCGATCATCAATCTGACACGCAGCGGCCTGGTCGGAGACGATCTCGCTATCCTCGGTGTCGGGATCGATGAAGGCGACGACGAATTTCTGCGCGGTCGGCTCGATGAGTTCCTCACCCATCTCAGCCCAGACGGCGAAGAGCCGACCCGCAAAGACGACGCCTGGTTCAGTCTGCGATCCCGCATTTCCTATATGAGCGGCGATTTCACCAGGGACGATATCTATAAGGCGATTGAAACGCGGCTTGGATCGACGGCGAATGCTGCTTTCTACCTCGCCGTCCCGCCCGTTCTGTTCGGACCGATCGTCGAGAAGCTGGCAGTGCATGGCCTGATGCAGGAAACCGAGACATGCTTCCGGCGCGTCGCGATCGAGAAACCCTTCGGGACCGATCTTGCCTCGGCGAAGGCTCTCAATGCCCGTATATTGTCGAATGTCGAGGAAACCCAGGTCTACCGGCTGGATCATTTTCTCGGCAAGGAGACTGTGCAGAACCTGATGACGGCCCGTTTTGCCAACATGATCATCGAGGGCCTGTGGAGCAACACCTATATCGACCACGTTCAGATCACGGCGGCGGAGGTTGTCGATGTCGGCAGTCGCGGCAAATTCTACGATGCGACAGGCGCTCTCCGCGACATGGTTCCGAACCACCTGTTCCAGTTGCTGGCCATGATCGCGATGGAACCCCCGAACAGTTTCGATGCCGAGGCTATTAGAAACGAGAAGGGCAAGGTGCTGAAAGCGCTGCGTGTCTATTCGGCTGAAGAGGCTGCCGCAAACAGCGTGCGCGGCGCCTATGGTTCGGGCGATCTCGGCGGCAAGTCGTTGTCAGCCTACGGGGACACCAAGGATGTCGCGCCCGACAGTCGGACCGAAACCTATGTGGCCCTCAAGCTTTATGCCGACACATGGCGCTGGGCCGGTGTACCGTTCTACTTGAGGACGGGAAAGGCTTTGACCGCCCGCGACACTGAAATCGTCATCACGTTCAACAAGGTCCCATTTGCCCAGTTTCGCGAAACGGACGTGACGCGTCGTCTGCCGCCCAACCGGCTCGTCATCCAGGTTCAGCCGGATGAAGGGATGAGCATGGAAATCTCGATCAAACGCCCCGGCCAATCCGTCGAGACAGTGCCGGTGACACTGGATTTCCGCTATTCCGACAGGTTCGACATCGGCAACACGACGGGCTACGAATCCCTGATCTACGACCTGTTCATCGGCGATCAGGCGCTGTTTCAACGCGCCGACAGCATCGAAGCCGGATGGGCTGCCGTCCAGCCTTTCCTGGACGCCTGGGCAGAAGACGGCTCGGTTCCAGAACCCTACGCCCCCGGCAGCATGGGCCCAGCCTCAGCCGATGACCTTATCCGCAAAGACGGTCGTGAGTGGCATGAACTCGGGGTGGTGTTGCATCAGAGGAAGTGAAGCGGTGATTTTGTGTGAAGACCGTCGGTGTCTAGAAGCCCGACTGGTTTTTGTTTTCCACAGGTCTTCGAAATTTTTCGAAGTTATCAAATGCCGTGCGCGATGAACCCATCCTGTTGATACGATGAGTGGCGGGTAGCGGCCGAGGCAGCCACAACGGGACCAATTCCGTTAGTGCTCGCAGTTGAAGGACAGCTTCTCACGAGACTTACGAGGTAAAACTATTCCGCTTTGGAATGGCCCATCACCAATTTTCATTGGACGTGTCTGTCTCTCCGCGACATCATGATTAAATCTTATACATGCATAAATTTTATGCATATTGGACGTTGTCGTGGTGCTTATCGAAATGCCTCAAAGCCAACAGCCCCTTACCTATCTCGTGCAAGCTGACGAAATGCATGTCCTGCATGTCGAGGAATTCGGGAGCAAAGACGGTGTTCCGGTCGTCATCCTGCATGGAGGGCCAGGTGCCGGCATCTCGCCACAGCAGATCAAGACATTCGATGCCTCTGCGTTCCGCATCATCACTTTCGATCAGCGGGGCGCAGGGAAATCTACCCCTCATGCCGAGCTTACCGGAAACACGACCGATGCGCTGATCGAAGATATTGAGGGTGTCCGCACGGCGCTCGGTATCGAACGGTGGGTGGTCGCCGGCGGTTCCTGGGGCAGCTGCCTGGCACTTGCCTATGGACAGGCGTATCCGCAACGGTGCCTCGGCTTTCGCCTGCACGGAATTTTCCTGGCCGGCCCGGACGATATCGACTGGTGGTTTAACGGTGTCCGCTCGATCTTTCCCGAGGAATGGGAGGAGTTCGCGGACTTCATTCCGGAAAACGAACGCGGTGACCTGCTATTGGCATACCACCGCCGCCTGACGAGCGGAAACCCGCAGGTGGAAGCCGCCGCCGCACTGAGCCTCCGCGGCTTTTCAGCGAAGACGCAGACGTTCCTGCCGGATCCTGCCCATGTCGCCGCCCTAATGGATCCCAAGGCGGCCCTCGCCGTCGCCCGCATCTTCACCCACTACTGCGTCAACGGTGCGTTTCTGAAGCCGGGGCAGCTGCTCGTCGATATCGACCGCATCCGGCATCTTCCCTGCCAGATCGTGCATGGCCGCTACGACACGGTGACGCCGATGCTTTCAGCGTGGCGGCTGCATCGAGCCTGGCCCGAAGCCGGCTTCACCATCGTTACGGAAGCCAACCACCAGTCGACCAAAGGCCCGCTCTTCGACGAGCTCAAGGCCGCATCCGAGAGGCTGTCGCACCAGCTGGCCGACAACCGAGACCTCAATCTGGAGCATAACCATCGATGACGAGAACGATCGACGCATCCGCGATCCTGCCATTCATCGGGATCGGCTCCGTCAAATCGCCGGCGGTATCACCTGATGGGCAGTGGCTTGCATACCTATCGGACGCCACCGGGTTTCACCAGATCTGGATCCGTCCATTTGCGGGAGGGCAGGCACGTCAGCTGACTGAAATGCCGGAACCCATCGGGGCTTTTGCCTTCAACCCGAAGGGACCGCAAATCCTCTTCACAATGGATTGTGGCGGCGATGAGCGTCATCAGCTCTGGCTGCTCACGGACCTGACGGCAGAGCCTGTTGCGCTGACATCCGCCACGACCGTGGTGCATCTTTGGGGAGCCTGGTCGCCTGAGGGAACGCGTATTGCGTATACTTCCAACGCTCGTTCACCCTATGACATGGACGTCCACGTCACCGACATCGCGAGCCGCGAAACGAAGGTTGTCCATGTCGGCAGTGGCATGCGAGAAGTTCTTGCGTTTATGCCTGACGGACAGTCGCTCCTGCTGCGCGAATCCCTGCGCTCCGGCAACGACCAGGACATTTATCGTCTCGATATCGCCACCGGCTCTCTTGCGCCGCTGATGCCGCATGACGGCAAGGCTCGCTATCTTGCCGCCCGGCTTTTCAAGGATGGCACCGGTGGACTGACAATCAGCGATCAGAACCGCGACTTCATGGCCATCTCTCGTTTTTCGGCCGATGGCGGCGAGATCACGCCGGTGCTGGAGTTCGCGGGGCGCGATATAGAGGCGATGGCATTGTCTCCCGGCCAGGACCGCATCGCTTTAGTGGTCAACGAGGATGGCTGGAGCCGGATCGGTATTGCAGATCGCGATGGTGGCAATCTGATCCGTTTCGACCACCAACCCACCGGCGTCATTACCTCTGTCGCCTTTACGCCTGATGGTCGGTCGCTCGTCTTCCCCCTGGAAAGTGCGTCGAAGCCCTCATCTCTCTGGAAGGTCGACCTCGCGACTGGCCAGTTCGACCAACTGGTGGCGCCGCAGACGAACGGCTTCGATGGCGGCGCCTTTATCGAACCGGTTGTCGAGCGGTTCGAGAGCTTCGATGGCCGCTTGATCCCGGCGTGTGTCTACGTTCCGGCGTCGCCGCCTCCGTTGCTGGGATACCCCGTGCTGTTCATCGTGCATGGCGGCCCGGAGATGCAGTGGCGTCCGGATTTTCGCGCTGACGTCCAGTTCTTGCTGAGCCAGGGCGTCATGGTCGTTGCCCCAAACATTCGCGGCAGCACCGGTTATGGCCGCATCTTCCATCAACTCGACGATCGCGAAAACCGGATGGATACCGTGTCCGACCTGCGGGCGATCAGGCTGGCGATCGGCGCCCGCGAGGACGTCGATGACGATCGCATCGGCGTGTTCGGCCGCTCCTATGGCGGGTTCATGGTGCTTTCGGCGTTGACGGAAGATCCGGACCTCTGGTCGCTCGGCGTGGATTTTTACGGCGTCGGCAACTTCCTCACTCATCTGCGCGCAACCGGCCCCTGGGGACGGCAGCAGCGGGTTGCCGAGTATGGCGATCCGACTGTGATGCGCGAAACACTGGAGCGGTTCTCGCCGATCAACCGCATCGACCGGATGAAGGCACCCTTGCTGACCGTCCATGCCAACCGCGATCCGCGCGTACCGATGGGCCAGAGCGAAGACGTCTATTCCTGCCTGAGCGGCCTCGGACACGACTGCGACTATCTGCGGATCGATCACGAGGGGCATGGTTTTGCCCGGCTGGACAACCGCCGCACCGTGTTTTCCGCGTTCGCCCGTTTTCTACAGAAACACCTTTAACAGCAGCCTTCTTGGAGAATTTTTACCATGCAGAACAGTGAGCCGATCTGGGATCTCGTCGACGAACACAAGGCGGAATTCGAAGCGCTCAGCGACCGCGTCTGGGGAATGCCTGAAATCGCCTATACCGAATATGCGTCTGTTGCCGAGCACGCAGCCATGCTGCGCGAGCAGGGATTCCGGGTCACCGAGAATGTCGCTGGCATTCCGACGGCCGTGATGGGCGAAGCGGGGGAGGGTGGACCGATCATCGCCATCCTCGGCGAATACGATGCGCTTCCGGGCCTCAGCCAGGAAGCAGGGATCGCCGAGCCGAAACCCCTGCCGGGTAACGGTCACGGCCATGGCTGCGGTCACAATCTCCTCGGCTCTGCCGCCATGCTTGCCGCGACGGCGATCAAGGATTGGCTGGAGAAATCCGGCACGCCGGGCCGTGTCCGGTATTACGGCTGCCCGGCTGAAGAAGGCGGTGCGGCAAAGTCTTTCATGGCACGCGAAGGTGCTTTCGATGGCGTCGACGCGGCGATCACCTGGCACCCGAGTGCCTTCACCGAAGTCGCCCGCGCGCAGTCGCTTGCCAATACGCGCATGGATTTCCGCTTTACCGGCCGCGCCTCGCACGCCGCCGCAGCACCTCACCTCGGCCGATCGGCGCTCGATGCCGTCGAACTGATGAATGTCGGCGTCAACTACCTGCGCGAACACGTGCCGGAATCCAGCCGTATCCACTATGCCATGCTCGATTCCGGCGGCATCGCGCCGAACGTCGTGCAGGCGAAGTCAGCCGTGCGTTACGCCATCCGGTCCCGTGACCTCAAGGGCATGCTCGACCTCAACGAACGCGTGAAGCGCGTGGCACATGGTGCGTCGATGATGACCGACACGACGGTCGAAATCTCCATCATGAGCGCGGTCTCCAATCTGCTCGGCAACCGGCCGCTGGAAGAGGCGATGCAGCGCATTCTCGAACGGCTTGGCCCTGTGCCTTTCGACGCCGCCGACAAGGCGTTTGCCGCTGAAATCCAGGCGACGTTGAGCGATGATGATATCGACAACGCCTATCTGCGCACCGGCCTGCCGCGCCGCGAGGAAACGCCGCTTTGTGATTTCATCGTGCCGCTCGATGTCCAAGGCGAGCCGATGATCGGTTCTACCGATGTCGGCGATGTCAGCTGGATCATGCCGACCGTCCAAGCCCATACGGCGACGATTGCCATCGGCACGCCGGGTCATTCCTGGCAGGTGACGGCGCAGGGCAAGACGCCGGCCGCGCACAAGGGCATGACCCATGCCGCCAAGATGATGGCCGGCACGGCGATCGATCTTCTGGAAGACGCGGAACTGCTGGCAGCCGCCAAGGCCGACCATCAGGCGCGCCTGGGCAAGACGGCATACGTCTGCCCGATCCCGGAAGACGTCAATCCGCCGCTTCAGCCACGCCCGAAAGAGGCTGCCTGAGATCCAACTGCCGGGGGCGGAAAAGCCCTCGGCCTGAAATCAGCGTTCAAGATTCAAAAACAGGGGAACTGAAAGCATGATGACGAAGCACTTTGCCAAGCATAAGAGGGCGATTGCCGCCACTGCCGCTGCATTGCTCACCTCGATTGCTCTGCCTACCCACGCTGCGACGCCGGCTTCGGCACTTGTCATGGCATGGAATGTCGATGCGATCAGCACGTTCGATCCGGCTCAGGTCGGCGAGGTCGTCACCAACGAGCTTCTGCAGAACACGTGCGACTCGCTTGTCGACTTCGATCCCAAGGATGAATCCAAGGTCATGCCGCTGCTTGCGAAAAGCTGGGACGTGTCTGAGGATCGCAAGCAGATCACCTTCCACCTCAATGAAGGCATGAAGTTCCCGAGCGGCGAAGCCGCCACTGCGAAGGAGCTCGCCTGGTCAATGCAGCGCGTCGTGATGCTGGGTTACGGCAACGCCGCGACGCTGACCGAATACGGCTTCACCAAGGACACGGTGAAGGACCGTATCGTTGCCAAGGATGACAACACGCTTGTCCTGACGCTCGACAACCCCTATCCGACCAACCTCATCCTGCAGGCGATCGGTGCGAACCGCGTTTCGGCGCTGCTGGATCAGGCGACGCTGACCAAGAACGAAGTCAACGGCGATTTCGGCAACAAGTATCTTGCCACCAACACCGCCTGCGTCGGGCCTTACAAACTCGTGCAATGGAATGCCGGTGAATCTATCGTACTCCAAGCCAACGACGATTATTACGGCAAGGCGGCCAAGCTCAAGCGCGTGCTCATTCGCCACGTCGCCGAGCCGGGCACCCAGCGCCTGCTGCTCCAGAAGGGTGACGTCGATATCGCCCGTGACCTGTCGCCGGACGATCTGGCCGATCTCGACGGCAAGCCCGGCCTGAAGGTCGAACGTGTCCTGAAGCCGCAGCTGTTTTTCTGGACTTTCAATGCGCTCGATCCGGTTTTCAAGGACGAGAAGGTGCGCCTCGCGATGCGGTACCTGATCGAATATGACGGCCTTGGCAAGTCGGTGATGAAATATCTCGGCGTGCCGCGTGCAAGCTTTGCACAGCTCGGCGCCACCGGTGCGCTCGATGCCGAACAAGGCCAGCCCTTCAAGCTCGATATCGAAAAGGCCAAGGCGCTTCTGACTGAAGCCGGCTATCCCAATGGCTTCGAGGCAAACGTGCTGATCGGCACGCTGCCGCACTCGGCGCCGATCGCGCAGAGCATCCAGCAGAACGCCTCCAAGGTCGGGGTTAAACTGAACCTTGAGCGCATGGCCAATTCTCAGTTGTTTGCCCGTATTCGTGGCCGCGAATTCCAGACTGGAATGCTCGCCTGGCAGACCAGTGTACCGGATGCGCACGGCAACGCCTCGCGCCTGATCTACAATCCGGACAACCGCCCGGAAGCCAAGCTGACGCAGATTCCGGCCTGGCGCTCAGCCTACCAGAACGAAGACTTCAACAAGCGGATCAAGGAGGCGCTTCTCGAAGGCGATCCTGAAAAGCGCAACCAGATCTACTACCAGCTGCAGAAGGACACGATGCAGCAGGGGCCGTCGGCGATCATGTTCCAGATGTATAACATCCTCGGCATCAGCGATAAGGTTCAGAACTGGACCTGGAACGGTTTCCGCGTCTACTACGATATGGCCTCCAAGTAAGGCGGGCCACCATGGCGGACATCACCCACTCGGTTCCCCGCAGCGATGCGGGGAACGGTACGAAGCCCAATCCGGTTCTCGTCGTGCTCAGCATTCTGGGAAAGACGCTGCTGCCGGTCTTCGTCACCCTTTTCGGCCTCGCGGCTCTGACATTTTTCATCGGCAGAATGCTGCCGATCGATCCGGTTGCCTCCATCCTCGGCGATAACGCCACGCAGGAGGCTTATGAGAAGATGTCGGCGGCGCTCGGCATGGACAAACCGCTCTGGTATCAGTTCGGGGTCTATCTCAAGGGCATCGTGGTCCTCGATTTCGGCGACGCGCTGACCACGGGTAAGCCCGTGATCGACGATATCGCACGCGTCTTCCCGGCAACGATCGAGCTTGCCACGCTGTCGATCATCCTCGGGACAGGCCTCGGGATCCCGGCTGGTGTCCTGTCTGCCATGTACCGCAATTCCTGGCTCGACAACGTCATCCGCTTCACCGGTCTGATCGGTTACTCAGCACCGAACTTCTGGCTCGGCCTTATGGGATTGGTGCTGTTTTACGCCACGCTCGGCTGGATTGGTGGGCCGGGTCGTATCGATTTCATCTACGAATTCGATATCGAGCCGATAACGGGCTTCTACCTGATCGACACGGCACTCGTTGGCAATTGGGAAGTGTTTCGCAATGTCTTCGGCCACATCATCCTGCCGGCTTCGATCCTCGGCTTTGGCGCGCTTGCCTATATCAGCCGCATGACGCGCAGCTTCATGATCGAGCAGCTCAGCCAGGAATATATCGTCACCGCGCGTGTCAAAGGCCTTTCCTGGGCGAGAACCGTCTGGATCCATGCCTTCCGCAATGTCGCGGTTCAGGTCATGACCGTCGTTGCGCTCTCCTACGCCTTCCTGCTCGAGGGTGCGGTGCTGACGGAAACGGTGTTCGCCTGGCCAGGCTTCGGCCGCTACCTCACCAACGCACTTCTCGTCGGTGATATGAATGCCGTGGTTGGTTGCTCGCTTCTCGTCGGTGTCATCTTCGTGACGCTCAACCTGATTTGCGATCTTCTCTATCGCGTCTTCGACCCCAGAACCCGCTGAGGCCGCCATGACTGACAAAGCCATCACCCCTTCGACCGCGCTGCCCGCCAATGCCCGAACGGGACTTGGCGCCTGGCTGCGCGCACCGGTTCCGACCTCGCCCTCGCATGCCCGCATGCAGCAACTGTGGCTGCAATGGCGGCGGTTGCGCGCCAACGGTTCCGCCCTGTTCGGATTGTGCGTTATCGTCTTCCTGCTGATCGCAGCGACGTTTGCACCGCTTCTCGCAACGCACGACATTTACGATCAGAACCTCGCGGGACGCTTGCTCGCTCCATCCGCGCAGCATTGGCTGGGAACGGACGAACTCGGCCGCGACGTCTACAGCCGGCTTTTGTTCGGCGCCCGCATCACCCTCTATATCGCGCTTTTGACCACTGTCATCGTCGCACCAATCGGGCTTATCGTCGGCACCACCGCGGGCTATCTCGGCGGCTGGGTGGATACGGTCCTGATGCGCATCGTCGATGTGTTTCTCGCATTCCCCAACCTCATCCTCGCACTTGCCTTCGTCGCAGCGCTTGGTCCGGGCATCGAGAATGCGATCATTGCCATCTCGCTCGCCTCATGGCCGCCGATCGCTCGCCTTGCCCGCGCCGAAACGCTCACCGTTCGACACTCGGATTATATCGCCGCCGTACGCCTTCAGGGCGCTTCCAATCTTCGCATCATCTTCAGCCATATCATGCCGATGTGCATTCCCTCCGTCGTGGTGCGCGTTACCCTCAATATGGCGGCGATCATCCTGACGGCGGCGGGCCTCGGCTTCCTCGGTCTCGGTGCTCAGCCACCGAGCCCCGAATGGGGCACGATGCTGTCGTCGGGCCGCGAGTTCGTGATGACCAGCTGGTGGATCGCTGCCATTCCCGGCACCGCCATCCTCATCACCAGCCTTGCCTTCAACCTGTTGGGCGATGGCCTGCGCGACGTATTGGATCCCCGCAATGGATAAGCCGCTGATCGACGTCAAGGATCTGACGATCCGCTTCGAGACCCCGCAACGCAGCTTCGATGCGGTGCGCGGGCTGTCCTTCACCATCGGCCGTGAAAAGGTCGGCATCGTCGGCGAGTCCGGATCCGGCAAGTCGCAGACCGGCCGTGCCCTTCTGAAGCTGACGCCGAAAGTCGCAAAGATCACCGCCAGTCATATGCGCTTCAAGGATACCGATCTGCTTGCAGCCAGCGAAAGGGACATGCGAAAGATCCGTGGCAACCGCATTTCGATGATCCTGCAGGACCCGAAATATTCGCTGAACCCGTTGATGCGCATCGGCCAGCAGATCGTCGAAGCCTATCGCCTTCATCACAATTCGCCGAGAGCGGAAGCGAAGGCCAAGGCGCTTGCCATGCTCGAATCCGTGCAGATCCGGGATCCGGAACGCGTCTTCAAGCTCTATCCGCATGAAGTGTCCGGCGGCATGGGCCAGCGCGTCATGATTGCCATGATGCTGATCCCCGAGCCGGATCTGATCATCGCCGACGAACCGACCTCCGCCCTCGACGTGACGGTCCGCCGCCAGGTGTTGACCATTCTCGATGAACTCGTAACGCGCCGCGGCACCGGCCTGATGTTCATCAGCCACGACCTCAATCTCGTGGCGGATTTCTGCGATCGGGTTCTGGTCATGTATGCCGGTCGCATCATGGAAGACCTGCCGGCGAAGGATTTGCACAAGGCGCAGCACCCCTACACGCAGGCGCTTCTTAAAAGCCTTCCGCGGCTCGATGTCGAGGCCGACGAACTGACGGTGCCGGTGCGAGACCCTGACTGGCTCGATGGTCCTGTTTATCGCAACGGAGTTCTGGCATGATCGCAGCAAGACCCCTTATCGAGGCGATCGGTCTCTCCATCAGCTTCGGCCCGCACCATGCCCGCACCCGCGTTGTCGACGACGTTTCGTTCCGGATCGCAAAAGGCGAAGCCTATGGCCTGATCGGTGAATCCGGTTGCGGCAAGTCGACCGTTCTGAGGGCATTGTCGGGCCTCAACAGCGAGTACCATGGCGCTTTGACGCTTGCCGATCGCGAGCTGCCGAAGAAGCGCAGCAAGGATTTCTTCCGCCGCGCGCAAATGGTGTTTCAGGATCCCTATGGCTCGCTTCATCCGCGCAAGATCGTCGAAAAGGTTTTGTCGGAACCGTTGCGCATCCACGGCTTCGATCGACATTCTGAACGCATCGCTGAGACGCTCGACGCCGTCGGCCTTGGTGCGTCCTTCCGGTATCGTTATCCACACGAGCTATCGGGTGGCCAGCGCCAGCGTGTAGCGATCGCGCGGGCGCTGATCGTTGAACCGGAAATCCTGCTGCTCGACGAACCGACCTCCGCACTCGACGTCTCGGTGCAGGCGGAAATCCTCAATCTCCTGAAGCGTCTGCGGAGAGAGCGAAACCTTACCTATCTGATGGTCAGCCACGACCTCGCCGTCATCGCTCATATCTGCGAGCGGGCCGGCATGATGTACAAGGGGCGTATTCTCGAGGAGCTGACATCGCAGCAGATCCGACAGTCCGAAGCGAAGGAAGACTATACGCGGGAGTTTCTTCAGGCGAGTGTCGAGGCCGTTGCCTGCTCGCCGGAGGTGGCGGCATGATCGCTGCTTCATCCGTTGCCAATCCCGGAAAGGATTGGGAATTGCACGGGAGCGAGACCGAGGCGGGATTTGATGGCGATGGGCTCGATACTTTGCGTGCGTTTGTGGCGACCCAGCCGACCGACATGCTTCTCGTCGTCAGGCAAGGAAAGGTGGCGCTGTCGCTTGGCGAGCCAGACCGCAAATTTCTCTGCCATTCGATGCGCAAGAGCTTTCTCGCAGCCCTGATCGGCTTTGAGGTCGAGGAGGGGCGGATCGATCTTTCTGCGACGCTCGAACATCTCGGCATCAACGATCGCGAAGGGCTGAGCGACATAGAAAGGCAGGCAACGGTCTATGACCTCCTGACGGCACGCTCCGGCATCTATCACCCTGCCGGATACGAGACGCCCTGGATGCGGCGCATCAAGGAACCTCGCCACTCGCACGCGCCGGGCACGTTCTGGTGCTACAACAATTGGGATTTCAACGCCCTCGGCACGATCTTCGAGACGTTGACGGGCGAAACCGTGCATCAGGCATTCGCGCGACGGATCGCTGGACCGATCGGCATGCAGGATTTCACCCATGCAGGCGATGAGCGGGATGGCTGGCACGAGAGCTTCGATATCAGCGAGCACCGGGCCTATCCGTTTCGCATGTCGAGCAGAGATCTCGCACGCTTCGGGCAGCTGTTTCTGCAGCGGGGCCTCTGGAGCGGTACCTCGGTTCTGCCCTCCGGTTGGGCACAGCAATGCGTTATGCCCTATTCGCATGCCGGCACGCATGGTGGTTATGGCTATATGTGGTGGCTGGAGCGGGAAGGCGTCTTTCTGCCGGGCGTTGTGACGCCGAAAGGAAGTTACGCGGCAATGGGTGCCGGCGGCCATTATTGCCTCGTCATCCCGGCACTCGACATGGTGGTCGTCCATCGCGTCGACACCGAAATACAAGGGCGTGAGGTCACGCGTTTCGGCATGGGGAAATTGTTGCGTCTGCTTCTTGCAGCCATGAGCAATACGTCCTGATCGCATCTCCACCGCCCCACGATACCTCGTCCTGAAATGCGCTCCTCGGCGCGAAAAGGATTGCTTTCCCATTTCCAGCAACGGGCCTTCCAACATGACCGTCATCGAAACCATATCGAACTGGTGCTGGTCACCACCGACCAGCAGCGACACGGCCCGCCGTCTGGCGCGCGACGCGATCGCCGATACGCTCGCCTGCCTTTACGCTGGTCGCAACGACATGAGCACGCGTGCCGTTGCCGATGCGTTCGGACGGCAATCGGACGGAGAGGCAGCACTCGTCACCGGTGGGCGGCATTCGCCATCCGTCGCGGCTTTGGTCAATGGGACAGCGGCACACGCACTCGACTACGACGACAATTTCCGCCCGGGCATGAGCCACGCGTCGGCAGTCATCTTGCCGGCATTGCTGGCCGTTGCCGATCGCGTGAGCGCGAGTGGCCGCATGCTGTTGGATGCCTATCTCGTTGCGCTACAGGCACAGGCATTTGTGGGGAGTGGTGTCGCGGGTTCCCATTACACCGCCGGATGGCACGGGACCTCGACCGTCGGCAGCATCGGCACGGCTGCCGGCGTCGCGACGCTGCTGGGGCTCGATGCCGCCGGTATCGCGCGGGCCCTGTCGCTGGGCGCCAGCATGGCGTCTGGCACAAAGGGCCAGTTCGGCACGCCGGTCAAACCCTTCCACGCCGGCATGGCGGCACGGAATGCCGTGGAGGCCGCTTTGCTCGCGGCGCAAGGACTACGCGGCCGCCTCGATATTCTCGAAGGCGAGCAAGGCTTCCTCGAAATGTTCGGTGGCATCCATCCTCTCGGATACGACACTGATCATATCGTCCAGACTAAAGAACACACAATCGAAACATCAGGTGTAATGCCGAAAATGCATCCATGCTGCGGTTCGACACACATAATAATCGATGTGGCCCTCGACCTGATGCAGACGGAGCAATTCGACATCGACGAAATTGTCTCGGCCGAATGCCATGTCGGCATCGCAAATTACCGAAACCTTGCCTATCCGGAGCCGAGGGACGAGATGCAGGCGCGGTTTTCCATGCAATACTGCCTGGCCTTGGCGCTCCGCCGGAAGACGCTATCTCTGTCGGATTTTACGCCCGCTGCGATCGGACGTTTTGCAAGCGATCCGCTGCTGGCGAAGATATCCATGACACACTACAGCGCTGAGGAGGAGGCTGCCGCCAAATCCAGTCTACCGCACAGGCTGAAGATAACACTCGCAGACGGAAAGGTGCTGGAAACACAACGCGCAGCCGCGCGCGGCGGTCTCGCCGATCCCTTCTCCGGTGATGCGCGTCGAGCAAAGATCAGCAACTGCCTGGATGATCTCGAGGATATCGACCTCATCCAGGCAAAACTCGATCAGCTTGACGATCAGCCCGACCTGAAATTTCTGGAGTTGCTTTTTGATCGCCGTGCCACGGCTGCCTGAGGCCGTTTATGGCAGCGCAACCCGGTCGGCGAGCATGCCGACCGCCTCCGCCCGGCTCCAGAACCGGCCAACGCTTTTGCATCGTAGCCGGAAGGAGCGGTAGAGCCTGATCTCAACGATCATATCATAGGCAGGATCGGCAGCTCTCACGAGTTGCCTGTTCTTGAGCTCGTTGACGGCAAGACTCTCCGGAATCCAAGCCACACCATGGCCCGCAACGGCCATGGCCTTGAGGGCAGCGGACATGGCGTTCTCGTAAACGGTGTTGAGCTGGAAAGGTGCTCTTTCAAAGATCGCTTGTGGCAGTGCCTGCGCGAAGAAGGAACTATCCCGGTAGCTGAGATAATTCACCGGCGCCCCGCCGATCGTGAGTGGGTGGATCGGCTGCCCTGCCTCGTCCGGGGCGGAAATGGCAATCACGCGTTCCGAGCCCAGCGTCAGATAGGGGTGCTCCGCGAGATCGCGGATCGCCGGCACGCTTTCATGCGCATAGGTCAGAAGGAAATCGCATTCGTTGCGGAGCAGCTTGGAGACATTTCCGGAAAATGAGGAATAGGCTTCCGAAAACCGCGTCCGGAACGGCTCCCCCAGTGCCTCGACCTTCTCCATCCAGAGCGGGAAGAATGTTAGGACCAGAGTACTCATCGTTGCGAAGGAAATTACTTCTTCAGGAGCGCTGTGAGTTCGCAGCGTATCCTCGCGCAGCGAGGAAATTGTATCGACTGCCTTGCGAGCCCGCGGCAGAAAGCTTTCGCCGGCCGGTGTAAGCCGCACCGGATAGGTCGAGCGATCGACCAGCGTCAGTCCCGCCCATTGCTCAAGCTGCATGATGCGGCGGCTGAGGGCTGACTGTGTGATATTCCTGTCCTTGGCTGCGGCCGTAAAGTTCAAGAAATGGCCGAGAGACAGGAAGTCCTCTAACCATCTGACTTCCATAGAAAACCTCTGTATTGCTTTCGAAACAAACCATTACACGGCGCCTCGCGACCGGCAAGCGGTTACATTCGGCGATCAAGGCCACCTCCGCTATCTGCTGTGTCGATCAAGTGCTGACAGGTTGACAGTTGATTGAAGGTAGACGCCGTCATTCGATGTTCGATGCGATAGCGGAACTTTAAGGGCCTCTGCCCAGCTTTTTGCAGGGCGGATGATGGTCGATCCTGCGACCAGAAACAATCACCACCCTACTGGCCAGTCGAGCCGCCGCTACGCGGTGTCTACCTCACCGTACCCACTGCATCCCGTCGATCTGGATGTCTTGTCCGGTGAGGAAGTTCGGCTCCGATGTCGCGAGGAAGGTGACCACGCTTGCCACATCCTGTGGCGTGCCGACGCGCTTCATAGCAATGCCGGCGGCGAGTTGGGCTTCTCGGGCGTCGATCATGGCGTTCGAGCGTTCCGTCTTGATCACACCCGGGCAGATGGCGTTGACGACGATTTCGGGGGCGAGTTCCTTGGCGAGCGCCCGGGTCATGCCGAGAATACCGGCCTTGGCTGATGTATAGGCGAATTTGCTGACAGCGCTGGTCACGCCACCGGTGTGGGCGTTCATCGACGACATATTGATGATCCGGCCGCCGCCGTTGCGGCGCATAAGGGGTACGGTCGGCTGGATATAATTGAAGGCACCCTTGAGATTGATATCGATCGTCGTGTCGAACTCGTCCTCGGTGATCTCCTCGATGCCCTTTGGCATCGGCTTTCCGGCATTGTTGAACAGCACGTCGATGCGGCCCCAGTGCGCATCGACTTCGGCGACGATCTCAGCGGCGCGTCGGTAGTCGCGCACGTCAGCGACGAAGGTCAGTGCCTGGCGGCAGAGAGCGGCAATTTCGCCGGCGGTGCGAGCCAGATCGTCCTCGATCAGGTCGACCAGAACGATATCGAAACCGTGCTTTGCCAGATCCAGCGCGCAGGCGCGACCGATGCCGCGGCCGCCGCCGGTGACGAGAGCCACTTTGGGTGTCGTGTCAGTCGTTTCAGCCATCGGCATTCTCCTTGGCAAAGCGGGCAATGTCGGCATGGGTGCCGAACCATACGTCGTCGTGCTGCTTGATGTGCTGGATCAGCTCTTCGAGGATGAAGATGCGCGAGCGGTAACCGGAGACATGCGGATGCATGGTCAGGAGAAACAGGCCGCCTTCCTGATAGGCACGGTCGAACTCGCGCTTGAAGATATCGAGCACGGCCGGCGGCGGCGTGTAGGGGCGGTGGGCGGTAAACCGGTTCATGTTGAAGTAGACGGCATCGTCGCGGATCCATTCGACGGGCAGTTCTACCATTCCCGTCGGTTCGCCGTTCTCGACCAGCTCGTAGGGATCGTCGTCGGCCATCAAGGATGAATCGTAGATCAGGCCCAGTTCGCGTTCGATCTCCAGCGTTACGTCAGAGAAATCCCAGGACGGGGTGCGCATGCCGACGGCCCGTACGCCGGTGATCTTTTCCAGCGTGTCGGCGGCGCGCAAATGCAGTTCGCGTTCCTTCTCCGGCGGGACCTTGGTGTTCACCTCGTGGATCCAGCCATGCAGGCCGATCTCGTGGCCCTCGGCGATGACTCGTTTCTGCTCGTCCGGATGAAGGAGGGCTGCAACGGCCGGCACGAAGAATGTGGCGGGCACGTCGGCAGCCTTCAGCGTTTCCAAGATGCGCGGTACACCGCGGCGATTGCCATATTGGCCCCATGACAAGCGACCGATGGATTCGCCGCCGTCACGCAATTCGTTGGTCTCATGGTCACTATCGAAAGAGAGTGCGACGGCGCAGCGGGCGCCATTCTTCCAGGTCTTCGGCTTCAGCGAACGGCCGGCCCGCACCTTGTCGACCTTGCCGCGCCAGGTCGCTTCGTCCCATTCCCAGGGTTCCATATCCCGTTCTCCGTTTAAGTCATTCGGCTGCCTGCGGCAGCACCGGTACGGCCGCCAGCAGTCGCTGCGTGTAGGCATGCTGCGGATCGGCATAGATGGCGGCGGCTTCGCCCTCCTCGACGATCCGGCCCTGGTACATGATGGAGACGCGGTCGCAGAGGTGGCGCACCACCGACAGGTCGTGGCTGATGAAGACCAGCGACAGGTCGAGTTCGGCGCGAAGGCGGATCAGAAGGTTGATGATCTGCGCCTGGATCGACACGTCCAGCGAGGCTACCGGCTCGTCGCAGACGATCACGTCCGGTTGCATGGCAAGCGCGCGGGCAATGGCAATGCGCTGCCGCTGGCCGCCGGAAAACTGGTGTGGAAAGCGATTGGAAAAACTCGGGTCGAGACCAACGGCCGCCAGCCATTGCCCGACATAAACCGCCGCTTCGGCACGGCTCACCAGCCTGTGGGCAAGGGGACCCTCGGCGATGATGTCGCCGATGCGCATGCGGCCGTTGAGCGAGGCAAACGGATCCTGAAAGATCGTCTGGATGCGTGTGGTGATCTTCTTCGGCGCTCTCCCTGGGCTCATGACGGGCTGGCCGTTGAGGCGGATCGTGCCCGATGTCGGCAAGGTGATACCGGCGGCCATCCGGCCCAGCGTCGATTTGCCGGAACCGGATTCACCGACAAGCCCCAGAACTTCGCCACGGTTGACCGTCAGCGAGACGCCGGCGACGGCGTGGACCACGTTTGTTGGCTGCGACAGGCCGGACTTGATCGCAAGGTTCCTTAACAACCCGGCCGGCTTTTCGAAGCGTTTCACGACATTGTCGATGACCAGATAGGGACTGCCGAGAGGCGGCAGATTGGCGGTTGTCGATTTGCGCGGCGGTGGCGCCGCGTCTGCTATACCGCTGCCACGCAGCAGCAACTCGCCGGGTTTGGCGCGCGAGGGTAGGGCATCGAGCAGCGCGCGGGTATAGTCGTGCTGTGGTTTCGTCAGGACGCCGAGCGCTGGACCGATCTCGACGATGTTGCCGGATTTCATGACCGCAACCCGGTCGGCGATCGACGATACGATGGCAAGGTCGTGGCTGATCCAGATCAGCGCCGTGCCGAGCTCGGAGACAAGCTCCTTCATCTCGGCGAGGATTTCCGCCTGGATCGATACGTCGAGCGCGGTCGTCGGCTCGTCGCAGATGATCAGTTTTGGCCGGTGCAGAAGCGCTATCGCAATCGCCACGCGCTGGCGCATGCCGCCGGAAAACTGGTGGGGAAAGAAATCAACCTTGCGTTCCGGATCGCTGATGCGGACTTGGGCCAGCGCCTTGATGGCGCGCTCGCGGGCATCGGCACTGCTGATCTTTTCGTGGGCTTCCAGCGCCAGCTTGATCTGCGTGCCGATGCTCAGAACCGGGTTCAGCGTCATCATCGGGTCCTGGAAGACCATCGAAATGGTCTTGCCGCGGATGGCGCGCAACTCGTGGGACGGCAGGCCTACCAGTTCGCGACCTTCGAGCTTGATCGATCCCTCGACAATGCGGCCGGGTTCGTCGATCAGGCCGATTATGGAAAAGCCGGTGATCGACTTGCCGGAACCGGATTCACCGACGAGACCCAGCACCTCTCCCGGCGCGATCGAGAAGGAGACGCCGTCGACGGCTTTGACTTCGCTGCGCCCGCTTGGGAACCAGGTCTTGAGATTGGTGACTTCGAGAAGCGGCGTCGCCGGTGTTGTCACTGTATCGGTCATCGGCGGAGCCTCGGGTTGAGCTGGTCGCGGATCTGGTCGCCGACGAGATTGAGTGAGACGATGAAGATGATCAGTGCCAGGCCGGGGTAGATCGAGATCCAGTAGCGACCAGAGAGCAGATACTGGAAACCGTTGGCAATCAGCATGCCGAGCGACGGTTCGGTCGGCGGCAGGCCGACGCCCAGGAACGACAGCGTCGCTTCAAGCGAAATCGCGCTGGCGATCTGCACGGTGGCGACCACGATCAGTGGTGGCAGCGAGTTGGGCAGGATATGCCGCAGCACCACGCGCCAGGGCGACAGCGGGATGGAGAGCGCTGCCTCGACATAATCCTTCTGCCGTTCGGCCGCCGCCGCACCATGGGCGGTCCGGGCAAAATAGGCGTATTGGGCAAAGATCAGCGCGAGGATCAGCTGGTAGCGACCCTGGCCGAGAATGGCGGCGATGACGAAGGCGAGCAGAATGGCCGGGAACGACAGCTGCAGGTCGACGATGCGCATGACAAGGCTTTCGAAGCGACCGCCGATATAGGCGGCGGCACAGCCGACCACGGCACCGATGACGAACGCGGTGCCGCTGGCGATGATGCCCATCTGCAGCGAGATCCGCAGTCCGTAGATGATGGCGGACAGAAGGTCGCGGCCTTGCGAGTCCGTGCCGAGCCAATGGGTGTAGCCACCGGTACCGACGTAGCCGGGCGGACGCCGGGCGTCGCGTAGCACCAGATGCGCGAGGTCGTAAGGGTCCTGCGGTGTCACCAGCGGCGCAATCAGGGCTATGAACACGATGACGAACACGAACAGGGCAGCGCCGGTGGCAACCTTGTTGCGGCGGAACTCATCGAGAAAACGGGAGAGTGGAGTGTCGCGCATCAGGCACGCCCCTTTCTCAGGCGCGGATCGAGCAGCGCATAGGTGAGATCGACCACGAAATTGATGACGATGAACAGGAGGGCGACGAACATCAGGTAGGCGACCATGACCGGTCGGTCGAGCGAGGTAATGCTGTCGATGATCAGCTTGCCGAGGCCCGGCCAGGAAAAGATCGTTTCGGTGACGACGGCAAAGGCGAGCGTCGAGCCGAGTTCGAGGCCGAACACGGTGACCAGCGGAATGGAGATCAGCCGCAGCACATGGCGGCTCAGCACCGTGAACTCCGAAAGCCCGGCAGCGCGGGCGAATTTCACCGTGTCGCTCAGCATCAGTTCGCGAGTGCCGGCGCGGGCAAGACGGATCATCAGCGAGAACTTGAACAGTGAGAGGTTCAACGCCGGCAGGATCATGTGGGAAAGGCCATCACCGGTCAGGAAACTGAAGTCGACGCCGAACAGGCTGGCGGTCTCGCCGCGTCCGCCGGCCGGCATGCAGCCGCATTGCACGGCAAACACCATGATCAGCATCAGGCCGAACCAGAAGGTGGGGACGGAAAAGCCGAGGATGGAAAGTGCCATGATGGCGCGCGAGATGGGGTTGTGCGGCTTGTAGCCGGCATACATTCCGATCGGAATGCCGACGAGGCTGGCAAACAGCACGGCGGCCAGCGTCAGTTCGAGCGTTGCAGGCAGCCGGGTCAAGATCAGTTCGCTGACCGGCATGTTGTAGACAAAGGAGCGGCCGAAATCGCCGTGCAGGATACGCCCGACAAAGGTGAAATACTGCTGCCACAGCGGCTGGTCGAGACCGTATTGCGCGATGACGGCGGCGCGGATGTCTTGCGTTGCGTCCGGTGAGATCAGCACGTCGATCGGGTTGCCCACGGCATAGACGCCGCAAAATACCAGTGCCGACATGGCAAGGACTACGATCAGCGCCTGCCACAGCCTTTGCAGGATGAATCCAAACATTCGTTCCCTGTTCTCCCGTCTCGTGCGGGGTTCGAAAATGCGTCGTGTGTCAGGCGGTGGTCAGTGCCAGTCGCCTTCCAGTAGTGCGCGGGTTTCGGAAACGGCGACCTCCCAGATCGCTGCCATGTCTTCATCGGGGCGTTGGTAGAGACCGTGATAATTGCCGTCACCGAGCAGGTCGCGCTTCTGCGCAGCGCCGACGCGGGCAAGCGCCGCGTAGTCGATCTGTGGCTTGGCAGTCGTCGGCTGACGCGCGTCGGTGGTGCGCGTCCAGGGGAAATTCTCCATCCAAGACGCGTGCGATGCGGCGGGATCGGTCTGCTGCACCTTGGCCAGCGTCTGCGGCGCCCGCCACCAGTCGTGGAACTTCACCGACGCGTCGGGGTGAGCATTCAGCCATTCGGAAATCACCACCGTCGCCGGCGTGTTGCCGCCATGCCCGTTGACGATCAGGATGCGCCGGAAACCGGAGCGGTAAATGCTGTCGAGCAGATCCTCGATGACGCCAATATAGGTCGCGAGCGATAGCGTCAGCGTTCCCGGAAACGTTGCGAACGAGGAGGCAAGGCCATAAGGCACGACCGGAAAGACCGGGATGCCGAGCGGCTCGGCAGCATCGACCGAGACCTTTTCAGCCAGGATCATATCGGTCGCAAGACTGAGATAGGCGTGCTGCTCGACGCTGCCGATCGGTAAAATACAGCGATCATCTTTTGCGACGCGCTCTTCGACCTGCATCCAGTTCATCTCGGCAATCTTCAATTCGCTACCCTCGTTCTCAATCTTCTTGCAACTGCGCAAAGAACGTTCTGTTTTCCGCAAAATCGCACAATATTTGTGCTTTCCGATGCTTTGTGTCGCATGAAGCAAAGTTCCATACGGGACTAAAAAAAGAAATTGACAGCCATTTAAACGATCGTCAAGTTCCATACGGGACTAAACCTCACGAAGCTCGAAAGCGACCGAAGAGTGCGACAGACGCGCGGACCGACACTGGAGACCCTGCTGCGGGAGGGCGGAAAAGCCGCCGCCGGCACGCATGGCGTCGAGGACCTGGTATCCGTGAAACTGTGGAAGAACCCCTGCTGGTTGTCGTTCCGGTTCAACTTTCTGGCGCTGCAGTTCAACGAGCCGATCTACCGACTGATCGAAAAGGAACACGGCCTGGCGCGGCCGGAATTCGTCGTCATCTATTCGCTCGGCCTGTCCGACGGACTGACGGCCAGTGCCATCTGCAATTCCTCGGGCTTTCCGAAGAACACGATCAGCCGGGCGATCCAGAAGCTGATCGACAAGAACATCGTCCGTCGCGAAATCGACCAGGCGGACCTGAGAAGTTTTGTCCTCTACATCACCGAGGAGGGCAGACGCATCGTCGATCAGGCCATGCAGCCGATGGTGGAGCGCGAGAGAGCCATGATCTCGTCGCTGACGCCTGCCGAACAGCTGATGTTGTCGGAACTGCTCGCCAAGGTCGTCGTCGATTCACCCAACTGGCCACCAATGACAACAATAGAGGAGAACGAAGAATGACGGCTTCCAAGACATTCCGCACCATCGTGCTCGCCACCGGCTTGCTCGGCGGCGTTTCGGGCGCAGCCCTTGCTGCCGACCTCACCATCGGCGTGCGCGCCGGTCCGCTGTCGATCGATCCCGATTTTACCGCCGCCGGCACTCACGCCGAGGCGATGAAGCACATCTACGACTCGCTGATCAAGTCGGGCAACAATCTCGAACTCGAGCCGGGCCTTGCCACCAGCTGGACCGCGATCGACGACACGACCTGGGAATTCAAGCTGCGCCCGAACGTCAAATTCCATGACGGTTCGGACTTCACCGCCGAGGACGTCAAGTTCTCGATCGAGCGTATTCCGAAAGTCGCCGGCCCGAACCCGACAACCATCTACGTCCGCCGCGTCAAGGGCGTAGAAATCGTCGATCCGCTGACGATCCGCGTCAAGACCGACGGACCGGCGCCAACCCTGCCCAACGATTTCATCCGTCTGTTCGTGGTGTCGCATATCGCTGCCAAGGATTATTCCGACAGCGCCGAAAAGGCGTCGGAAGGTTTCAATTCCGGCAAGGCTGCAATCGGGACCGGTCCTTACAAGTTCGTGTCCTGGACGCCGAAGGAGCAGCTGGTTCTTCAGAGCTTTGACGGTTACTGGGGCGGCAAGGAGCCATGGGACAAGGTCATCCGCAAGGAGCTTCCAAATGACGCCGCGCGTGTTGCGCAGCTGAAGGCCGGCCAGGTCGATCTGATCGCCCGTATTCCCGCATCCGACGTGCCGACGCTGGAAACGGATTCGAAGCTGACGATCGTTCGCCAGGACAGCGTCTACCTGTTCAACATGGCTTTCGACTTCCGCGAAAAGTCGCCGCAGGTGAGCGCCAAGAACGGCTCGCCGCTGCCGAAAAACCCCTTCATCGACCCCCGGGTGCGTGAAGCCTTCGATCTTGCGATCGATCGCGAAACCATCACCGAGATTGCCATGGAAGGCATGGGCACCGTCCAGTCGCAGCTCGTGACACCGAACATCTTCGGCTACAAACCGGATGTGAAGCCCGCACCTTCCAATGTCGAGAAGGCAAAGAAGCTGCTCGCCGACGCCGGTTATCCCGATGGTTTCAAGGTGACGTTCTCCTTCACCAACGACCGCCTGCCGGGAGACAAGGACACCGGCACGACGATCGCCCAGATGCTGACTGCGATCGGCATCCAGGTGGAAGCCAACGCACAGCCCGGCGCCGTCTATTTCCCGGCCAACACACGCGGCGATTATTCGCTGACCATGTCCGGCTGGGGCACGCTGACGGGTGAGGCGAACTACACGCTCTCGTCGCTGGTCCATACCAACGATCCGACGAAGAAGCTCGGCGCCTTCAACATCCGCGGTTACTCCAACCCTGAGATGGACAAGCTGATCGAGGCGGCCGGTGTCGAGATGGATGCGGGCAAGCGCGAACAGTACCTGAAGGACGCCAACGCGCTGGTCGCTTCCGATCGCCCCAATCTGTCGATCGCTTCGATCGTATCCGCCTGGGGCATGAAGAAGACAATCAACATCGTGCCGCGTTCGGACGAAGACACACTGGCCATGAACATCAGGCCTGCGAAATAGCCTCCACGCCAACCGGAGGTAAACTTGGCCGGGCAGTTCTGCTGCCCGGCTTTTTTATTCATGGGAAGGAGAAGATCATGGGCAAGATTGCACTGGCGATCCATGGCGGCTGCGGCGTGATGGCAAAGCTCGGCCTCAGCGAAGCGGAATGGGAAGCGGCGCGCGTCGATCTCGGTCATGCGTTGAAAGCCGGATGGGCGGTGCTGAGCACCGGCGGCTCGGCGCTTGACGCCGTGCAGGCGTCGGTCGTGGTGCTGGAAGACAGCCCCCATTTCAATGCCGGCTATGGCGCAGCCCTCAATGCCGCCGGCGAGCACGAACTCGACGCCTCAATCATGGAAGGCGCGACCCTCGAAGCAGGCGCAGTGACGCTGGTGCGGCGCATCCGCAATCCCGTCAAGGCGGCGCGGCGGGTAATGGAAAAGGGCGAAGCCGTGCTGATGGGCGGCCACGCGGCCGACGAGTTCGCGAAGGTCGAGGGGCTGGACGTCGTTGAACCCAATTATTTCACCACCGAGAAACGCGTGAAAGCGCTGGCTGCGATGAAGGCGCATGCGGCGGCCGGCACCGCTGCAGCGGCGAGCGAATCCGAAAAGCACGGCACGGTGGGTGCCGTCGCGCTCGACACTGCCGGACATCTGGCGGCCGCAACCTCCACCGGCGGCTATAACAACAAACCGGTCGGTCGCATCGGCGATACCCCGATCGTCGGCGCCGGCACCTATGCCCGCGACGGTCTCTGTGCCGTTTCTGGAACCGGCAAGGGCGAGTTCTTCATCCGCTATGCCGTCGGACATGAGGTCGCAAGCCGCATCGGCTATCTCGGCGAAACCGTGGAGCAGGCGGCGTCGAAGGTGATCATGGAAGACTTGAAGCCGCACGCTATCGGCGCCGGTCTTGTGGCCGTCGGAGCCGACGGAACGATCGCCGCACCTTACAACACCGACGGCATGTTTCGCGGCTGGGTCACGCCGGACGGCGAGTTCTTCGTTGCTACCCACGACGTGGTGTTCAGGATCGAGTAAGGCGACCCAGAGATTGCGGAGGCCGCTGTTACGGCGGCCTCGCGGCGCTTAGATTGCGCTGGCGATCTTGTCGGCGATGTAGAGTTCGCGCAGTTTGAGCGTCAGAGGCCCCGGCTTGCCGTCGCCGACGGGTTCACCGTCAATACGCGTGACCGGCATGACGAAGTTCGTGGCCGAGGTGATGAAGGCTTCCGCGGCATTCATCGCTTCATCGGGCGTGAAGGCGCGTTCTTCGTAGGGAATGCCGGCCTTTTCGGCGAGATCAAGCACGCTTGCTCGGGTAATGCCGTGCAGGATTGCGTTCGACAGCGGGCGGGTGATCAGCCTGCCGCTCTTGTCGATGATATGAGCGGTCGCCGAGCTTGCCTCGGTCACGAAGCCGTCTTCCACCAGCCAGGCGTCATCGGAGCCTTTCTCCATCGCCTGCATCTTCGCCATCGAAGGATAGAGCAACTGCACTGTCTTGATGTCGCGGCGCTCCCAGCGCCAGTCGGGCAGCAGAGCGACGGACAAGCCAGTCGCGAGCTTGGGGTTCTCGATGACAGACTTTGCCTGGGTAAAGAGAACCAGCGTCGGTGTCGGATCCTTCGGGAAGGCGAAGTCGCGATCGGCGGGGCCGCGCGACAGCTGGAGGTAGATCAAGCCTTCCTTGAGTTCATTGCGGCGGATGATCTCGCGATGAACCTCCAGAAGTTCGCTGGCCGAAATCGGCAGGTCCAGACCCAGTTCCCCGATCGAGCGCTTCAGGCGGGAGGCATGGCCCTCGTATTCGAGAAGCTTGCCGTCAATGACGCCGGTCACTTCGTAGATGGCGTCTGCGAATAGAAAGCCGCGGTCAAAGACGGAGACCTTTGCATCGGCTTCGGGCAGCCATTCGCCATTCAAATAAACGATACGGGACAAGACAATCTCCTTCAGTATGTCGGGAATTCAAAACACATCGCCGGCGGCTCGCTTGAGTTCGGCGATGAAACCGTGCAGCAGGCGCGAGCGCGGTATGCCCTTGCGGGTAATCAGGACGGCCGCGACTTCGCGGGGTGGCTGGAAGGGCAGTTGCACCAACCCCTGCAATGACTGGTGGGCTGCACTATAGGGATCGACAACCGCTGCCCCGACGCCAGCTCCGGCCAGAACCGCAGCCGTTGCGCAATAGCGCACCTCGACCCGCGGCTCGTAATCGATGCCCTCGCGATCGAAGGCATCGCGCAGCATCTGGCCCATGCGCGATTCCGCTTCGAGGCCGATAAAACCGTGTTCGGACAAATCACTGACCGTCACCTCCTGCCGACTAGCGACCGGGTGGTCCTTCGGCACGAGCGCGACCATATGGGTGCGCGACAGGATCTCTACGTTCACAGACGGATGCCGTTCCAGCGCGATCGCAAGACCGACGTCGGCGGCCCCGCTCTGCACAGCTTCGATGACGTGTTCGAGCCGGCGGACATCGTAAGCGACGGACACATCCGGACGATCTTTCAGGAACCGTGCGAGCGCCACCGGTGCGACCGTATTACCAAGCGGCGGCGTCGACATGACACGCAGCCGTCCCGATGTGCCATGCCGGATCGAGCGGGCTCGGGCGGAAAAGCTGCGCAGCATGCTGAAGACAGGCCGCACCTCTTCAAACAGAAGCGTGGCTTCTTCGGTTGGCTCAAGCCGCCGGTGCAGGCGCTCAAACAGCGTTATACCGAGCTGGTTTTCCAGCTGGCGGATGCCGTTCGAAACGGCGGGCTGCGAGATGCCCAGCTGCTCGGCGGCCTCGACGGTCGTTTCGCAGCGCATCATGGCCCCGAAGATCTCGAGGAGGCGTAGGGAGATATCCGGTTTCTGCTCGATTTCGGTCATGGCGTTCAGGTGAGAACTGCGCCAAGCGCCATCGCGACGGCGGCCTGGGTCGGGTCGATCACGCGGATGCCGAGCTCCTCTTCCAGTCTGCGGCGATGGCCGGACATGCCGGCACAGCCCAGCACGATCGCGCCGGCGCCCATCTGGCGCAATTTCAGCCCGGCCTTCACGAGTGCCGCGTAGCTTTCCTCCCCATGGCCGCTATCGGCGACGCTGATCGCGCCTTCAAGCGCGACCTCGCCGGCAAGCCTGCCATCGACGCCGAGGCGGCGAAGGTTGCGCATGTGACGGGGGATCGAATCTTCGGCGACTGCGATGACGCCGAAGAGATCCGCAAGCGCCAGCGCGCTCAGCACGCCCGCATCCTGGATGCCGTAGACCGGCTTTTTGGTGATCGACCGGGCAAGGTCCAGCCCGGGCTGCGAATAGCAGGCGAGCACATAGGCTGATGCATCCGGTCGGGTTTCTATCAGGTCGGCGGTGCGCAGTGACGCTTCATCCACATGGCGCTGGCTGACGACGCCGGGCGGACCCTCATCGATCGTGACGCATTCGATGACGGGACCACCCGGAAACTGCATCGGGGAGAGCGCCACGCGCAGGCCTTCGGTGACGCTTTCCGAACTGTTCGGGTTGATGACGAGGATCGGGCCGACTTTTCTCATGGGGCGATCTCCACGCCGAAGTTCTGCGCCGGATCGAATTCCTTGGCGCGGTAGCCGGGCTTGCCCGTCAGGTCGACAGGGCTGCGGGCAATGAAACGGCCACGACCACGGTCCGCCTTCAACTCGCCGTTCTCGACGATGACATCACCGCGGTTCATGGTGAGGACTGGCCAGCCTTCGATCTCCATGCCCTCAAACGGTGTGTAGTCCATATTGTCGTGCTGATCGGCAAGCGTTGCCTTGCGGCGGGCTTCCGGGTCCCAGATGCAGATATCGGCTTCGTAGCCGGGTGCGATCGATCCCTTTTTAGCCATACCGAATGTCTTGGCCGCATTGGTGCTTGAGAGTGCAACGAACTGCTGCAGCGTGATGCGGCCTTTAGCGACGCCCTCCGAAAACAGATAGGGCAGGCGCATGGCGATGCCGGGCATGCCGTTGGAGATCTTCGGGTAGTGCGCATCGGCACCATTGGCAAATTTTCCGCTGGCATCGAAACGGTAGGGCGCGTGGTCGGAGGAGACGCTTTCGAACGTGCCTGACTGCACATGTCGCCAGAGCGCTTCCTGCGTTGCCGCGTCGCGGAGCGGTGGAGAGCAGATGAATTTCGCCCCTTCCATGCCGGGCCGATCGAGATCATCACGGGTCAGCGCCAGATATTGCGGGCATGTTTCGGCAAACAGTTTCGTGCCGGCGAGCTTTTCGCGCTGGACGATGGCAGCGCCGCCAGCCGTTGAGACGTGGACGATGAAGAGTGCTGCATCGACCAGCTTTGCCAGCGAGACGGCCCGGTTGATCGCTTCTTCCTCCGCAAGCTCCGGACGGCTGATCGCGTGGTATTTTGGCGCGGTCAGCCCGGCCGCCGCGAGCCGCTTGTTCATCCACTTCACCATGTCGTTGTTTTCGGCATGGACCATGGTGAGCGCCCCATGGGTTTTGGCAATCGTCAGGATATCGAGCATGCCGCCGTCGCCGATATTCATCAGGTCGTAGGTCATGAAGACCTTGAACGACGTGATGCCCCGCGCAAATACGCCCGGTAGCTCTGCAAGGACATCAGCCGAAGGGTCGGAAATGATCAGATGATAGGAATAGTCGAGCACCGAGTGCGGCGCGGCGCGGCCGTCATAGGTGGCGATGACTTCGGCAATCGACTGGCCGCGATGCTGAGCCGCAAACGGGATGAACGACGAATTGCCACCGAAGGCGGCGGAGACCGAACCGGAATAGTAGTCGTCGGCGGTCATCACGCCTGCGGAGCTTTCCTGAGCGATATGGGCATGCGCCTCGATGCCGCCGGGAACGACCAGCCTGCCTCCGGCATCGATCCGGCTGCTTCCTCCAGCGATCTTCTCGCCGATCGCCGCAATCCGACCGTCGGTGATCCCGATATCGCCATCGAAGATGTCGGATGCGGTGACGATGCGACCGCCATGGATGACCGTGTCAAATGCTGTCATGTCGGTCTTTCCTTACACTTCGATGATCACGCCGGTCTGGCTCGTCAGACGGCCGTAATGCTCGATACGACGATGGCGCTCGAAATCAAAGATGGTCTTCTTGCCGAAGTCGCATTTGGAGAAATCGCATTCGGCGATGATGAGTTCGTCCTCCTCGGTCACGGCGCGGGCGAGAACGAAACCGTCCGGATCGACGATGATCGAGCCGCCCATCAGCGGATGGCCGTCCTCGTTGCCCGCCTTGGCGACGCCGACGACATAGGTCGAATTCTGGTAGGCGCCGGACTGCATGGAAAGGTCGGAATGGAAAAGCCGCTTCTCCAAACCTTCGGCGCTCATCTGGCTGTTCACCGACGGCGTGTTGTAGCCGATCGTCACCAGCTCGACGCCCTGCAGGCCCAGGCAACGGAAGGTTTCCGGCCAGCGGCGGTCGTTGCAGATCGCCATGCCCATGATGACGCCTTCGTTGCGCCAGACGTTGAAGCCGAGATCACCGGGTTCGAAGTAGCGCTTCTCGAGATGCTGGAAGGCGCGCTCGGTATCATATTCGGAATGACCGGGGAGGTGCACCTTGCGATACTTTCCGACGATATTGGCCTGACGGTCGGTAACAACAGAGGTGTTGTAATAGTGTCCGTCCGGCGTCTTCTCGCCGTAACCGAAGGTGATGGCCATGTTGAGCTCGCGGGCGCGATCGAACAGCGGCTGCGTGGCGGCGTTCGGCATTTCCGTCTCGAACCAGAAATCGATTTCGGCCTGTTCTTCCATGTACCAGCGGGGAAAGAAGGTCGTGAGCGCCAGCTCCGGGTAGACGACCATGTCTGCGCCCTTGGATGCGGCTTCATCGAGAAGCGCAATCATGCGGATGACGACGCTTTCGCGGCTGTCGTCTTTCTGGATGGCGCCGAGCTGGGCACCTGCGATCTTCATGATGGTCATCGGAGTTTCCTTTCGAAAGCGATCAGGCGGCCAGGCGCCGCTGGAAATGACTGACGAGGCGCACCAGCGGCCACAGCAGCACGAGATAGATGAGAGCAGCCAGCACCAGCGGCGAGGCATTGTAGGTGACCGAGCGCGCCATGCCGGCATTGTAGAGAAGCTCGGACAGCGAGATGACGGAGGCAAGCGAGGTGAGCTTGACGACTTCCACGGTGTTGGACAGCAGGTCCGGGAGAACGTTGCGGACGGCCTGCGGCAGAACGACATGGGCGAGCGTCTGCACAGGGCTCAAGCCCGTCGACTGGGCAGCCTCCCACTGTCCCTTGGCGACCGAGATCAGACCGGCGCGATAGACCTCGGCGTAATAGGAGGAGTTGTTGAGCAGGAAGGCGATGACGACGGCGTAAAACGGCGAGATGTTGACCCCCGCAAAGGGCAGTCCGGCATAGATGAAGATGAGGAGCACCAGCGGCGGCAGGGCGCGGAAAAGATCGGTATAGGCGGTCGAGATCCAGCACAGCCAGCGGCGCTCGCTCATATTGCCGAGCGCGACGAACAGTCCGCCGATCAGACCGAGCAGAATGACGGCGCTGCACAGCTTGAGCGTCATCCAGAGGCCGGACATCATCAACGGCACCGACTGGCGCATGATGTCGAGATTGAAGAACTGGTCGATGAAGATATCCATGTCAGCCTCCTATCGCTTCTTCCAGGTGGTCCGGCTTTCCAGCCAGCGGGCGAAGACCACCATCGGCAGGAAAATCACCAGATAGGCGACGACCGACATGGTGAGCGGCGTGGCACTGCCGGAAAAACTCTGCGCCGTCGTGGCGCTCGACAGGATTTCCGAAACGCCGATGGCCGAGCCGAGCGCGGTCATCTTGGTGATAGCGAGCACGCGGTTGACGAGCGGCGGTATGGCAAGGCGGATGGCCTGGGGCAGCGCGACATAGGCAAGCGTGCGGGTGAAACCGAGCCCGGTCGCGATGCCCGCCTCCCACTGACCCTTTTCGACAGACGAAAAGCCCGCCCAGAATATCTCTTCGGCAAAAGCTGCAAGGGTCGCCGCCAGAACGAGGAACAGAACCATTGGTCCGGACAGCTGGATGCCGATCGACGGGAACCCGAAATAGAGGATCAGGATGACGACCAGAGGCGGCAGTGCGCGAAAGATATCGGCATAGCAGATGATGAAGAAATTGAGCGTCTTGACGCCATAGCTGCGCAGGCAGGCGAGCGCGAGGCCGGCCAGGATGCCAGCCACGATCACCGCCGAGGCAATCTGCAGGGTGACCCAGATTCCGGCAATGATGTCAGGCGTATATTTCGCCATCACCACCGGGTTGAAGAAGGTTTCGAGGAACCGGTCCATCGCCGTTACCCGGAAACGCGCGAAAGGAATGCGCGGGTGCGATCGGCCTTCGGGTTGCCGAATAGCTCGTCCGGCGTGCCTTCTTCGACGACGACACCGCCATCCATGAAGACAACCCGGTCCGCGGTCTCGCGGGCAAAGCCCATCTCGTGGCTGACGACGACCATCGTCATGCCCTTGGATTTCAGGTCCTTCATCACCTTGAGGACGGAACCGACCAGTTCGGGATCAAGCGCTGAGGTTGGCTCGTCGAACAGCATGACTTTCGGGTCGAGCGCCAGCGAGCGGGCGATCGCCACGCGCTGCTGCTGGCCCCCGGACAGTTCACCGGGATAGGCGTCGGCCTTGTGCGCCAGGCCAACCTGTTCGAGCATGTCCATCGCCCGCGCATCGGCCTCTTCCTTGGCGCGCTTCAGCGCCTTGCGCTGGGCGAGCGTGACATTCTTGAGGACACTCATATGCGGGTAGAGGTGAAAGCCCTGGAACACCATGCCGATCTGCAGCCGCATACGGTCGAGATCGCGGCGGGTGCCGGCCATGATGTTGCGGCCGTTGACGATGATGTCGCCGGAAGTTGGCTCCTCGAGCCGGTTGCAACAGCGCAGCATCGTGCTCTTGCCGGAACCGGAGGGACCGATGACGAACACGAGTTCGCCCTCGGCGACCCTCAGGTCAATCTTCTTGAGGACGGTGGTGGTCCCGAAGCGCTTTTCCAGCGCGACGACTTCGAGCATTGGGCGATTGGCCATTGTGGCACCTCCGGCAGGCACGATGCAGGCACCTTTGCCGGCCAACCGCAATCTCCAATGGGAGAAACGATCGGCGCGGCTGCCGCATCCTGTCTGATCAAGGGGGAGGGCAGGCGACTGACGCGCCTGCCCGTGCTGCAGATCGTTACTTCAGGTTATCGCAGGAGGCCTTGTGGTCATCGTCCTTGTAACCATCGAAGCCTGGCGTCCCGAAACCCTTGGTCGGGGTGACGATCGTGGTGCCAGCTTCCGGCGTGACGCCGAACCATTTGACCGAAAGCTTCGCCATCGAGCCGTCGAGCTTCAGGCATTCCATCGCACGATCGACGAGATCGCGGTTCTGCTCGTCTCCCTTGCGGAAGGAAAGGGCCCAGACGAGGCCGGTTTCGTATTCGAAGGAGAGTTTCAGGCGCGGGTTCTTCTTGACCGCCCACGCAGCGGCAGTGTTGCCGGCAAGGTTGGCATCGGCGCGTCCAGCAATGACGGCTGCCACGGCGTCGGTATTGGTACCGTAGCTTTCGACCTTCCAGCCGAATTCCTTTTCCTTCTCCCGCAGGAAGCTGTCATAGGCAGAGCCCTTGTTGACGGCGATCGTCTTGCCCTTGAAGTCTTCCAGCGTCTTGTATTCAGGCGCATTGGCCGGCACGACGAAGCCAAAATTGGTGTCCATGAAGCCTTCGGTGAAGAGAAGGTTCGCGGCGCGCTCCTTGTTCACGGTGACGGGTGCGACAAGGAAGTCATAGGTGCCGGCCTGCAGCGCCGGGATAAGACCCGAGAACTGCGCTCCGGTCAGATCGACTTTCTTGCCCAACCGTTCGCCGATCAGGTTTGCCATATCGACGTTGAAACCCTCGATCTTGCCGTCGAGGGTTGGCATCGCGTGCGGCGCGAAGGTCGCGTCGATCGCGGTCTTGATCGTGTCTCCGAGGGAGTAGGCTGGCGTGCAGGCAAGCAGAGTAGCTAAGCCGACAAAGCCGGCCTTGATAAAGGGTTTCATCGATGTTCTCCTACTGGCGGCTCCAGGCCTTTGCGGCCCTTGTTGACGCCAGTGTTCCACCGAACCTGCTGCGCTGCAATATAATTGATTATTATAATCGAACTAGGATTATACGATTTTCAAATAGTGATTGTGTCGATGGTCGTCGTTGTCGCAACCGGCCAATGGCGCCTATTGCGTCAGCTCTGAAGAGGCTGAGGCTCTTTCGGAAGAAGTTCGCCTTCGATGCGGTAGTGCAATCCATCCGCGCGGTAGTCCACGTTGGCGACGCCGTTGAAATAGGTCGGCACAACGCGCTCCATCAGGCGGGAGCCGAACCCACGCCGCGTCGGTTCGCTCACGGCCGGCCCCTTGCTTTCGATCCATGTGAAGGCAAAGCCGTTTTCGCCGGGCGCCGTCCAGCGGATCTCGACCTTGCCGTCGGCCGTACTGAGCGCGCCATATTTGGTGGCATTTGTCGCAAGTTCATGGATTGCCAGTGCCAAACCCATGGAAGGTTGTGCTTCGAGCACCATCGGAGGCCCGAAGATATCGAAGCGGTCGGGACTGTCCTGGTGCGGTTCGACGGATGTCCGTACAATCGTCTCGACATCTGCTGCGGACCAGTTCGTTGCCGTCAGCGTATCCTGTGCCCGGGCAAGTGCGTCGATGCGGGCCGACGCCATTTCACCGGCAAGCTTCACGTCTGTCGCATTGCGCAGGCTCTGGGATACGACGGCTTGAACCATCGCCAGCGTGTTCTTCATTCGGTGGGACAATTCGCGCTGCAACACACGCTGTTGGCGCTCCCGTTCCTTTTGCTCGGCAAGAAGGCGCTGCTGTTCGCGCACCAGGTCTTCGCTGCGCAGGCGTTCTTCCTGAAGATCGTCGACCGCCTTGTGCATGACCTGGATCAGCAGAATGTCCACGATGACCACGCACGCGTAGAAGGTCAGAGCAACGAGGACCGACCCGTTGATCTCGAACATCGCAAACGGCGGTATAAACCAGTACCAGGCAGCCACGCCACAGGCCACGGCGCAAACGGCCCCGGGCCAGACGCCCGCCAGAAACGTCGTCAGGATTACCGCGGGGAAGAAGGTCAGATACGGGAAGCCCGGCGGCAGGAGATGGTCGCAGAGAAACCGCGCGTAGAGCGCAAGCCCGAACGCTGCAACCGCCACTCCCCAGCGCTTTCCCGGGGAAGCGCGGACGTGGTCGCTCATCTCGAACAATTGCATACGTAAGGGCTTCATTCCAAGTGGGTTCCCGCGGCGTTGCTTGTTCTTGGCTTGTTCGGGGTGTTCCGTCAATCAGCAACTAGAAAGGTACGTAATGTCCGACGGGATAAGGGACAAGTTTGGCAACACCGGTGAAAGCACGGCGTATGCGGACAACAAACGTGACGAGCACGTTGAGGCATCAGAGGCGCGATATGCGGGGACAGGAGGCGCTCCGCGAGACTGACAGATCGTCAGCCTCCGACGCGGGGTTCTGACAAAAATTCGCGGGCCCACAGTACGGGCCCGCGCTATCGTCGATCAAGTCAAACCGTAAAGCCTCAAGGCCTTCGCGCCGCCAGAATGAGTCGCTCGAAGAACTTCAGCTGCTCGTCGCAGGTCTGGGCGACCGTCTCAAATATCAGCCGGTCTTCCCGCCGGATTGCCGCAATCTTCTTCGTCAGGGCCGAAATCACCCTTGCCGGCATCTTGGCAATGGTCATCGCAATCGCCTTCGGTCCGGCTTCGAGTTTGGCGATACCGAGATGGCCTGCTGCAAGCTGCAGCCTGGTTGTGCGCAACAACAGCAGCGTCTCCTGCGGCAATTCGCCGAAGCGATCCTCGAACTCTTCTTCCAGATCATTCACGTCGCGCTGTGAGGATGCCCGCAGAAGTCTGGCATAGAGATTGAGCCTGACAGCCGGATCCGGCACGTAATCCGCCGGTATCGTGCCCGCGACGTCGAGATGCAGGATTGCGCGCTTTCTGGTGGCCGAAAGTCGTTTTCCCAGTTTCGCGACGGCACGCGCGAGGAGCTTCTGGTAAAGGCCAATGCCGATGACCTTCATATGCCCAGCCTGATCCTCGCCGGCGATGTCGCCCCCGCCGCGCAGATCGAGATCGCGCAGACTGATCGCAAGCCCGGCGCCCAGGCGGTCGTTCTCTACGAGTGTCAAAAGCCGCAAGCGCGTTTCCTCGGGCAGTTCTGCACCTTCTTCCGTCAGAAGCGTGGTCATGCCCTGCGCGCCTCCACGGCCGACCCGTCCACGCAACTGGTGCAGCTGGGCCAAACCGAACCGCTCCGCATTCCAGATGAACATCGTATTGGCGCGCGGCACATCGAGGCCGTTTTCAATAATGTTGGTGGCGAGAAGGACATCGCCATCGCCGTCCGCGAAACCGACGATCGCTTCGTCGATCGTCGCCGCCGGCATCTTGCCATGCGCGACCTTAACCAAGAGCTCGGGAACAATCTTGCGCAGGATCGCCTCGACGGCTTCGATATCCTCTATGCGCGGCACCACGACGAAGCTTTGTCCGCCCCGGCGGTATTCGCGCATCAATCCGGTGCGCATCGATGCGTTGTCGAATGCTGCAAGCGATGTGCGAACGGGTCGGCGCCGGGCGGGCGGAGTCGTCAGGAGGCTGACCTCCTGAACTCCGACCATTGCCGACTGCAAGGTGCGTGGGATAGGTGTTGCCGACATGGCGAGCGTGTGGAGGGTCGGCGCGAGCGCGCTCATGGCCCGTTTATCCTTGAGCCCGAACCGATGTTCCTCATCCACGATCAAAAGCCCGAGATGCGCAAAGCGCACGTCTTTTGCAAGGATCGCATGGGTCGCGACGATAACGTCGATTTCACCCTCGGCCAACGCCGCCTTGACCTGCTTCGCCTCGCTTGGCTTGACGAGCCGTGACAACATTCCGACAGAGATGCCTGTTCCTTCGAAGCGTCGCTTGAAGGTGGCGAAATGCTGACGTGTGAGAACAGTCGTTGGGGCGATGACGACCACCTGACCGCCCGCAAGTGCTACCGCTGCTGCGGCCCGCAGTGCGATCTCCGTCTTGCCGAAGCCGACATCGCCGCAGACAAGGCGGTTCATCGCATGCCCGGACGCGAGATCGGAAAGCGTGGCCTTGATGGCTTCGGCCTGATCTGGTGTCTCGGCGAAAGGGAACCGTCGGATGAAGGCTGAAAATTCGGCACGGGGAGGAATGAACGTCTCGGCCGGCGAGGCCTGCCTGTGCTTTGCGATGGTCGAAAAATGACGCGCCGTCGATTTGATGTCCGCGACAATCTTCTCGTGCTTCTTTTGCCAGGCGTCGGTGTGAAGACGATCGAGCGAGACCGCCTCGGGTTCGGAACCGTAGCGCCACAGCTTTCCGAATTCTTCCATCGGAACAAGCACGGAAGCACCTTCGCGATATTCCAGACGGGCAGCGTCACGCGCGACGCCTGCAACGGCGATGCTCTCCAGATCTTTTAAAATGCCAATGCCGTGATCTTCGTGGACGACGACGTCGCCGATCCGAAGATCTGGTTCGCCAAGAAAGGAAGTTGCACTTGAAACATGTCGGTGTTCGTCGCCCGCGGCGATCACAGCAACATTTTGCGCGACGTCGAGGAACCCGTGATCCAGGGCGCAGGCGAGCTTCAAAAGCGCGCCGGATTCGGCGTCCATCACCTGCGTCCAGCTGTCGACGGACCGAGGCGATACGCCAGTTGCTTTCGCGACACGGCGGCAAAGCGCCTCTGATGCCTTGCCATGCCCGGAAATTACAACCTTCATTCCATCGCCCAGGCGTTCCTGTGCAAACTTGACCAGTGCCTTGCGCGGGTCCGCATCAGACGCCCCGGAAGGCAGGTCACCCCCTTGTTCGAGATCCAGTGCGCTGGTCTGCACGCCGGTGAAGCGCTGTTCCCACTCCTCGCTGTCAAGATAGAACGAGCAAGGAGAGGATGTTCCGGTCTTACCGAATTCCGTGCGGGACTGGCGGGCGTCGTCGATGATTTCCAGATTCCGTACGACCCGGTCTGCTGCGCCCGGAGCCGCAGTCAAAGCGGCATTGCCGAGGATATCGAAAACCGTCACCATGTCCGGGTAGAGGCGGGAAAGCTGGCGCTCCATCGTCTCAGATTTTGGAGCAGGTGCTACCGCAATGACGTCTGCGAGTATGGCTTCGGATGCCGGACCGAAGCTCAACCGTTCAAGGTAGCTCTCGGTTCGCTGCGAGACGCGGTCAAACCCACGCAATTCGGTCACGTGGTCGTCTTCCGACAGGACGATGCGCATTGGGCCCGGGGCGCCGGCGGGATAGATGTCGATCATCCCGTCGCGCACCGCCAGTTCGCCGGGATCGTCGGCAACGCCCTCTTCCACATAGCCTGATCGTCTGACGAAATTCAGGAATGCCTCGCGATCGAATGGCTGGCCGACCACCAGTTCGATCTGGCCATCTGCGATGACCCCCGCCGGCGGAATGCGCTGCAGCGTCGCGTCGATCGATGTCAGCAGCAGTCGCGGCGTGTCGCTTGGCCTGGCCCATATCCGCAATGCGTCCATGCGTCGACCCATGCAGTGCCGCGAGGGCGGAACCCGATCATAGGGAAGGCAGTCCCAAGGCGGCAGAACAATGAATTGGACCGAGGGAAAGAGCGCTGCCATGGCATTCGCTATTTTTTGCGCAGCATTTTCGCTCAATGCCACGTAGCAGAGCGAACGACCGGAGCTCCGGAGCGATGCCTCAAGCCGGGTTGCCACCAAACCCGGCGGCAGTTTCAGATGCGGGGTCTGTTCGGATGCGGGGAGGGGAGAGGGGGCGTTTTCATTTCGGGACTCAACGATACTCACATGAACCTGCCATTCTCGCGTCAGCAATTTTATCAGGCTGCAAGAACTTAGTTTGTCGCGCCCTGTTCCCTTCGAACTTTGCGTTTTCTCTTCACGCGGTCAGGTCGCTATGGCGGTGAGACATCAGCGACCGGATGCCGCGTTGCCGTGCACGGAACAGGTCGATGTCGAGCGGGTTATTCGACCTCACGGATAGGAGAACCATGTGAAAGTGTTCATTTACGGCACCCTGAAAAGAGGTTTTGCGCTTCATGATAAGGGGCTTGGGAATTCGGAATATATCGGGGATGTAGTGACGGTCGAGCCCTACCCATTGTTGATAGCAGCACCATTCTACGGACCGATGATGCTCGAACAACCGGGAACCGGTTTGCAGGTAACAGGGGAGTTGTTTGAAGTCCCTGAAGACGATCTGCCGGTTCTGGATAAGCTGGAAGACGTTGGTGAAGAGGGAAGTTTCCGGGCAATGCTCAAGGTTCAGGCATCGGGCGGCGGTCTCGTTCATGATGCCCTTGTCTTTCTGAAAGACGAGAACTGGCTCGACCCCATCCATTCCGGGTTCCTGTCCGCCTATAACGACCGCAGATTTATCCCGCCATGGGACAGGTAACGACAAGATAAGAGGGACGTCACGATGCGTTACGAGGCAAAGCCCGGCGATGTCAGCCTATTCGAAAATGAAAAAGCCGGCCACGAGCGCGCACCGGACCACCGCGGCTATTTCATCGCTCACAGAAATATCAAGGCCGGAGAAAAGATCGAAATGGTGCTGTGGGCCGGAAGGCCGAACAGTTCACGCTCATTTGGTGGCAGACTATCCGACGACCAGAAGGCGATCGCGTCGGCGGTTCCCGATCCGGTGGATCTGTTTGGCAACCCTTTGCCAAAGCCACCGAAAGCGTGACGCTCCGTTCTCGTTCGATTTGACGTCTCAAACCACGGCTGTGCTCTCGCTTCGCGTCTCGGTGGAGGAACTATGGCTCCGGTTGCTGGTTACGGGGCGAGTCAACGAGAGAGATACAGTGATGAAATTTGGACTTCTTGGCGTCGCGTCGGTCGCGACCGCGGTATTCTTGAGCAGCGCAGCCTATGCACAGCAGGGCGATGGAACCGAAGTCCAGATCACGACCAACGTGTTCAAGCCGAACAAGATTCCGGCAACCGCGGAACGGATCGCCACCTTGAAGGCGCCGGAAGGTTTCACCGTTGAGCCTTTCGCCCAGGGTCTCGGAAACAGCCGCATCATCGCGGTGTCGGATAAGGGCTATATCTATGTCAGCCGCCGCGAGGAAGGCGACGTGCTGCTGCTGAAGGACGAGAACGGCGACGGCAAGGCCGACGGCGCTCCGGTGAAAGTGGCAGCGCGTGCGCAGGCCCACGGTCTGGCAATCAAGGATAACAGGCTGTATCTCGTCACGGTCAAAGAGGTGTTCGTCGCGGACATCAAGGACGACGGCACGCTCGGGCCACTTGAAATGATCATTGGCGATCTGCCGGATTCCGGACAGCATCCCAACCGCGTCATGGAGTTCGGTCCTGATGGCATGCTCTACATCAGCGTCGGTTCCACCTGTAACGCCTGCAACGAAAGCAATGCCGAAAACGCAACGGTGCTCCGGGCGACCCCTGATGGCAAGAGCCGCACCATCTTCGCGTCCGGCCTTCGCAACACGATCGGCTACGACTGGAACCGCGAGACCGGTGAACTTTGGGGGCTCGACCATGGCATCGATCTCCTCGGTGATGAGGTGCAGGCAGAAGAGCTCAACCTCATCGAACAGGGAAAGCAATATGGCTGGCCGCATGTTTACGGAGCAGGCGACATCTATCCGCAGTCGACACCGGTCGGCGGGGTGACCAAGGAGGAGTGGAAGGCGCAGAGCGATCCGATGAAACTCGGCTACACGGCACACGCAGCCCCCATGCAGATGAAATTCTACAGCGGAACGTCGTTTCCGGCCGAGTTCTCGGGCGATGCGTTTGCAACCATGCGCGGATCCTGGAATCGTAACCCGGCATCCGGATACGAGATTGTTCGCATTCACTTCGAAAATGGCAAGCCGAAATCCTTCGAACCTTTCGTCACCGGCTTCCTCAGCGATGGTGGCAAGACGCATTTTGCACGACCGGTCGGACTGGCCGTCGCCAAGGATGGCGCCTTGCTGATGGCCGACGATGCAAACGGTGTCATCTACAGGGTGGCTTACACCGGCGACGCGCAAAAGGCACAAGCGCAGCCCGCTGCACCCGTTGAACCTATGAAGGCGCAGGCCGCCAAAGGTATCGATGTGCCACTTGCCATGGATCGCCCGGAGACCAAGACGGAAGGCAGCGTATCCGTCTCGTCCTCGTCTTTCGACAACGACGAACTCATGCCGCAGCGTCATAGCGAATATGCCGAGAGTGTCTCACCGGCGATCAGCTGGAAGGCCGTCCCGAAGGCCGCGTCCTACGCGATCATCGTAGAGGATCCAGGCTCCTCACCAACCAAGCCGTTTGTTCACTGGCTGGCGTGGAATATCCCGGCAACGGTGACGTCCCTGCCGGAAGGGTTGCAGGAACAGCTCCGCCTCGTCGAACCGGAAGGCGTCCTTCAAGGCCGCAACACATCCGGCAGTCACGGCTATTTCGGACCAAAGCCGCCGGCCGGCGACCCGGCGCATCACTATCACTTCCAGGTTCTTGCGCTTGACGAGATGCTGGCTCTTCCCCCGACATCCGACCGGGATGCTCTTCTCGCCGCAGTGGCCGGTCATGTGATCGGCAAGGGTGAGATCGTGGGTCGCTACCAGCAGAAGGTCGATCCTGCGAAGAAGTAAGGCTTCGTCCGATCACGCCCCGATACAACGCTCAGCAGTAGACGATGTTTTTATAGGAGGAGGCCGTACTGGAATCAGGCGGCCTCTTCTTCGATTGCGAGGTCTCGCAACAGGGTATGGATCTGCTCGCCGCTCAGCCGGGACGGATCGAAACCGCTTGACGAGCCGACGTCGGCGAAGCGCTTTGCGTGGGCTTCGGATGTCCCGATAAAACCCATTGCCCAGTTCGGGAAATACCGATGGCTGATCGGGTCCACGGCCAGCAGCGAAACTTCGCCGTGGCGTTCGTCCTGCTGGATGCGCTCGAATGCGGCTTCCACCCGCTCGAGCGGACCTTCCAGAACCTGGGCGAAGCAGCCCGCGTTGAACAGAAGCGCCCCGGTGATCTCGTCACGCAGATTGTTCACCCGACTTTTCGCCAGGATCTCGTCGACGTTTGAGCTAAACGCCGCGCCATCGTCGCCGATCTGGTTGCGGCTGTAGTAGACCAGGCGATACAAGCTGTTATCCATTATCAGTTCCCCTTTATAAAATGTGTTGTGCCAGGAACGCCGGAATCTGATCCGTGCCCATCGGCCGTCCCGTCAGATAGCCCTGCACATGGGTGCAGCGTTCGCCACGAATGCGCGCCAACTGTTCCGCCGTCTCGACGCCTTCAGCCGTGATCGACATCCCGAGGCTCGTCCCGAGACTTGCGATTGATCGCAGGATCGCCTCGCTGTCTGCGTCGTCACAGGCAACAAACGAGCGATCGATCTTCAGTTTGTTGAACGGAAACTTCTGCAGGTAGCTCAAGGACGAATAGCCAGTGCCGAAATCGTCCATGGAGATTCTGACGCCAAGCGCGCGCATGGCATTCAGCGTCTGGATGACGTTATAAGTGTCATCGAGCAGGGCGCCCTCGGTAATTTCGATTTCCAGGCGATGGGCTGGCAGTCCCGAGTGCCTTAGCGCCGATGCGACCGTTTCCAGCAGTGTGTCCGCTTTGAACTGAAGCGGCGAGACGTTGACGGCGACAATCATATCATTCGGCCAGGACATGGCCTCCAGGCAGGCCGTGCGCAACACCCATTCGCCGATCTTGACGATCAGGCCGTTTTCCTCCGCAAGCGAGATAAAGGAAAGAGGCGGGATGTTCCCTTTGACGGGATGTTCCCAGCGGAGCAGGGCCTCGAAGCCATCCACGCGTTTGGTCGAGACATCGAGGAACGGCTGATAGTTCAGCTTGAACTGCTTCAGGGCCAGCGCGCGGCGGAGATCTATCTCCATTTCCCGACGTCCGAGGAGTAGAGCGTCCATCCCGCTTTCGAACATGCGGTAACGTCCGCGCCCGGCCTTCTTTGCCTCGTAGAGAGCAAGATCACCGTTGCGGAGCAGGTCGTCCGGCTGGAGCGCATCAGCGCCAAAGGCGACGCCGACGCTTGCGCCGATATTGATTGTATGACCGTTCAGAACATAGGTGCGGCCGACAAGGTCCACGATCCGCGAAGCGAGTTTCTCGGCCGCAGCAAGATCGTCGACATCATGTTGGAGGATCACGAACTCGTCCCCGCCAAGACGCGCAACGACATCGCTTTTCCGGCACGCGGCCTTGAGGCGGTCGGCCACCTTTTTCAAAAGAAGGTCGCCTGTTGCATGTCCCAGCGTGTCGTTGACCATCTTGAAGCGGTCAAGATCGAGGCAGTGGACGGCGATCGATGAAGAGTTAGAACCGTTGCTCAAAGCGGACGACAAGTGCGACAGCAAGGCGTTCCGCTTGGCAAGGCCCGTCAGTTCGTCGACATCGGTCTTGATGGCGATGCCCTGGTTCTGCGATGCAGGTCGCAGGTCAACGAGATACTGCCCATCGTCGAAAGAGACGAACGCGGCATCGAAGCTCTCACCGCTATGGATGGACGTGACTAAAACCGGGGCGCAGCTGGTGTCGGGCAGGTCTGTGCCCAAGCCCGTAAAAAGCGCCTGGACGGCGCCACCGGGAAATGCGCCGAATGAGACTTCGCTCGCCTTGTTGGCGTAGACGACGAGACCATCGGATCCGACAACCAAGACCGGGCGCGGCAACATCTCTAGTATTTTCTCGGTGTTGAGAAGCTGAAACGGATGAGGTTCCAATGTGTGGAGGATAGACGTCACAGCGTTCATGGTCGGTTACCGTTCGGAGTTGACCGAGAGGTAAACCGCAAACGTTTCCAGGCAATGGATGCCAAGCCCCGGAACGTGACTGTTTGTCGAGAGAGGGTTATCGATTGCTAAAGATGGACTGATGGCGGCAGGAAGCGCACGCCGCGCAGGATGCTCGCCTCTACTTCCGGCAACCTGAACGTGAGACTACCCAACCTATATTAGGTAATAGGAATATATTATTGATCAACGCTTAAATGTATTTTTACAAAGGCTTATTCTTGTTTTTTGCCAAGTCTTAATTACTAATTTAACAATTGTTTGCGATGAAGGTTGACCAATCACCTGTATTGCAAGGCTTCGTAATGTTCGATTTTTTCGGCGCAAACTCTAATCAAATCCTTTCAGCCTTAGACCTGTCCTTCGCGATCATCGAGTTCGATACCGAAGGACGCATATTGCGAGCCAATACAAACTTCTGCGATCTGATGGGATATAGCGAGCAGGAGATTATCGGTCAGCATCACCGGATCTTTGTCGACGGAGATTACGCTGCAACGCCGGAATACAAAGCCTTCTGGAGCAAGCTTAAGGGCGGCACGTTCGAGTGCAGCGAATTCAAGCGCATTGCGAAAAACGGCCAGGAAATCTGGATCCGCGGCAATTATAATCCGGTGAAGAATGCCAGCGGCAAGGTCTTGAAGATCATCAAGTTTGCTAACGACATCAGCGAAACAAAGATGAATGGGCTCGACAGCGCGGCCAAACTTTCAGCTGTTTCCCGCGCGCAGGCAACCATCGAATTCACGCCCCAGGGTGAAATCCTCACCGCCAACGACAACTTCCTGTCGGCGCTCGGATATTCCTTGAACGAGATCGTGGGTAAGCATCACCGGATTTTTATGGACCCGACCGAAGCGGCATCCCCGCAATACACGCAGTTATGGGAGCGCCTGCGCGGCGGCGAATATGTTGCCGACGAGTTCCGCCGCATCAGCAAGGACGGCCGTAGCGTTTACATCCAGGCTTCCTACAACCCCGTTTTCGATCCCAGTGGCAAGGTCATCAAGGTCGCCAAGTTTGCCACCGATGTTACCGGCCGGGTCGAGAACGTCGAGCGCCTCGCAGAAGGCCTGACGCGTTTCGCCGACGGTGACCTTTCGCAGCAAATTGCAAAGCCGTTTATTCCATCACTGGAGCGCTTGCGGACCGACTTCAATGCGGCGTCGCAGAAGCTGAAGCAGGCCATGGTGATGGTTGCCGAAAACGCGAAGGCTATTTCGGCCGGTTCCAATGAGGTTCGCACATCGGCGGACGATCTGGCGAAGCGGACCGAACAGCAAGCCGCATCGGTCGAGCAGACCGCAGCTGCTCTGGAAGAGATCACCACGACCGTGAAGGATTCCAGCCGACGTGCCGAGGAAGCCGGCCAACTGGTTGCCCGCACGAAGGAGCATGCCAACCATTCCGGTGACGTGGTGCGTGAAGCGATTGGTGCCATGGACCAGATCGAAGCGTCGTCGAAGGCAATCTCGAACATCATCGGCGTGATCGACGAAATCGCCTTCCAGACCAACCTGTTGGCGCTGAACGCCGGTGTTGAAGCGGCGCGCGCAGGGGAGGCCGGAAAAGGCTTTGCCGTCGTTGCGCAGGAAGTGCGGGAACTCGCGCAGCGCTCTGCGACAGCGGCGAAGGAAATCAAGACACTCATCACGGCCTCCAGCACGCATGTCGGAAACGGCGTCTCGCTTGTCACGAAGGCAGGCGCCGCCCTTCGCGAGATCGCGACCCATGTCGAAGGTATCAACGGCGACATCACCGCGATCGTCGAAACCTCACGCGAACAGTCCACCGCGCTGACCGAAATCAACCGTGCGATCAACACGGTCGATCAGGGCACACAGCAGAACGCCGCCATGGTCGAGCAGCAGACAGCTGCGAGCCATGAAATGGCAAGGGAAGCGGCCGCGCTCTTCCAGTTGCTCGAACAGTTCAATTTCGACACCGATCG
>Ga0213836_100278_pt1 | contig 46020 bp, 48 predicted proteins | sample SWPATP03_FD_160578 | JGI IMG/M metagenome (GOLD analysis project Ga0213836, IMG submission 160578) | Coastal seawater microbial communities from Marineland, Florida, United States - SWPA TP0 #3 | ecosystem: Environmental > Aquatic > Marine > Coastal | place: USA: Florida | collected 2016-08-05
CAAGGTGATTGCCCGGATCGCGCGGATTGATCCGATTGAGGCAGATGCAGCACGCGCACAGCTCAACTCTTTCCTGGACGACTGGTTCGATCGACAGGGCCTGACGGACTATTGGCAAGACTACAGCGAAGCTCTCCTGACTTCGGCAGAAGCTGCCGCCGAGCGTGGGAACAGGGCACGCTTTGCCGGGCAGAAGCCGACCCCTAATTCGCTGCGTTCCGTCGAGGCATCTGCATCGTATGTTCTGCTTGAAGGCGGATCGGACAGGGGGACCAGACCATGAAACCGATCGGCAAGATTCGCCGGAGTCAAGTTCTGACAGGCAATGGCCCCGGCGCGATCATCGACTTCAGAGGCGAGAACGGCGCGCCTGTCTCTGTTGTGGCGGCTGGCCTGGAGGCGTGGGACCAGCTGGCCATCAAGAAGGGTCTTCTGAACGATCAACGCATTCATCACGAGCCACTTCAGGCGAGGCTGCAGGTGAATGGGTTCAGGCTTCCTCCCGTCGGAGACGAGAAAGTCGGCAGGGAGAAGCGACCACGCCTCTTGCCGGCCTATCGGTTTCCAGACTGGCATGTCTGCCCAAAGTGCAACCTCCTGCAACGAAGCCGGTTCTGGAGTTCCGAGATCGGCAAACCCGAACTGTGGTGCCCCTCCTGCAGTTCCGGGCGCGGCAAGCGTGTCAGGAAGGTCCATGCGATACCGGTCCGCTTCATCGTGACATGCCCTGCGGGGCATCTTCAGGACTTTCCCTGGATGTCGTGGCCGAAGCACGCCGAGTCCTGTTCCCGAAAGAAGCCGCTCAAGCTCATCGGGGAAGGGGCGGGATTGAAGGGGCTCAAGGTCCACTGCACGGAATGCAAGGCGGAGCGTGACCTTGACGGCGCCCTGTCGCCTGGCGCGCTGGGCAAGATCTCTTGCGATGGACGGTCACCTTGGCTGAAGATGCCGCCAGAAACCTGCAGCCATCAGCCTGTTGCCATTCAGCGTGGTGCATCGAACGCTTATTTCCCTGTGATTGAATCGGCGCTCGACGTGCCGCCGTTTGGTGGTTCCTTCCGGGACATGCTGGAGGATTTCTGGCCCGACATCATTGCCCTCGACGACAGGTCGCAGCTTCCTGCCTTCGTCCGGAAGAGGATCCATCCCTTGTGGCCAGAACCGGACACCAGGCCGGAAGACCTGACCGCACGGATCCAGACCCTGCTGACGATCCTTGACAACAAGACCGGCGACTTGCGTCCCAACGAGCACCTGATGCTCTACTCGGGTGGCCCGGATGGGGAGGAGTTCCCCGAGTTCCAGATCTCGCCTCAGCAGATCCCCCGTGACCTGCAAGGCGTACTGGACCGTGTTGTATCGGTCGAGAGGCTGCGCGAAGTCCGAGCTCTGAGGGCATTCACGCGGCTCAGCCCGGTGGAGGCAGCCGACAACAGCGCCTTCGTGGCGCCGCTGTCCGAGAGGAGGCTGAACTGGCTCCCGGCAATCGAGGTCCGGGGAGAAGGCATCTTCATCAACTTCGACGAAAGTGCCGTGTCGTCATGGGAGAACGAGCCCGATGTCGCCGACAGAGCGGCAAAGGCCCATCAGGCTGCCGAGCGTGCATGGCAGGACCATAACGGCAGTGATCGTCCGTTCCCGATGCTGATTTCGGCGAGGTTTCTACTGGTTCACACAACTGCCCACGCTCTTTCGGAGCGGCTGTCGCTCGACAGCGGGTATTCCACCGCTTCCATCCGTGAGAGGCTCTATGTTTCGCTTGGCCCTGGCGGAATGTGCGGATTCCTCCTGTACACCTCCGCGCCGGATTCCGATGGAACGCTCGGCGGATTGTCGCGAAAGGGGCGCACAAGCGAGATTGGTCCAATCCTGCTCGCCGCACTCCGGGATCTGGAGTGGTGCTCTTCCGATCCGCTCTGCAGCAGCGGCATCCTCTCACTCTCCGAGGGATCCGGATCGGCGGCCTGTCACAGCTGCACGTTCCTTCCGGAAACCTCTTGCGAGCATTTCAACCGGCATCTCGATCGCGGCATGCTTGTGGGCACACCCGAAAGGCCGGGGCTAGGGTTCTTCCGCAAGCTGCTTGATGGAGGGTCCTGAGCATGGCGCGCATGTACCCGCGGGAATTGCCGCGACATGTTCTGGAAAACCCGAAACTGTCGTCGGAGGTCCGCGTCTACGAGCGGATGCGGGACAAGTTGCCCGGAGACTTCAACTGCTACTATTCACGCTCCTGGCATGAAGCGGATACCGATGGCGCCGAGTTCGACGGAGAAGCGGACTTCATTGTCGCGCACGCCGAACACGGCCTCCTGTTCCTCGAGGTCAAGGGCGGGAGGGTGAGCTGCCGCGAGAACGATGGCCAGTGGCTCAGCGAGGATCGTGACGGGTTCAGATTCAGGATCAAGAACCCGCTGTCTCAGGCGCGCAGCAGCAAGCACCATTTCCTGAAGCGCCTGAATGCCGGCAAGATGCTCCGAGGCCGTTTCATCCGGGCACGCCATGGTGCGATCCTTCCTGGGAGCGTCAGACCCGCACGCGCCCTCGCGCCGGATGCGCCGCTCGACATAATCGCATTCGGCGACGACATGGACGCCCTCGATCGCTGGATTATCCGGCGGATGACCGACGGTGGCGACTTGCGCGAAAGCCCCCTCGGTCTGGATGGTCTCAGGGCGCTTGAAGAGCTTCTTGCAAGCCATTTCGAGCTGAAGGCACATATCGGCATCAGCCTTGCCGACGACGCCAGAACCATCGAGCGGCTGACGGCTGAACAGGCCTGGATCCTCGACTCGCTTGAAGACAACAGGGAAATGGCGATCTCGGGAGGAGCCGGCAGTGGAAAGACAGTACTGGCTGTCGAAAAGGCGATCAGATCGGCCGCCGAGGGCCGCCGGACGCTCCTGACCTGCTTCAACGCTCCGCTGGCATCTCATCTGCGCAGCGTCTGCCAGGGTCATGAAAACCTGGTGGTGGCCAGTTTCCATGCGTTGTGCCGGACCTTGGCGCACAAGGCCGGAGTCGACGTCCCCACAGAGGGTGACCAGTCCCTTTTCGACCGCCTGCTGCCAGAAGCACTTGTCGAAGCAGTCGGCAACAATCCCGATCTGGCCTTCGACACCGTCATCGTCGATGAGGGGCAGGACTTTCGAGACTCATGGTTGAACTCCCTGCGCCTTGCGATCAGCGACCCCGAAAGCGGGAGCTTCTATGTCTTCTATGACGACAACCAGCGCCTGTTCTCGCCCGAGAGGGGGTTCATAGATGCTCTTCCTGCATCGTCGATTGCACTGACGCGCAATCTTCGGAACACGCGACGAATTCATGCCCTGATGACGAAGTGGTATGAGGGACGCCGTAGCACACCCGCAGGACCGGAGGGGGAGCCGGTAGGCAGCCTCGTTTGTCGCAATGGGGAAATGGCTCTTTCCCGCGTGAGCGATCGTGTCGCGCAACTTCTTGGCTCCGGTCAGGTCCTGCCGGGGCAGATAGCGATACTCGTGGGAGGTGGCCGTACATCGATGTCACTGCCGGACAAGATTGCCGGGAAGCCGACCTGCCGTTCCGATGATGTCCGGTCGGATCATATCGTCCTTGACACAGTCCGGCGCTTCAAGGGGCTGTCACGCCCATGCGTGTTTCTTGTCGGCATCGATGGGCTGACTGATCCCGAACTGATCTACGTCGCGACAAGCCGGGCGAACGTCCTGCTGGAAATCGTTGGTACAGCCGAGGACATCGCACGCATCAAGCAGGAGGTTGAGGCCACTGGTCGGTGAGGCCCTGCGGTTTCAGGCCATCTCACTTCTCAGTCGAGCAGATCCTTGCGAAGCCGCTTCGGGTCGGTGGACAACACGTGCAACTCTCGCGGGTCGATGCCCTGACGCTTTGGGTCGACGCAGGTGATGGCGTTCAACACGACTTGCGCGATCTGCCTTGCGAGGAACGGTGGCACGGCGTTGCCGACCTGGACGTACTGCTGCGTCCGGTTGCCGAGGAACAGGTAGTCATCCGGGAAGGTCTGCAGGCGCGCCGCCTCGCGCACGGTGAGGCTGCGGCACTGCATGGGATCGGGGTGGATGAAGTAGTGGCCGTCCTTCGAGATGTGGCTCGTGACCGTGGTCGATGGCTCCCCGGCGACCTGGACCCGGAAGCGGTCGTCGAAGACGCCGCTGTGCCAGTTGCGATGGTCGGGGCTGAGCGACAGCGGGAAATCGGAAGCCTTCGGGCTGTAACCGCGCACCGCGCCGAAGACGGCAGCGAACAGATAGCGTCCGAGGTCCGAGGGCATGTGCCCGCGGGTCTCGTGCTGGGCGAAACCGCGCAACGCAGGGCGCTCCAGCCAGGCGAGGAGTTCGTCGTTCGACGTCCCGTAGCCCTCGGGGCGCCGTGCCGACAGGCGGGGTGCCAGCAGCCCGTTCTTCAGGCTCCTGGCAACGGCGGAGAAGACGTCGCGCAGCGGCCCGTCTTCCTTGCCCCGGTGGATGCCTGCAAGCAACCGGGCGGCCTCGACGACCTCTCGCCGCCAGTTCGCCGGGTCGTCGCGACCGCGGCTCAGGCCGCTGCGCAGGTCCGGCATCATGCCGATGGCGTCATCGACAGTCCGTGTCACCCCGGGAACCGGTACACTCGTGCCGGTGGCCCTGTCCGCCAGATCTGAACGGATGCCAACGATGATCACGCGGTGACGCCGCTGCGGAACTCCCCATGCCTCGGCGCGGACGATGAAATCCGAAGGCTGCGCGGCCTCCTGCAGGCTGGCGCTGCCGTCCGCCACCCGGATCGCCCGCATCTCGTAGTGATGTCCCCGCCCGGTGCCGAGCGAGGCGAGGTCTTCCATCAGCATCTCGAAGACGAGGCGGCTCTCGACCGTCGAGGACAGCATGCCCTTCACGTTCTCCATGACGAAGGCGGCGGGGCGCAGGCGGTCGAGCACGCGGATGTATTCGCGGAATAGGTAGTGCCTCTCGTCCTCCTCGGGGACGTATCCGACCTTCCCCTTCGCCCGCGCGCGCCCGACAAGCGAATAAGCCTGGCAGGGAGGGCCACCGATCAGGATGGTGTCGTCGAACTCCCGGCGCAGCGCACCGATAGCATGATCAATGGCGGCGGCAGCCGGTTCCGTCCCGAGTTCGAGGCATTGCGCTTCCGCCGTCGCATGCTGCCACGCCGCCGCATCCACCTCGCTCCAGTCGGGCTCCGGGATCAGCCCCGCGTGGAAGTCGATGAAGGCCTGTGGTAACACTCCATGATGCGTCTGATGGGCCCGCAGGAAGGCGCGCAAGCTCAGCGTGCGATGCGCCGAGGCCTCCTTCTCGACCGAGATGCCGATCCGGAACGGCGCGTGGCCGCCGACATCGAGGGACGCAAATCCCTCGCCCAGCCCGCCCGGGCCAGCAAACAGATCGACGATGCCGAAAGTGGCTGGCAAATCAGGGGCCTCTCGAATTCGGGTTTCAGGCTGTATACCAGGTCCGGACGCAGAGGCCAGGAGGCAAATGGCAGATATCGTCGACAGGCAGACCCGCTCGCGGATGATGTCCGGGATCCGGGGCAAGGACACGAAGCCGGAAATGGTGCTGAGGCGCGCCTTGCACGCGCGCGGCTTCCGGTATCGGCTGCATGGAAAGGGTGTCCCCGGTCGGCCGGATATCATCCTCGCGAAGCACCGGGCCGTCATCTTCGTGCATGGCTGCTTCTGGCACCGTCACGAAGGCTGCCGCTATGCGACCACGCCCGCGACCCGCCCCGAGTTCTGGGCAGAGAAGTTCGCCGCGAATGTCAGGCGTGATCGTGCGACATGCGATGCGCTGGTGGCAGATGGGTGGCGCGTGGCAACGATATGGGAATGCGCGTTGCGAAAGCCGCAGTCGGTCGAGCAGACTGCTGCGGCAATCGAGGAATGGCTTCTGTCCGAAAACCGGCAGCTGGAAATCGGCGAAACGGATCCCGGATGATGACAGGCGATGGCTCCTGCCGGTTTGGCCTCGTCCGTTTCCCTGCCTATAAGGCATCGAGAACGCAACTGAAGATGGCAGGCCTCGGCCAGGCCGCAGGGATTCGACGACGATCATGAAGAGCAACGACACGCAGGTCTTCGCGGGGCAGCTGGTGGCCCAGAACATGCTGATCCAGATCCTGATGGGTCAGATCGTGCTGGGCACGCCGGATCGCGGTGCGGCTGTGCGCGAGGCGCTGGTGCAGGGCACGGGGGCGATCCGGTCCAACCCGAACATGACCGAGACGGAAAAGTTCGGTGCCGTGAAGACGCTCGAGGACGCGCTGGACACGCTCGACCGGATCGCCGCCGGTGCCCGCGGGGGCTGAGCCATGTCTTTCCGCTTCTGGCGCCGCATCCGGATTGCTCCTGGGGTCACGCTGAACCTGTCGAAATCGACGGCGTCGCTGGCCTTCGGCCCGCGCGGCGCGAAATATACCGTCAGCCCGCGCGGCAACCGGGTCACGGCCGGTCTGCCGGGGACGGGCCTCTTCTACACCGTCCACGAGCCACGCCGCCCGTCAGCCGCCAATGCGCCGAGTGTCGCGCAGCGCGACCGGCTGAACCTCGGATTCTTCCAGCGGCTGTTCACGCCTGCGGATGAGCGCGCGCTGGTCGACGGGCTGAAGGCGCTGAATGCGGGCGATGAGGCGGCCGCGCTTGCCGAGCTCGAGAAGGCCGCCAGCCTGCCCGATGCCGCCTGGATGGCAGGCATGCTGCGGCTCCGGCGCGAGGAGTTCGCGCCCGCGCGGCGTCATCTGGAGGCCGCGCTGGGCGGTCTCGACCGGCTGGGGAGCCTGCTGGAGAAATACGGGATCGCCGCACAGGTGACCTTTCCGGTAACGCCCGAGGTCGATGCCCGTGCCCGCCCCCGCGAGCGCGGCACGCTGCTTGCGCTGGTGGAGATCGCGCAGCTCACCGGGGACCGCACCGAGGCGATGCGCCAGGTCGAGAGGCTGCTGGCGATCGAGCCGGGTGATCCGGTGGTGCTGCTGTCCTTCGCGGAACTGACCCTCGAGGGCGACGCGGACCGCGCGCAGCTGGAACGGGTCGTCGCCCTGACTGCCGGGATCGCGAACGAGACGCCGGTGGAAACGGCGCTCCTGCTCTACCGGGGCCGCGCGCTCGCCCGGCTCGGGCTGGCTGACGCCGCCATCGACGTGTTCACCCTCGCGCTTCGCCGCCGCAAGGACCGTGCGGACACCCTCCTGCGCCAGCTGCGCTACGAGCGCGCGGTGCTCTACGATCAGGTGGGCCGCAAGGCGCAGGGACGGCGCGAGCTGGAGCGCGTCTATGCCGAGGATCCGGGGTTCGAGGATGTGCGCGAACGGCTGGGGCTGGGCGAATGACCGCGCTGGCGGGTGAAGCGCGGGCGCTGCTGTCGCGCCGCACCCCGGCTGACCCCTTCACGACCTATCAGGACGTGGCCACGGCGCTCAGCCTTCAACCACCCGGCACGATCCAGCGCGTCGCCGCCGCGCTCGAGCAGACCATGCGCGAGGATGTCGCCGCTGGCCGCCCGATGATCGCCGCGCTGGTGATCAGCCGCGCGGGTGACATGCCCCGGCGGGGCTTCTTCGATCTCGCGGTTGCGCTGGGCCGGTTTCCGGAGGATCCGGAGCAGCAGCGTGCGGCATGGCAGGCCGAGTGTGCGGCGGTCTTCGGGACGCAGTCTGACGCCTCTTCCTGAAGCGGATCGGCTCGGATCACCTGATCTCGAACCAGCGCATCGCGGTCTGCAGGAGATGGTCGTAATCGCCCGCCATGGCCTCGTCCATGAAGGCGGCGATCTCTTCGTCGGAGAGCCCGGCATCGCGAGCGGCGGCGCGACAGCGACCGAGGATGGCGAAGGCGTTGCCGTCCTCGCCGGTGAGCGTGACGGTGATGTCGGGGTGTTTCGGGATCATTCCGTGCGGCTCCGTTGACGCGGCACCACGACATCAGGCGTGGCCCGCGCGCATAGTCCAGTCGAGAGTCAGCGGCTGGCGCGCGGGGCCTGGCAGGCGCGCGCCTGGTCGCGCAGGACGGCGTAATCGGCGAGCCAGCCCACGATCAGCGCCCCTTCCGGCAGCGCGGCGACTTCCTCGGCGACGTGCATCTGCTCGGCCTGACTGTACGCGACCACGGGTGGGCAGGCGCCGGGCGGGGCGTCAGAACCCGCCGTCGCGCAGGCGGTCAAGAAGATCGTCGCGGCTGCGAGGGCGGCGCGCGGCGGCGTCCAGCATCTGGCGGTGGATGGCATGGGTCTGCTCCAGCAGGTCGAGCCGCTCGGCGGCGCGGCCTGCGCGCTCGGCCGTGCGGCGAAGGTTGAGGATGAACAGGGCGATGGTGAGCACGACGAGGGCGAGAGCAGCCACTCGCCGCGCCCATGGCCGGGCGAGAAGCCCGACCGCAAGGCTGGCCCACATCAGCGCAGCCCTCGTTTCCAGTCATCAAGACGCGCCCAGACGGCCACCGCGATCCCGCCCAGCGCGAGTGCGATGAACAGCCAGCGCAGGGTGTCGAGGTAGGGGACCAGCGGCAGGATCGCGCCCTGTGCCTCCGTCAGCACCTCTTGGGCGACATCGACCCCGGCGGCCCCCACCGTCGCCACCCCGGCCGCGCCGGTGCCGCGCAGCGTGCGGCTTGCGGCCAGTGTTTCGCGCGCGGGCGGGGTCTCGGCGGCGAAGGGGACGGGACGCGGCGGGAAGGGATCGCCCCAGGAGCGGGCGGGGCCGAGGTCGATATGCATGAAGCCCGACCGGGGATAGGCGCCGAAGCCCAGAAACCCCACCTCCCGCGCCGCGGCCTCGAATGCCACCGGGTCGTGGTTCGACATGGCGATGTCGAAGGCCGTGCCGTCCATGTGCTTTGAGCGCGGGGCACCGCCCACCGCGCGGTTGTGCTCGGGCGACCGATAGGCGGAGCGCACGATCAGCGGCTTGCCGAGGCGGTCGCGCAGCGCCTGCAGCTTGTCGAGCGCTGCGGGATGCAGCTTCAGCTGGCCGGAGCCGCGGCAGGCGATCTCGGCCGGGGAGAAGTTCGGCCAGCGCCAGAGGTGCAGGGGCACCTCGCGGAAGTGACGGAAGGTGCGGACGGGGTCGGGCATGGGGGCCTCCTTGGGGCGTTGGACATGCAGGAATGGGCACCCCGCCGCTGCAGGAGCGGCGGGACGGGTGCGGTGATCAGGGTCTTGGGGCCGGAGTGACGAGTGGGCGGGGCGCTGGGCGCTGGGCGCCGGGTTGGCGTCAGTCGTCGCGGCGGCGCTGGAAGGCTTCGAACATCAGGTTGCGCATGGCGCGAATGTCGCCCTCGATGCGCTCCAGCCGGTCGGCATCGGCCTTGCGGTCCTCGGCGCGCCGGCGCTCGACGCGCTCGCGCTCGGCCGCAAGTTCACGGTCGAGCCGGGCGAGCATGGCGTCATTGGTGAAGGCCCGGCGGGTGATGGCGGCGAGGAGCGCCAGCGTGCCGCCGATCAGCGCGGTGATGGCTGCGGTGATCCCGTGGTCGCGAAAGGCCCGGGCGACCTCTTCGAGGAGGGATGTGCGGTCGGTCATGGCGGGCCTCTCAATAGTCGGTCTCCACGTAGACGCCGCTGCAGTCATAGGCGACGGCAGCGGCGGTGCTGCCGGTGTTCATGTAGTTGCGGGGGCTCAGGAGCTGGGTGGCGGCGGGGAGGTTCGCGGTGATCTCGACCTCGGCGATGGCGCCGGACACTTCCTCGACGACGCGGACCCAGACCGAGGCGGCGTTGGGGGCGGCGTAGAGGAACAGCGTCAGGACGTTTGTGGGGGCATCGACGGGGAAGCTGGCGCCCGGATTGATCAGCGTGGGTGCGCCGGACCCGGAGTTGTGGACGATCTGCCAGTTGGCATGGGTGCCGCGCTGGAAGCCGATGCCGATGGCGTTGACGACGGCGCTCAGCAGGAGCGTCGTGGCCAGCGCCGCCGTCGAGCCCATCAGCCCGAAGAAGCCCATGCCGGTGGGCTGCAGCGTGGTGAGCGAGAGCCTGTTCACATAGGTGAATCCGCCCAAGCCATCCGCATTGCCACGCCAGCAGACCCAGCCCGCCGAGCGTTCCTCGGCCGCCGCGTCCGCCGTGGCCGCGCTGGTCATCCGCCAGCGCCGCATCGATGTCGAGAGGTTGGTCGTGGCGAGGCCGGGCGTGGAGGCGGTGCCGACGCCCGTCCGCGGCATGCCGATCGCGTTGATCGTGGTGCCGGAGGACGGGGCCCAGTACGCGATCCGGTTCACCCCGAAGTGGGGCTGCAGCGGAAAGAGCCGCCCCGAGGGGCGCATGACCTCGAGCCAGGCCGACCCCGCCCGGTCGCGGGCGTAGAGATGGATGCGGCCTGCGGGTGGCGGATCGGGCGGCGTCGCGCGGCCGGGCAGGACCATGGGTTCGGGCAGTTCCACCCGGCCGCTGGCGCGGTCGATGCGCAGCGCGTCGTAGTAGGCCGATCCGTCCGGGCTGACCTTGAAGCTGAAGTCGTCATTGCCCAGAAGCCCGATCAGGGCGCGCGTCGAGAACCCGGTCTTGAAGGCGAAGGCGGCATCGTCGCCGGGGGCGTTCTTGTTGAAGGTCGCCTCGATGCCGTTGCCGGCGTGGTTGAACAGCATCGCGGGGGTGTTGATCGAGAAGCGGTTGAAGGCGTCGGCCGTGGCCCAGCCGAGGCCCAGCGTCTGCGCGGTCAGGTTCGCCTGGGGCATGCCGACCTGCGTGACGCTGTTGGCGAAGGTGACGGTGGGCGTGTTGATCACCGTGGTGCCGCCCGCGCCTGCGGCGGCCGAGCCGATGTTGACGACCGTGTTCGACCCCGAGCCTCCGCCGGTGCCAAGGTTCACGGTCTTGGTGGTGCCGTTTGTGGTCGCCCCGGTGCCAATGCCGTAGGTGGCGGTGCCGGTCGATGTGCCGATGGTCGCCGTTCCACCGGAGGCGGTCAGCGTGCCGGAGAAGGTCTTGTTGCCCGAGAAGGTCTGGGTGCCCGCGAGGATGGCGAGTTCCGAGGAGGTGTTCGGCAGCGTGTAGGTCCGGGTCTGGCCAGTGGAGATCGAGGCGAGCGAGAACACGGCCTTCTTCGTCGGGTCCGCGTCGTTGACCAGGCTGAAGACGCTGTCGGGCACATCGCGCGGCTCGCCGACGCTGGCCCAGCTCGAGCCCGACCAGACGAGGAAGGCACCCTCGTCCGCGACCCAGACCAGCCAGCCGGGGCGCGGGACGAGCCGGATCCAGACGCCGTCGACCCAGAAGGCCACGTTCAGATCCCAGCCAGCCCAGAGGCCGGTCGCGCCGGAGGCCACAAGGTGCCGGTCGCCATCGGCGGGGCTGGCCGGGGGCGTGGTGCGCGTGCGGTCGAGAACCGAGAGCTGCACCATGGCGTCGAGCAGGCGCAGCGCCTCGTTGTGGGTGACATGCTTCTGCGCCTGCGCGGCCATCAGATACGGCAGGCCGAGATGGGTGGTGGTGTCGGACATGAGGATTCCTGACGGTTCGGATCAGAACTGCAGCGTGACGCTGCTGGGCGCGCCCCGCCCGAGGCGGGCGGAGAGCTGGAAGATGCGGAAGGCGAGCGTGTCGCCGGGCGCGAGCGGCGCGCCCCAGTCGGTCGTCTGCTGGGCGGCGCTGTAGAGAACGGACGTGGTGCTGCTGGTCAGCACCCGCTTCACTGCCGTGCCGTCACGGATCTCGACCTCGTAGCCCTCGACCTCTTCCCCGAGCGGCACCTCGACCTGTTCCCAGGCATCGGCCTCGAGCGCGCGGGAGCGCCGGGTCCATCGGATGGTGAGGTCGCCGGGGCTGCGGGCCTGCCGCCAGGGCTGCGCGACATGGACCGGCGCGAAAGGGCGCAGGCCCATGCCCGCAGGTGTGAAGGCCTGCGCGACATAGGTCTCGTCCGAGGGCGGCCGGGTTGCCGGACCCACGCGCCAGTTCCATGGCAGGCCGATGTCACCGAGCGCGCTGGGCAGCGGCGCGAGCGTGCTGTCGAGCACCACCACCCGCGCTCCGGCCGGCGCCGGGTTCCCCATTGCCCCCTCCGTCCCGCGCTGGCCGCGCAGGAGGCGGGTCAGCCGGTAGCGTCCCGGCGCAATCAGCTCCGCAGTGCCCGCCTGGACGATCTCCCAGACCCCGGGGCTGGCCTCGACGGCCAGTGCATTGGCCCCGCCGAACAGGGCCAGATCAGTGACGCTTTCGAGCGAGCCGGTGAAGAGGTCGAGCGTCAGGGCATTGCCGAGATCGAAGCGCGAGATCGGTCCGGGCCAGAGATCGAAGGCCAGCACGCCCATCCGCGCCCGCGACGGCACGGTGGTCAGCAGTTCGAACCCGTCGCTGCCGGGGCTCCGGAAGACGGCAAGCTCGCCGGGCCAGGGCCGCGCATGGGCGGCGAGTAAGGGCCGGTGCGCTGGCTGGTCCTCGGTCAGCTGCGGAAGGTCGAGGAAGGCGACCTCGGGTGCTGCCAGCACCAGCGGGCGCGCGAGCGTCGCGGGGCGCGGATCGCCGGGCGGCAGCTCGTAGGCGGCGCGGTCCTGGCGGATCGCGTCGATCCCGCGCGCCTCGGCATCGGCGGTGGACAGGAGCCGGAAGTCGAGGCTGCGCCCGTCGTGCAGGAGCCGGATCACGTCGGCGGGGTCGAGCGCGAGGCGCGAGGGTGGCAGGCGGAAGCTCGCGGTCTCGCGGCCGATCCAGGCTTCCATCAGCGCGCGGCGGCAGCGGCGTTCGGCCTCCTCGGGCGCGACCGCCATCGGGAAGGCTTCCGAGGCGATGCGGCTCGCGGAGACGGTGATGCGCTGCGCCTCGACCTGTGCGGCGTCATAATCCTCGTCGGCCCGCGCCAGCTGCCACTTGAGCGCCTGCGGCAGTTCGGTCTCCTGCGCCCGGGTCAGTTCCAGCCCCTCGGCGCGAGGATCGGGGGCGGCGACGAGATCGTCGGCACCGATCTCGGCCACGGCGGCGCGGCCGCGCATGACGAAGCGGATCACCCCGCCGGTTTCCACGGCATCGAACCCGAAATGCCGCGCGAGCGTGGTGATCGAGGCGCGGGGGCTTTCCAGCGCCCCGATGACATAGCCCTCGACCGCGCCCCAGAGCCCGGAGACGTCGATGCGATGGGCGGGCAGCCCGGCGCGCAGGCAGAGGTGCCGGACGAGCGCCGCCAGCGACACCGCCCCCAGCCGTCCGGTCAGCCAGTGGCCGAGCCGCCAGTTGGGGCCGTCCGTCCAGACGCCGGTCAGCGCCGGGAAGAACGGATAGGGCCGCGCGTCCCAGGTCCAGGCTGCGCATTCGTGGACGTGCACCATCCGGCCGCCGTAGATGGAGGACAGCGGGTTGTTCGCCGGATCGTTCCACCAGAGCCAGGTCGCCTCGAGATAGGCGCGCTGGATCGCGTCGTCGCGCCAGCCGCGGGAGAAGTACGGGGTGAAGCTCTCCGACGACTTCGGATCGAAGAAGACGTTGGGCTGGTTGGTGCCCCGGTCGATGGCCGGGCAGCCGAGTTCGGTGAACCAGACGGGCTTCGATTGCGGCACCCATGCGGTGGGCGTTGCGCTCTCCACCCCGCCCGGGCGGTTGAAGTGGGGCTCCGACCACCAGGCGCGCAAATCCTTGTAGCGGAAGACCCATGGTTTGCCGACGGCGCCATCGGTGATGAGCGTGCGCAGCTGTGCCGAGCGGTCGGCCTCCGAGGCATAGAACCAGTCGAAGCCTTCGCCGCCTGCAATGTTGGCCTGCAGGTAGCCCCGGTCATGGATCGCGGGCCAGCCTTGCAGGGCATCGGCGTGCTCGAATCCGTCCCGCCAATCCGACAGCGGCATGTAGTTGTCGATGCCGATGAAGTCGGTGTTGGTGTCTGCCCAGAGCGGATCGAGGTGGAAGAAGACATCCCCGCTGCCGTCGCCCGGTTGGTGGCCGAAGTATTCCGACCAGTCGGCGGCGTAGCTGATCTTCGTTGCAGGGCCGAGGATGCTGCGCACGGCCGCAGCGAGATCGCGGAAGGCCTGCACGGCCGGATAGGTGGACGCGCCCGAGCGGATGGTGGTCAGCCCGCGCATCTCGGAGCCGATCAGGAAGGCATCGACGCCCCCGGCAGCGGCGCAGAGATGGGCGTAGTGCAGGATCATCCGGCGCAGGCCCCAGTCGCCTGCGGGGCCGGTCCAGCTGACGGTCTGGCCCGACACAGAGAAGTTCGCGGGGGTTGCGCTGCCGAAGAAGCTCGCGACCTGCGTGGCCGCCGTGGCGGTCTTGTCCACGCTGCCCGCGAACCCCGCAGCCGGAGAACAGGTGATCCGCCCGCGCCAGGGGAACACGGGCTGGCCGGTCTCGGCGGCATTGTCGCTGTAGGGGTTCGGCAGCGTGTTGGCAGGCGGCACGTCCATCAGGATGAACGGGTAGAAGGTCACGCGCAGCCCGCGGGCCTTCATCTCCTGGATCGCCTGGACGACAGCGAAGTCGGCGGGCGTACCGCCATAGACGGGCCGGTCCTCGCTGTCGCGACTGACCAGATGCGCGGCGGTGCGGCCGACGCCGTTCACCGACCAGACGCGGGGGCTCGTTGCCTTGGCCGCCACCTCGACGCCCGGCTTGACTTGGCAGTTGCCCGCGCGCAGGTCGGTGCCGAACCAGGCGACGACGAGGCTGACGCTCTCGACCGCAGGCGCCATGGCCTGCAGCCGGTCGAGGGCGACGACGATGTCGGCGGTGTCCGGCAGCGCATTCAGGTTCTCGGCCGTGGTCGTCCCGCCGCTCGTGCCGCCGAAGGCCCCGCCCGTGGTCTTGCGGATCGCCTGCGTCGCATAGGTGAACTCGCCCGAGGCGGGGATCATGGTGACAGCGCGCGTCAGCCCCTCGGCGGTGTCGGGATCGGCAAGCGGGCGGAACACCTCGAAGCTCAGCTGCGGGATACGGTTCCCGAAATCCCCCAGCGGCAGTTCCTCGAACACGACATAGGCGGTGCCGCGATACGCGGGCGTGTTCGCCGCGCCCATCTTCGCCGCGATGAACGGGTCGGGGGCCTGCGCCTCGTCGCCCGCATACCAGCGCATGGTGATGCCGGTCAGGTCGAGCGGCTTGCCGTCTGCCCAGATGCGGCCGATGCCGGTGATCGAGCCCTCGCAGAGCGCTACGGCGAAGGACGCATAGCAGAGATACTCGGTCGTCCGGACCTTGCCGCCGCCACCGCCCTTGCCCCCACCGCGCTGCGTCGTTGTCCGGGTCTCCTCGCGGAAATCGGTGGCCCAGACGATGTTGCCGCCGATGCGCATGCGACCAAAGAGGCGCGGGATGACGGCGCCCTCGGTGGACGAGGTGATGCGTAGCGTGTCGAGCCGCGCACCTTCGATGCGCTGCGCAGGAGCCAGAGACGAGACGATCCAGCTGTCGACGACCGCGCCAACGCTGGAGCCGATGAAGCCGCCGATGGTGGCGGCACTGACGCCAAGAATAGCACCGCCGATCGAACCGCCAATGGCGGCGCCGGCCGCGCCGAGAACGAGGGTGGCCATATGGAAGCTCCAGATTTATGAGCAAAGCTCACGCCAAGAAGCATTCGCGCCAACTCGACCGTGATCTAAAGGTAGGGTGCGGTTAAGTGGAGCCGTCCAGGCTCGAACGGTGTCGAGTGTAGGTGATGCGCGGCCGTCTACCGGCCAAGCGACACCAACTACGATCTGCTCTAACGCTGTAGCCCCCATGCAAGTGCGCTGCTACTCTTTGGGAGCCCCCAGTAGCTGTGGGCCACTCCGATCCTGAAGAGGGCCGTCAAGTGTCAGAGGTAGCATACGTTCTCCTGGGAGCCTTTGTTGGCGGTATTCTCACGTATTTCACGACCCTCAGGAGCCTGTTTAACCAGTCTGTGGTAGATGAGCGGAAGGACTGGAGGGATGAGGTCCGGAAGATCACGCTCGACGTTATACAAGCCGTAGAAAAAGGTGCATCGCGGGATTTGACTGCGCTGCGACACCACTTGGCTATCCGCCTCAATCCCAGAGATCCAAACGACAACGCGATACTCAACTGCGCTATCCTGCAGGGTGGCGAGACATGCGACTGTGCGGTTGATGAGTTCGTTTCCCGAGTCTCGATCTTGCTGAAACATGACTGGGAAAGAGCGAAACTCGAGACAAGCTTCCTCAAAAGACATTTTGTTCAGCCCCACAGGCCGAGCTTTTGCGAAGTGAAGGACTCCCCAGAGACCGCCAAGTTTCGGAAGCTCACTCGCTTCAGCAGGTTCTTCGCGCCCGTCATCGTGATCCTCCTTCTCGGTGTGATCGTTCCGCTTATCGCCGAGCCTCACCTTTCGCCGCTTGTCGAGCGTTGGAAGAGTGGCGTGAACTTCATCTGGTCACTGATCGGCGTGGAATAGAGCCGCTTTCTCCAGCGCACATCTGCCGTCAACTCTTCTCAGTTTCCGGCCCTGACCATTGGGAAGAAGAATGCGAAGGCGATGCGCCGCCGCCAGACTTGGGTGAGCGGTTCCTCGATCACACCGAGCCCCTCATAGGCATGGAGAAATGTGGCGGAGTTGGTCAGAATGCCGACATGCTTGGCACTGGCGCGGGGCATCATGCGAAACAGCACCAGCGCGCCGGGACCGGCCTCCGCGGGCGACAACTCGATCATCATGGCGCGCGCGCCTTCCGCCAGCGCCTCGCGCGGCCCGATCTCGCCCCAGTCCCGGCTGTAGGGCGGGATCGGAAAGGGCTCGGGGCCGACCACCTCGCGCCAGACGCCGCGCGCAAGCCCGAGGCAGTCGCAGCCGACGCCCTTCAGGCTGGCCTGATCGTGGTAGGGCGTGCCGAGCCAGGCACGGGCGGCAGTGATCACCCTGTCGGGGTTGGACGCCCTCACAGCACCGCCCCGTCGTGGCCGCCATCGCGCGAGGCGTAGCGCAGAATGGTGTCCTGCCCCGGGATATGCGGGAAGCCCCGGAAGTTCGCGACATTCCCGAACTTCGCGCTGCAGGTGGCCAGCCGCTTGTCGCAGCCCGCGCGGGCGATGAAGTTGTCGCCCTCGGCAATGGCACGCACAGGCGGCTCCAGCAACGTCAGGATCGCAAGCCCGTCGACCAGATCATGGGCCAGCACCTCGGCCCGCCGCCCGGCATTGACGCCGGAGATCCACTCGACCGTGCCATGGTTGAGCCAGCCCGCCGCGAAGCTGCCGAGCCCTGCGGCCGTGAACGCCCGGTCGCGCAGGATGTCGGTGACCGCGCCCGCGCCCCGGAACGCCGCCACCTCGAGGTTCACGCCGCAGCGGCTGTCGCCCAGCGCGGCGTCGCAGCCCGCCTGAAACGTCCGCCCGACCGTCTGGCCCAGCACATGGGCAAGGCTGCGCACCTCGGCCACGAAGGCCACCCGGCCGCGCCGCACCTGGCCGATGGCCCCCCGGCGCAGCAGCACGCGCTGGCCGGGATCGGCCCAGTTCACCCGCCAGAGCTCGACCTCGGCATTGTCCCAGCGGCCATCGAGGATGTCGGTCTCGGTGATCCGGTCCGAGGAGAGCACCCCCTCGGCATCCTGCGCATCGACCGAGAGGTCCGATCCTGCCCGCACCTCGGAGGCCGTGAAGCCGCTTTCCGGCTCGAACTCGGTGCCCTCGAAGCTGAGCGTCCGGTCGTGGTCGGTGAAGCCGAAGGCCACGCCATCGGCGCGTGTGATGCGCCAGCACCAGGCCAGCGTCGTGGTGCCCTCACTGAGATGCGCCTGCAGGGCGGGGGCGAGCTGCTTCATCTGCGGATCTCCAGAAGCGGAATGGAGGCGATCGAGCCGAGGCGCTCGAGGTCGAGCGTCACGTCGAGCGTGTCGGTGTCGAAGCGGACGGCGGTGTCGAACTCGAAGCCCGCGGTGACGGGGACGCCTGCGCCGGGGGCCGAGCCGAAGGTGACGAGGCCGGTGGTCGTGTCGACGGACCAGCCCGAGAGCTGCTCGGTCCCGCCCAGCGCGACGCGCACCGTGCCCGCGACGGGCTTGGTGATCGCCCGTGTCCAGAACTGCGGGCCGGAGGCGTAGCGCTTTGCCAACTGGAACGCCGTCCTCACCCCGTCGCCGGTGCCGAGCGGCTGGTCCAGCGGCGAGGGCGTGCCCGAGGGTAGGCATGACTTGTGATCGCCCCAGTCCTTGAAGCGAAAGCCGTGGAGGCGCCCGTTGCGGGCCTCGAAGAAGGCTACGACGGCGGCGAGATCGTCGGCGCGGCGGATGCCGTAGGCGACGTCGTAGCGGCGGCGCGAGTTGGCCCAGCTCGCGTTGCGCTCCTCGTCGCCGCTCGCAAGTTCCACCACCTGCGTGCGCCGTTCCGGCCCGCCGCGCGCGCCACGGCTGATCGCGTCCGGAAACCGGACCTCGTGAAAGGACATGCTCGGGATCCTCAGAGACCGCGGCGGCCCATCGACACCGCGCGGGCGATGTCGGCGGCGACTTGTGTCCGCGAATGGCGGAAGCTGTCCGCGTCGCGGGTCATGATGGTGACGTTGACGGAGGGCGCGCTGCCGCGCCCGCCGTATCCCGCAGCCTCGCGGCGCGAGAGCACGCGCTCGCCGCGCTGCAGGATGGCAGGCACCTCGTCCGGCTTCAGCCCGACCCAGCCGCCGGAATGCATCCGTGGTGCGCCGGCGAAGGCCAGAGCCGGGACCATCCGGCCGGGACCGGGAGCGCCCACCGTGCCCCCTGCGTGCAGGACCGAGGCGAACATGCCCCCGGCCCCGCCGAGGACGCCCGACAACAGCCCCGCCAGCGGACCCAGGATGAAGCGCCGCGCGGCGAGCCGGGCGAGATCGGCGATCATCGAGGTCACCAGATCGCGGAAGTCGAGCTTGCCCTTGCGCACGAAGTCGGCGACCGCGGTCTCGGCCGCGCCGAACGCCCCAACCAGCGCCTGGCCAATATCGGCCCCGATCTCACGCGCCCTTGCGGCATAGTCGGCGAGCGCGGCGGTGACCGCCTGCCAGCCGGTTACGGCTTCCTCGGCACCGGTGGCGGTCTGGGTTCCGGCCTCGCGCCCGGCGGCGCCCGCGCGGCCGGCCGAGGTTTCCGCCTCATCCAGCGCTTCCGCGACGCGCCGGGCCCCGGCGGCGGCGGCATCGAGCGCACCCTCGGTTTCCGCGCCCGACCCGCGCACCGCCTCCACGAGCGCGGTGACCGCCTCGCGGACGCCATCGAAGGCGCCTGCGCGGGTGTCCGCCGCGCGCTGGCGGAAGCGTTCGGCCATGGTACCCGCGTTGCTCGCGGCATGATCCAGCATCGAGGCCCAGGACTGCGCGCCGAACCAGTCGATCTGGAAATCCGCGCCGATCCGGTCGGCCACGGCGTTGAAAGTCGGCCCGATCATCCCGAGGAAATCGGCCCATTTGCCTGCGAGGAAGGCCATGAGCCGCGTCCAGATGCTCTCGATATCCACGCGCAGGGCCCGGAAGTCGTCGACCAGCGAGCCCATCGTGGTCTTGATGCCGTCCCAGACCGCGCGGGCCACGTTGCCCATCAGCTCCAGTGCGTTCCCGAAGCCCCCGGCACCCGTGACGAGGCGAGAGAACTGGTAGACCAGCTCGCCTGCGCCGACGATCAGCGCGCCGATGCCGGTGCGGATCAGCGCCCCGCGCAGGACCACCAGCGCCGTGGCCAGCCCCCGGACCGACAGCGCCGCCGCCGCCAGCCCGGCAACCCAGCGCCCGGCCATCAGGGCGGCGAAGGTGGCGGCATAGGAGGTGAGACGCCCGAGGTTGTCGAACACGGTCCGGATCGCGATGCCGAGCGGACCGGTGGTGCGCGCCACCGCCGCCATGGCATCGGCCACGGCCTCCAGCGCGGGCGCAGCGGCGACGGCGAGCTGGTTCGAAAGCCCGCGCCAGATCAGACCCAGCCGCGAGATGGCATCATTGGTCCGCTCGATCTGGCGCGCGTCCTGATCGGAGACCACCACCCCGAAATCCCGCACATCCTGCGTGGCCTGCCGCAGCGTGGCCGTGTCGATCCGGGTGAAGACCAGCGCCGCCCGGTCGCCGAAGAGCTGCGAGGCGACCGATGCGCGCTCGGCCTCGGGCACGAGATCCGCGAGCCGATCCTGGATCAGCGCGATCCGCTGGTCGAGCGGCAGGGCCTGCAGCTCTCCCGCCGACAGCCGCAGGCGGCGCAGGGCTTCCGTCGCGGGTCCGGCCCCGGCGGCGGCCTGGCTCAGCCGCCGCGTCAGCTGCATCGCCGCCTGCTCGACCTGGCCCATCGACACGCCCGCCAGATCGCCCGCGCGCTCCAGCACCTGAATGCTCTCGACTGTGGTATCCAGCGAGGCCGCAAGCTTCGCCTGCGCATCCACGACGGACAGCCCCGAGCGGATCATCGCCGTGGCCGCCGCCGCCAGCGCCCCGGCTGCTGCCGCCGCCGCGATCCGCGCGCGCCGCGCGAAGGCGGCAAGCCGGGTGTTGGCAAGCTCCATCTCTCGCGACAGCCGTCCGAAGCCGCGCGCCCCGGCCTCGCCGACACCCTCCAGTTCGGCACGCACCTGCCGACCGCCCACCGCCGCAAGGCGGACGGATACGCGTTTCTCCGTCATTGGAACCTCTTGGAGGGGTCAGCCGCGCTCGGCGGCGAGGGTTTCATTCAGGCGGCGCACCATCACCGCCTCGATGGGCGGCAGGAACTCGGCCATGGCCAAAGGCGGGACGCCCAGCGCGCGGCCCAGCGCGAGTGCCGCACCCATGTCCCAGCCGATCACCGCGCCGGGGAGGATGCGCAGCTGGCCGCCGAGGCGTTGTGCGAGGTCCCAGACCTGGATGCCTTCCCAGCTCAGCGGCTGGTTCAGCCTTGCGGGGCAGTCCGGGCAGCCTTGCGGGCACGCCGCGCAGTAGCCTTCGCCCCCGCCGTAGGACCAGTCGGCGAGAGCGCGGAGGCGTTTTTTTCCTGTTCCAGCAGCAGGCCCTTCGCGACATAGGCCGCCTGGAACGCCTCGAAGGCGGGCCAGATTTCGAGGAGCGCGTCGATGCCCTCGGGGCTGACACCGACAGGGTTGCCCTCGGCATCGCCGACGCCTTCCCAGTCCAGCACCGCGCGTCGGGCCACGGCCTTGGCCATGGCGAGCGCCAGTTCCTCGGTCGTGGCCTCGGGCGGCAGGGTCTCGACCGCCGGATCGGCGCGCGCGGACACCATCAGCGCGGTGGTCAGCGGGCGCAGCCTCAGCCGCACGCCGGGCAGCAGATCGAGCCAGCGCGGCGCGTTCGTCAGGTCGAGCGTGAGCATCAGTACGTCTCCCTCTCGTTCACCAGCGTCACCGTGCACATCTGCCCCAGCACTGGATCGACCGCCGCCTGCCAGTCGAAACTGGCCTGGATGCCTTGCGGCCCCGGCACCTCGACGCGCGGGCGCGGCAGGTAGACGGCGTGGATGGTGAAGGTCAGGCTCTCGCCCGAGGGCAGCGACCAGCCGAGCTCGATCTCGCACGGATCCCCGGCGATGGCCTGGTTCGCCAGCACCTGATCGGCGAAGCGCACCTCCATCCGGCCCGTGAGCGCCGCCATGCCGGGGTCGGCGCCGTCGATCCGTCCGTCGGCGCGGATGGTCTCGATGCGGTCGAGGTTGTTGGCATAGGTGACCTCGGCGGTGACGAGGTTCCCCAGCGCCGCGCCGTTGCGCGTGACCGTGCCGTTGAAATGGCCGAAGCGCAGCAGGTCGAGCGCGGCCGGTGTGCCCGCGGCGGTGGTCGCAGCAAGCGCCTCACCCTGCGCGACCAGCCGCGCGGTGGCGGTCAAGAGCCCCGCGCGCTGCATCTGGAACGAGAGCTGATCGACCACACAGCCTGCGTACATGGCAAAGCGCGGCACCTCGGGCATGGCGACCTCGATGGCCATCGAGGGCAGCACCCAGCCGCCCGAACGGAACTCGTGCGTGAAGGGGCCGGGCGCGGTGCCGGTGGTCGTCGGCGCCCCGAACGCCCCCTTCAGCCAGAAGCCGAAGGCATTGGCGTCGATCGGGACGACCACGTCGCCATCCGCGGTCAGCGCATCCTTGATCGGCGCCAGCGGATCGCGGCCGTAGCCCAGAAGCTCGGAGTTCAGGAGCGGCTGCTCGGCCCCCAGCGTCGTGCTGGCAAACGGCATCCGCGTGTAGCCGCTGGCGGGCGGCGTGCCATAGGTCGTATCGAACGCCAGCGCCATCTGCGCCCGCGCCCCATGGGCTCGTGCCATCGTCTCGTCTCCTGTGGTGTTGGGGGTCAGGCCAGCGGGTCGGCCGTAGTGTAGTGCAGGATCACCGGGATCACGGCCGCCTTGAGGCTGGCCGCACCGTCAACAGGCAGGTCCACCGGGCGCGGGGCTTCCGCCTCGACCCAGTCGCACCGCCCACCCAGTGTCCGATCACCTGCAATCACGGCGCCAATGCTGGCGCAGAGCGCGGCGAAGGTCGTGTCGCGATCATTGCCCTGCACCACCGCCTCGATCTCGGCGCGGTGCTGATAGTGGTAGCGCAGGGGTGACAGCGTCACGCCGGGCTCACCGGGATCGCCGTCGCGCAGGATCATCACGCCGACGGCAGGCACGCGCTCGGGCAGCACCTCGCCGCGCAGCACCGGTGCATGCGGCACCGTGCGCAACAGGTCCGCCAGGGCGGCGAGGATGGTTTCGCGGGGTGTCATCCGATCTTTCCTTCGACCCAGTTCGCGACAATCGCGCCTGGGATCGCCTCCTGCGCCTTTGCGGCATCGCGGGCGAGGTCGAGCCGCTTGCGGAGCTGCACCTGCGGCACGAGCAGGAAGATCGGCACAGTGGTCACCCCGCGGCCCGTCCTCGATCTGCTCGCCACAGCCCGCCCGCGCGCATTCAGCCGCCCTTCGGCGACCAGCAGGCTCGGACCGTTTCGCCGATAGACGAAGCGCAGGCGCAAGCCCGAGCGGCGCTCCCATTCGCCCGGCGTGATGCGCCCACCGCGCGAGGATTTCCCCGCGGCGGGCGTGGGGATCGCCAACCTGAACCCGTTGCGCGACCGGATCAGGGGGCCGGTCTCATGGGCACCGATGATGACCGGGGCCTTCGACCAGACGAATGCGGCCGCGCTGAGGCTGGGGCGGCCTTTCGGAAACTGCTCCGATCGGATGGTGTTGGCCAGGCGCTGGCCGAGGCCTGCGCCGGTGATCTGCGCGCGCCAGGAGGATTTCACGCTGTTGCCGGCCTCGCTGACAGCCTGGCTCACGGCCCGCTCGCCCGCCTTGATCTCGGCGGCCATCATGGCGACGAGGTCCGGCGTGATGTCGAGTTGCAATCTCATGCTGGCCTCAGATGAACGGTCCAGATGAGCCGTTCGCGGTCGCGCACTGGCTCGCCCTGAATGAGAAACGCCTCGCCGCCGATCTCAACCCGGTCGCCCGGGCGCGGGGCTGGCACCTCGGCCACGCGCAGATCGACGCGCGTGGTCTCGGACCAGAGCCGGGCGTCGCCGAAGCTGGTGACCTCATCCGCGCGGCGGGTAACCACGCGGACGAGTTTCGGTGCGCCACCGTCCGCGATCCAGGTGGCATCGCGGGCGATGTTGGGATCGGCGAAGAGGTTGTCGATGGCGGCAGCAAAGACCGACATGCGCGCGTCCGTCAGTTCGAGCTGTGCAGGCGGATGGCCAGACGTGGCCGCTTGTTCACCGGCAGGATCGAGGCCTCGGTCATCAGGTCGATCCAGCGGCCCTTCGCATCCATCATCTGGCGCGCATAAAGCGGCAGACCGACCGTGTTGGCGGTTTCCAGCAGGTTCGCGGGCCCGCCATAGGTGGTGAAGGTGTCGAACGTGCCCATCGGGAAGGCGATGCCCTCGCCGGTCGGGATCAGCCGCTCCGACGTGCCGTTCGAGAGCGTGACCGAGCCGTTGTATTCCTCGAAGAGGATCCCGGCGAAGGGGAAGGCGCGGCGCATGTCCTCGCGCAGCGGCTGGCCGCCGGTGGCCGAGAAGAACTTGTAGGCGTCCTCGGTCTTCGGGTGGCTGATCAGCTTGTCGAAGAATTCCGAGCTGACCAGCGCATGGGCGGTGGTCATGGTCTCGCCAAGCAGGTTGTCCTCGATCGCGCGCAGCGTGGTGCGGACCTTGCCCTGGATGTTGGTGCCCGCGGTGCCGAAGACGAAGTCGACCGAGATCTGGTCGAGCCCGAATTCGGTGAAGTAGTTGTAGAGGGTCGTGCCCGCACCATCCTTCACGATGCCGCGCAGCGCGTTCATCTCCATGTATTCGCGGGTCTGCGCATGCTTGCGGCGCATGAGCGTGAGCTTGCGGTTCATCACCTCGACCAGCGGATCGGCCGCATCCGAGACGCCCAGCGCGGGCATGCCCTGAATGTCGGCGGGCAGGATCACGTCGTCATGCGGGATCCACGGCAGGGCGAAGCTGCGCATGGATCGCGCCTCGCGGTTGCCGACGGTGGCGGGGGCGCCCAGCGGGACCGAAGGCAGGAGGCTCAGCACCCCTTCGCGCTGTTCGATCACAATGGAGCGCTGGGTGACGCCTTCAAAGCGGAAGAGGCCGATCTGGCCGAGGCGGGTGTAGAGGTTGGGCAGGATGTTGATGGCCTGCGTCATCTCGGCGAGCGAATAGCCGCCCGCGTCGAACGGGTTGCGGGTGATGGTCATGGGGAACTCCGGGGAAAGAGGGGGGCGCGCGAGAGCGCGATGGGGAGAACGGCCGATCCGCCCGATCAGGCGGTGTCGCGGGGCACGATGCCGAGCGCGGCCAGCTGGCCGTGCTTGGTGGCGGTCTTGGGCGCGTCATCGACGGTGGCGTCGAAGACCAGCGCCGCCTTCGAGACGATGGCGGGGCCCCGCGCGACCACCACGCCGATGGCGTCGGTGGCGCTGGCATCGACCGCGTAGAGCAGCACGGCAGCTGCGGTCTGTGCGCCATCCGAGCCGCCCGAGGTGGCGAGCTTGTATTTGCCGCTGGCGGTGATCCGGCCCAGCACGGCGCCGACAGGATAGTTGGTCCCTTCGAGCAGGGTGACGGTCTCGCGGTTGAAGTTCGGGTTCACCTCGTACTTGAGGACATCACCCGTCGTGGCGGGCTGGTGAAGGACGGTCATGGCGGGGTGCCTTTCTCAGGGATTCAGGGATTGAGCCCCCCGCCGCGGGGATGCGGCGGGGGTGAGGGACGGGCGGTTTCAGGGGGGCGGTGGTGGGGGGTGTCGGTCGTCAGGCCCGGTGGCCGGATGCCGCGGCGCGCTTCGCGGCGGCGACGATGGGGCTTTCCTTCGCAAGCGGCAGGACCGGTGAGCGAGGGGCCGCGACGATGTCGCGCGCATCCGCGGCGGCGCTGGCGCGCTCGAGCACCAGGCGGCGCAAGGACTCGGGGGTGGTGCCCTCGCGCAGCGCCTTCGCCGCGTCGATGGCGATGCCGAGGCGGCCCGCCTGCGCCGCGATCTCTGCGATCTCCGCTGCCGCCTCGCGAAGCTGCGCCGAGAGCTCGGCCAGATTGCCAGCCTGCGGGGCGGTCGGGGCGGGGGCAGCGACCGCAGCAGCGGGCGGTTGAGTTTCAGCGGGGGTCTGCTCGGCAACGGCAGGCGGATCATCGGGAGCATCGGTTTCACCGTCCTCGATGTCCGTCACTCCGATCCCCGTGTCCTGCGGGCTGTCGTCGGGGTCGTTCTGGGTGGCCATGATTGCCTCCTGTCTGGGGTGGGGAAGGGATGCGCGCGTGGTGCGCATGGGAGAGAGTGTTGGGGTGCGGGACAGCATCTGCCGGAACGCCGCGAAGCCGCGCGTCAGATCGGTGACCTCGTCCGCAAGGCCAGCGGCGAGAGCATCCGCCCCGCGATAGGTCGCGGCTTCGGTCGCCAGCGCGGCCTCATGACTGATCTTTCCAGAACGCCCGGCGGCCACGGTTTCCGCGAACAGGAACCGCAGCACGTCGATCTCGCGCTGGATGTCATCGCGCACGCCCTCGGGTAGGGGCTGATACGGATTGCCGTCGACCTTGTGCTGGCCCGAGTGGATCAGCGTGACGCGCACCCCGTCCTGATCGAGCTGGCCGCTGAGATCGGCATGGAGCACCACAACCCCGATGCTGCCCAGCGCGCCGGTGCGCGGCAGCAGGATGCGGTCGGCCTGACTTGCGAGCGCATAGCCCGCCGAGAAGGCGTGTTCGGCGACAAAGGCCCAGACCGGCTTGGCTCCCCGGATGGCACGAATGCGATCCGCGAGGTCAAAAACCCCCGCGACTTCACCCCCGAAACTGTCGATTTCCAATGCCAGGCCGCGGACGGCCGGATCGCTGGCCGCCGCTTCGATCTGGGCGGCGATCCCCTCATAGCTGGTCTGGCCCGAGGATTGCCCGATCCACCCGCCGCGATGGATCAGCACGCCCGCGATCTCGATCACGGCAATGCCGTCCACGACCGGATAGGGTGCATCGCCATGCTGGCGGTAGTCGTCTGCCAGACCGCCAGCCAGCAAGCTGGCGCGAGCGGGCAGGATTGCCGCTCTATCCGGCGCCTTGACGCCGTCCGCCAGTTCGACCCGCCGCCCCAGGATGCGAGGTCCAAGGCCGGACAGGAACGCCATGGCCTTGGAGGGTTCGACGAGCAGCGGCGTGTTGAAGGCGCGCGCGGCAATGCGGGCGTGGAGCATCAGGTCTGGTCCTCGTCTGGGCGCGGGCGATCCTCCGCGTCGTCGGTTTCGTCATCACGGTCCGCTTGTTCTGCCTCGACCGGTACGGCCTGCACGCCCTGTGCGGGCGAGCCGGGGCGACGGAAATCGAGACCCAGCGCCCGTTCGCGCGCCCGCTCGGCGGCGATCTCGCGATCGACCTGTTCGGCGTCATAACCGCGCTCGGCGATGGCCTGCGTGCGGGACTTCAGCCCCGCCTCGATCTGGGCGATCTCGGCATTGGCGTCCTTCAGCGGATCGACCCAGTCCCATTTGGTGGGCAGCCAGTCGGCAGTGAGCAGCCGCGCGCGGTTGGCCTCGTAGCCGGGGAGCGCCAGCGCGCCCGACAGCACGGCCGCGTCCATCCAGCGGGCATAGACCGGCCGGCAGAGCTGCCAGACCATCACCGAATGCTGCCAGGCCGAGACGCGGCGGCGGAATTCGATCAGGGCGAGGCGCGAGTTCGAGAAGTTCCCCTTCACCATGTCATTGGCGAGATAGGGATAGGGGATGCCCAGCGCGGCCGAAATCTGCAGCAGCGTCCGGTACTGGAACGGCTCGTAGGTGGCGCCGCTGTCGGCGGGCTGGCCTACGGTGACATCCTCGCCCGGGTTCAGGCGGACGATCTGGCCGGGGCTCAGCTCGACACTTGCAGGGACGTCCTCGTCCTCCGCCTGGGCGAGCGGGTTCTCGGGCGCAGGCGAGGTCACGAACATCGCGTACATGGCCGCGACCTTCTTCCGGTCGAGCTCGGCATCATCGTACTGATCGAGCAGGAACAGCTTCACGATCGCCGGGGCCAGTTTCGACACCCCGCGCAGCTGGCCGCCCTCGACCGGGTCGATCACATGGATGACCTCGGCGGCCGGCACGCGCACCACTTCGCCCGCCAGCCCCGGATCGGTGCTGTCGCCCGGATGGCGGCGCAGGAAGTGATAGGCCACGCGCCGCCCGATCCGGTCGAATTCGATCCCCTGGCGGATCGCGTTGCCATTGGCCGCTGTCCCGGTCTGCTCCAGAGGCAGCATCTCGGCGGGCAGCATCTGCAGCTGCAGCGGCACCGTCAGCCCGTCGCCTGCGCGGCGCATCCGGATCCGGAAGAACACCTCGCCCGCCATGAACACCTCACGCGCGGCGCGGCGCTGCAGCCCGTACAAGTCGGTCAGCCCTTCGGCATCGGCCTCGTCGGTCCAGGCGAGCCAGAGGCGTTGCAGTTCCTCCTTGCGCGCGGCATCCCCGATCTTGGAGATCGGCTTGATCCCGTCGCCCACAGTGTTGGCGGCCCAGCTCTCGACTGCATTCACGGCATAGCCGTTGTTGCGTACCAGCCAGCGGGCGCGGGCGGTGATGTCGGGCCCGGCGGCCGCGATCAGCGCGTTGACATGGGCGCGGGTCGCGCGGAAGCCGCGTAGGCGCCGGTGGTGCTGGCCGGCATCGAACCCGCCGATGAAGGCCCCGAGGCGCTGACGCCAGTTCATCACAGATCCTTCACGGCGAAGGGGCGCAAGACGCGCCGGCTGGTCCGTTCCAGCGCCGCGATGCGCCGCTCGATATCGGCAATGGCGGCGGCCAGCTCGGCGTCCGAGCCATAGTTGATGCTCTTGCCGTCGTAGCTGACCGAGCGCGTACCGCTGTAGCGCGCGGCCAGCAGCGCGCTGTGGCGGGCCTTGAGATCATCTAGGGTCATCGGGGTTCCGGTCATTCCATGTATCGGGGCGTGCTGATCTTCCAGCCGCGCCGCCGCGGGGCGGTGATGCGCCCGGCTTCTGGCGCATCGGGTTTCGTTTGCTCTGCCGGGGCAGCCGCGACAGCCGCGCTGTCGATGCCGGCCTGCTTCTCGAGCTGCCGCCACATGCGCTCGTCGAAGCGGTCGGCGCCGAGGATCCACGCGGCGGCGCGCGCATAGACCCGGGCATCGAGCGCCTCGTTGCGCTCGCGCAGCTTCTGCCATTCCTGGCGGGCGTAGCCGCGTCGGTCGCGGATCGTGACCAGTTGCTCGGCCACCAGCTGCTTGAGCCATTCGCTGTCCACCCAGTCGGGCAAGTGGATGGTGCCAGCCGGTGTCGGCGCGCCCAGCGCCCGATCATCGTCACTGGGCCGCTCGATCCGCAGATAGCGATAGGTCTCGGCCTTGAAGGTGGCTGTGGCCACCGTCCAGAGCCGCGCGCCGCGCTTGAGTTTGCGGCCATTCACGGTCGCATCGACGAAGGTCGGCCCCGACACGGGCGTGGCACGGTTGAACCCCTCGAGACCCTTCACAGGCGCAACCTGTGCAATCCCCTGCTTGCGGGACCAGGCGTAGACGGCGGCGGACTCGTAGCCGGTGTCGATGGCGAGCTTGGCCAGCGTCATGAACGCGCCGTTCTCGTGCGCCCATGTCTGGCCCAGCAGTGCAGTCAGCCTGTCCCAGCAGGCCGGATCATCCGGCCCGCCCGGAATGACGATGTGATCCACCAGCCAACTCTCCAGTCCCCGGCCCCAGGCCCAGACATCGACCTCGACCCGGTCCTTCTGCACATCGGCCCCGGCGGTCAGGAACAGACCGCCTGCCGGGATCTGCGCCGGGAAGGGGATGCGCCGATCCGCCAGCCGCTGCCATTCCGGGGCCTCGCCGCTCTCGATCCAGGTCTCGCCCAGCAGCGTGTTGCGCGCCGCGCGCAGCATCTCGTCCGAGCCTTGGGCAGCCAGCCATTCGCGGGCGATCTGCTCCCAGCTTTTCCAGCCAATCGGTGAAGAGAGCGCGGACAGATGGAACCCGATTGCATTCGGATCCGCACTGGTCGCCGTCGCCCGCCATTCGCCCCGCGCCAGCATCTCGGTCTTGTGGTGCTCAGCGATAGGACGCTCGCAGCCCTCACAATGGTAGGTGGCCGTCTCGGGCCTACCCTTCGCCCAGCGCAGGCGCTCGAATTGCAGCCATTGCTTATGGCCGCAATGCGGGCAGGGCACGAAGAACCGACGCTGGTCGGAGGCTTCGAACTCCCGCTCGATCCGGCTCAGCCCCCGGATCGTGGGCGTCGAGACCATGAACACCTTGCGCCGATGCGCGAAGGTGGTGGTGCGCGCCTCGGCCAGCGTGACCGGATCGCCTTCCTCGTCGGCCGAGGCCGGATAGGCATCGACCTCGTCGAGGAACACATAGCGCGCGGGCATCGAGCGCAGGCCCGTCGCGCTGTTCGCGCCGGTCAGCACGAGGATGCCGCCCGGGAATTCCTTGGACAGCATCGAGTTGCCGGCGTCGCGCGAGCGGGCGGGGCTGACCCGTTCCTTCAGCGCCGGGCTGTCCTCGATCAGCGGGTCGATCCGGCCGCGCGAGGTGCGCTTGGCCATCTCGACGGTCGGCAGCACCGCCAGCATCGGCCCCGGCGCGTGATGGATCACGAAGCCGATCCAGTTGTTGCCCGCTTCCGTGGCGCCGACCTGCGCCGCCTTCATGAAGCTGATCCGCTGCGCCGGGTGGCTCGGCGAGAGCGCATCCATAATGCCGCGCAGATAGGGCGTACGCGCGGTACGGTACCGCCCGGGCTCGGCCGAGGCCCGCGAAGACAGCCAGCGATGCGCATCGGCCCATTCCGACACTGTCAGATCGGCATCGGGGCGCATGCCCCGCCGCCACGCCCGCAGGACGTCATCGGCGCCATCGAACCCGAGGTCGAGCCCCTCGGTCAGGTCGCTGTCGGTCAGGTCGTGATCATTGGCTCCTTCATGCAAGCGAGACCCGGAGGTCTGCGAGGGCGTCGAGCTGCTCTCGGACATGGGTTTCCAGCACCCTCTGCAGGATCGCAGTCTCGATCGTCACGGGCGCCCCCGAGGCCTTCTCCATCTCTGCGGACAATTGTGCGGCCATCAGCGCGGCCACGCGGGTGGGCCAGGTGACCCATGTATCGCGCTCCTGGCGCGCAAGGCGGAACACCAGCGTCTCGGCGCGCGCACGGTCGACCAGCACGCCCTTCTTCTTCTGGATGGCGATCTGCTTGTCCTGCGCCATGTAAACAGTCAGCGCAGTGCGGGCCTTGATGTAGGACGATGTCTCTCCCGGCCCGCTGATCATCCCTTCGCCACCGCCGCGCGAGCGCATCTGCTGGTCCGGATCGGTCATCGCGCCGCGCCTTGCATCCGAGGCGGCCGCGTTGATCGACCCGTCGGCAAAGAGCACCAGCCGACCGTTCTTGCGCGCCTTCTGCACCGCGCCGCGGGAGAGGCCGGAATGAGCGGCATAGGCACGCTCGGACATACCTTCCATGGCGCTGCGATGATCTTCAAGATATTGGAATTAAATGGAAATAATCTGCTTATCCAGTTGATTGCACTCCCGGATAGAGCGACTCTGATCCTACGCAAGCGGGTGCATCGCACTCCCCCCGGACAAGGATCAAAGCCGTGCCCAAGCGCAAACCCGAAGACCCCAACGCCGCCCGCGACGCCCTGCTTCTCGAAATTGCCCAGCGCCAGTTCCACCTCGAGACGCTCGAAACCCGCAACTGGGACCGGCTGGATTTCCACGATGTTGCCGTCTGGGCCATCCGCGCCGCGCTCGAGGAAGCCTTCGAGGCCGGACGCCGCGCAGGACCCGCTGACACCCAACCCTGAAAGGACAGGCCCATGACCGCCATCACCACCATCCGCATCGATCACGCCGCGCTGCCGGACCCGCTGAACCTCAAGGGCCCCGACGCTGCCGCCCGCATGATCGAGGCCGCGCTGCGCGACGAGGGGATCGCGGCCGACGCTTCGGACGTCATCTCGCACATCAAGATCGAGCTGCCGACCACCCAGCTCGCCGCCGCCAGCACCATGCTGGCCAGCCTGCAGCTGATCTGAGGGCGCGGACATGAGCACCCGCGCGCAGATCGCCATCCGGATCGGCCCCGAAGAATGGGCCCATGTGTACTGCCACTACGACGGATACCCCTCGCACATGCTGCCCGCGCTCGCCCCGTGGACGCCTGAGGACATCCTTGCGGCCAAGGAAATCCGGCAGGTCCGGGCCGACGAACTCGACTGCTTCGACCCGCCTCGCGAGCCCCCGATCCTGTCGCGCCCTACCCGTGAACTCTGCCATCTCTATGTCTGGCAGGATAGGGCGTGGGTCGAACTGGATCCCGAGGCTGCGCAGCCTGAAGCGCTGCGGCCATGATCCCGTCGCGCAGGCGCGCTGCGTGGCGATCAGATAGCAACTCTATTGCTCTGAATTCGCTACGATAATCGCCGCACCGGAGCGATGGTCGTTTCACGGAAACGATGCAACTCACCACGGAGCCACCCCGATGACCCGCCTCAGCCCGATCACCACCCCGCGCCATGAACTCCGCGCCGAGAAGGCGCGCCGCAATCGCGAAGCCGCATTGGCCGCCTTCATCGGCAAGAAGGCCGAGATCGACGAGATGCTCGCCCGCTTGCAGGCGCTCAGCGACGAGCACTTCGACTGTCACCCCGATGAAGTCGGCTGGGCCATGGTCGGCACGCTGGAGCACTACGCGAGCCTCCTGAAGCGCATCACCGACAGCGCCTTCGGCGAGGGCGAACACGCCCGCTGATCTCCGGCGCCGCCGGAACTCCTGCCGCGCGCCTGCGCGGCCTGGGGTCGTGGAAGGCCGGCGATGATCGCGGCCCTGACCATGGAGAAGACCCATGCCCAAGCTCACCGACACCCAGAGTCTCATCCTCAGCCGCGCGGCGACCCGCCCCGGCAATCTGGCCATGCCGCTGCCCGAAGGCCTGCACGGCGCCGCCGCGCAGAAGGCCGTGACCGCGATGATCACGCGCGGTTGGCTGGAAGAGGTCGATGCCGACCTCCGGCGTGGCGAGCCGCTCTGGCGCGAGACCGGCGATGGCCACGGCACCACGCTGATCGCCACAGAGGCCGGGCTGGAGGCCATCGGGATCGAGCCGGTCGCGGCCAGCGCCGTCGCCAGCGTGCGGAAAGCGAAGCCGCATGCGGACGCGAACCTTGCGCCGACGACCGGGGAAACCGATACGAAAAGGCCCGTTACCATTCGCGCTGGCACCAAGCAGGCGCAGATCATCGCGCTGCTGCAGCGACCCGAGGGCGCATCCATCGCCGAGATCGTCGAGGCGACGTCGTGGCAAGCGCACACCGCGAGGGGCATGATTTCGGGGGCGCTGAAGAAGAAGCTGGGTCTCCGGATCACATCTGCGACGGAGGAAGGTCGCGGAACGGTTCATCGGATCGGGTGAGTCGTCGAAAGGCTCCCGAGGCGGCCAGCAGTCCGCAAGCGGGATTGCCCGGGCCGCACCGTCGATGTGCGGCCCGGGCTTGCGTCAGCCCTTTTGCTCCAGGCCGAACGCGGGATGATGGATCAGCTCGCCGTCAGGTTCGCTCCCATGGAACGGAAGGGCCTGCACGAAACGGGGCGGGACGTCACCCAGCCGCAGGCTTGGAAAGGCCCTGAACCCGAACCGGCCATAGTAGCCGGGATCGCCGACAAGGGCCGCCCCCTTGCAGCCTGCGCGCAGCCGACGGATCGCCTCGGCCATGAGGGCGCTTCCGATCCCCTGCCCGTGCCGCGCAGGCAGGACGGCGACGGGACCGATCAGGCCCCAGCCGGACTCCGCCCCGATCAAGGCATCCGAGGCGGCCAGATAGCCAACCATCTCGCCCCCGTCCTCGGCCACGAGCGACAGGCTGAGAGCATTGTCCGCCCTCAGCCTGTCGACAATGGCGGCCTCCGCTCCGGTGGATTGCGGAAGCACCTTCATGGCCTCGGTCACAACCCTGCTGATCGCGGAGGCATCACTGTCGATTTCGTTGCGGATCAACATGTCATGCTCCCTGATTGTCGAGTTGCGCCCGCACCGACAGGCGACCGCGTTTCGAGATGTGATAGGGGCCGCCGGACCGGGATTCGATCAGCCGCTTGCGCCTCAGCTTGTTGAAGATGGTCATGTCGAGGTCGGACAGGATCATCCCTTCGCGCGTGACGCAGGTGACGGAGGTAATCTTGGGACCGTCCGCCCGCTCGTGCAGGATACGGCCACCAAGCGCCAGAACGTGCAGCGCACGTTGTTCGTTTCTCGAGATGTTCATGGAAGTCTCGTGTGACAGACGTGAAAAAATGCCCGAGCGCAAATGCGCCAGGCAACTTCGGTTTCACGCGGCTCTCTGAAACTCAGAGAGCCCTATCACGCAAGCTCTGACATCCAGTCTCCATTGTCCGGGAGACGCGCACTGTCGCCACCCGGCATCTCAGATAGGCAATGCAGAAACTGATCTCAACCTCGCACGGCGGTGCCCATACAAGCATCTGCCTTGTGGTGCAGAACTGTTGCAGTTTACCGCGCGCTGATTGCCTCAAACAGCCTGCGCAGGGCGTAGCCCCGGATCAGGGAGATCGCGGTGAAGATCCCGCCCAGCGCCAGGTTCTCACCGAGGCTCGGGTTCAGGCCGAACCATGGGAACACCACGATCTGCGTGGCGATTGCCAGCGCGTAGCCCACGGCGACATTGGCGATGGCCTCAATCAGCGACATGCGGCGCGACTGCGTCATGACCGCTTCCTCGGCCGGTGCGCCGGTTTTCTGGCCTCCTCCTGTTCGCTGATTCGGTGGGCCGCTCGCCCCGTCGCCATCTCCCACCGTCGCACGGCGACGTCGCAATAGATCGGGTCCAGTTCCACGGCACAGCAGCGCCTCCCGGTGCGTTCGGCGGCGATCAGCTGGGTGCCGGAGCCGCAGAAGGGCTCGAACACCAGGTCGCCGGGATCGGTGAAGGCCTCGAGCACCACCTCGACCAGCGCCACCGGGAACACGGCCGGGTGCGATCCGGCGGCGCCCAAGCCTCCTTTGTGGCGCATGATGCGGAAGACGCTGTCCGGAATGCGGTGGCTCTGAATCGCGTTACCAAAGCCAGTCTTGCGATGGACCGTGCCGTCGGCCCCGCGCAGACCACCGCCGCCAAGGGTTTCGCCCGCGTGCTTGCTCGCGACCGTCTTGTTCGGCTTCCGGGGCTGCCGGTTGAAGTGGAAGATGAACTCGTGCGACGGCGCCAGCCGCCCGTTCCAGTCACCGGGAAGGCCGGGCCCCTGGTCCCAGACATACCAGCCGAACCGCCGCCAGCCCTGCGCGCGCATCCAAAGGGTCCAGTCGTCCCAATACGGGATCCATTCGCCATCGCGGTGGACGAGGCCGAGGTTGACTAGCAGCTGGGCATCGGCGGTGACGGGCGCCGAGGTGAAGACGCCCTGCATCAGCGCATCCCAGTCACCGACCTTCTCCTTCGCGGCGCCATAGTCGCGCTGCTGGGCATAGGGCGGGGAGGTGAACATCAGCGAGGCCTGCGCGCCATCCATCAGCCGTGCCACTACACCCGGATCGGTGGCATCGCCGCAGATCAGGCGATGTTCGCCCAGCGCCCAGATGTCGCCCGGCCGGGTGATAGGTTCGGCCGGGGCATCGGGGATCGTATCGGCGGTGTCATCGTCGATCGGCGCGCGGTCGTCGTCGGCGTCGTGCAGCAACGCGTCCAACTCGTCCTCGGGGATCCCGATCAGCCCGAGGTCGAAATCCTCGGCCAGCAGACCCCGCAGCTCCTCGACGAGCAGGGCGTCATCCCATCCCCCCAGTTCGGTCAGCCGGTTGTCGGCGATCCGGTAAGCGCGACGCTGCGCCTCGGTCAGATGGTCCAGCACGATGACCGGTGCCTCGGCCAGCCCGAGCTGCGCGGCGGCCAGCACGCGGCCATGGCCTGCGATCAGCTCGCCGTCGGCGGCAACGAGGCAGGGGACAGTCCAGCCGAACTCGGTCATGCTCGCAGCGATCTTCGCCACCTGGTCGTCGTCGTGGGTCTTGGCGTTCCGGGCGTAGGGTTTCAGCCGATCCAGCGGCCAGAAGGCGATCTGGCTCGGGCGCAGATGCATCGTCATGCTGCGTGCCGCTGGGCTTTCAGGGCCGTAAACGTCTCGCCGGTTTCTGCCAGCACGGCCTCCTGACCCGTGAAGACTTGCCAGCGCTCGATGGCCACGTCGACATAGGCCGGGTTCAACTCAATGCCGAGGCAGACACGGCCTGTTGTCTCGGCCGCGATCAGGGTCGTGCCGGATCCCATGAACGGTTCATAGACCGCCTGACCAGGGCTGGAGTTGTTCAGGATCGGCCGCCGCATGCATTCCACCGGCTTCTGCGTGCCATGCACCGTGTCGGCATCCTGATCCCGGTTGGCGATCTGCCAGAGCGTCGTCTGTTTGCGGTCCCCGGCCCAGTGGCCCTTGCCCTTGGCGCGCACCGCATACCAGCAGGGTTCATGCTGCCAGTGGTAATCGCCTCGGCTGAGGACCAGCCGGTCCTTGGCCCAGATGATCTGCGACCGGATGGCGAAACCCGCTGCGGTCAGGCTGTCGGCCACGGTCGCAGCATGCAGCGCGCCGTGCCAGACATAGGCGACGTCGCCGGGGAACAGCGTCCATGCCTCGCGCCAGTCTGCCCGGTCGTCGTTCAGCACCTTGCCGGTGCGTTTCGTCTTGGCCGCGCCCGCCTGGTTGCGCCAGGAGGGATCGTATTCGACGCCATAGGGCGGATCGGTCACCATCAGCAGGGGACGCACATCGCCGAGCAGCCGCCCAACCACATCGGCCGCGGTGCTGTCGCCACAGATCAGCCGATGCCCGCCCAGCTGCCAGAGGTCGCCAGGCACCGACACCGGCGTGACCGGCAACTCGGGCACATCGTCCTCGCCCTCGATCGGACCTTCCCCGCCCAGCGCCTCGGGATCCCGCAGCAGCGCATCGAGGTCATCGTCGCTGATGCCGAGCAGGGTCAGGTCGAAATCCTCAGCCAAAAGCTCCGCGATCTCGTCGCGCAGCAGGGCCTCGTCCCACTCGCCCAGTTCCGTCAGCTTGTTGTCGGCAATCCGGTAGGCCCGGCGTTCCGCCTCGTCGAGGTGGCTCAGCCGGATCACCGGCGCCTCCGTCAGCCCGAGCATCGTGGCCGCCAGCACCCGGCCATGGCCCGCGATCAGTTCGCCGTCGTCGGCCACCATGCAGGGGACGGTCCAGCCGAACTTGGCCATGCTCGCGGCGATCTTCGCCACCTGGTCGGCGCCATGCATCTTGGCATTGCGGGCATAGGGGCGCAGTCGGGCAATCGGCCAGGACTCTACCTGGCTCGGCGCGAAGACGAGGTCCATGGGATGGGGCTCAGGATGTGGGGGAGGGGAAATGAAAGCGCCCGCGAGGGGGGTTCCTCCGGACGCAATTCTTCGATGATCAAGGGGTAGGTCAAGGGGGGCAGGTCTGTCAACCGGAAAAGCGCCGTGGATTCAACAGCTTCCGGTGGGTCGCATCCGGAGGGTGGCTTCCCGTCGCCTGGCTTCCCCGGAGGTGGTTTCCCTGGCTTCCGGTCTGGAATCCACCGCGGCAGCGGCTCCGGCGCGTAAGTCTTTGAACCTGAGTCAGAATTTCAGGCGCGTGGGCGAAGGTGGCTTCCGGGTGGATTCCCCGGCGAAATGGCCAGACGCTGGAAAACTGCCGCGCTCAGCCCCCCCGTATACGGATCGTGCCCAGGGGGAACCATGGGAGGGGGTGTGACACATCCGGCCCAAAAGAGAACTTGGGCTCCCTCATTCTTACTGCAGCGCAGCCTTCACAAAGCAGACGTTGAACACTAAACGGTCGCTCGGATTTCCCCCGTGTATTGCTGACCGGTCAGACAGGAACTGGAAAGAAGCCGTACCGGCCCTGGTTCGGGTTTTTCGTGAAGACCGAAACATTGGCAGCTTCAGCCACCAAGGGCTGCGGATGCTCGTTTTCTACGATGATGATCTGGGCATTGTCTTTGAAACCGATCAGATACTCATAAAAGCGTTCTTTGATGTCTGTCCCGCGCAGATCGTCGTCGTCACCTTCCGGCTTCCAGTATGCAAGAAGCGGAGAGTCGAGAATGACGAAACCGGGATGCGGGAGTCCGCGCTCAAGGCAAAACTCAAGCAGCCCAATAGTGACCGCAGCGTGCGAAATTGCTCTCAATCCTTTGCCGCTGCTACCGCGCGCTTTGCCAGCTATCTGGAAGTCTCGGGTAGTCTCATCAAAGAAGACACGCTGCGCGTTTGGGTAGTGCCATGCAGCCAAAATGCGCTCGACCGTCTGTGAAAACTCATCAAGGGTTGATTTTGATATGATCGTCTTGGTCTCGGTTGGCTTGCCGTCGCCACCGTCCCCGGACTCAAGATCATCGCGCTGATCGATCAGGCGCTTGAGGCGCTTGAACTTCTCAAGAACGGAATTCACCTCGGCACGCTTGGAAATGAGCTCATTATATGAGCTGCGTTTTGTGGATAGTTCGGGTCTCGCGATGTCTGAGAGCTCACCATCGAGTGTGGCGTAACGTTCGGAATACTTCGGTAGCTCGCCGTTTATCCGGTCACGCTCACCTTCCAGCGTTGCGACCGTATCCCGAAGCTCGAATTGCAGCTTCCTGATCTTGTGCATCTCGGCAATCGCGGCCAGCAGAACGGCCTCAACGTTGCCGTCGCAATCCGAATCCCGATGCTGATCTTCGGGATTTGAGCCGCAGAGCGGACAAATTTTCCGATCACTGTGAACGAAAAGTGATCCAGCCTCACGGATAGATTCCAGACGTTTGAGGTCAGTCGAATAATGGTCATCAAGAAGCGCGAAGCGCTTGGTTAGCTCCGCGATTTCAACTAAGCGCGCGCGACGTTTGTTGATCTCCGATGCCGCTGCTGCCCTGTCCTCAATCAGTGCATTCAAGGTTCCTTGCGCGGCGCTGAGTTCATCGTTGCACTCTTCGATACTGCCCTCTAGTTTTGATAGCTGGTCGAGAAGTTCTTCTTGATCATGCCCTTCTTCATCGATTTCGATTTGCAGCTCTTCAATCATTTGGGTCAGTAATTCGACCTTGCCGGAAACGGACTCGCGCACGCGCCCGGCTTCAACCGTTCCGACGAGAGCACTGTCATCGGTGCCGCTGAGAAGAAGTTTGAAGGCGGCATACTCCGATGTGGCCTGGGTGTATTGACCGGTCTGAAACGGCGAGCTCCGCCGCTGAATTTCTTCTTCAGTGACGACGCAAAGACGAGCGATGTCGCGAATACTTGCCGTTCTCGTTGCCCCGGCCTTGTTCCTTCGAAGGTATTTTTCGGTGAGGCCTATCCGCTCAAGCAGTTCGTGAGAGAGCGTGTCTTGACGTGCCGCACTATGTTTCTCGCGCAGTGTTCGTGGATTAGTGCTCGGCAGACCATCAAGCAGCTCTTCCTGATAAGATGCAAAATTTCCACCTTCGATACTGCGCTCAAGGCCCAGCAAAGGCCAACCTTTTGACTCGATGAGTAGGCGCACACGATCATATCCGGCGCGCTCGGGCACCTCACGCGGCGGCTGCGTACCGCCCAGCATGAAGTCAAGACTCTCGACGATGAGCGATTTGCCGGTGTCGGAAGCACCACAGACCACATTCAAGCCGCGTTCAAAGGTTATGCTCGCGGGCTTTTTCCGTGGCCCAAGATAGGCAAGATGTCGAAGGAAGAGCCCGCTCATATCTGTAGCTCTTCTTGAATAGCTGTTTCTACCGGCTGAAATTCGGTCGTCCAGGCCTCAAAGAGTCTATTTATGACGCGATCCAGCTCCGAGTCGGACAAGCTATCGAACGACTCAACAACCCAGCTGGCTCGTTTCTTTATACCTTCCAGATAATCAGAATGCAGGTTGGATACGAACGATCCGGCCTCGTCGTTTGCCGTGAAGACAATGCCCGTCTCCCGAGGAATGCGGCGAACCAGACCAGCGCTCGCCATCAGCAGCAAGCCTCGCTCGACGAGCCCCCGGCGCACAAGAAGTTCATTGGAGCGTAGCGGCAGCGGCGGATGGAGGCTAGGCGGACCGCCCGCATCTTCCGAGTGAACCGCCAGGTAGTCGTACTGAACGAGGCGGCTCAGGTCATGCTCGCGCGGGAACGACGAGACAAGCAGAATCAACGCGCGGATGCCCGTTTCGAACGGGCTGTTGAAGGCATGCACGCGGAGATCAGTCATCGTCTTTCACCCAGGTGAGACGTTCATCGTTGGCGAGCTGATGGCAGACCCCTTGCTTATCCGCAACGCGGGTGACCGTCACGAGTGCGTTGCCGCTGATATCAACCGCGCCCGCCGTTGTGAGGGTGGTTCGAAGGCGATCCAGTCCGCTCGGATGCGTGCTCTCACAGGCATCGATGACACCATTGAAGACATCCTCCTTCAAGGAATCAAATGTGCCAAGAGGCGTCCGGTCTCGGGCGAAGTTGCGCAGAGCCTCGGCATTGTAGAAAAGCACACGCTGGCGATCAAAGTGGTGCAGTAGATCGCTGTGACCTTCCAGATGGGCGCGCTCGTCTACTGTCTTTCCGGTGTTTTCGCCGTACACGGCGAAAAGCTTCTTCAGGTATACGCTTTCCGCGGCATCCGGCATGGCGGGCGGTGCGGGAACAGGGCCGCGCGCAGGAAGGCCACCACCAAAACGGGCCGCGTGAAAGATCGTCTGCTCATGCTCTTCGATCAACTCGACGGCTGACTTGTCACCGAAGATCGAAAAATCAAAAGAGTCGAAATACTTGAGAAACGCACCGGCGAAATCCTGGTCTATCCCCTTGCCGATGTTCGGAAGGCCGTTCTTAAGCCAATGCTCGCGAACTTCCTTCTTGAAGCGCGCGGCGTCTTTGAACCATCGGGAAACGGTAATGCCGCATCCACGCGGAGAGACAAAGATGTGTCGCTGCGGCAAGGGGCACGCTTGATTGTATGGTGGGGATTTCTTGAAGGAGTGATAGACGAGCTTGGCGACTTCAATCCTGACATCTTCCGGACTCAGCGGCTGGCCGTAGTGCTTGCACTGATAACTATCCCAAGGCGCCTTGAAGCCGTCGGCAGTTGTGAACGCAACGACATCCAAACCTCGGTCGCCCGGCCCCGAAAAGCGACGCACGGAATGATATGATCCAACGGCTTTCTGAAGGGAGAGCCACTCTTCCGTGAACTCTTCCCACTCATCGGGAGAGAATACCTGGATTAATCGGACCGCGGGAATTGGAATGCCGCTTTGCACCTGCGCCGCCGTCGGCGGCGATGCTGAAGGTCCGGGATCGATATCAGAGAGATCGAAATCGTCACTCATGCCATTTTAATTGCTCTGCTTGAGGGAAATCACGTAGTTCTATACGCACGCAACGCACCCCTGCACCATTACCAGCAACAAGCCAGATTATATACCTGCATAGTCAATTTCCTCTTTGCGTTATACGAAGCTTAGTTGTAGGCAGCGCAGCGAATGTCAGCTGTTCGCCCATTGGGTTCGCGACTTCCATCAGCGCGCCACCTCCGAAAGGATCGCCTCTGCCTGCGCGAGAACACCCTGAACTGCTGCGTCCTCGAGATCCGGTGGATAGCCGTACTTGCGCAGGATCCGCTTCACCAACACGCGGAGGCGGGCGCGGGCACTGTCCCGATGTGCCCAGTCGACACTGGCGTTGGCCTGGAGCCCCTTGAGCAGCTCGTGGGCGATCACCTTGAGCTGATCGTTGCCCAGAACCTCGACGGCGCTCTCGTTTTCAGCGAGCGCGTCGTAGAAGGCCACTTCCTCGGGTGTAAGGCCAATTTCCTCGCCCCGGTTCCTCGCCTCGCGAACGTCCTTCGCCAGGGCGATCAGTTCCTGCAGCACCTCGACCGTACTGATCGCGTTGGTGTGGTAGCGGGCGATGGCCTCTTCGAGGCGCTCCGAGAACTTCCGTGTCTCGATAACGTTCGATCGGCTACTCGACCTGATCTCGTCGTTGAGGAGCTTGCGCAGTGCTTCGAGGGCGAGGTTCTTCTTTTCCATCTGCCCGACCTCCGCCAGGAACTCGTCCGACAGGATCGAGATGTCCGGCGATGACAGACCTGCGGCGGAGAGGATGTCGACGATCTCGGTCGAGGCGACGGCGTCGTTGACGATCTGCCGGATCGCAAGATCGCGCTCCGCGGCCGATCTGCCGCTCGTGTCAGCGGCCTTTACCATTGCGGCTCGGACGGTCTGAAAGAACCCGACCTCGTCGCGCACCTCGCGGGCAGCGTCGCTGGCCGAGCTGAGTGCGAAGGCCTTCGACAAAGCGAGGACCGCATCCTGAAACCGCCGATGGGCGGCCTTCTTCGCCTCCTTGTCGGTTTCGCGCTGCGCTGCCTCATCCTGCCGCGCGAGGATGACGTTCAGCGCCTCGGCCAGGGTGACCAGGCGCTGCTGCGGTGTGCCGGTGATCCCGAGCCGGTAGTCGAAGCCGTGAAACATGGCCCGAACCACGTCCAGCCTTACCAGCAGCGCCGCCACCGCCTCGGCCTCGTCGATCCCGGCCTGCCGCTGATCCGCCGCGGAGTACTGTCCCAGGGCGGATTTCAGGTTCTGGGCGATGCCGATGTAGTCGACGATCAGCCCGGCGGGCTTGTCGCGGAACACCCGGTTGACCCGGGCGATGGCCTGCATCAGCCCGTGGCCGCGCATCGGCTTGTCGATGTACATCGTGTGCATCGACGGCGCGTCGAACCCCGTCAGCCACATGTCGCGCACGATCACGAGCTTGAGCGGATCCTTCGGGTCCTTGGCGCGCTTGGCCAGCAGGTCACGCCGGGCCTTGCCGCCGATATGGGGCTGCCAGGCTTCGGGGTCCGAGGCCGAGCCGGTCATCACGATCTTGACCAGGCCGGCATTGTCGTCGTCGGAATGCCAGTCCGGGCGAAGGGCAACGATCTGGTTGTAAAGCTCCACGCAGATGCGGCGGCTCATGCAGACGACCATCGCCTTGCCATCCATCGCGGCAACGCGATCCCCGAAATGGGCGACCAGGTCCTCGGCGACCATCCGCAGCCGCTTCTCGGCGCCGACCAGGGCCTCGACCGTCGACCATTTTCGCTTCAGGCGTTCCTGCTCGCTGATCGCCTCGTCCTCGGTCAGCGCCTCGATCTCGGCATCGACGCGGGGCTTTTCGTCTTCGGGCAGTTCGATCCGGGCGAGGCGGCTCTCGTAGTAGATCGGCACCGTCGCCCCGTCCTCGACGGCGCGGCTGATGTCGTAGATGTCGATGTAATGGCCGAACACGGCGGGGGTGTTCACATCGTCCTGTTCAATGGGGGTGCCGGTGAAGCCGATGAAGGACGCATTGGGCAGCGCATCGCGCAGGTGCTTGGCAAAGCCATAGGCGATGGCGCCGGTCTTCTCGATCCGAGCCTTGAACCCGTACTGGCTGCGGTGCGCCTCGTCCGCGATCACAACCACGTTCCGCCGGTCGGTCAGCATCGGATAGGCTTCGCCCTTCTCGGGGGCGAATTTCTGGATCGTCGTGAACACCACGCCGCCCGAGGCCCGTGCCAGCGCCCGTTGCAAGTCTTCGCGGCTGTCGGCCTGTACCGGAGTCTGGCGGATCAGGTCGCGGCACATGGCGAAGGTGCCGAACAGCTGGTCGTCCAGGTCGTTTCGGTCGGTGATCACCACGATGGTCGGGTTCTCCATCGCCGGTTCGCGCACCAGTTGCCCGGCGTAGAAGGCCATGAGCAGGCTCTTGCCCGAGCCCTGGGTGTGCCAGATCACCCCGGCCTTGCGGTCGCCGCCGCCCCGGCTGGCTATCACGGTGCTGTCCACGGCGCGGCGCACGGCGTGAAATTGGTGATAGCCTGCAATGATCTTGGCGATCCCGCCCGGGGTTTCGCCGAACACCGTGAAATCGCGCATCAGGGCCAGAAGCCGCCCGCGTTCGAACACCCCCTCGATCAGCACCGACATCTCGGGCGCGCCCTTGGGGGCCACATCGACCCCGTCGGTCGTGCGCCAGGGCATGAAGCGTTCCTGATCGGCGGTCAGCGAGCCCACGCGCGCCATGATGCCGTCGGTCGTGACCAGCACGGCACTGGTGCGGAACAGCGACGGTACCTGCGTTTTGTAGGTCTGCAACTGGTTGAAGGCCGCGGTCAGCGAGGCCGCCTCAGCCCCCGGCTTCTTCACCTCGATCACGCCCACCGGTAGGCCGTTCAGGAACACCACCACATCGGGGCGGCGCTTGTTGCCGTTCTCGGTCACGGTGAACTGGGCGATGGCCAGCCAGTCGTTCAGCCGGTCGTCGGGGTCCATGAGCCGCACGGCATCGCCGCGGATCGTGCCATCCTCTGCGCGGAATTCAACCGGCACACCCTCGACCAGGGCGCGGTGCAGGCGGCGGTTCTCCTCGATCAGCGAGGGGCGCTCGGCCGCCACCACCCGGCGGATCGCATCCTCGCGGGCGTCCTCGGGGATGTGGGGGTTCAGCCAGGCGACGGCCGCGCGCAGGCGGCGGGGCAGGATCGTGTCGGAATAGGCGGCGCGCTCGGGCGCGCTGCCATCGGGGCCCGAAACCGTGTCGTTGAGGCAGGCATAGCCCAGTCGCTCGAGGTGATCGAGCAGGACAGCTTCGACTTCGGCTTCGGTCAATGTGGTCATGCGCGCACTGGCCTCGTGACCTGTGCCAACGTTGCCAGCACCCGGTCCAGATCCGCCATGCTGCGCAACGCGAAACAGACAAGGTCTGCCTTGCCGAGTTGCATCATGTCCTCAAGCGCCGAGTGCCGCCCATACTTCTTCTCGCCCGTCTTGCCGACGGTCTGGTACAGCTTTGACGCGGGCGAGGGGGTGAACGGAATGCTGCCATCCAGAAGGTCCCTCACGAAGTCCTGTCTGACCCAGAGGTTGGCGGGGGACTTGTCGCCCTTCTCGAACATCAGCTCAACCAGCGCGCCGTCGGAGGATCGCATCGAATAGCGGTTCGCGTAGCTCTTCTGGTGGCCTTTGGAATGCTCCTTCGCCTCGCGGTCGAGCCGCATGACGATGGCTCGTTTCAGGTTCGTCAGATCGATCTCGGGTATGCTCATGCGGTTTGACCTCGAAAATGGGTGGGATGAATGATGCCGGCCCGACTACTCGAAATTCTGTTGCAGCAATTCTGCTTCGGCGTTCGTCAGTCCGGCAATCTTGTTGTGGGCATGCTTGTAGAGCTTGCGGGCCAGGCCGACGATTGGTGTGTCCTGCGTGCTGTCCCGATGCGGCGCGATCTCGTTGAGGCCGAAGTTGCCGGAATTCACACGCTGATCGATGCGGACGGTGATCGCCGGTTTTGGGCCGCCAGGGTCAATCGCAGTGACGGTTCCCTTGCCCCACAACCCGACGCCGCCCTGCGTTTCGGATGACCAAAGGAAAACCTCCGACCCGACCCGAATGTCCCGCCCGCCATACATCGGGCGCTCCTCGATGCGAATATGCTCGTCGGCTAGCGAGGTGATCGGAGCGGTCTTGGCGATGAACGGCATGGCCGATCTCCTTGTGTCAGGCTGTGATTGCGACAGGTTGCTCGGTCTTGGCCACCCGCAACTCCCCCGACATCAGGCGCGGCAGCAGGAGGTCGCGGGTCTGGGCGAGGGTGCGGGATTCGAGTTCGTTCTTGGCGATGCGCTCGTAGAGCGGCTTCGTGATGGCATCGAAGGCGTGCAGCACGGGGTCCGTTGCGACCACCACGGGCAGCGGGCGGAAGTTGGCCTTGCTGATCTCCTGGAAGGTCGAGCCGTTCGCCTTGGCGAGGATCGCTTCCATGTTCTCCAGCGTCCAGAGCCAAGCAAAGACGTTGGACAACCGCTTGTCGCAGATCATGCCGATGAAGCCCTGATTGATCGCCACAGGCACCTCAGCGATGGCGAGGTAGCCAATCGGCGCGCGGGACGACAGCAGCAGCGACCCCACGGGCAGCAGACCCGAGCTGATCTTCGCGAGGCCCGCCGCGGTGATCGACCGGGAGGTTTCGAGCAGGACGGGCGCGGCAAGCGTGGACAGGTCCTTCGGCGTGGCCCAGTTGATGCCTCCGTCCCAGAAATCCGGTTCCTTGGTGCTGGGGGTCGATCCGCCGACAACGCGCACCTCGTCGCCGATGGTCGAAGCCTCCCACCCCTCCGGCTTGCCCTCGGCGTCGAGGCGGTCGGGGAAGAGGGACCAGAGGTCGGGGGAGAGGTAGGGGGGGCGGCCTTCCATCCTGGCGCGGGTGGGGCCGAAGTCGACGAACCAGTCGCGGAACAGCGCCCGCGCCATGGCCTCAAGCTTGGCGTTCATCTTCCGGTTCAGCTCGATCTTGTCATCCAGCGCGCCGAGAGTGGCGGCAATCGCGCGTTGTTCGGGGAGCGAAATATGGGGGACCGGCAGCCCTCTGATCGTGGGCATGTTCAGCCGTTCGGCCACGGTGCCGTCGCGAAAACCCATGATATGCCGATGAAGCACCGGCGAGTTGAGCCAAAGTCTCAAGAACCGGGTATCGATCTTGTCGGATGGCCTTATCAGCACCATCCGTTGGCCGAGGCAGACACGTACGCCTCTCGGGACCTCGGCTGCGAGCCCGAAATAGGTCCCCTCGCGACTGTAGAGAATGTCGCCGAAGCGCGGTTCGGCTCGTGCAATGCGCTCCTGATAGGTTTCCTCGCTGACGT
>Ga0213836_100279_pt1 | contig 45988 bp, 50 predicted proteins | sample SWPATP03_FD_160578 | JGI IMG/M metagenome (GOLD analysis project Ga0213836, IMG submission 160578) | Coastal seawater microbial communities from Marineland, Florida, United States - SWPA TP0 #3 | ecosystem: Environmental > Aquatic > Marine > Coastal | place: USA: Florida | collected 2016-08-05
TCACGGGCCCTAGCTGCACGCTCGTAGCCGTCACGGCTCCGATGACAACCTGCGCATTCGCTAGCCCCAAGACTGTGACGATGTCGGCGAGGGCAGCCTCATCGTGCCAATTGGGCTCCTGATTGACGAACTTGTACTTCTGCCCGCTCTTGTTCGAGAGCAGATGAGCGAGCACGGCCTGCTCGCTACGCGTCGCGGACGAGGTATAAGTCACCCCGGATAGACCCAACACGGGGCCGCTGGATGCGCTCATGACGACGCGTCGCAGGAAGCGACTCCATGCATCCCAGAGCGCGAATAAGCAACCTTCCTCGCTCGGCACGTAGTCGATGAATCCGTCGACCGTCGAATGCCCTCGGCAACGTGAAAACGCGGCCTCGATCTGATCGAGTTCTGCGACGAAGCCGTCGAGCGGCTTACTCAGCGGAGCCCCCAGGCCCAAGACTCGGTCCTTTACTCGGAGTATGCGCCCTGGAGGGCGTTCAGGAAGTGCTCGAACCGAACCTGCCGGCTCTTCATCCGCTGGGTCGTCGACCTCGCCTCTCGGAACGCCTCGAACCGTCCCCCTTCTTCGTCGGACGAGAGCGAGGCGTTCAGCGCTGCGAGGGAAGCCTGAACGCTTTCACGGTCAGCGACTTTGACTGCCTCGGGTACGCGAGCGAACATCAACTTCCCCTGAGGAAGCTGGTCACGGGAGTACATGAGTGCTGCAGCAAGCATCAAGAAGTGCGGCCGCTGAACAATCGGCTCCTTCGCGAACGGATCGAGCAGTTGCTCTGCTTCGTTCAGAAGCCCAGGCAGGATATCGGCGCCCACGACTTCATCTCGCGTGCGAGTTCTCACGTGGGAGAAGTACCTTGTGATGTCGGTCTCACCACCGTCGGCGACTCCCCTGTCCAGGAACGCGAGAAGCTCGCCGACCAGTGACTGATCGACCATCCGAACTCGATCGCGTGAGGACAGCACCCCCAAGCGCCAGACGGTCGTTGCAGCGACAATCTCCTTCACCACGTCAGTGAAATCATTGTCGAAGCGAGCATTACGAAGTTCCGCTTCAGTCACGGGGACCGCGTAGGAGTTGATGCGAACGAACACCTCAAGGACATCCTCGTCCGAAGCGTTGATAAGTTGCTCACAAGTTAACTTGTAGGCGAGGAAGGCGTCCTTCTGCTCGTCGTCAAGGTCTCCGTAGCGGAGCCCTCGAAGGTCTTTCGCCTTGGCTCCGAGGGCGAACTTGCCCGAACTGAAGTCGATGATGGTCCGAAGCCGCTGCTGCCCATCTACTACGTCACGCACTGTGCGACGACTATCGCGGTCGATGGTCGTGCGCAGGAGCAACTTCGGGATGGGATATCCGCGGAGGATCGAGTCGATCAGATAAGTTCGCGCTGGCGCTGTCCAGACGCTACCGCGCTGGAACTTCGGGTTGAGCTTCAGTTCGCCGTCGTCGTCCCACTTCAGGAACTCTGCGATCGAGAACGTTTGAGGAGTGCTGCCCTGCATGCCGGCCAATCTGTCCAGAGAACGGTCACGAGAGACCGATGACCCACACCCTACTCAAGGGCTCAGCCCAGTCACTCCTACTGACCAGCGTGACTAGGCGCGATACCCCAGGGAGTCAGGCTGCGAGATCGCGCATCCGCCGGCATGTCACCGGGTCGTGCGTGATCGCGGCCGGCATCCGCACGACGGCGTCGAGCCGCTGGAAGTACCGCGTCGCCGACCATCCAAAGCGGGCGCGGATCTCGCGGTCCATCCATCCGCGGCCGCGCCACGGCTCTGCGGCGAGTCGAGCACGGCGTGGCCTTCGGCAGCAAGCACGCTTCCCACCATCGCGCAAGGCGGTGACATCATGGCGGCCATGAGCGACGAGCTCGCCGTTGACGTCTGCGCGCGCTGCCGGCACGTGCTGCGCGACGGCGCCTGCCTGTCGTGCGGGTGGCAGCCCGAGCTCGAGGCCGGACCGCTGGCGCCGCACGAGCCGGACGACCTGCCCAGCATCGCTGGCTGGTGAGTCGTCGGCGCTCGAAGGTATGTTCGAGGCCGTGACGATCAGGCCATGCGAGTGGGACGTCCTGCACCCGCTCGACGGACGACCCCTCGCCGTCGTCCGCCTGCTCATCCTCGGCCCGAACCGCGAGCCCTACTACCGAGCCGTCTCCCCCGAGCCGAAGCGCGAGCAGCGCCGCCTCATCGGCTACTGGGGCTCGCTCGAGCACGCCCACGACGGCGTACTCGCGCTCTACGAGCACCTCAGCCGCAAGTCACTCTCGGGCGGCGACATGGCCCCGACGCGGGCGCTAGTTGTACTGCGCCGGGACGTTGGTGACAGTTCGGGCCTTGTGAGCGAGGAGAACCTCCGGGCTTAGTGGAGCTGTTCAGGTCTTCACTTCCCGGAGGTTCTCGTGCCCCAAGTTATCCCGCGTCTGTCTCCGTTCGGCAGGGCGTTGATCGTCGAACGTGTCGGCAGCGGCAGGCCCGTCGCTCATGTCGCGGCTGAGCTCGGTGTCTCGCGTCAGACCGCCTATCGGTGGGTGAACCGGTACCGCGAGGGCGGCGTCGACGCGCTCTTCGACCGGTCGAGCCGGCCGCATGCGTCACCCAACCGCACGACTCATGATCGTGAGGCGGCGGTGCTCGCCGCCCGGGCAGAGCTCCGCCAAGGTCCGGCGCGGCTCGCAGCCGTCACCGGTGTCCCGGCCCGGACGATCTCGCGGATCCTGCACCGGCACCAAGTTCCGCGCCTGGCGTGGTGTGATCCGATCACCGGCCAGCTGATCCGCGCATCGCGCACGACCGCACACCGCTACGAGCGGGAACGGCCAGGGCAGCTCGTCCACGTCGACGTGAAGAAGCTCGGTCGCATCCCGGACGGCGGCGGGTGGCGCATCCACGGCCGTTCCGAAGAGGTTCGCGGCCGCGGTCTCGGCTATGACTTTGTCCACGCCGCCGTCGACGACCACAGCCGGCTCGCCTACGCCGAAATCCACTCCGACGAGCGCTCCGAGACCTGCGCGAGCTTCCTCCGACGAGCGGCGGACTACTTCGCCGGCCACGGCATCGCCGGCATTGAACAGGTCATCACCGACAACGCGCTCGCCTACCGACGCGCCCATGCCTTCCCCGCGGCCGTCACCGCGCTCGGCGCCCGGCAGCTGTTCATCAAGCCCCACTGCCCCTGGCAGAACGGCAAAGTCGAACGCTTCAACCGCACCCTCGCCACCGAATGGGCCTACCGGCAGCCCTTCGACTCGAACAGCGCACGAACCGACGCGCTTGCACCCTTCATCGAGCACTACAACACTGAACGCATCCACTCAGCCCACGGGACACCACCAGCGGCCCGAGTGTCACCCAGGTGATGGCTCAGTACAGCTAGTGCCGCAGAAGCCACCGCCCGGCTCGCCAGAGCCGGGGCGAGCGGCGCGGCCGGCGAAGCACTCGACGCGCGCGTGACGAGCGGCGCGACGGGTTGACGTCAGCGGCTTGCGGCAAGATCAGCGATCGAGCCGTTACCTGATCCCGCGAGGCACCACATGATCGACTACGCCGACATCTTCTTCCAGAGCGTCACGAACGCCATCACCATGCTCAACCGGGCATGGCCCGGCCTGCCCTGGATTATAGGCAGCCTCCTGGCAGGCATCATCATTCTCGGCATCGCGGCAGGTGTCCGCTGCGGCTTCACGACCCAGCGCGGAACGCCCTGCACGAAGGGCAGCTACGGCCTGACCTGTCATCACCACCGTCCCTACGCGAGGTTCGGACCGAACGCGGGCAAGGCCGGCGCGTTCGGGGCGCTCTCGGTGCTCGCCTTCGCACCTGCCGTCGGCCTCACCCTCGAGCCTCTGCTCAGCCGCCTGCCGTTGAGCTAACTTCATCGCATGGATGACACCGTCACACCGCGCGAGCTCGCTGAGGAGCTCGGCACCGAGCCGATCAACGTGCGCCGTTTCCTGCGCGAGCCGACCGACGGACGCGGCCCATTCCAGCATGTCCACCGACAGCGCTGGCACCTCCACCGCGAGGAAGCCGACCGCGTACGCGCAGCCTTCCGAGCGTGACGAAAGCGCCCCGCCGCCTCTGAAGCGGGACGCGGCGTTCGATAGTGGCCCCTAGGCGTCCCAGAGGTCGTTGACGGTGGACGTCGCGTGGTCGGCCTCCGCCGCTCGCAGCGCGTCGAGGGCGTCGTCCAAGCGCTCCTGAGCCCCGGCGACCTCCGCGGTGTCGCCCTTCTCGAGGAGGTCTCCGGGCGAGAAGATCCGCTGTGTCGACTTGCCTTCGTGCTTGTCGCTGTAGCCGTACTGCGCCATCACCTTGGCGAGCTGGTCGGTCGATTCGCGCAGGTAGAACCACAGCGCCATCGACACCTTGCGAGGAACGTCATCGAAGGTGCTGGTTCGCGCTAGCCAGTCAACTTCGCTCCGCGCGTGACGCAACCTCTCCGCAATGGTGTCGGCTGCGGCACGCAAGTCGCCACGGAGCGCCTTGACCCGCTCGGGCGCGAGCTGGGTCGTCACATCGCCTTGATCGTGAGCCACGGCGCGTGCGGCCGCGTCCACTCTTGCCGGAAGCGCCGTCGCCACGGCCTCTAGGCACTTCTGGCGCTCGGCGTCGGCCTCCGCCTGGCGCTGTTGCACGGCAACGCGCGCTTGTCCGAGGATGCGTGCGGTTTCGTCGCTCATGTCCGCAGTGTACGAGTGAGGGGTGACATCCCGAGGACCCACCGATGTGCCGGCGGTCCGTGGGCACGCGTCGATCGCCACCTCCGAGGAGCGAGCCGACCGGTCAGTGCCTGATGGTGGCAAGCGCCCACGCCGCGAGCGCGGTGGGGAAGAGGAGCAGCAGAGGTGATGTCTCGCCGCGAGCGACGCCAATCAGCATGAGGGCGATTGCGACCAGCGCTACCAGGAGAACTGCAAGTGCGCCGGGGGCGATGTGACGCTTCGGCTCACTCGCGTGGCGACCGTGGTGCGTCTGCGTCGTCGCCATCAGCCCCTCGCTTCTTCCGCCGTACATCGATCAGAGACCACTCCCGCTTCGTGCGGCCGTTCTTCGTCACCGTGGTCTCGCGGATCTGCACTTCGAAGATGTCGTCCTTGTGGATGGGGTGACCGTCTTCGATCTCCCGCAGGAAGTCTTCGTCGTCCATCGTAGCCAAGCGGGTGCCCTCGCTTGTAGTGGCGACTCGCCACTTCTTCCCCGGCCGGAAGTCGATGCTCTTGAGCACGGCCTCTGTCGGGATGGTGCGGCTGCCGTCCTCGATTTCGTCGACTTCGATCGCTGCCTCGCGGTAAACGGCGCGGTCCGCGACAACCTCTGGCTCAGTCGCAAGCAGCTTGCTGGTGGAGTCCCCGACCTCGCCGTCGCGGACTTCAAGCTTGTCGACATCATCACCAAGCGGAGCCATGATCTTGCGCAGCTCGCCACGGGTCTTCCTGCTCATGGTGTTGAGCTTCTTCCATGCGGCCCGCGGGACCTCGTCGACCGTGCCGCTGGCCCACTGCACCTTCACATTGCCGTTCTCGAGGTACTCGAAGTCAGACGCGTGGTCGCCTCGCAGCTTCTTGATGCCCATGCGAAGAGCCTGGCCAACGCCGCCGCCCGTCGTCAGGATCAGTCCGGTGGCACCGACCGGATCGGAGTTCATCATGTTGACGATGAACTCGAGGACGAAGGATCCTTCCTTCGGCGTGCGCACGCGGACAACGGGGTGCAGCCCGTCGCCGAAGAGCCCGGCCTTCGCCATCTCGCTGGTGAACTCGACCATGCCTTCGAGAACTTCGGCGAGCTCCTTGGCGTTGATCGCCTTGACGTGCCCGTCGTTGTCGGCGAACCGTAGTTGCACGACGCCATCACGCATCTGCTCCGCGGTCGGTCGGTGGTGGTCGCTCATGCAGTCCCCTTCGGCTCGCGGCTCACGCTAGCGGAAGGATTCTCAATACCGGACCCGGTCGGCGCGAGGATCTCGACCACGCTGCGGTTGCCGCGCGCGTCGATCGCGAGGTGCACGACCAGGTCGATGCACTGCGCGACGGTCGGCACGACGAAGCCCGCGTCGATGTTGCGGCCGGCGAGCAGGGCAGGGTCGTCAGCTTGCCGAGCGCATCGCGCGCCGAGTTGGCGTGGATCGAGCACATGCCGCTCACGCCGCAGTTGAGCGCGACGAGCAGGTCGAGTGCCTCCGCCTCGCGCACCTCGCCGACGATCAGCCGATCCGGCCGCATGCGGAGGCTCTCCTTGACGAGGCGGCGCAGCGTGATCTCGCCGGTGCCCTCGAGCGACGGCTGCCGGCACTGCAGCGCCACGATGTCGTCGACGGGCGGGTCGAGCTCGAACGTCTCCTCGACCGTCACGACGCGCTCACCAAGCCGGACCGCCGCGAGCATCGCGTTGAGCAGCGTGGTCTTGGCTGGTGATGTCGGCGCGCGTTGATCGACGTCGCCGGCTGCCCAGCAACGGCCCGGCGTCGGCTGCTTGCTAGGCGTCACCTTCGACCGAATCGGGAGCGGACGACCACGCTAGAGCGCGTGTACTCGTCGCATGTGCTCTCAGCTCGCCGCCTTGAATCACCTCGAGCACACGTTGTGGGCTGCAGCACTACCTCGCGACGACGCGTGTACGACGCGTATGCCCGCATGATGAACCTGCAGTCGGGCGCCGTGATGCGTCACATACTGCAGGTCGACGCCGCCGCGGCGATGAGCACCACGTACGCGAGTCAAAGCTCGGTTGACAGGAACTCCTTGCCACGTCTACCCGCCCGGTGGAAGACTCCAGGTCAGACCCGCTCCTTGTAGACATCGTGAAGGGACAGCCTGCCATGAAGTGCAATGACTGCGGCGGTACGTGCGAGAAGGATGACGCCGAGAAGTGGCGCTGTGAGGATTGTGGAGCTGTCCGCGACTAAAGGATCTCCCGCGCGCCGAATCGCTAGAACACACGCCCTATCGGCTCTGAGATGTGGCCGGCATCTGGATTGGAGTGAAAGTGCCTAATTGGTCCGAGATCCAGTCGAAGCTGGTCCAGGCGTACCGCCTACTTAGAGATGAGGGCGTGCCACCGGACTTTCCGAGCGTACCCGGAGGTGACTTCCCGTGGGGCGGCGAAGACGTACGCGGCTGGGTGCTGATCAAGCCCACTGTGAAGTACATCAACTCGAAGCCGGGTGACGCCGACTACAAGAGTTTCACGTCGTTCTACGGGCAGGTCGTTCTTAGCACTGACGGCGAGCTCTATGACGTCCACGGTGGGTGGGGGTATGCCGAAGGACGTGGCTCCTTCAACGACACCTGGCTCCAAGGCGCGTCGAAGGAGAAGCTGGTCGGGAAAACTGGAGCGCCATTCTCAGCTTTGGACGGAGCTCTCAACCGGATCATCGCTCTTTATTCATAGACTCAGCGCGCTCCACTAACTCGGTCCTCTGGCTGTTACCCGCTGCGTCGGTCGGATGCGGGGAGACCCCGAGCGCAGGAAACAAGCGCTCGGCCGGCGACGAATTCGTGCTGACGAAGGCGTGGCTGGGCGTCAGTGAGACTGCGCTGGCAGCGGCCAGCCAGAACGCCATCGTGTCCGGCGTGCACTATCGCGGCGCGCCGGTCGCGCGCGACTTGGTTCGTCGAGTGCTGGTGTGTTGAGCACTAGCGGGGTTGCCTACGTGCGTCGGCCCGGAGACGAGGATGTTGCAGCCGGCCACCACCGACTGCCGGAGGAAGTGCGCAGCGTGCTGGCTGAGCGCCCCGCGCTCGACGAGCGCCGCGAGCGACGACAGCCGGCGTGCGAACTTGCGGATGTTGATGCTCATGGCGCCCCGGGCGACGTCGCCGGACGCCACGTGGAGCCGCGAGCCGTCGGGCAGCGATGCGTCGACAAAGGGGGTCGAGAGGTCGACGCGCCTGCCGGTGGTCGACAGCATCCGCTCGACGAGGTCGCGCACCTCGCCGTCCGTGAGCCGCAGCGGCAGCGGCTCACTCACCCCGGCGCGGGCGCAGAAGACGCGCGAGCCCTGGTTGATCCAGAGCTCCTCGATCGGGGGTCGTCGAGGTACGGCTGCAGCGGGCCGTAGCCCGACACCGCCGCCAGCACGTCGCGCTGCGCCTGCAGCTCATCGGCGAGCATCGGCAGGCTGCCGCCGAGAGATCGCTCCGCGTAGGAGCGCACTGCGTCGCGCACGTAGCGCTCGGCGAGGTCGCCCGACCGGGCGAGGTCGACCCCGTCGCGCCGCACCGTCGCCCGCACGGATGCGGTGATGTCGGCGACGGCCTGGCGCATGCGTGCCAGTGAAGCCGACCGGCGTCCGCCTCCGCGGAAGTTGTCCACAGCGGGCCGCCGACGACCCGAGCGACCGGCCCCTGAGCATCTGCCGCATGGCGGTGCAGCGGACCTTCCCGATCCTGTCGACGCGGGACCTCGGGCGGCTCGAAGCGTTCTACCGGGACGGGTTCGGTGCCGAGCGGGTCCACGCCTCCGCCGACGACGGCCGAGACGTCTCCATCGCGATGCGGATCGGCGCGTCGACGGTGAGCATCGGGCTCGACGACGATCTGACCGGTCCACCCGTCGGGGGGAGCGTGGCGGAGCCCGAGCTCATGCCGTGGGTCGAGCGCGTGGCGCAGGTGCGCGATCCGGAGGGCTTCCTGCTCGACCTCGGCGACGAGACGAGCGACCAGCAGAGGTGACGAGCGGTCACTCCCCCGCCCAGCGCAGCACCCGCAGCGCCCGGAGCGTGATCCACCGGTTCGGCTCGCCCACCTCGCCGTAGTCGATGCGCGCGTCGCCGCCGTGCCGGGCGTCGAGAGGCCAGGTGCCGTCGTCGCGGCGCTTCGCGCGCACGAGCGCGATCGCCTCGGCCATCCGCTCGTCGGGTGCCGCGCCGACGACGCGGAAGTGCTCGAGCGCACGCAACGCGTCGTAGTGCCAGCGCGGCGGGAACGCGAAGTCGCGGTAGCCCTCGCTGATCAGCTCGCCGGTCGAGCGGCGGCGCAGCAGGCTGCGCTCCAGCAGGTACGCCTCGCCGCTCCTGCGCGCCTCCGGCACGCGCAGGTCGTCGCTGATCCGCTCGAACGCCGCGAGCGCCTCGACCACCGCGATCGTCGTGTCGAACGACGACCGCACGCTGCCGCGCTCCTGCTCGCAGTTCCAGCCGCCGTCCTCCATGCGCTCGCCGAGCAGACGCTCGACGACCGGAGCGACGTCGACGCCGTAGTAGACGGCGTTCGCCACGAGCGCCGCGTTGATGCACGGCTCGACCTCGCCGTCGAAGAAGGGCAGGTCGTCGTACTCCCACCGCGTCACCCGCGCGACGTCGGCGATCACGGACCGCATCGCGGCATCCGCCGGGTCGACGCCGAGGAGCCGGAGCTCGGTGAGCACGTGCGACGTGGATGTCCACGGCTGGCCCGGCAGCGCCGGCTCGGCCTTCGGGAAGTGCGCGCCGCCCGCCCATTGGCCGTCGTCGCCGCGCTCGGCCAGCAGCTGCGCACCCCAGCCCTCGCGAGCGACCCGGGCGCGCTCGGCCGCCACCTCGTCGGGGTCGGCGCCCTGCAGGTCGCGCAGCACCTGCCAGCGGATGGCCGGATCGCCCTGCAGCAGCCAGTCGATGGTGTCCATGCGGGCATCCTGCCCCGCGCCGCCCACGCGCGCCAGCGGATGCGCGCACGCGTGACGCGATCCGCCGCGCGCCCGTCGAGGGTGTGCGTCCGAGTGGCGGGCAGCTCGGACGCACACCCTCATCGGGTGAGGGTCACTCGGCCAGGAAGCCGAGCAGCGCCCGGTTGAACTCCTCGGCGTGGCTCACGTTGAGCCCGTGCGGGGCGCCCTCGACGATGTGCAGCTCGCTGCCGTCGATCGCCGCGTGCGTGCGGCGGCCGGAGCCCTCGAAGGGCACCGTCTGGTCGCCGTCGCCGTGGATGACGAGCGTCGGCACCGAGATCGCGCCGAGGTCGTCGCGGAAGTCGGTGGTCGCCCACGCATCCATCGCGCCGAGCGCCGCCGCCTGCGACGACTGCTTCGCGAGCGCGAGCGCCTGCTGCCGCTGCTCCTCGTTCACCTGCAGGCCCTCCGCGGTGGAGAAGAAGCCGGTCGTGAAGTCGTCGAAGAACGCGTCGCGGTCCTGCTCGAGGCCGCCCCGCATCTGCAGGCGCGCCTCGTCGGTCAGCGGCCCGTCCGGGTTGTCGTCCGACTGCAGCAGGAACGGCGGCACCGCCGCGGCGAAGACGACCGAGCGCACCCGGTCCTGGCCGTAGGCCGAGACGTAGCGCGCGACCTCGCCGCCGCCCATCGAGAACCCGACGAGCGTGACGTCGTCGAGGTCGAGGTCGGTCAGCACGGAGTCGAGGTCGGCGGCGAGGGTGTCGTAGTCGTAGCCGGTCTCGGGCTGCTCGCTGCGGCCGAAGCCGCGCCGGTCGTACGAGACGACGCGGTAGCCGGCCGCGACGAGCGCGTCGGTCTGCTCGTCCCACGACTCGGCCGACAGCGGCCACCCGTGGATGAGCACGACCGGGCGGCCGTCGCCGCCGGAGTCCTCGATGTGGAGTCGGATGTCGGGCATGGTGCCTCCTGGAGTCGGTCGGTCGGTCGGTCGGGTGTGGAGTGGTCGATGCAGCGCTCGTGCGGCTAGCGGTATTCCGGGTTCTGGAACCCGAAGCGCTCGCCGCGCTCCCACGCGTCGCGGTCGTTGCCCTCGGCGGGGATGCCGCCCTGCAGCAGCCGCGCGAGGTGGAGCAGGTTCCACGCCATGATGGTGACGTTGCGCTTCGTGAAGTCGTTGTCGGCGCCCGCGCGCGAGCCGTCATCCAGCTCGTCGCCGTAGGACGGGCCGGGGCCCGCCTCCCCCACCCAGCCGGCATCGGCCTGCGGGGGGATCGTGTAGCCGATGTGCTGCAGCGCGTAGAGCGCCTCGCGCGCGACGTGCTTCATGCCGTCCTCGTTGCCTCCGACGAGCACGCCGGCGACCTTGCCGTAGGAGATCGACTGGCCGTCGTCGTTGAGCACGCTCGACTCCGAGTAGAGGCGCTCGATGACCCGGCGGAAGACGCTCGAGCCGTCGCCGAGCCAGATCGGCGTGGCGAGCACGAGGATGTCGGCGGCGAGCACGCGCTCCCAGAGCGCCGGCCAGGCGTCCTCGCTCGCGCCGTGCTCGGTCATGTCGGGCTGCACGCCCGGGGCGATCGCGTGGTCGACGGCGCGCACGACCTCGACCTCGACGCCCTGCTTGCGCAGGATCGTCGCGCTCGCCTCGATGAGCAGGTCGGTGTGGCTCTCGTCCGGCGACGGGGTGAGCGTGCAGTTGAAGTACAGGGCTCGGATGGGCTTGGTCATCGTGTCATGCTTCCACGGCACCGGTCGGCGAAGCCTGCTCGCAGGCGCGCTCCCAGCGGACTCGCATGCGGCACATCGGCGGCTGCTCGATGACGGCCGGCGAGCGCGGCGAGTGGCGCGAAACCCTGCAGATGCGGCACGATCGAGCGAAGGGCCGCGCTGCTGTCGTCGGGGCCGTGGGAGTCACGATCCGAGAAGGCGGAGCCATGGTGGAAGAGGAGCAGCGCCAGCGCGCGCTCGAGGCGCTCCAGGTGCTCGACACACCCGCCGACGAGCGCGTCGACCGCATCACGCGCCTCGCCAAGGAGCTCTTCGGCGTGCCCATGGTGAGCGTGACGCTGCTCGACCGCGACCGCCAGTGGCGCAAGTCGCAGATCGGCCTCGGCGGCGCGGAGGCGCCGCGCGACGGCTCGTTCTGCGACGCGACGGTCCGCAGCGGCGGCCCGCTCGTCGTGTCCGACGCGGGCGACGACGCGGACTGGGCCGACAACGAGTTCGTGCTGGGCGATCCGCACCTGCGCTTCTACGCTGGCCACCCGCTCGCCGCACCGGGGGGCGAGCACGTGGGCACCCTGTGCATCCTCGACACGAAGCCGCGCGACCTCGACGCGCGCGAGCGCGACCTGCTGCGGGATCTCGCGCAGTGGGTGCAGCTCGAGCTCGCGCAGGCCAAGGAGCTCGACGACGCCGTGCTGGTGCAGAGGGCGCTGGCGCCCCGGCGCCTCCCATCGGTGCCCGGCTACGCGATCGCCGCTGGCTCGCTCGCCGCGGGCAGCATCGCCGGCGACTTCCACGACATCGTCGCCCGCGAGGGCGAGCTGCGCGTGACGCTCGCGGATGTCATGGGCAAGGGCACGGGACCCGCGATCATCGCCTCGGCGGTGCGCGCGTCGCTGCGCACCGCGCCGGACCGTCCACTCGCCGTCGCGGTCCAGGAGGTCGACGCGCTGCTCGAGGAGAGCCTCAGCGACGCGGGCGTGTTCGTCACCGCCTTCCACTCGAGCCTCGACCTCGCCTCGGGAGGCATCGGCTTCGTCGACGCCGGCCACAGCCTCGCCTTCGCGCTGCGCGTGGACGGATCGTGGGAGCAGCTGCGCTCGACCGGGCTGCCGCTCGGGATGGGGATGGGCGAGGAGCGAACGGAAGCGCGCGCGACGCTCGCGCCCGGCGACGCGCTGCTGTGCTGCAGCGACGGGCTGCTCGACGTGCTCAATCCGGAGGAGCCGTTCCGCCACGTGTCCGAGGTGCTCGCCGAGCTCGGACCGCAGGGCGCGGTCGAGGAGGCGCTGCGGCTCGCCGCCGAGCAGCGAGCGCCCGACGACGTCACCGTCATCGTCGTGCGGAGGGATGCCTGATGCGCCTCATCGTCATCCGCATCCTCGCCACGCTCGCGGTGCTGCTCGGCGTGAACTACGTCGCCTGGCGCTGGCTCGAGTCCGTCAACTGGTCGGCGTGGTGGATCGCCGTGCCGCTCGTGATCGCGGAGACCTACAGCCTCATCGACACCGTCATCTTCTCCGCGACGATGTGGCGCGCGCGCGAGCGGCCGCGGCCCACGTCACCGCCGCAGGGCACGGTCGACGTCTTCATCACCACGTACAACGAGCCGATCGAGCTCGTGATGGCGACCGCGAGCGCCGCGAAGCGCATCGCGTACCCGCACGAGACGTGGATCCTCGACGACGGCGCGCGGCCCGAGATGGCCGAGGCGGCGCGCCGGGCCGGCATCGGCTACATCGAGCGCACCGCCGACTGGGCCGGCAAGCCGCGACACGCGAAGGCGGGCAACCTCAACAACGCGCTGTTCCAGACGGATGGCGAGTTCCTGCTCATCCTCGACGCCGACCAGGTGCCCGACCCGCTCATCCTGGAGCGCACGCTCGGCTACTTCGCCAACGACCCGCAGGTCGCGCTCGTCCAGACGCCGCAGTGGTTCGTGAACGTCGACGAGGCCGATCCGCTCGGCAGCCAGGCGCCGCTCTTCTACGGACCCATCCAGCAGGGCAAGGACGGCTGGAACGCCGCGTTCTTCTGCGGCTCCAACGCGGTGCTGCGGCGGGATGCGCTCATGCAGCTCGGCATCGTCGGGTACGTCCGCGACCTCGAGTCGTCGACGCGCAGGACGCTCCGCGCCGCGGAGTCGCTGCTCGACCGGGAGGCGCGCCGGCGCGCCGCGGAGCCTGCGCTCCGGTCGGAGCTGTCGAAGCTCCGCGCCGAGGTGGCGGCCGCGCGCAGGGCCGTCGAGCAGGGCGAGCCGATCGCCGAAGTGACGTTCGGGCTGCGGGCCGCCGTCGAGGACGCGTCCCGGCGGCTGGTCGCGGCGGATGTCAAGAGCATCCACGCCGACCTCGCCGCCATCCAGGCCCTGCCCGTCGAGCGCGACGCCGAGCTCGGCGTCGTCGTGATCGACGACGCCGCCCTGGATCGGCTCGCCGCCACGGAGCTCTCGCCGCTCGGCGCCGTCGACGCCGTCGCGGCGCTGCTCGACGCGCTGCGCGTCGACCGACCGGACGAGGCGCAGCCCATCCAGCCGCTCGCCACCATCTCGGTCACCGAGGACATGGCGACCGCGATGCAGCTGCACTCGCTCGGCTGGCGCAGCGTCTACCACCACGAGATCCTCGCCCACGGGCTCGCGCCCGAGGACCTCGGCACGATGCTCAAGCAGCGCCTCCGCTGGGCGCAGGGCACGCTGCAGGTGATGCTGCGCGACAACCCGCTGCTCAAGCGCGGGCTCTCCGCGGGCCAGCGGCTCATGTACTTCGGCACGATGTGGAGCTACCTGTCGGGCTTCGCGGCCGTCATCTACCTCGCCGCGCCGATGGTCTACCTCATGCTCGGCATCCTGCCGGTGACCGCGTGGAGCCTCGACTTCTTCCTGCGCTTCCTGCCGTACTTCCTCGTCAACCAGCTGCTCTTCATCCTCGTCGCTCGGGGCATCAAGACCTGGCGAGGGCAGCAGTACTCGCTCGCGCTCTTCCCCGTCTGGATCAAGGCGTGCGTCACCTCGTTCGCCAACGTGGTATTCAAGGCGCCGCTCGACTTCGTCGTCACCCGCAAGGACAAGACGCGCGAGGGCGGCGTGCCCTGGCGCGAGATCTGGCCGCAGCTCACCGCGATGGCGCTGCTCGTGCTCGCGCTCATCGTCGGCGTCGGCCGCGTCATCGTCGGCACCGGGGACGGGACAGGCACGCTCGTCAACACCATCTGGGTCGCCTACGACCTGCTGGCGCTCAGCGTCATCGTCCAGGCTGCCCGCTACCGCGGCTTCGTCGGCGCCGGCCAGGGGGCCGCCGCCGAGGAGCGAGAGAAGGGGATCGCATGAACGTCACCGTGACCACCGGCGAGCGCCACGCCACCGTCGCCCCCGAGGGCCGGCTCACCGCCGTCGCCGCACCGCAGCTGCGGCAGGCGGTGCAGGACCTCATCGACGGCGGCAGCACGCGCATCGTGATCGACATGTCGGCGACGGAGTTCGTCGACTCGTCGGGCCTGGGCGCGCTCATCGGGGCGCTCAAGGCCGCCCGGCTCGCGGGCGGCGATCTGCGGATCGCAGCCGTGCCCGAGACCGTGCGCACGGTGCTGCGGCTCACGAACCTCGACCGCGTGCTCCGCGCGCATCCGACGGCCGCGGAGGCGTTCGATGCCGACTGACGCGAGGACGGCGACGCTGGAGGGCGCTGCGGACCTCGCCTTCGTGGAGGCGACCCTCGATGCGCTCGACGGGCTCTACGGCGCCGCAGGTGACGTGGACGCCGACGACCGCGCGCTCTTCCAGCTCGCCGTCACGGAGGTCGTGACGAACATCGCCGAGCACGGCCTGCCGCCTGGCACCGTCCGCGTGTCGGCGATCCTCGAGGTGCACCCCACGCACCTCGCGGCGAGCTTCACCGACACCGCGCTGCCCGCCGACGTCGAGCTCGACGAGGCCGAGATGCCGGACCCGCTCGAGGAGTCCGGGCGCGGCATCGCGCTCGCTGCCGCCGCGCTCGACGAGTTCGAGCACGAGCGCCGCGGCGGCAACGTGTGGCGGCTGCGCCGGGACAGGCTCGGGTCGGCCCGCGACTGAGTCAGTCGCCGTCGATCGCTGCGCGCGCCTCCAGCAGCGCCGCAAGCCGGGCGGCGAAGCGAGCCGGCGCATCCTCATCGCGCGGCAGGAACCCCTCCCCCGTCTTCGCACCCAGGTCGCCGCGCGCCGCGCGATCGCGCAGCATGGCGGGCGCCGCGGATGCATCGCCGAGCGTCGGCAGGATGCCGTCCGTGACGCTCGTCCACACGTCGAGCCCGCCGAGGTCCATGACCTCGAACGGCCCGGCGAGCGCCCAGCGCGGCCCGAGCCCCGCCGTGACGGCGAGGTCGACCTGCTCGGGCGTCGCGATGCCGAGCTCGACGAGGTGCATCGCCTCGCGGTAGAGCGCCGCCTGCAGCCGGTTGGCGATGAAGCCCTCGACCTGCTGCGCGAGCGGCACGGCCGTCTTGCCGGCGGCGGTCAGCAGCGCCGTCATCCGCTCGACCGTCGCGGCGGGCGTGGCCGGGCCGGGCACGACCTCGACGAGCGGCACGGTGTCGGCGGGGTTGAAGAAGTGGGCGATCACCAGCCGGGACGGGTCGCGCATGCCGGCCGCGAGCGCATCGGGCGCGATCGACGAGGTGTTCGAGGCGATGATCGCGTCGGCGTTCGCCGCCTCGACCTGCGCCAGCAGCGCCTGCTTCAGCTCGAGCCGCTCGGGCGCCGCCTCGAGCACGATCGTGGCGCCGTCGACCGCCGCCTCGACGCTGTCGTGCGCGGATGCGCCGGCCGACGCGGCGGCGCGGGCTGCAGCCGCGGGGTCGACGTCGAAGACCCGCACCTCGTGCCCCGCCCTGGCGAAGACGCGCGCGATGCCCGCGCCCATGACGCCGGCGCCGAGCACCGCGACGACCTCGTGCGCGGTCATCGGTCGTCGAGCCGGCTGCCGAGCCCGACGCCGGCGATGATCCGGTCGGGCACGAGCACGGCGATCGGCGCCGCGAGGCGGTACCGCCAGTCGGCGACGACGATCCCCCGCCGCGTGCGCAGCGCGCGCAGCCCGTCGCGCACGACCGCCGACGCATCCGCCCACCCGATCTCGGGGACGGTCGTCGCGTCGACGCCCATCCGCTCGTGGAACTCGGTCGCGACGAAGCCCGGCAGCAGCGCGGTGACGACGACGCCGTCGCGGCGGTACTGCGCGCGGAGCGCCCGCGAGAGCATGAGCAGCTGCGCCTTCGCCGCCGAGTAGGTGCCGCTCGGCAGGCGGCCGGCGAGGCTCGCGACGTTGAGGATGCCGCCCCGGCGCCGGGCGCGCATGCCCGGCAGCGCCGCGTGCGCGAGCCGCAGCGGCACCCACGAGAGCAGCTCGTGCATGCGCCGCTCGTCCTCGATCGCGGACGCGTGGAACGGCTCGGCGACGGCGAAGCCCGCGTTGTTGACGAGCACGTCGACCGGCCGCGCGCCGTCGGCGAGGCGTGCGGCGACCCGCTCGAGGTCGTCGTGCTCGAGCAGGTCGGCGGCGAGCACCTCGACCTCGGTGCCGCGGGCGGCAGCGAGCTCGTCGGCGAGCGCGCGCAGCCGTGCCTCGTCGCGCGCGACGAGCACGAGCGAGAAGCCGTCCGCCGCGAGCTGGCGCGCGAACTCGGCCCCGAGGCCCGCGGATGCTCCGGTCACCAGCGCGCGCATGTCCATGGCTCAACCTTGGCAGACGGTGCGCCGCAGCGCGGGCGCGCGCCGCTACGCTGGGCACACCCACGCGGGAGTGGTGGAATTGGCAGACACGCAGGATTTAGGTTCCTGTGCCCTCGTGGCGTAGGGGTTCAAGTCCCCTCTCCCGCACTGCCCGGACCCATCGCGAAGGAGCCTGCCTGTGCACGCGCTGCCAGCCGAGTTCCTCATCGACATCGAGGGGCTGATCGCCGGCGCGGGCGTCTGGGCGCTCCTGCTCGTCTGCGCGATCGTCTTCGTCGAGACCGGGCTGCTCGTCGGCTTCCTGCTGCCGGGCGACACGCTGCTGGTGATCGCCGGCGTGCTCTCGTTCACGGGCGTCATCCCGCAGCCCATCTGGCTCGTGTGCCTGTGCATCGCGATCTGCGCGGTCGCGGGCGACCAGCTCGGCTACTTCATCGGCCACAAGGCCGGGCCGCCGATCTTCCAGCGCAAGTCGTCCGGGCTCTTCTCGCATCGCACGATCGAGCGCACGAACCGGTTCTTCCTCCGCTACGGCGCCGCCGCCGTCATCATCGCCCGCTTCATCGGCATCGTGCGCACGTTCATGCCCGTCGCTGCGGGCGTCGGACGGATGCCGTGGCCGCTGTTCCTGCGCCTCGACATCGTCGGCGGGCTGCTCTGGGGCGCGGGGCTGCCGCTCGTCGGCTGGGGTGTCGCGCACATCCCCGGGGTCGCCGACATCGTCACCGAGTACATCGACCTCGTGCTGCTGGGCGTCGTCGCGATCGCGATCGTCGCGATCATCTGGCACGCCATCCAGTCGCGCCGCGAGGTCGAGCGCGAGCTGCGCGACGGCACCGCGACCGGGCAGGTGCAGACGCTCGACCTCTCCGGCACGAGCGAGCCGGGCCTGGAGCGCTAGGCGCGTGGAGCGCCGAGCGCCGACGCGCTCAGCCAGATCGCCTGCGCGACCTCCGGCCCCAGGTCGATCGTGCCCGCGCCGGTGCGCACCTGGATCGAGCCGGAGTAGGGCTTGAGCCCCAGCACCTCGAGGTCGGCGTCGAGCGCGACGCCCGAGTCGGCGAGGAAGCGCAGCATGGCCGGGTCGGCGTCGGAGATGCGCACGATCGTGCCCGCGTGGCCGACCGGCGCATCCGCGAGCACCACGGCGTCCGGCCGCACGACGGTGCCGTCGGCGGCGGGGATGACGTCGCCGTGCGGATCGCGCGTCGGGTCGCCGAGCGAGCGGGCGATCGAATCGAGCAGCCGGTCGCTCAGCGCGTGCTCGAGCACCTCGGCCTCGTCGTGCACCTCGTCCCAGTCGTAGCCGTGCCGCTCGACGAGCCACGTCTCGACGACGCGGTGCCGGCGCACCTGCCGCACGGCGAGGGTGCGGCCGGCGTCGGTCAGCTCGATCGCGCCGTAGGGGCGGTGGTGCACGAGGCCGGCAGCGGCGAGCTTCTTCACCATCTCGGTGACGGTCGAGTTCGCGAGCCCGAGCCGGCCGGCGAGCTGCGACGGCGTGATCGGGTCGGGCTGCCACTCGGTGTGATGGTAGATCGCCTTGACGTAGTCCTCAGCCGCTGTCGACTGCATGTCGCCTCGCTCTCGTCGATCGGCTCCTGGCCCACCGGATGACGAGCCCCGGCGGGGCCCGAAGAGCAACGCTAGCCCGAACGCGAGCCCCTGGGTGAGGACGACGGCGCCGCCCGGGGAGATGTCGAGCCAGAACGCGGCGATGAGCCCGGTGAGCGCCGCCACCGCGGTGACGCCGACCGACCAGCCGAGCAGCGCGTCCCAGCGCCCGACGATGAGCGACGCGGTCGCGCCCGGGATGACGAGCATCGCGACCACCAGGATGATGCCCACCGCCTGCAGCGCCGTCACGACCGTGAGCGCGAGCGCGCCGAGCAGCACGGCGTGCAGGATGCGCGGGCGCAGGCCGATCGCGTGGGCGTGGCCGGCGTCGAACGCGACGAGCGTCAGGTCGCGGCGCAGCACGACGAGCGTGACGCAGACGACGGCGCCGACGATGAGCACCTGGGCGATGTCGGCGTCGCTGACGCCCAGCACGTTGCCGAACAGGATGTGCTGGAGGTCGGTGTCGGCGGGCGTCACCGAGACGATCACGAGGCCGAGCGCGAAGAGCGTGGTGAAGACGACGCCGATGGCCGCATCCGCCTTGATCCTCGTGGCCGCGCGCACCCCGCCGATGAGCGCGACGGCACCGATGCCGAAGACAGCGGCGCCGAGCGCGAACGGCAGGCCGAGCAGGTAGGCGAGCGCGACGCCCGGGAGCACCGCGTGCGAGACCGCGTCGCCCATGAGCGACCAGCCCATCTGCACGAGCCAGGTCGACAGCAGCGCGCACGCGACGGCGGCGACGAGCGTGACGAGCATCGCCCGCAGCATGAAGTCGTAGGCGAAGGGCGCGAGCAGCGCGTCGAGGAGCGTCCCGTCCACGTCAGGCCTCCTCGCGGGTGCCGGCACCGAACGCCTCGGCGATGCGCTGGGGCGTGAGCACCTCGTCGGGCGGCCCGTGGTGCAGCAGCCGGCCGCGCAGCAGCAGCACCGCGTCGACGAGCTCGGCGACGCCCGACAGGTCGTGGTGCACGATCACGACGGTGCGGCCGCGATCGCGGAGGCCGCGCAGCACCTCGGTGATCTGCGCCTCGCTCGTGCGGTCGACGCCCGCGAACGGCTCGTCGAGCAGCAGCAGCTCGGCGTCCTGCGCCATCGCGCGCGCGACGAACGCGCGCTTCCGCTGCCCGCCCGAGAGCTCGCCGATCGGCCGGTCGGCGAGGTCGTCGATGCGCAGCAGGTCGAGCGCCTCGTCGACTGCGGCGCGGTCCGCGGCGCGTGGGATGCGCAGCATGCCCATCCGCCCGTAGCGGCCGGTCGTGACGACGTCGCGCACCGTGATGGGGAAGTCCCAGTCGACGGACTCGGCTTGCGGCACGGATGCCACGAGGCCAGCGCGGCGCGCCTCCTTGGGCGTGCGGCCGAGGATGCGCACGGTGCCCTCGTGCGGCACGCGCTCGAGCACGGCGGCGAGCATCGACGACTTGCCCGAGCCGTTGACGCCCACGAGCCCGGTGATCTCGCCGGCGCGGATGCGCACGGTCACGTCGGCGAGCGCGCGCACGTCGCCGTAGCGCACGCCGAGCCGCTCGGTGGAGATCGCATCGGCCGTCGGGTGCTGGAAGGCCGTCATCCGCCCAGCCCTTCCAGGATCGCGTCGACGTCGTGCTCGATGAGCGCGAGGTAGGTGGGCGCGGGACCGCCGGGCACCGAGAGCGAGTCGACGTGCAGGCTGCCGTCGAAGCGCACGCCGGCGTTCCGCGCGATCTGCTGCTGGGTGCCCGGATGCGTCGTCGACTCGCAGAAGACGGTCGGCACGCCCGTGCGCTCGACGGCCGCGGCGACGGCGGCGATCGACTGGGGCGTGCCCTGGCCGCCGGCGTTCACCGGCCAGAGGCTCGCCTCGGCGAGGCCGGCGTCGCGCGCGAGGTAGCTGAAGGCGCCCTCGCACGTGACGAGGATGCGGTGCGCCTCGGGCAGCGCGGCGACGCCGTCGCGCAAGCGGTCGCCGAGGCCCTCGAGCTCGGCGGTGATCGCCGCCGCCCGGCGGTCGATCGCGGCGCGCTCGGCGGGGACGAGGTCGCCGATCGCGACCCGCAGCGCCTCGACGTAGCCCGCGCCCTCGGCGGGCGACACCCACGCGTGCGCGTTCGGGTTCCCGGCGTAGTGGCCGGTCTCGATCGGGATCGGCTCGACGACGTCGCTCAGCACGACGTGCGGGGCGGCCGCGCGCTCGACGAGCGTGAGCAGCCAGTCGTCGATGCCCATCCCGTTCGTCACCACGAGGTCGGCGCCCTCGGTGCGCACGAGATCGCCCGGCGTCGGCTCGTAGTCGTGCACCTCGACGCCGGGGCGCGTGAGCGACTCGACCCGCGCGGCGTCGCCCGCGACCTCGCGCGCGAGGTCGGCGATGACCGTGAAGGTCGCGAGCACGAGCGGCCGGCCGTCGTCGACGGGCGCGGGGGCTGCGGCGCCCGGCGCGGCGCAGCCGGTCAGCGTCGCGAGCGCTGCCGCCGCAGCGAGCGCGGCGATTCGCCTTCCCGCACGCACATCTTTCGGCATACCGAAATAATGGCAGATGCAGGTTCCGAGCGCGACATGGACCCGATCCCGGATGGTGGACCCGAGATCTGGGGTCCATCACCCGGAGTCGGATCCAGGAGGGTGCCGTCGGGTGCAGCCCGCGCTCGGGCGGGGGTCAGCGCCCGGCGATGCGCGCGGCGAGCGCCTCGAAGGCGATGCGGCGGTGGCTCCGCGCGTCCTTCTCCTCGGCGCTCAGCTCGGCGGCGGCGCGGCCGTCGCCGTCGTGCGGCAGGAAGATCGGGTCGTACCCGAAGCCGCCCTCGCCGCGCGGCGCATCCGCGACCGTGCCGGCCCACTCGCCCCGCTCGACGAGCTCGCCGTCGGCGTCGACCCACGCCGCCGCGCAGACGAAGCTCGCGGCGCGATCGGTGCGGCCCTCGAGGTTCGCGAGCAGCAGCTGCAGGTTGTCGAGGTCCTCGCGCGTGCCGGCGTAGCGCGCCGAGTGGATGCCGGGGGCGCCGCCCAGCGCGTCGACCGCGATGCCGGAGTCGTCCGCGAGCGCCGGCAGGCCGGTGCGCTCGTGCGCGGCGCGCGCCTTGATGAGCGCGTTCGCCTCGAACGTGTCGCCGTCCTCGACGGGCTCGGGCCCGTCGTCGGGCAGCAGCTCGACCCCCGGCAGGAGCGGCGAGAGGATGCGCTGCAGCTCTTCGATCTTGTGCGGGTTGCGCGTGGCCACGACGACCTGCAGGCCGCCGCCGCGCACGTCGACGCCGGTGGCGCCGAAGCCCGTGTCGACGGGGGTCATGCGAGCGCCTCGCGCTGCAGCTCGGTGAGCCGCTGCGTGCCGGCGAGCGCGAGGTCGACCATCGCGTCGAGCTCCGAGCGGTCGAACGGCGCGCCCTCGGCGGTGCCCTGCACCTCGACGAGCAGGCCGCGGCCGGTCGCGACGACGTTCATGTCGGTGCCGGCCCGCACGTCCTCGACGTAGGCGAGGTCGAGCAGCGGCCTGCCGTCGACGATGCCGACCGAGATCGCGGCGACGGAGTCGATGATGGGCTTCGCGCTCGCCGGCACGCGGCCGTTCGCCTGCGCCCACGCGATCGCGTCGGCGAGCGCGACGTAGGCGCCCGTGATCGCCGCGGTGCGGGTGCCGCCGTCGGCCTGCAGCACGTCGCAGTCGACCGCGATCGAGAGCTCGCCGAGCGCCCGCATGTCGACCGCGGCGCGGAGCGACCGGCCGATGAGCCGCGAGATCTCGTGCGTGCGCCCGCCGACCCGGCCCTTGATGCTCTCGCGGTCCATGCGCTCGTTCGTCGAGCGCGGCAGCATGGCGTACTCCGCCGTCACCCAGCCCTTGCCCTTGCCCGACATCCATCGCGGCACGGAGGGCATGACGGATGCGGTGCAGAGCACGCGCGTGGAGCCGAACGAGATGAGGGCGCTGCCCTCCGCCTGCTCGCTCCAGCCGCGCTCGATCGTGACCTGCCGCAGCTCGTCAGCCTGCCGGCCGTCCTTGCGCGTGCCTGTGTCAGCCACGGTGATCTCCTTCAGTCGGTGCGGCCGGGGAGCTGGATGACCCCGGTCTGGTGGAACTCGACGTGCGTGACCTCCGGCCCGAGGAAGCGTCGGGCGAGCCGCAGGAAGGGCTCCTGCGCCTCGGTCGTCGCCTCGAACTCGTAGGCCGGGATCGCGCCGGGCGGCGCGAGCAACTGCCGGTCGCTCAGGATGCGGTAGACGTCGGCGGCCGTCTCCTCGGCGCTCGACACGAGCCGCACGTCCGGGCCGGCGACGTAGCCGATCGCGCCGGCGAGCAGCGGGTAGTGGGTGCAGCCGAGCACGAGCGTGTCGGGGCGCTCCGCGAGCAGCGGCTCGAGGTACTCGTGCGCGGCGGCGAGCACCTCGTCGCCGGTCGTGACGCCGGACTCGACGAACTCGACGAACCGCGGCGCGGCGCCCGCGGCCACGTGCGGCACCCCTGCCTCGGCGAACGCGCGCTGGTACGCGCCCGAGCCGATCGTGCCCGCGGTGCCGATCACGCCGATGCGCCCGGACCGGCTCTGCCGCACGGCGGCGCGCACGGCAGGGTCGATGACCTCGACGACCGGGATGCCCATGCCCTCCTCGTAGCGCTCGCGCGCGATGTCGAGGGTCGCGGCCGAGGCGGTGTTGCACGCGATGACGAGCATCTTCACGCCCTGGGCGACGAGCGTGTCGAGCACGTCGAGCGCGAGGCGGCGCACCTCGGCCTGCGCGCGCGGGCCGTACGGGCCGTTCGCGGTGTCGCCGATGTAGGTGATCGACTCGGCGGGCAGCTGGTCGATGATCGCGCGCGCCACGGTGAGACCGCCGACGCCGCTGTCGAAGACTCCGATCGGGCGCTGCACGTCGGCCAGCCTAGCCGCGGCGCGCGGAGCGGCCCGCGCACCGCCTGGAGCGTCGTGTCAGCGGGGCGCGGTATCGTCTGCATCCCGACGGCAGGAGTCCGCGTGATCGAGTTCGCATCCGTGCGCAAGGAGTATCCCGGCGGCACGGTCGCGGTCGAGGACTTCAGCCTCACGATCCCCTCGCATGCGGTGGCGGTGCTCGTCGGCTCGTCCGGCTGCGGCAAGACGACGCTGCTGCGCATGATCAACCGCATGGTCGAGCCCTCTGGCGGCGCCGTCAGCATCGACGGCGTCGACGTGCGCTCGATGGATGCCGTGAAGCTGCGCCGCTCGATCGGCTACGTGCTGCAGGCGGGCGGCCTGCTCCCCCATCGCACGATCGCCGACAACGTCGCGACCGTGCCGGTGCTCGAGGGCCGCAGCCGCAGGCAGGCTCGGCAGGAGGCGCTCGGCCTGCTCGAGCGCGTCGGCCTCGACACCGCGCTCGCCGACCGCTACCCCGGGCAGCTCTCCGGCGGGCAGCAGCAGCGCGTCGGCGTCGCCCGCGCGCTCGCCGCCGATCCGAACATCCTGCTCATGGACGAGCCGTTCGGCGCCGTCGACCCGATCGTGCGCGACCAGCTGCAGGCCGAGATGCGGTCGCTGCAGGCCGAGCTCGGCAAGACGATCGTCTTCGTCACGCACGACATCGACGAGGCCTTCGCGCTCGGCGACGAGGTGCTCGTGCTGCGGAAGGGCGCCGACATCGCCCAGCGCGGCACGCCCGCCGAGATCCTCGCGAACCCCGCGGACGAGTTCGTCGCGAGCTTCGTGGGCGCGGGCAGCGCTCGCCGCACGCTCCGCATCCGCGAGGTCGACGGCCGGAGCATCGTGGTCGACGGCGACGACCGCCCGACCGGCGTGCTGGCGCGGTGAGGGCGGCGTCGCCATGACCTGGCTCAGCCAGAACCTCCACATCGTGGGCGCGCTGCTCGTCGACCACCTCGTGCTGTCGATCGTGCCGATCGTGCTCGCGATCCTCGTGTCGGTGCCGCTCGGCTGGCTCGCCTCCCGCTACCGCCGCGCCCGCACGCCGCTGCTCACCGGCACCGGACTCCTCTACGCCGTGCCGTCGCTGCCGCTGTTCATCATCGTCGCGCCGATCATCGGGGTGCCGGTGCGCTCCCCCGTCACGATCGTCGTCGCGCTCACGCTCTACGGCGTGGCGCTGCTCGTGCGCGGCGCCGCCGACGCCTTCGGCTCGGTACCCCGCGAGACGATGCTCGCGGCCGATGCGATGGGCCATTCCGCATGGGCGCGCTTCTGGCGCGTCGAGCTGCCGCTCGCCGGCCCGGTGCTGCTGTCGTCGCTGCGCGTCGTGGTGGTCTCGACCGTGAGCCTCGTCACGGTCGGCGCCGTGGTCGGGGCGTCGAGCCTCGGCACGCTCTTCACCGATGGCTTCCAGCGCGGCATCGAGGCGTCGATCGTCACCGGCCTCGTGCTCACGGTCGTCGTCGCGTTCGCGCTCGACGCGATCGTCGTGCTCGCAGGCAGGCTCGCGATGCCGTGGCGGCGGGCGGTGGCGACGTGAACCTGTTCGCGGAGGCGATGGCCTACCTCTTCGACGCGGCGCGCTGGACTGCGGCGGACGGCTTCGGTGCCCGCATCCTCGAGCACCTCGCGTTCTCCGGAGCGGTGCTGCTCGTCGCCGCGGCGATCGGCATCCCTGCCGGGGTGCTCATCGGGCACACCGGCCGCGGCCGCGACCTGGTGGTCGCGCTGACGAGCGGCGCGCGCGCCGTGCCCACGCTCGGACTGCTGACGATCTTCGGCCTGCTGCTCGGCATCGGCCTCGAGGCGCCGTTCCTCGCGCTCGTCGTGCTCGCGCTGCCGCCCGTGCTCGCGGGCGCGTACGCCGGCGTCGAGTCGGTGGACCGGCTCGTGATCGGTGGTGCGCGGGCGATCGGCATGACCGAGCGGCAGATCCTCACCGGCGTCGAGCTGCCGCTCGCGAGCCCGGTGCTCATCGGCGGGCTCCGCTCCGCGGCGCTGCAGGTCATCTCCACCGCGACGCTCGCCGCCTATCTGTCCGACACCGGCCTCGGCCGGCCGATCTTCGAGGGCCTGAAGTCCCGCGACTACGGCCTGATGCTCGCCGGCTCGATCCTCGTCGCGCTGCTCGCGCTCGTCATCGAGCTGCTCTTCCAAGCCGCCCAATCCGCGGCGGCCCGCCGCGCCGAACCACTCGGCACCCCACGCACCACCGCGCGCGCACGCGCATCAGAGAGGAACTCCGCATGACCACTCCCATCCGCAGGGCGGGCCTCGCGCTCGCCGCGCTCGGCACCGCCGGTGTCGTCCTGGCCGGCTGCTCGAGCGCCGACCCGCTCGAGGAGAGCCCCAGCACCGCGCCGAGCGGCAGCAGCGAGAGCACGACGCTCGTCGTCGGCTCGCAGGACTACTACTCGAACGAGATCATCGCCGAGCTCTACGCCCAGGGGCTCGAGGACGCCGGCTACACGATCGACCGCCAGCTGCGCATCGGGCAGCGCGAGGTCTACCTGCCCGAGATCGAGTCGGGCTCGATCGACCTCTTCCCGGAGTACACCGGCCCGCTGCTGCAGGTCTGGGCCGACGCCCCGGAGGAGCGCGAGAGCGACGAGGTCTACGCGGCGCTCACCGAGGCCGCGCCCGAGGGCATCACGATCCTCGACCAGGCACCCGCCACCGACCAGGACTCCTACGTGGTGACGCGCGAGTTCGCCGAGCAGTACGACCTCACGACGGTCGCCGACCTCGCGAACGTCGACGTGCCGCTCACCATGGGCGCGAACTCCGAGGCCGAGACGCGGCCGAACGGGCCGCAGGGCCTCGCCGACGTCTACGGCATCGAGGTCGGCTTCACGCCGATCGAGGACGGCGGCGGCCCGCTCACCGTGCGCGCGCTGCAGGACGGCGACGTCCAGCTCGCGATCCTCTACACCGCGCAGCCGGAGATCGCCGAGAACGACCTCGTCGTGCTCGAGGACACCGAGGGCCTGTTCCTGTCGTCGAACGTCGTCCCGGTCGCGAGCGACCGCGTCGACGAGGAGGCGCAGGCGGTCGTCAACGAGATCAGCGCGGCGCTGACGTCGGACGAGCTCATCGAGCTCAACCGCCGCAGCACCGTCGACCAGTCGCCGGCCGCCGACATCGCGGCAGCGTGGCTCGAGGAGCAGGGGCTGCTCGGCTGAGCAGGCCGCGTCGGCGTCAGTCCTTCAGCATGCGGTGCATGCTGATGTGGCCCCAGGTCGGGCCGGTCGACACCCGCTCGTCCAGGTGACGGAACCCGCGCCGCTCGTAGAACCGAGCGGCGCGGGCGTTCCCGTCGATGAGCCAGAGGTAGTGCGGCCGCTCGTCGACCACCTCGTCGAAGAGCACGCCGCCGAGCCCGGTGCCGTGCAGGTCCGCATGCACGTAGAGGCGCCCCAGCTCGCGCGCAGCTGGCGCGGGCACGAAGCCGAGCTCGACCTCCCAGGCCGCCGGGGCAGGCTCCGCGGCCGCGACGCCGACGATGCGGTCGCCGAGCCACGCGATGCGCCGCTGGGCGTCGCCGGGCGCCGCGAACGCGTCGGCGAGCCCCTGGATGTCGGCCTGCGCGAGGCCGTCCTCGTGGAAGGCATCGGGCAGCAGACCGGCATAGGTGCGCAGCTGCTCCTCGACGAGGAACAGCGCCCACGCGGGCGCGTCGGCCGGGGTCGGCGGGCGCAGCTCGACGCCATCGGGCAGGGGTCGGGAGGATGCGGGCACCGAGCCACGCTACCCGCCCCGGACGGGGGCGCGTCATAGGCTTGCGCCGTGACCGACACCGCGCTCATGACCGACCGCTACGAGCTGACGATGATCGACGCCGCGCTGCGTGCCGGCACGGCGTTCCGGCCCTCCGTCTTCGAGGTGTTCGCGCGCCGGCTCCCGGGCGCCCGCCGCTACGGCGTCGTCGCCGGCACCGGCCGCTTCCTCGAGCTGCTCGCCGACTTCCGCTTCGGCGACGACGAGCTGCGCTTCCTGCGCGACGAGCACATCGTCTCGAGCGAGCTGCTCGACTGGCTCGGCGACTACCGGTTCTCGGGCGACATCCGCGGCTACGCGGAGGGCGAGCTGTACTTCCCGGGCTCCCCCATCCTCGTCGTCGAGGGCTCGTTCGCCGAGGCGGTCGTGCTCGAGACGCTCGCGCTCTCGGTGCTCAACTACGACTCGGCGGTCGCGAACGCCGCCACCCGCATGACGCGCGCGGCGAAGGGCCGTCCGGTCGCCGAGATGGGCTCGCGCCGCGCGAACGAGGAGGCGGCGATCGCCGCCGCCCGCGCCGCCTACATCGCCGGCTTCGGCGCCACCTCCAACCTCGCGGCCGGCGCCCGCTGGGGCATCCCGACGATGGGCACCGCCGCGCACTCCTTCACGCTGCTGCACGACTCCGAGGCGGCCGCCTTCCAGGCGCAGATCGACGCGCTCGGGGTGGGCACGACGCTGCTCGTCGACACCTACGACATCGAGCAGGGCATCCGCACGGCCATCGAGGTCGCCGGCACCGGCCTCGGCGGCATCCGCCTCGACTCCGGTGACCTCGACGAGGTCGCCACCGAGGCGCGGGCGCTGCTCGACTCGCTCGGCGCCACCGGCACGCGCATCACCGTCACGAGCGACCTCGACGAGTACGCGATCGCGGCGCTGCAGGCGAGCCCGGTGGATGCCTACGGCGTCGGCACGAGCCTCGTCACCGGCTCGGGCGCGCCCGCGGCCGGCATGGTCTACAAGCTCGTCGCGCGCCAGGGCGACGACGGCGCCTGGGTCGGCGTCGCGAAGCACTCCGAGGACAAGGCGTCGAAGCCGGGCGAGAAGGTCGCGGTGCGCACGCTCGAGCAGGGCGTCGCGGTCGAGGAGACCGTGCTCGTCACCGACCACCGGCCGACCCTCGACGCGGCGGCGGCCGGCGGCCGCGCGCTGCAGGTGCCGCTCGTGCAGGGCGGCGAGATCGACGACCGCTGGCTCGGCCGGCAGGGCGTCGCCGCCGCTCGCGAGCGCCACGACGCGGCCGTCGCGGAGCTGCCGAACGAGGCGCACCGCCTCGCGCGCGGCGAGCCGGTCATCCCGACCGTCTTCCGCTGAGGACGGACTACTCCTGGCGGAGCTTCTCGTAGATCTCCTTGCAGGCGGGGCAGATCGGGAACTTCTCCGGGTCGCGCCCCGGGGTCCACTTCTTGCCGCACAGCGCGCGCACGGGCTTGCCCGAGAGCGCCGACTGCAGGATCTTCTCCTTCTTGACGTAGTGCGAGAACCGGTCGTGGTCGCCGTCCTCCACCGACTCCTCGTTGAGGAGCTTCTCGAGCTCGCGGTCGAGCACGTCGGTGCTCCCGCCGGCGCCGATCGAGCCGGGGCCTGCGGTGTCGGGTGCGGGCAGCTGCGTCATGCCTCCATCATCCCACGACCCGGCGTCCCACGACCCGGCTTCGCACGCTCAGCCCGCTCCCGGTTCGTGGCGGCATGCTTCTCGTCTGCGCCGGATGCACGTCCGGCACCGGATGAGGGGGAACCATGCAGGAGATCGAACGCGACGACGACCTCGGCTGGCTCGTCGGCACGCTCGACCGGATCCTCGGCGTGCAGCGGCCGCTCGTGGTCAACCACCTGCGCTCGCTCCGCCGCAAGCACCCGGAGCTCTCGCCCGCGCAGGTGATCGAGCGGCTCGAGAAGCAGTACCTCGCCGCCGTCACGAGCGGCGGCGCGGCGGTCGGCGCGACCGCGGTCGCCCCCGGCATCGGCACCGCCGCGGCGCTCGGTCTGACCGTCGCCGAGACCGTCGGCTTCCTCGAGGCGAGCGCCTTCTTCGCGCAGGCGGTCACCGAGGTGCACGGCATCCACGTCGAGGACCCGGAGCGCGCGAAGGCGCTCGTGATGGGACTCATGCTCGGCTCCGGCGGCAAGGCGCTCGTGAAGCGCGTCGCCGAGCAGTCGCTCGGCCGCGGCGCGGCCGGCAGCGCGTTCTGGGGGGAGCTCGTCACGTCCCGCATGCCGACCGGCATGATGGGCCAGGTCGTGGACTTCCTGCGGCGCGCGTTCCTGAAGCGGATGGCGCGCAACACCGGCGCATCGATGCTGGGCCGCGCGCTGCCGTTCGGGATCGGCGCCGTCGTCGGCGGCGTCGGCAACCACATCCTCGGCCGCCAGATCGTGCAGGCGGCGCGCGAGGCCTTCGGTCCTCCGCCGGTCGCCTTCGACCCGAGCCTCGCCCCGGTCGTGCGGGAGTTGCGGCCGAGCCTCGGCGAGCGCATCCGCGAGGCGCGCGCGATCGAGCGCGAGGGGCTCGGCGGCGGGCTGCGGCGGCTGCGGCAGCGGCGCGCCGACGTGCCGCCGGTCGACGAGGACCTGCCGCTCGAGGACAGCGCGCCGCCGGCCCCCGATGGGACCGACGGCGCGGGGACCGACGGGGGTCGCGGCTAGCCGAGCTCGCTCAGCGTCACCTCGGCCTCGGCCTCGTCGCCGTCGCGGAGGTAGGTGACGGTCACGGTCTCGCCGCCGGCGTGGGCACGCACCTGCGCCGTCGCGTCGGTCGCGCCGGTCACCGGCTGCCCGTCGATCGCGGTCACGACGTCACCCGCCTGCAGGCCAGCCGCCGCGGCGGCACCGCCCTCGACCGTCTCGCGGATGAGCGCGCCCACCGTGCCGACGGAGGCATCCGTCACATCGCTCACCGACGCGCCGAGCAGGCCGTGGCTCGCGGTGCCGTCGGCGATGATCTCGTCGACCACGCGCTGCACGAGGCTCGACTCGATCGCGAAGCCGATGCCGATCGAGCCGGACGAGCTCTCCGAGCCCATGCTCGCGATCGCCACGTTGACGCCGACGAGCTGGCCCGCCGCGTTCAGCAGCGCGCCGCCGGAGTTGCCCGGGTTGATCGACGCATCCGTCTGCACGACCGGGATGGAGATGTCCTCCGCGGCCGCCTGGGTGCCGTCGGGCTGCCAGAAGCCGAAGGGCTGCTGCTGCGACTGGTCCTCCTCGCTCGGCGCGGCGCTCGAGGCGATGCGCAGGCCGCGGTCCACCGCCGAGACGATGCCGTCGGTCACGGAGTTCGAGAGGCCGAGCGGCGCGCCGATGGCGATCGCCGTGTCGCCGACGCGCACGTCGTCGCTCGCGGCGAACGTGATGACCGGCAGCTCGGCGTCGACCTTGATGACCGCGAGGTCGACGATCGGATCGGTGCCGACGATCTCGGCGGCGAGCAGCCGGCCGTCGCTCGTCTCGACCGTGATGGTCGCGTCGGCGGCCTGCCCGTCGAGGGTCACGACGTGGTTGTTCGTGACGATGTAGCCGCCGGCCGCGATCGCGACGCCCGAGCCCTCGCCCGAGCCGGAGCTCGACGAGGCCTGCACGGTCACGACGGAGGGGCCGGCCGCCGCGGCGACGTCGGCGATCGTCGAGGGGTCGGAGACCGTCTCGCCGGTCGCGCCTGCGCCCGGCGCGGACTGCGTCTGGGGCTGCTGCTGGCTGAGCGCGAGCGCGCCGCCGCCGAAGCCGGCCGCGCCGCCGAGCAGCGCCGCCGCGACGAGCGACGTCACGACGAGGCCGGTGCGCCGGGATGCGCGCGGCGCGGCAGCGGCGGGCGCCGGCTGCTCGCCCATCGGCGCGTAGGCGAGCGTCGGGTGCTCGGCGCCGGGGACCGGCGGCGCGCCGTGGGCGTACGGGCCGCCCTGGGCATGCGGGCCGCCCTGGGCGGACGGCGAGGAGGGCTGCTGCCAGCCCTGCCAGCGCTGGCCGTCGGGGGTCGAGGCGGGAGCGGGCTGCTGCGGCTGCTGCTGCGGGCCAGCGGGGTTCGGCACGCGATCGTACGGGTTCGTCATGTGCTCGAGCGTGGCACCCGAATCCATGCGGTTCCCATGCGATCCCGATGTCGAGCGTCGGAAGGGAGGCGGGAGCGAGTAGCGTTCGGAGCATGGAGCAGGCACCCTGGCAGCGGACCGCAGCGGGCGCAGGACTGCTCGGCGCGGACGGCCGGCTCGCGCCGACGATCTTCGCCGAGATGACCGCCCTCGCGTCGAAGACCGGCGCCCTCAACCTCGGGCAGGGCTTCCCCGACGAGGACGGTCCGCGGGCCGTGCTCGACGCGGCGAAGCACGCGATCGACCACGGCAGGAACCAGTACGGCCCCGGCCGCGGCAGCCAGGAGCTCATCGACGCGGTGGTCGAGCACCAGCGGCGCTTCTACGGCATCGGGCTCGGCCGCGGCGACGTGCTCGTCACCGCCGGTGCGACCGAGGCGCTCGCCGCGACGATGCTCGCCTACCTCTCCCCCGGCGACGAGGTGATCGTCTTCGAGCCCTACTACGACGCCTACGCCGCGGTCGCCGCGCTCGCCGGCGCCGTGCTCGTGCCCGTGCCGCTCGCGGCGCCCGACTTCCAGCCCGACCCCGACCGGCTGCAGCGCGCGGCGACGCCGCGCACGCGCATGATCATCGTGAACTCGCCGCACAACCCGACGGGCACCGTCTTCGACGAGGCGTCGATGCGGCACATCGTGCGCGTCGCCGAGCGCCGCGACGCGATCATCGTCACCGACGAGGTCTACGAGCACCTCGTCTACGACGAGCGGCATGTGCCGATCGCCACGATCGACGCGGCGCGCGACCGGCTCGTGTCGATCTCGTCGGCCGGCAAGACGTTCTCCGTCACCGGCTGGAAGGTCGGCTGGATCATGTCGACGCCGGAGCGCATCGCCCAGATCAGCGCCGTCAAGCAGTACCTGACGTTCGTGAACGGCGCGCCGTTCCAGCCCGCGGTCGCCGTCGGCCTGCGGCTCGCCGACGAGCACTTCGACACCATCCAGCAGACCTTCGCCCGCAAGCGCGACATCCTCGCGCGCGGGCTGCGGAAGGCCGGCTTCACGGTGCACGACGCGATGGCCGGCTACTTCCTGCTCGCCGACGCCGCGCCGCTCGGCATCGACGACGCGACGGCGCTCGCCCGACGCATGCCGGAGCTCGTCGGGGTCGTCGGCGTGCCGCTGCTGGCGCTCGCGCGGCCGTCGCGGCGCGACCTGCGCTCGACGATGCGGTTCGCGTTCTGCAAGTCCGACGACACGCTGCACGAGGCCGCCTCGCGGCTCGCGGGGCTCAAGAGCGCGGTGCTGCAGCCGGTGCCCTGAGCCCGCCGCGCTGAGCACGCTGCGCAGCGCCCGCCGCGCACCGCGCGCCGCCGCCCTCAGGCGATGCGGTAGCGCCGGTTCGCGAGCGACGGGTTGCGCACGCGCGTCGCCGCGGTGACCTCCGCGTCGATCGGCGCGACGGCCAGGCCCTCCCCGTCGCCGAGCGCTGCGAGCGCCACGCCCATGGGGTCGACGATGAGCGAGCAGCCCACGCCGAGCGGCGGCGCCTGGTCGGCGGCCACGACGTGCACCGTCGACTCGATCGCGCGGGCCGTGACGAGCGTCGTCCAGTGCCGCTCCTTCTGCGGTCCGCGCACCCACTCGGCGGGCACGACGACGACGTCGGCGCCCGCATCCACGAGCCGCCGCGTCGCCTCCGGGAAGCGCAGGTCGTAGCAGGTCTGGATGCCGATGCGGGTGCCGAGCGCCTCGACGACCGGCACCTGCCCGGGGTCGCCGGCCGTCAGCCAGTCGGACTCGCTCGACCCGAACGCGTCGTAGAGGTGCACCTTGCGGTAGGCGACGCGCACCCCGGTCGCGTCGACGGCGACGACGGTGTTCGAGACGGCGCCGCCCCGGCGCTCGAGCAGGCCGGCGACGACGAGCGCGTCGTGGGCGGCCGCGCGCTCCGTCAGCATCGCGACGAACGGTCCGTCGAGCTGCTCGGCGGCCTCGGGCGCTGTGGCGGCGAGGTCGCCCGAGCAGTGCTGCGAGTACTCGGGCAGCACGATGAGGCGAGCGCCGCGCGCGGCGGCCGCATCGATCCAGGCGGCGGCGGCATCCCGGTTCGCGTCCACGTCCTCGCCCGGTGCCCACTGCACGGCCGCGGCCGTCAGCACTCCGTCTCGCTCGTCCATGCTCCGAGCCTACGGCGGTGGCCGTGCGCGGGCTGTCGGGAGCCGTGGCGAGCCGCGTGCGCTTCCAGCATGCGGATGCCAAGATCGCACCGACGAAGGGAGCAGGATGCTCGTCGCATTCTCCGTTGCACCCGGCACCGCCGGCCCCGACGGCTCGGTGCACGACGCGGTCGCCGCGGCCGTGCGCGTGGTCCGCGAGAGCGGGCTGCCGCACCGCACCGACGCGATGTTCACGACGATCGAGGGCGAGTGGGATGCGGTGTTCGACGTCGTGCGCCGCGCGACCGACGCCGTCCTGGCGCTCAGCCCGCGCGCATCCCTCGTCCTGAAGGCGGACATCCGGCCCGGATGGACGGGTGAGCTCGACGGCAAGGTCGTCAGGCTCGAGCAGGCCCTGGAGGGGGACGCATGAGATCCGAGCTGTTCGCAGAGGCGAATCAGGAGACCCAGTCGACCGAGCGGTGGGTGAAGCAGTCCAGCTACATGCTGCGCACGAACGTCGCGAACGGCGGCGACGTGCTGGCCGCGAAGGGCGCGATGGTCGCCTACCAGGGCCAGATCGAGTTCCAGCACGAGGGTGCCGGCGCCGCGCGCATGCTGAAGAAGCTCGTCACCGGTGAGGGCGCACCGCTCATGCGGATGCGCGGGCAGGGCGAGGTCTTCCTCGCCCGCGATGCCGCGAACGTCTTCACGGTGCTGCTCGAGAACGAGGGCCTGTCGGTGAGCGGCAAGAACCTGCTCGCCTTCGACGCGAACCTGCAGTGGGACATCAAGATGCTGCGCAGCGGCAACATCATGGCCGGCGGCCTGTTCAACCTGGAGATCGGCGGCGCCGGCACCGTCGGCGTCTCGTGCGAGGGGCAGCCGATGCTGCTCGACTGCTCGCGCCAGCCGACGTTCGTCGACCCGAACGCCGCGGTCTGCTGGTCGTCGAACCTGCAGCCGAGCGTCGTGAACAGCATGAACATGCGCTCGCTGCTGCGCGGCGGCACGGGCGAGGCCTTCCAGCTCGCGTTCCACGGCCCCGGCTTCGTCGTGGTGCAGCCGAGCGAGGGCCGGCAGCAGGTCTCGGGCTCGAACGGCGGCAGCAGCAGCGGCGGCGGCATCGGCGGGCTCTTCGAGTAGCCCGCGAGGCACGCGCGCCGCGTCAGGCGCGCGTGCCCCTGGCCGCCCAGGCGACCGCGCGCACCTCGAAGGGCGGCTCGGGGAGCAGCTCGCCGCAGCGATCGCGCAGCCGCTCGCGCGCGGCCGAGTCGAGGCCCGCCACGTGGTCGCCCGCGGGCCCGACCCCGAGCTCGAACGGCTGCCACCACGACGCGACGTCGGCGAAGGCGACCCTCACCGCGATCGGCTCCTCCCGCACGTCCCGCAGCCCCGCCGCCTGCAGGAGGTCCGCGAGCTCGCCGCGGTGCGCGCCCGGCCGCCGCGCCTCCGAGGGCGGCTCCCCCGGCCCGTCGTGCAGCGAGGCGACGGCCGCCCAGAAGGCGCCGAGCGGGCCGGTCGCGTGGTCCCAGACGCACGCGGCGACCGTGCCGCCCGGTCGCGTGACGCGCGCCATCTCGGTCAGCCCCAGCACGGGGTCGCGCATGAAGTGCACGACGAGCTGCGCGAGGGCGGCGTCGAACCTCGCGTCGGCGAACGGCAGCGCCTCGGCGACGCCCTCGACGACCTCGACCGACGGGTGCCTCGCGCGCGCGGCCGCGACGAAGCTCGGCGAGGGGTCGATCGCGGTCGCGGTCGCGCCGCGCGCGAGCAGCTCGTCGGTGAGCGCGCCGGGACCGCTGCCGACGTCGAGCACCGCGGACGCACCGCCGACGGCGATCTCCGCGACGTCGGCGAAGACCGCGGCGAGCGGCACGGAGAACCTGCCCATGAACCGGTCGTACGACTCGGCTGAGACCGCGAAGCCCATGCGGCGAGGCTAATCGCCCGCGCCACGACGCAGAAGAGGCCCCCTCGCGGGGGCCTCTTCGTGTGCCGCAGTTCGCGGACTTCTTGTTGCGGGGACAGGATTTGAACCTGCGACCTCCGGGTTATGAGCCCGGCGAGCTACCGAGCTGCTCCACCCCGCGGCACAAGAAGAGACGTTACCAGGGACTGGGCAGCAGGGCAAATCGGCCCCACCGGATGCTTACGGCGCGGTGGTCTCCTCCGGCGCCGGCGTCTCCGCCGGAGCCTCCTCGGGTGCTGCCTCGCCCTCGATCTGGGCCGAGAGCCGGATGGCCTCCGCGAGCGCCGTCGTGAGCCGCTCGTCGGCCTCCGCGGCCGCGACGAGGTCGTTCTCGGCGTAGGCCGCCTGACGCTCCTGGAGCGCCGTGCCCGCCTGCTCGATCGCCGCGTCGAGCTGCGTCTGCAGATCGGTCTCGGGGGCGGGCTGCTCGCCCTCCTGCCCGGGCTCGGTCGGCACGGGGTCGACGCCGGAGTCACCCGCGTCGGCACCGGAGTCGCCGCCGAAGAGCGAGTCGAGCGCCTCGTCGAGGGTGTCCTCGAACGCGATGTCGTCGCCGAACGCGACCAGGATCTTCCGCAGCACCGGGAACGAGGTCGCGCCCGTGGACTGCAGGTAGACCGGCTGCACGTAGAGCAGGCCGCCGCCGACCGGGAGGGTCAGCAGGTTGCCGTTCAGCACCTCGGTGGAGCCCTGCTGCAGGATGTTGAGCACCTGCGAGACCTCGGCGTCGGTGTCGAAGTTGTTCTGCACCTGGCCGGGGCCGGGGATCGATCCCTCCTTTGGCAGCGACTGCAGCGTGAGCCTGCCGTAGTCCTCGCTCACCTGCCCTGGCGTGCTGCCGGCGTCGGCGTTCACCGAGAGGTAGCCGTAGAGCACCTCGCGGCCGTCGCGCGGGATGAAGGTGGAGTAGAGCGTGAACGCGGGGTCCTGCCCGTCCACCGACATCGTCAGGTAGTACGGCGGCTGCGGCGGCGCGGTGACCTGCGCGTTCGACCACGTCGGGTCGGAGGGCGTCGCCCACTGGTCGTCGCCCGAGAAGAAGGTCGCCGGATTCGTGACGTGGTAGTCGCCGAGCACGTTGCGCTGCAGCTTGAACATGTCGGCCGGGTAGCGCACGTGGCTCATGAGCTCGCCCGACATGGCGCTCATCGGCTGCACCGTGCCCGGGTAGATCTGCATCCACGCCTGCAGGATCGGGTCCTCCGGGTCCCAGGCGTAGAGCGTCACGGACCCGTCGTACGCGTCCACCACCGCCTTCACCGAGTTGCGCATGTAGTTCACGATGTCGCCGGCGGTGAGCTCGGGGTTCGCGTTCGTCACGTCGGCGATCGTCTGCGCGATCGAGCGATGCGACGAGTACGGGTACATCGAGGTCGTCGTCATGCCGTCGACGATCCAGACGAGCCGCTGGTCGACGACCGCCGGGTAGGGGTCGCTGTCGAGCGTCAGGTACGGCGCGACGGCGGCGACGCGGTCGCGCGGGTCGCGGTCGTAGAGGATCTGCGAGTCTGCGGTGACGGCGTCGGACAGGATGATCTGCTCGGACTGGAACTTCAGCGCGTAGACCAGGCGGTTGATGAACGAGTCGAGCTTCGGGCCGCCGTCCTCCGAGAAGGTGGTGTTGGCGTTGCCGCTGCCCTCCTCGGCCGACCGCGGGTAGTCGAGCTCGAGCGGCGCGGAGCCCTCGGCGCCGCCGACGATCGAGTAGTCGGGCGTCGACTCGCCGAAGTAGACGCGCGGCTGGTACTCGCCGAGCTCGCCCTCGGTCGGGATGCCCTGCTGCAGGAAGACCGGCTGGCCCTCGGGCCCGCGCTGGTTGCCGTACGCCGCGACGACGCCGTAGCCGTGCGTGTAGACGATGTGCCGGTTGTACCAGCTGTCCTCCTCGAGCCCCGAGAGGTCGAGCTCGCGCACCGCGATCACGGTGTCCTGCGTCTGCCCGTCGACCTCGTAGCGGTCGACGTCGAGCTGCTCGGCGAAGCCGTAGTACTGGCGGTACTCCTGCAGGTTCGCGAACGCGTCCGTGACGAGCGCCGGGTCGATGATGCGGATGTTCGCGGTCGTCTCCGCATCGGCGCGCAGCGCGCCGGGCTCGGCGTCCGTGCGCGCATCCGACTCGCTCTCGACCATCCCGTCGACGCCCCACGCGGCGCGGGTGGCGTCGATGTTGCGCTGGATGAAGGGCTCCTCGAGCGTGCGCGCGCTCGGGTCGACCTGGAACCGCTGCACGATCGCCGGGTAGGCGACGCCCACGACGAGCGAGGCGGCGATGAGCAGCGCGGTGCCGACGATCGCGATGCGCCAGCGGCCGATCACGGCGGTGATGATGAAGAAGATGGCGACGAGGCCCGCGATGCCCGCGAGGATCTGCGCGCCCGGGATGGTGGCGTTCACCTCGGTGTAGCCGGCGCCGGTCGCGAGGAAGCCCTGCGACGTCATGGCGAGCGCGGCGTACTGGCCGAGCCAGATCGAGACGCCGAGCGCGAGCATGTAGAGCGCGACGATGATCGCGAGCTGGATGCGCGCGGAGCGCGAGATGCGGAACTCGCGGCCCGTCACGCGGATGGCGCCGTAGAGGTAGGCGGTCGCGAGCGTCGCGACGCCGCTGATGAAGAGGACCGCGAGCGCGAAGCCGACGATCTGCTGGTAGAGCGGCAGCTCGAAGACGTAGAAGCTGATGTCGAACCCGAACTGCGGGTCGGTCTCGCCGAAGGGCGTGCGGTGCAGCCACAGCTGCGCCGTCTCCCACTGCGTGGCGGACGCGATGCCGGCGAAGAGGCCGAGCACGACCGGCGCGGCCCACATGCCGACCTGGCGCAGCGGCTCGACGAGCTCCTGGTAGCGGTCGAGCTGCGAGTTGAGCTGCGCGTAGACGGGGCGCGAGCGGAAGGCGATCTGCACGCTGAGCGCGAGCGGCACCGCCATGCCGAGGAAGCCGATGAGGAACATGACGGCCATCGACAGCCAGCGCGTCTGCAGCACCTGCACGAAGCCGAGCTGGTCGAACCACAGCACATCGGCGTAGAACCCCGAGAAGAGCACGAACGCCCCGATGATGGCGGCGACGATCAGGATCGTGATGAGCAGCGGCGATGGACGCTGCCGCCTGACGGTCGCTGGGGTCGGTCGTTCGGCGTTGGAAGACACGTCGTTCAGCTCCAAGGTGCAAGGCGGGCGGTGCCGCTCATGGTATCCGCCCCGCCTATGAGCAGACCGCGCTACGGCGCGGGCGCAGCCTCGCACGTCGGGAGCGCCGACGTGTCCTCGTTCATGGCCACGGCGTCGATCGCCGCCATCGCGTCGTCGAGCGTGTCGACCGCGAAGACGGTGAGCCCCTCGGGCACGTGCCCGACGACCTCGCCGCAGTTCTCGACCGGCGCGAGGAAGTGCGTCGCGCCGGCGTCGACCGCGCCGTGCATCTTCTGCACGATGCCGCCGATCGGCCCGACGTCACCGAGCGCGGCGATCGTGCCGGTGCCGGCCCAGCGCGTGCCGGCGGTCATCGCGCCGGGGGTCAGCTCGTCGACGACCCCGAGCGCGAACACCATGCCGGCGCTCGGTCCGCCGACGTTCGGGAGCTGGATGTCGACCTCGAACGGGAACGTGAACTCGTTCGACGGGTAGATGCCGACGATCTTCTGCCCGTCCTCGACGACCGGCGTGACCTCGACGGTGAGCGCCTCGTCGCCGCGCTGGATCTCGAGCGTCGTCGGGCCGTCGACGGCCGCGATGGATGCGCGGATCGAGAAGACGTCGTACGCCGCCTCGCCGTTGACGCGCAGGATGCGGTCGCCCTCCTCGAGCAGGCCCTCGGCGGGCGAGCCGGGGATGACGCCGGCGATGCGCACGTCGCTCTCGACCTCGAGGCCCTCGTGCAGCAGCGCGGCCGCGACGGCCGCGGACTGCGAGTTCTGCATCTCGATGCGGCCCGCCTCGTTCGACTCCTCCACCGACACCTGGGGCGGGAAGGCCGCGGCCATCGGGATGATCGAGTCGGACGGGTCGAGGTAGGCCTCGGCGACGTCGATCCAGGTGAGCGGCCGCTGCGGGTTGCCGAGCAGCGACACGGTCAGCAGCCGGAGCTCCCCCTCGGTCGGGTACGTCTCGGCGCCGTCGATCGTGATGAGCGGGCCGGCGTCGGTGGCGCCGAGGGTGTCGAAGGTGGGGCCGGGCGTCTCGACCACGTACGGCGACGGCAGGAAGGCGAGCGCGAGCGACGCGACCGCCGCGATGCCGAGCCCGACCCATCCGGCCCGGCGCACGCGGCGGGGCCGCACGTCCGGGAACCGGTGCTGCACCGGGTGTTCGCGGACGGCGGAGGACGGGATGGGCGGATTCCCCGCGGGTTGCGACATGCTGCGGCTAGCGTAGTCGCATGCCTGAGGACTCCGACGATCGACGCCCTGAGGACGAGCTGCGGGAGATGCTGCAGAGGTTCCTGTCGGGCGATGGGCCGATCGATCCCGCCCGACTGGCAGGCGCTGCCGGCATGCCCTCCGATCCCGCGCAGCTGCAGGCCCTGATGGCCCAGCTGCAGGCGGCGCTCGCCCGCACCGAGGACGGCATCGACTGGGAGGCGTCCCGCCGCCAGGCCGCGGCCGTCGTGCAGCGCGACCCGGGCTCGGTGTCGAGCGCCGAGCGCGACGCGGTGCGGCAGGCGGCCGAGCTCGCGGCGCTCTGGCTGAGCGAGACGACCGACATCGGCGCCGCCGCGACCGAGCTGCAGCTGCTCTCGCGGCAGCAGTGGGTCGACGCGACCATCCCGGTGTGGCAGGAGATGAGCGAGCCGGTCGCGAACAGCATCTCCGACGCCCTCACGGCCGCGATGCAGGAGCACGCTCCCGAGGAGGCGCAGGAGATGCTCGCGGGCGCCGAGCGCATCCTCCGCAACGTCGGCGGCACGATGTTCGCGATGCAGCTCGGCAACGTGGTGGGCCAGCTCGCCGGCGAGACCGTCGCGGGCGGCGACTTCGGCTTCCCGCTGCTCGAGGGCACCGCGGCGCTGCTGCCGGTCAACCTGCGTGCGGTCGCCGAGGGGCTCGAGATCCCCGAGGACCAGGTGCGCATCTGGATGTCGGCGCGCGAGCTCGCGCACGCCCGGCTCTTCCACCACGCGCGCTGGCTGCGCCTGCACGTGCTCTCGTCCGTGCGCGAGTACGCCGAGGGCATCCGCATCGACGTCGACCGGCTCGAGGAGCTCGCGGAGTCGTTCGACCCGACGAACCCCGACGAGCTGCGCGAGGCGCTGAAGAGCGGAGCGCTCATCCCGCCGAAGACGCCCGAGCAGGTCGAGACGCTCGCGCGCCTCGAGACGACGATCGCCCTCATCGAGGGCTGGGTCGACGCGGTCACCGAGACCGCGACCGCCAGGCTCCCCAAGCGCGAGTCGATCGCCGAGATGGTGCGCCGGCGGCGCGCGACGGGCGGCCCCGCCGAGAAGGCGTTCGGCACGCTCGTCGGCCTCGAGATCCGGCCGCGCCGGCTGCGCGAGGCGGCCGCGTTCTGGCGCACGGTGACGGATGCCGTGGGCGCCGAGGTGCGCGACTCGCTCTGGGACCAGCCCGACCTCATGCCCGACGGGGCCGACATCGACGACCCGTCGCGCGTCATCGCGCGGCTGCAGGGCGCCGGCGAGCTCGACGAGATGGACCTGGCACTGCAGGAGCTGCTCGACGACGCGGAGCGCGCGGAGGGCGAGGCGCCCGCGCCGGACGCGCCGGCCGAGGCCGACGACGAGGCCGACGAGGGCACCGGCGAGGACACCCCGCCGCAGCGCTGACCGGGCCTGTGGATCGTCGGCCTGTGGAGAGCCGGCCTGTGGAGAGCCGGCGAGGCGGCGCTGCCGATCGGCGCACCATGCCGCCATGCTGCGCCTCGATCCGCACCTCGCCGTCTTCCGCACCGCGCCCGACCGCATCGCGATCGGCGCGCAGCAGCCGGTCGCCGAGCTCGACGCCGACGACCCGACGCTCGTCGGCATCGCGGCGCTGACGCGCGGGGTCGTGCGCCGCGAGCTCGAGCACCTGCTGGGCGACGAGCCGGCCGCGGTGCTGCTGCGCGCGGTCGGGCCAGCGCTCGAGCTCTCGCCGCCGACGCTCGGGGTGCGCGTGCGCGGCCGCATCCCGCTCGCCGACGCGCTGCACCGCGCCGCGCGGCTGTCGGGCCATCCCGCGCGCGACGACGGGCTCGTGCTGCCGGTGGCGGCGTGGCGGCTGTCGGACGCCGAGCTCGAGCGGCTCGCGGCGTCGGGGCTCGCGCACCTGCCGGTCGTGGTCGGCGACGTCTGGGTGCAGGTCGGGCCGTTCGTGCCCGCGGGTGCAGGCTGCGCGGGCTGCGCGCGGCAGGACGCCACGCGCCTGGACAGCGACGCGCTGCTCCCCGGCCACCTGACGCCCGTGCCGAGCCCGATCGCCGCGGCGCAGACGGTCGTCACGGTGCTCGGCGCCCTCCGCCGGGCGGCCGACGACGCGCTGCCCGCGGGCTGGGGCGCGCGCATCCGGCAGCGCGACGCCGCGGTCAGCGCGCTGCGGCGCTCCCGCGCGCGCTGCCCCCACCGATCTCGGCCAGGAACCGCGATGGCTGCCTGACGGCGTGCCCGGAGTGGCGCGCCCAGGTCAGCGACAGCGACCGCTGCGCGCGGGTGATGGCGACGTAGAGCAGTCGGCGCTCCTCGTCGATCTCGGCGAGCGTCGTCGCGTGCGAGACCGGCAGCAGCCCCTCCGCGAGGCCGATCACGTGCACGTGCGGCCACTCGAGGCCCTTCGCGGCGTGGATCGTCGCGATCGTGACGGCCGCGAGCGTCGGCTCGTGCTCCGTCGCCGCGCGTCGCTCGAGGTCGCGCGCGAAGCCGGGCAGGTCGGTGCCGCCCGCCTCCTCGGCGAGCGTGACGAGCGCGTGCAGCGCATCCCACTGGGCGCGCTCCTCGCCGTGGGTCGCTGGCGGCGAGGCGGAGTAGCCGAGCCCCATGACGATGTCGGCGACCGCCTGGAACACCGGCCTGCCGTCGGCGGGCGCGCTCCGCAGCATGAGCACGGCGCGCTTGACGACCGGGATCTCGAAGAACCGCGCCGACCCGCGCACCGTCGACGACAGCCCGACGCCCGCGAGCGCCTGCTCGAGCAGCCCCGCCTGCGCGTGGAAGCGGGTGAGCACCGCGATGTCGCCGGGGTCGGCGCCGGCGTCGACCTGCGCGCGGCACGCGGCGGCGACCGCGGCGGCCTCCGCGGAGTCGTTGCCGTGCACGGTCGCGCTCGGCTCCCGCCCCGGCTCGCCCGACGCGGCCGTGAGCGTGAGCGCGTCGCGCCCGCGCATGAGCCGGTTCGCGCAGCCGACGATCGCCGCGGTCGAGCGGTACGACCGCTCGAGCCGCACGACCTCGGCGTCCGGGTGGTCGTGGACGAAGCGGTTGAGGCTCGCCGGGTCGGCGCCGGCGAAGGAGTAGATGGTCTGGCTCGGGTCGCCGACCACGCACACGTCGCGCCGCTCGCCGAGCCACGCGGCGAGCAGCCGCTGCTGCATGGGCGAGACGTCCTGGTACTCGTCGACGGTGAAGTGGCGGTAGCGGGATCGCACCTCGTCGGCGACCACGGGCTCCCGCTCGAGCATGCCGGTGGTCGCGAGCAGCACGTCCTCGAAGTCGATCTGCCGCCGCTCGTCCTTCACGCGCTCGTAGGCCATGTGGAGGTCGATCATCGCGTCGGGCGCGATGCCGGTCGGCATCGGGCGGATGCGGGCCTGCAGGCCGTAGTCCTCCATCGTCATCGCCTGCGACTTGCGCCACTCGATCTCGCCGGCCGCGTCGCGCAGCTGCGCCGTCGGCAGCCGCAGGCGCAGCTGCGCCGCGGCGTCGGCGAGCAGCGACGCCTTCTGCGGCAGCAGCCGCGGCATCGCGGAGCCGGTGAGCCGCGGCCAGAAGTGCGACAGCTGGGCGAGCGCCGCCGCGTGGAAGGTGCGCGCCTGCACCCCGCCGGCACCGAGGCGCGCGAGCCGCGTGCGCATCTCCCCCGCCGCCCGGCTCGTGAACGTGAGGGCGAGCGATGCGTGCTCGGCCTGCTCGCCGGTCGCGACGCCGTAGGCGATGCGGTGCGTGATCGCGCGCGTCTTGCCGGTGCCGGCGCCCGCGAGGATCGCGACGGGACCGCCGAGGGTCGTCGCCGCCTGGCGCTGCTGCTCGTCGAGGCCGGCGAGGATGCGGTCGGCGTCGGTCAGCACGCGATCGGTCACGCGGGTCGAGCGCCGCGCGCGAGCCAGGCGTCGAGGATCCACGACGCGATCGAGGTGCGGCCCGGCAGCTGCACGGCGCCCGCCCGCAGCTCGTCGCGCGTGAACCAGCGGACGTCGAGGATCTCGACGCCGTCGGGGCGGATCGTGCCCGGGTCGTCGGCGACGCACTCGAAGCCGATCATGAGGCTGCGCGGGAACGGCCAGGGCTGCGAGCCGAGGTAGCGCGGCTCGACGACCGCGAGCCCCGTCTCCTCGAGCACCTCGCGGACGACGGCGGCCTCGAGCGACTCGCCCGGGTCGACGAAGCCCGCGATGAGCGAGTAGCGGCCCTCGGGCCACGCCGCGTTGTGGCCGAGCAGGATGCGCTCGTCGGCCCGGTCGTGGATGGCCACGATCACGGCGGGGTCGGTGCGCGGGAAGTGGGCGCCGCCGTTCGCGTCGCGGCGCACCCAGCCCGACTCCTCGAAGTCGGCGGGGCTGCCGTCGATCGGGCTGTGGTGGCTCTCGCGCTGCCAGACGCCGAGCGCGACCGCCTGCACGAGCGCGCCCGCGTCGGCGTCGTCGAGGTCGGCGCCCACCTCACGGAGTGAGCGCCACTCGGCGCCGGGCACCTCGAAGGGCTCGGCGACGAGCATCGACAGGATCGCGCCGCCGTACGCACCATCGGCGCCGACGGCGCGGCCGAGCCAGCTGAGCGGCACGAGCGGCTCGACGTCGGCGGCGGGCAGCGCGTCCGGGGCGAAGCGCACGAGCGCGCCGTCGCGCACCGGAGCGCGATCGCCGGCGACCGCGATGATGCGGGTCGAGGGGTCCTCGAGGGCTCGGTCGACCGCATCCGGCGCGAGCCGGGACGCGTGGTCGCGGTCGAGCGCCGATCGGGCGAGCGGGGGAACCTGCACGTCACCTCCGTCGCGTGGCGCGGCCCCCGACGGTCGAGGGCGGCCTAGCCTGGCATCCATGAGCACGAACCCCTTCACTCTAGCCGCGCTCGCCACCACCGCCGTCGACGGCCTGACGGTGGTCGGCGCGACCGAGGACGGCTCCGACGAGCACCGCTCGGTCGTCGCCGCGCGCCTCGCCGACGGCGAGACCGTGCAGATCGTGCTCCCCCGCTCGGTCGCGGCGCTCGGCACCGCGCAGGCCCACGCCGCCGCGCTCGCGGCGCTCACGCTCGCGACCCGCTCGCGGCTGCCGTTCGAGGTGCCGTCGGCGCTCGGCACCGCCGAGGCGGGCCGCTCGACCCTCTTCGTGCTCACCCGGCTGGGCGGCGCGACGATGCGGCTGCAGGACATCTCCCCCGCCCGACCCGGCCTCGCGACGAGCGTCGGCCAGGCGATCGCGGCGATCCACGAGCTGCCGACGTCCGTCGCCGCCGACGCCGGCCTGCCGCACGAGACCGCGCAGGCGCTGCGGCAGCGGCTGCTCGACACCTTCGACCGCGCAGCGGCTACCGGCTCGGTGCCGGCGGCGCTGCTCGAGCGCTGGGAGGGCGCCCTGTCGGACGACCGGCTCTGGCAGTTCAAGCCCGCGCTCGTGCACGGCGACCTGCAGGCGCCCGCCTTCCGCGTCGATGGCGCGCGGGTCGTCGGCATCGACGGCTGGCACGCGCTCGCCGTCGGCGACCCCGCGCGCGACCTCGCGTTCCTGCTCGGCTCGAACGAGTTCGGCAGCGTCGACGAGGCGTTCGACGCGCACGCCGCAGCGCGCGGCATCGGCGACCGGCAGCTGCGCCAGCGCGCGATGCTGCACGCCGAGCTCGACGTGGCCCGCTGGCTACTGCACGGCGTCGACTCGGGCGACCGGTCCGTCGTCGACGACGCGTCCGGGATGCTCGCGTCGCTCGTGCAGCGCGTCGACCGCGACCCGGGCGCCGCGATCGCCGCGAGCCAGCCCGAGACGATGGACCTCACCGGCGTGCAGCAGTACCTCGGCGAGACCGGACCGGTCGACGGCGCGAGCGACGACGACGCGGACCGCGCGCCCTCAGCCGACCGCTGACGCCGCCGCGACCGCCCGCTGCGCCCGCAGCCAGCGGTCCTCGAGCTCGACGAGCGACTCGATGCGCGATGGCCGCACGACGCGGTCGTGCTCGACGAAGTAGAGCTCCGCGTCGACCAGGTCGGGGTCGAGCCCCGCGTGCGCCGCGTAGGCGGCGCGGTAGAGCGCGAGCTGCAGCTGCCGCGCCTCGAGGTCGGCGGCGCCGGAGGGCAGCCTGCCCGTCTTCCAGTCGACGACCGTCGCCCGCTCGCCGTCGCGGTAGACGGCGTCGATCTTGCACACGACCGTCGTGCCGGCGAGCGGCAGGTGGAT
>Ga0213836_100283_pt1 | contig 45403 bp, 35 predicted proteins | sample SWPATP03_FD_160578 | JGI IMG/M metagenome (GOLD analysis project Ga0213836, IMG submission 160578) | Coastal seawater microbial communities from Marineland, Florida, United States - SWPA TP0 #3 | ecosystem: Environmental > Aquatic > Marine > Coastal | place: USA: Florida | collected 2016-08-05
GAACGGACTGCAGCCCGGAAACGAAGAGCGCTGCGCTGCCGACGGCATCATCCCTGTCCTGAACTCCTTGCCTCAGTTGCGCCGCTGGTCTGAGCTCGCCCGTCAGGTTGGCCGATCGCTCCCCGCAGTTCTGCAGGTCGACAGCGGCATGTCCCGTCTCGGTTTGTCGCCGGAAGAATGCAGCATCCTGTCCCGGGAAATGAACGAGCATGCCGGCTTGGAATTCCAGTTCGTCATGAGCCATCTCGCATGCGCCGACGAAGGCGGACACCTTATGAACGGCGAGCAGCTGGCGGAATTTGAAAGACTTTCTGGTCTGTTTCCGGGAATTCGGATTTGCCTCGCCAATTCCGGCGGCATCTTTCTAGGCGGTGATTTCCACCACACGCTGGCGCGGCCCGGCATTGCGCTTTACGGCGGCAACCCGACCGTCGGAGCTCCAAACCCGATGGAGCCGGTCGTCAAACTCGATGTCGCCGTGGTCCAAACACGTACCGTGCCGACCGGAACCCGGATCGGCTATGGCGGATCGCATATTGCTGACCGAGAGATGCATCTGGCAACGATCGCCGCTGGATATGCGGACGGCCTGCCCCGTGCCCTCAGCGGCACGGGTGCGGTGTATCACGCTGGCGTAAGACTGCCGATCGTCGGGCGGGTTTCCATGGACAGCATCATCATCGATGTCAGCGCGCTGCCAAAGGATACTTTGACACTCGGCAGTCTCGTCGAGGTGGTCGGGGAACACCAGACGCTGGAAGAGATTGCCGAGGCCGCCGGAACGATATCCTATGAGATACTCACGGGCCTAGGGCACCGTTACCAAAGACTATACCGCCAAGTTCAGCTGCAAGACGTCTAGGGGAATGCCATGAAAGTCATCGTACTCGGCGCCGGCGTCATCGGCACGACCACCGCCTATCAACTGGCCAAGGCCGGCCACGAGGTCGTCGTTGTTGATCGCCAGACAGGCCCTGCGCTCGAAACAAGTTTCGCCAATGCCGGCGAAGTCTCGTTCGGTTACTGCTCTCCATGGGCAGCGCCGGGCATACCCCGGAAGGCGCTCAAATGGATCTTCATGGAGCACGCGCCGCTGATCCTGCGCCCGAAGCTTGATCGCGCCATGCTGTCGTGGATGTTCAAGATGCTGTCGAACTGCACCTCGGAGCGCTACGCGATCAACAAAAGCCGGATGCTGCGACTTTCCGATTACAGCCGGATCTGCCTAGCAGATGTCCGGGATGAAACCGGGATCGATTACGACGCGCGCATGCAGGGAACGCTGCAGCTGTTTCGCACGCAGCAGCAGCTCGACGCCTCTGCAAAGGACGTCAAGGCGCTCGCGGCCGATGGCATTCCCTACGAAGTGCTCGATCCCGAAGGCTGTATCCGCGTAGAACCGGCGCTCGCCCATGTGCGCGAAAAGATCGTCGGCGGACTTCTGACACCCAAGGACGAGACCGGCGACTGCTTCAAGTTCACTAATCTTCTCGCCGCCAAGGCCGAAGCGCTCGGCGTCCGGTTTGCCTATGGTACGACCATCAAACGGCTCGATGTCGAAGGCGGCAAGGTGAGGGGTGTCGTGACGGACCGCGAAACGCTACGTGGTGATGCGGTCGTGGTTGCTCTCGGCAGCTACTCGCCACTGGTCGTGAAAGACCACGGCATCGATCTGCCGGTCTATCCGGTCAAGGGATATTCGCTGACCATCCCGATCAAGGATGCCAGCCGCGCGCCGGAATCAACGATCATGGACGAGACCTACAAGATCGCCATCACGCGGCTGGGCGACCGCATCCGGGTGGGCGGCATGGCCGAAATTTCCGGCTATACGAACGATCTCGGTGCGCCGCGCAGGCGCACGCTCGAACATTCCGTGACCGACCTTTTCCCCGGCGGCGATATCACCAAGGCGTCGTTCTGGTCGGGCCTTCGTCCGATGACACCCGATGGAACGCCGGTGATCGGAGCAACCAAGATCAGTGGTCTCTACCTCAATACCGGGCACGGAACGCTGGGCTGGACGATGAGCTGCGGCTCGGCGCGGGTGATCAGCGATCTCGTCAGCGGCAAAACGCCCGACATCGATGCAACCGACCTTGCCTATGCGCGATACGCGCGTCGCTGATCGGCGTCGCCCGCAAACGCAGAGCCGCGAGCAAGTTCAGGAAAGGCGCTTGTCCGCGAATTCGCTTCTGACGATGCCGTGCCGCTGCAGCTTGTCGTAGAAGGTCTTGCGGGGAATGCCGAGCGCTGCAATCGTCTGCTGCACATCGCCATCACACGCCGTCAGCGTTTCACGAATGATCTCGGCTTCGTATCGCTCCAGCCGCTGGGGCAGCGAACCCGTTTCCGGATGGGCTGATTGCCGAGCGGGAGAGCTTGTCGGATCAAGCCCCAGAACCACACGCTCGGCAAAATGCGACAACTCACGGACGTTGCCGGGCCAGTGATGGTCGCGCAGGTACTGGCCGATTGTTGGCGTGATCGAGGGTGCTTCCCGATCGAAGCGGGTTGCGGCACGATCTGCGAAATAGCTGAACAACAGGGGAATATCGTCCCGCCGCTCCCGCAGAGGCGGAATGGCGATCGTGACGACGTTCAACCGGAAATAGAGGTCTTCCCGAAACGTCTCGCGCTGAGCCTGATCGCCCAGATCCACCTTGGACGCGGCGATGATCCGCAGATCCACGGGCCGCACTTCATTCGTCCCGAGCGGCATCACCTCGCGCATCTCCAGCACGCGCAGCATCTGCACCTGCGCAGACATCGGCATGCTCTCGATCTCATCGAGAAAAAGCGTGCCGCCGCTCGAGTGCTCGATGCGACCGATGCGCTTTTTCTGCGCGCCGGTGAAGGCGCCCGGTTCGTGACCGAACAGCTCGCTTTCGATCACCTGTTGCGGCAAGGCTCCGCAATTCAGCGCCACGAAGTTCCCGGCCGCACGGCGGCTCCATCCATGCAGAAGACCAGCAACGATTTCCTTGCCGCTTCCGGTCTCGCCGGTGACGAGGACATCGATATCGGTATCGGCGATCTGGCGAAGCATGTTGCGTAGCCGCTGCATGACCGGTGTCTGGCCGATCAACGGGGATTCCTGGCTGGAACTTTGAGCTGCTGCGCGCAGCCGGCGGTTTTCCAGTGTCAGACGTCGCTTTTCAGCAGCGCGCCGGACGCATTGCACAAGCCTGTCCGTCGCAAACGGCTTGGCAAGGAAGTCGTAGACGCCGCTTTGGATGGCCTTCACAGCCATTGGAATATCGCCGTGGCCGGTCATCAGAATGACCGGCAGCTCTTCGTCCAGACTGCGGAGGCGGTCGTAAAGTTCGAGACCATCGAGCCCCGGCATTCGAATGTCGGAGACGACGATGCCCGGGAAGTCCGCGGAAATTTTAGACAGGGCGTCCGTGGCCGAGGTGAACGCGATCGGCTCGAAACCGGCAAGCTCCAGCGTCTGGCCTGTGGCGCGCAGGAGATCCGCATCGTCGTCTATCAGAATGACCGGCACCGCGCCCATGTCAGGCTCTGTCATGATCGTTTTCCTCATCAGCTCTCACGAGCGATATTGTAAAGCAGGTCCGTCCATCGCGGCTCTCGACCTCAATGCGCCCGCCGTAATCGGTGACGATGTCTTTGGAGATGACGAGGCCGAGCCCCAGCCCTTTTTCCTTCGACGAGTTGAAGGGCTCGAACAGAGCCTTGAGAATCTGCGGCGCGATGCCGGGACCGTTGTCGCAGACATGCACCAGCACCCGATCGGCAGACACATCCGTCGTCACCTGGATCAGCGCATCCGGTCGGCCCTCAACAGCCTCCAGCGCATTCTGGAACAGATTGATAAACACCTGTTCCAGCCGCAACCGGCTCCCCATCACGACCAGCCCGCTTGGCGGCGGCGTGATCTTCAGCGTATCCATTCGTCCGGTGAAGCGGCTGCGAACCAGCATGGTCGCACCGTCGAAGACTTCCTGCAGCAGGACCGGTTCCGGAGCCGGTCGACCTTTGCGCGCAAGTGCCTTCAGATCATCCGTAATCGCACCGATCCGTTCCGTGAGAGACGCGATGTGATCCAGATTTTCGACCGCAGTCTCGGCCCTGCCCCGTTCGAGCAGTACCTTGGAATTGTCCGCATAGGCGCGGATCGTCGCGACAGGCTGGTTGATCTCGTGGGCGACACCGGCTGCAACCTGGCCGAGGATGGCAAGCCTGTTGGCATGTACCAGATCCTGCTGGACGGACTGCAGCCGGCTCTCGGTCTGCTTGTGATCCATGATCTCCGCTTCGAGCCTGTCGCGCGCCAGACTGAGGTCGATCGTGCGCGCTGCAACCCGATTTTCGAGATCTTCCCGCGCAAGCCTCTGCTGGGCAATCGCCATCTCAGTCACCTGCCGCCGACGCAGCAGGAAGGCTGCCAGCGCCAATAGTGTCGTTACGGCCAGGATCGCCATCAGCCGCGTTTCGCGAAGCGCATCGGACATCGCCTTCGAGATTGGCAGAAGATATTCGAAGCGCCAGGGGGTGGACGGGATCGGGGTCGTGATCTCCAGGAAGTCTTCTGCTCCCGCGCCTCCCGGAAGAATAGCCTGCAGCGCCCGCGCGTTATCTCCGACCGGCTGCTGACGGATGAATGGCAGGGGAAGAAGCGGCGCATCGCCGAATTGCAGACTTTGGCGAATGGCGCCGAGATCGTCCGGATCCAGCGGCTGCGTCGTCATGAACCGCCAGGACGGGAGGCTGGTAATCAGTACGACGTTGCTGGAATCAACAACAAACGATGGGCGCTGCGAGTTGCGCCAGTCCGCTTCCAGCTGATTGAACTCCATCTTTGCAACGACCACCCCGAGCGGCGCTTCGGCCGGACCGACGCGTTGCGAGATGTAGAGACCGGGCCGTTTGCTGACGCTGCCGAGTGCGAAATGTTCAGCCGCCCCCTCCTGCATCGCCCGCGTGAAATAGGCACGGAACGTATAGTCGTTGCCGACGAAGCTTGTTGGCTCCCGCCAATTGCTCGACGAGATCGCAATCCCGTCCGGGCCAACGACATAGATCACGCTGGCATTGGTCTTGACAACCAGGTCTTCGAGTTTGGCATCCAGTGCCTCTCTCTTCGCGATAGCCGCATCGGCGCTCAGGTCGACCAAAGCGTCGCGGACCTCGCGGTCACCGGCCAGAAGCAACGGTAGCGCCCGCGGTCGCTCGAGCACGGCCTGCAGAAGAGCAACCTTCAAGTCCGCATCCGTTCGAGCCTGCGCTTTAAGTCGCGTTAAAGCTGATGCGCGGCTGTAGCGCTCGACCGCAAACCCCGCGGCGACCACGATGCTGATCGCAGCGACGCCAAACACGATCCAGGCCAGCCGAAACTTCCGAACCAGGTGCTCAGCAGGGTGAGGATCGTTTGTGTAGGACATCGCCCCTATGAGCATAATTTCGCACAAACATCAAGGACGAGTGCGGTACTCCGCACAAATCGTTTTTCGTGACACCGGGTTAAGATAGCGCCGTCAAGTTAATTCAATAACTTAGTCGATCCGTGCGGATCTGGCACGTCCCTTGCTCGCCTCAAGTTCGATTCTAAGAACATGCCCCGGGTGGGAACCTTGAGCGGGGCGACTGGAGGACTTTATGGATATCTCGACACCCGCTGCCGGCAAGCCGGCGGCACTGCCATTCTATCGCCACCTGTATTTCCAGGTTATCGTCGCGATCATCGCGGGCATGCTGATCGGCCACTTCTGGCCTGAATTCGGCGCCAGCCTGAAGCCGCTTGGCGACGCCTTCATCCGGCTGGTCAAGATGATCATCGCTCCCGTGATCTTCCTCACCGTGGCAACCGGCATCGCCGGCATGTCCGACCTGAAGAAGGTTGGCCGGGTCGCCGGCAAGGCGATGCTCTACTTCCTGACCTTCTCGACGCTCGCACTGATCGTCGGCCTGATTGTCGGCAACCTGCTGCACCCAGGTGCCGGAATGAACATCGATCCGTCCACGCTGGACGGCAAGGCCGTGGCGACCTACGCAACCAAGGCGCATGAGACGACGATCACCGGCTTCCTGATGAACATCATCCCGGAAACCATCGTTGGCGCGTTTGCCCAGGGTGACATTCTCCAGGTCCTGTTCTTCTCGGTCCTGTTCGGTATTTCGCTCGGCATGGTCGGCGAAAAGGGCAAGCCGGTCACCGACTTCCTGATCTCGCTCACCGCCCCGATCTTCCGTCTTGTTGCGATCCTGATGAAGGCCGCTCCGATCGGTGCCTTCGGCGCGATGGCATTTACCATCGGCAAATACGGCATCGGCTCGGTCGCCAACCTCGCCTACCTGATCCTGACATTCTACATCACCGCACTTCTGTTCGTGATCGTGGTGTTGGGCGCCGTGGCGAAGTATAACGGCTTCTCGATCTTCTCGCTGATCCGCTACATCAAAGAGGAACTGCTGCTCGTTCTCGGCACCTCGTCGTCGGAAGCAGCGCTTCCCGGCCTGATGCAGAAGATGGAACGTGCAGGCTGCAAGCGCTCGGTTGTCGGCCTGGTCATCCCGACCGGTTACTCGTTCAACCTCGACGGCACCAACATCTACATGACGCTGGCAGCGCTCTTCATCGCTCAGGCGACGGGAATCGACCTGTCACTTGGTGATCAGATCCTGCTTCTGCTCGTGGCCATGCTGAGTTCCAAGGGTGCAGCCGGCATCACCGGTGCAGGCTTCATCACGCTGGCTGCAACGCTATCGGTTGTTCCCTCCGTCCCGGTCGCCGGCATGGCGCTCATCCTCGGCATCGACCGCTTTATGTCGGAATGCCGCGCCCTGACCAACCTCGTCGGCAACGCGGTTGCGACCATTGTCGTCGCACGCTGGGAAAACGAGCTGGACAAGGACATGCTGGACAAGGCGATGGCCGGTGAGCTGACCGGCGATCCGGTAGCCCCGGTCCTGCAGCCGGCGGAATAAGATACGCTCCCAAGCGTCAAAAGGGCGGTACCTTTCTAAGGTGCCGCCCTTTTGATATGTGGCCTAACCCAGGAGCGCTGCTGCGTCGCGCAGGGCAACGCCGCTGATACCGGTCTGCATCATCGCCTTGACCAGAGCCGTGATCGCATCGGCCGCGCTGGCAATCGACATCCCGCCGTCGCGGATGTTCGATATGCAGTTGCGTCGGGAATCGGGCGTGCCTGACCTCGGTTCGTAGGTGACATAGGCGCCGAGACTGTCGGCTGCCGAAAGCCCCGGTCGCTCCCCGATCAGAATGATCGATAGCTTGGCACCCAGTGCCTCGCCGACCGGGTCGGCCAGCGCAACCCGCGCATTTTCAGCCAGAACGATCGGCGCCAGGGAAAGATTCAATTCCTTCAAGCGTGTTTGAAGCGCTTCGATCAGCGGCGTTGCGTTGATTTCCACCCCATTGGACGACAATCCATCGGCGACAACGATGACCACATCGAAAATGTCGCCGCTTTCGGGTCTCACCGAACGAAGCAAATCGACAGACGGTCCGGAAAGTTGCCGGCCAAGATCCGGGCGACGGACGTATGTTCCGCGATCTTCCGCAAGGCTTGCGACCTCGATTGCGCCAAGGCCCATCGACTTCAGACGCTGCGAAAGGCCATGGCGATCCATCCCGCTCCACACCGCCTCGCGAGCCCGTGCGTGATCCATCAGGAACGCGAGTTGCACCTTTGTCGGCTGACCGGCGCCGAAGCGTCCGAGCGATACCCGGGCCGCGGTCATCGACCTGAGATCGAGGCTGCGCTTTTCGGTGTCTTCCACCGGGACAGGCTGATCGCGATCCGTCATGCCGAGGCTCCAAGAAGAGCAAGCTCGGACAGGTGCCGGGTCAGCCGCACCGGATCGTCCTTCAAATAGCCTGCCGGATCGGTGAGCCCCATCTCCTTCAACCATGCTTCGAATTCCGGTGCAGGCGGGCGTTTTAGAGTCTCGCGGCAGTAAACGGCGTCGTGGTGCGACAGAGACTGGTAATTGAGCATGATATCGTCAGCGCCTGGCACGGTGATGACGAAGTTCACATTGGCGGCACAGAGCAGGGTCAGGAGCGTATCCATGTCTTCCTGGTCAGCATCCGCATGGTTTGTGTAGCAGACGTCGACCCCCATCGGCAGACCCATGAGCTTGCCGCAGAAGTGGTCCTCCAACCCGGCGCGGATGATTTGCTTGCCGTTGAAGAGATATTCGGGTCCGATAAAGCCGACGACCGTGTTGAGCAGAAGTGGATCGAACGCCCGAGCAACCGCATAGGCGCGCACTTCCATCGTCTGCTGATCCACACCGAAATGCGCATCGGCGGAAAGCGCCGCACCCTGTCCGGTTTCGAAATACATCAGGTTCGCATCAACAGGGCCGCGTTTGAGAGCCCGCGCCGCGTCATGGGCTTCCTTTAGCATCGCCAGATTGACACCGAAACCTTCGTTTGCCTTTTGCGAGCCGGCGATCGACTGGAATACCAGATCGACAGGAGCCTGTTGCTCGATTGCCCGGATGGCCGTCGTGACATGGCCGAGGCAGCAGGTCTGGGTAGGGATCGACAGACGGGAGCGCAACTCATCGAGCAGGGAGACGATCCGGACGTAATCCTCAATGCTATCGGTTGCAGGATTGACGCCGATCACTGCATCGCCCGACCCCATCAGTAGACCGTCGACGGCGGACGCTGCGATACCGCGCGAGTCATCCGTTGGATGATTGGGCTGGTTGCGGGTCGAAAGCCGGCCCGAAAGACCGATCGTCGAGCGAAAGCGTGTCACGACCTCGCGTTTGGCCGCAACCGAGATCAGGTCCTGAACACGCATGATCTTGGAGACCGCTGCCACCATTTCAGGCGTCAGGCCGAACGTGATTGCCTCCAGCTGACGCTGCCCCGTCTCGGGCTTCAACAGCCATTCGCGGAACTCGCCGACCGTCAGCGACGAGATCGGTGCGAATGCCGAAAGGTCGTGCTGGTCGGCAATCAGTTGCGAGACCTCGTCGGTCTCGGCCGCGATCAGCTCCTCGGCGAGGAATGCCTTAAGCGGCAGGTCTGCGAGTGTGATCTGCGCCGCAAGCCGCTCTACCGGACCCTCTGCCGCCACCCCCGCAAGCTGGTCACCAGACCGCTCGGGCGTCGCCTTGGCCAAGAGATCCTTCAGATCACGGAAACGAAAGACCGTCTGCTCGATCGTGGTCTGGTAGGGCATCAGGCGATTTACCGGCTCAGAGGAACATCACGTCCATCATCACGCCAGGCTCCGACCGATGCAAGCGGCAAGCGTCATGAAATGAGATCGGCGAGCGCTTTGTGGCCGGCAAGCGCTGTTTCCAGTTCTGGAATCGTGTGATTGCCTTCCCGGAACAGGTTGATCATGACCGCAGCCGCGATACTGACGTCCGGATCGCTCCTCTCGAGATGATACTTCGCTCGCCAATTCTCGAGTACGATATCGAGGACTTCAAGTTCCGTGGGGCCGAAGGTCTTTTCCATAAATGCGGGCATGACAAACTCAAACTTCTCAGTGACGGCCATCATTTGGTCGATGCGATGCAAGCTTCAAGAGGCGGGTCATCACTTTCTTACAAATGAGATAAGTTTCAGGCCCGTGCGGAAAAACCTCTGCAACCGCAAGAAGTTAGTTGCAACGCACAATCCTCGCGGTCACGAGCAAAGCACCATCGACAGCGCCGACAGCCCTTTCACTCGTTGCTGCAATGCACAGAACTGACTGTCACGAATTTTAGGAACACAACCTCGGTCAAGATCGCAACAGAAACGAAGCTAGACGCAGAAAGTGCCATTGCGGCGACAACAATCGTCGCAAGGTCGAGACAACTCGCCAGCTAGCACAGCACTTGGGGAAAGCATCATCAACGAGGTTGGCGAACGTCGGCGGATACAAGACGAACGAACCCCAAGTGCACGGCAGGGAATGTCCCGCCATTGAGCGATGCGAGAGATGGAGGCGACGGACTTTGCTGTATGGATACCAGTCACCGACGCACAGAAGCCCGGGCTCGATCGCCCCGGATTCCATTGCAGCACCTTATAGGCAATGGGACCATGGTGAGACATGACGTCCTCATGCCCGCACCGATGGTCAGCGCGGGAAGGAGGTTGCAACCGCCTCCACCAAAGCTTTTTATTCGACGGGAACAGTCGCCCCGTCGTCAGGCCGGCGGTAAAATGTCCTGAGCGTGCGTTCATCCTTGCTGGTGACCTGAAGCCAGGCACCCGGAATCTCCGTCAGTTCACGCAGAACGATCGAATGCTCGATGCCGAACAGCCGCGAAAAGCTGCGGCTGTCCTTGGCAACATCGAGTTCGAGGGCAATGATCATCCCCGCCTGAATGCCGCTGAGGCGGGGATCCTGCTGTTGCAGCCTGGCAGTGAGCGCCATAAACCGGTCTGGATCCGGCGGGTTGCCCGTCACGCCGCCTCGCGACGGCGAACGGAGACCATGACCGATTTGGATGTGGGCGTATCGCTCTCTTCGCCCGCGCTTCCGATCGGCACGAGAACATTCAGTTCGGGGTAATAGCCGGCGATGCTGCCCCGCGGAATGTCGTAGGGGACAAGGCGGAAATCAGATGCAACGCGGGCGATGCCGTCAGTGTACTCGCAGACGACGTCGACACGTTCCCCAGCCTTTGCGGACAGCGCCTTCACGTCCTCAGGGTGCATGAAGATGACCTGTCTTTCGCCGTAAACGCCACGATAGCGATCGTCGAGACCGTAAACCGTCGTGTTGTACTGGTCATGCGAGCGGAACGTCTGCAGCGCAAAGTGATCGTGGCGCTTGAGGGCGGCCTGATTGACGGTCTCGGACGGCAGGGCGATATCGGAGAAGGATGCCTTGCCCGTCGGCGTGACCCACTCGCGATGGGCAGCCGTGTTGCGCAGGTGGAAGCCACGAGGCTTGCGCAGACGCGCGTTGAAATCCTCAAAGCCCGGAATGGTCGCCTCGATATGCTTGCGGATCAGGTCGTAATCGTCGGCCAGAGCCGCCCAGTTGATCATGTCCGAGCCGACGGTGGACGCGGCCATGCCGGCAACGATCGCCACTTCCGAGAGAAGATGCGGCGAGGCAGGCCTGTTGATGCCGGCCGAGCCATGCACCATGCTCATCGAATCCTCGACGCTGACGAGCTGCGAATTGCCGGCAGAGTTAAGATCGATCTCGGTGCGGCCAAGGCAGGGCAGGATGAACGAGACATCGCCCGGCATCAGATGAGAATGGTTGGGCTTGGTTGCGACATGCACGGTGAGTTTGAGCTTGCGAAGCGCCTGCTCGACCAATGCGCTATCGGGCGTGGCGCGGGCAAAATTGCCGCCGAGCCCGATGAACGCCTGTGCGGAACCATCCAGCATCGCGCCGATTGCGGCGATCACGTTATGACCATTGGCGCGCGGCACCGCGAACCCGAATTCTTTCTCGAGCGCGTCGAGGAAGGCAGCCGGAGGCTTTTCGTTGATACCGACCGTCCGGTCGCCCTGAACATTGGAATGACCGCGCACAGGGCACAGTCCGGCTCCCGGCTTGCCGACATTGCCGCGCAGGAACATGAAGTTCGAGATTTCGCGAATGGTCGCGACCGAGTGCAGATGCTGGGTGATACCCATGGCCCAGGTGCAGATGACGCGCTCTGCCTGCATGTAGACGTCTGCAGCGCGTTCGATCGCTTCGCGGGTCAGGCCAGACTGCGAGATGATCTCATCCCAGCTGGTTGCCTCGACCGCGGCCAGATAGGCGTCGAAGCCTTCGCAGTGTTCGGCGATAAACGCGTGATCGAGCACGGACGGACGGCCGGCTGCAACAGCTGCTGCTTCCGCGGCCAGAACCGCTTTCGACATCCCGCGCACGGCGGCCATGTCGCCGCCCAGTTGCGGCTGAAGATAGTCGCTGGCGATATCGGTCGCGCCGCCACGCAGCATCTGCAGCTTGTCCTGCGGATCCGAGAACCGCTCCAGACCGCGCTCCTTGACCGGGTTGAAGACGACGATCTGGGCACCGCGGACCGCGGCGCGCCGCAGGTCGCCCAGCATGCGCGGATGGTTGGTACCCGGGTTCTGGCCAATCACGAAGATCGCGTCGGCCTTCTCGAAATCCTCGAGCAGGACCGTTCCCTTGCCGACGCCGATCGACTGGCGAAGCGCCACGCCGCTCGCCTCATGGCACATGTTGGAACAGTCGGGGAAATTGTTGGTGCCGTAGGCGCGCACGAACAGCTGGTAGAGAAATGCCGCTTCGTTGCTGGCGCGGCCGGACGTGTAGAATTCAGCGCGGTCTGGGCTGTCGAATCCCTTGAGGATGTCGCCGATCTCGGCGAACGCGTCCTGCCATGTGACGGGGAGATAGCGATCGCTTGCCGCGTCGTAACGCATCGGATGAGTGAGACGACCGTTGAGCTCAAGCTCATAGTCGGACTGACGGCGCAGCTCGGAAACGGTGTTTGCCGCGAAAAATGCCGGTGTGGCGCGCTTTTCGGTCGCCTCCCACGAGACGGCCTTCACGCCGTTCTCGCAAAATTCGAACGAGGAGCCATGCTCCGGATCGCCCCAGGCGCAGCCGGGACAGTCGAAACCGTCAGGCTGATTGGCCTTCAGCATTGCCCTTGCACCGGACAGCGGAGAGCCGCTGTTCAGAAGCTGCTTGCCGCAGCTTTTCAATGCGCCCCAGCCGCCTGCGGCCGACGATTTTTTTCCGATAAATCCTGTATCCATGCTGCATCTATTTGTCGCGGGGACGATTTGATCAAGCGGCAGAACAGCATGGCTTGATAGGAAATATCTATCGTCCTTCTAAGGGGCTCCGATTTATGGTGGTCCGTCGCGGAACTTCTCATCACCGGGATTGAAAGCGCGGCGTCTGCGGCTATTCTCGCGCCGAACTGAAGCGACATCTAGATACCGAGCGGAACGGCTACGCAGGAGAGAACATGACAGAAAGTGCCGCCATCCATATCGGCTTTGACGATCTGGTCGCTTTGCTGAAGACGATTTTCGTCCACAACGGCGTATCTGAGCCAAATGCCCAGATCCTTGCCGAAAACTGTTCCGGCTGTGAGCGGGATGGCTCTTTGAGTCACGGGATTTTCCGCATGCCGGGATATGTATCCTCTCTGAAGAGCGGCTGGGTCGATGGCAAAGCCGTGCCGGAAGTAGAGGACGTCGCCCCGGCCTTTCTCCGCGTCGATGCCAAGGGCGGATTTACCCAGCCGGCGTTCTTCGCCGCGCGGTCCCACCTGATCGAAAAAGTCAAAGCCAACGGCGTCGCCATCCTTGCTATCCGTCGCTCGCATCACTTCAGCGCGCTTTGGCCGGATGTCGAACCGTTTGCGGATGAGGGGCTTGTCGCCCTGAGCGTCGTCAACAGCATGGCGTGTGTGGTACCGCACGGTGGCCACAAGGCGGTGTTTGGCACCAACCCGATTGCCTTCGCCTCGCCGCGCGCGGGCTCTTATCCATTCGTCTTCGATCAGGCATCTTCAGCGATCGCTCACGGCGACGTGCAGATCGCGGCACGCGCCGGGCATGACCTGAAGCCCGGCATGGGTGTCGACCGCAACGGAGAACCGACAACCGACCCGAAGGCAATTCTTGACGGCGGTGCGCTGCTGCCATTCGGCGGGCATAAAGGCAATTCGATCGCGTTGATGATAGAAATCCTCAGTGCGGCCCTGACCGGCGGCTATTTTTCAGGTGAGTTCGACTGGAGTGGCCACAAGGGTGCGCAGACGCCATTCACGGGCCAGTTTTTTGTGGTTATCGATCCCGAGCGGGGCGGCAATCACGCCTTTGCCGACCGTGTTGCGCAGATCTGCGACCTTGTCCTCGATGCCGGTCAAGATCGTCTTCCCGGGGAGCGGAGACATAACACTCGAAAGGCTGCCCTCGCACATGGCATACCGCTCTCGCCCCAAAACCATGACATGCTGATGGCTCTCGCTACACCCTGATGTCTCGTATTTGCAGATGCAATTTCGCGAATGTGAACTTTACCGCGCGGAAGAGAAAAAACTTGTCATCGGGGGTAACTATAACGCAGCAAACCCTTTGCCTTTTGCTTGCAAGAAAACATAAGGAGGCATGTAAGGAATGCTTGGAATCAATTTACATCGACAATCTTTAGCCTGACCTACTACATTTTAACTTGCGCAAATATAAGCGACCCAATTCTCAGGAGATTTCATGCGTATCGTAATGGTTGGATCGGGCTATGTCGGGCTTGTGTCCGGAGCGTGTTTTGCAGATTTCGGCCATGACGTGATCTGCGTCGACAAGGCCGCGGAAAAGATCGATGCCCTGAAGAATGGCGTCATCCCGATCTTCGAGCCCGGCCTTGATGCCTTGGTCGAAAGCAACGCCAGGTCCGGCCGTCTTTCCTTCACGACCAAGCTTGCGCCGGCCGTCAGCGAAGCCGACGTCATCTTCATCGCCGTCGGCACCCCCTCGCGTCGTGGCGATGGTCATGCCGACCTCGGTTACGTTTATGCTGCCGCAAAAGAGATCGCAGCTTCGATCAAGGGCTTCACCGTCGTCGTGACGAAGTCCACCGTGCCTGTCGGCACCGGCGACGAAGTCGAGCGGATCATCCGGGAAGCCAATCCGGATGCGGATGTCGCCGTTGTCTCCAACCCGGAATTCCTGCGCGAAGGGGCAGCGATCGATGACTTCAAACGTCCGGACCGCATCGTTGTCGGCCTCTCGGATGACCGTGCCAAGGCTGTGATGACCGAGGTCTACCGGCCGCTGTTCATCAACCAGTCGCCGCTGCTGTTTACATCACGCCGCACATCCGAACTGATCAAATATGCCGCCAATGGTTTTCTCGCCATGAAGATTACCTTCATCAACGAGATGGCGGACCTTTGCGAGAAGGTCGGAGCCGACGTTCAGGACGTCTCGCGCGGGATCGGCCTCGACGGTCGCATCGGATCGAAATTCCTGCACGCAGGTCCGGGCTATGGCGGATCCTGCTTTCCAAAGGACACGCTGGCGCTGGCAAAGACCGCACAGGACTTTGACGCACCCGTGCGTCTGATCGAGACCACGATTGCTGTCAACGACAGCCGCAAGCGTGCCATGGGCCGCAAGGTGATCGCCGCTGCCGGTGGCGATGTGCGCGGCAAGAAAGTCGCTCTGTTCGGCCTTACCTTCAAACCGAATACCGACGACATGCGCGACAGCCCGGCAATCGCCGTCGTTCAGGCTTTGCAGGATGCCGGCGCGATCGTGTCCGGCTATGACCCCGAAGGCATGGCAAATGCCAAGCAGATGATGGACATCGAGTTCGCAGCGGGACCCTATGAAGCAGCAGAAGGTGCGGATGTCGCCGTGCTCGTGACCGAGTGGAATGCGTTCCGAGCCCTCGACCTCGACCGCCTGAAGTCCATCATGAAAACGCCGGTTCTCGTCGACTTGCGCAATGTCTATCGCGCTCAGGAAGTTGAAGCACACGGCTTTGCCTATACGGGTGTGGGCAAGAGCATCTGAACCCGGGATCCGGCACATGGCGGTGTTGCCTTGAGCGGGACAAGCAAGAACCTTCAAAGCGACCGTAATCCCTGGCGGATTTCGAACGGGGATTACGGCGCATGCGAAAGATGATCCGCTGGTTGACCTTGCGCGCCTCACCGCAACTTGGCGAGCAGCGCAGGCGAAGGCTCGACCTTGGAAGCGAACCGTTACCCTACCCGCTTTACGCGATCGGCGATGTTCACGGCTGTCTTGACCTGCTGAAAAGGGCTGAAGCCGTCATCGCGGATGACATGAGGCGATTGGGACGCCCCGGGCTCGTTGTTCCCCTCGGCGATTACGTCGATCGGGGACCCGCATCGGCGCAGGTGCTCGAACATCTCTCGAGCCCCAGCGCTCTCGGTTTGAAACGCGTGACGCTTTGCGGCAACCACGACGATCTGTTCCTGCGCTTTCTGGAGCGTCCCGAAGCGTATATGCACTGGCTGGAAATGGGCGGCGACAAGACGCTCGCATCCTACGGCGTGGATCTGCAGCATCTGAGCCTCCGCCGCAAAGGTAGCGGCGCGTCTCTCATGCACGTCTTGCAGGAGGCGGTACCTGAAACGCACCGATCATTTCTTATGGATCTGCCTGTCAGCCTCAAGGCCGGCCAAGTCCTGTTCGTTCATGCGGGCGTGGCACCGGCCATACCGATCGAAGAGCAGCGCGATGAGGATATGATGTGGATCCGCGGGGCGTTCCTCAAGCAAGGGCCTGAACTTCCACATCTCATCGTCGTCCACGGGCATACGCCGCAGGAAGATCCTGATTATGGGATCGGTCGCATCGGGATCGATACCGGAGCAGTCTATTCCGGAAAACTGACAGTTCTGCGTATCGATGGTGAGGAGATCTCGATTCTGCAGTGAGGACCAAGCCTTCTGCACTCGTTACCATCAGATGCGCTGGCGAGGCCGATCTGCGCCACGACTTCAAGCAGACATTGTTCGCATGAAAAAACCCGCGCCATCGGCATCTACCGTTGGCGCGGGCTCGTTGTTTTGCTTGTCAGATCAGACCGTGCGGCGACCGACGGTCTCCGTTACGACCACGTTCTTCTTCGTCCCGAAGCTGCCACCGACCCAGCCGGCGATTGCACCGAGTGCCAGGGCGATGAAGCCAAGGATTGCACCAGCAGATACGGCAGTTGCCGTGGCTTCTGCTGCTTCAAGTGCCTGCTGCTTTGCAGCTTCGACGTTCTCGCGGTACGTTGCCTCATACTGCTGAACCTGCTGGCGAGCCTGTTCGACCGGGATGTTCTGCGAGCGAGCGATTGCTTCAGCGGCACGGTTGCGGGCATCTTCTGCCTTTGCCTGGTCGCCGGTTACGGCTGCCTGAACAGCGGCAACTGCAGCGTTCTGGAGAGCCTGCGGATCGTTACCGGTTGTGCTGCGGATCTGCTGCTCGATACCGGCCATCGGGTTGGCGGAATTGGCAATTGCAGGCGCTGCGGTCGACGCAGCCGTTGCTGCCGTCTGGCCAACGCCACCGATGACGCTCGACAGGCCGCTGAATGCGCCGCCGACGAGTGCGCCGATCGAGGTTGTCAGCATATAGAGGACCACGAGCGTTGTAACAGCCCAGGTCGTCAGACCATGGTAACCGCCCGTCGAGTTGCTGGGGCGGCCGGACAGGCGGCTCGAGACGTAGCCGCCAACGAAGGCCGCAATGATCCCGGCGATGACAAACCAGATGCCGCCGGCGATGGAGAAGGTGCTGGCAGTCGGGTTGTCGGACGTGACCGGATCAAGAACCGCGGCACCAAGACCGACGCCGAGAAGATTGAGCAGGAACTGCACTGCAAGCGCGATGACGACGCCTGCAAAGATTGCTCCCCAGGATACTTTGTTCAGTGCCGACGTCGCATTGACTGAGACGCCATGAGCGGTTTCGTGCGGTAGATGGGTTGTGACTGGTGTTACCATAATGGTGATCCTTAAAGCGCCTCACAGACGCGTGAGTGCGCCGTTAACAGTTTCGCCTCATTCAAGTTCCGTCAAAATCGTCGGCCAACACGAAATATTGGAACAAAAGCAACATAATCACCTTCGACGGTTAATTCTGAGCATGAGTAATATTTCCGGGGAACAAGCATCTTGCCCGGTGGTTGGGACGAGACCTACAACCAAAGGAATACCTCAATGTTCATGCGAGTTGATCAGCTGCAGGCAAATCTGCCGGCACCGAAACGTGCTGACCCCAATGCTGCCGCAGCACTCCAGGAATTGCTTGGCGGGAAATATGGAGAAATGTCGACGCTTGGAAACTACATGTTTCAGAGCTTCAACTTTCGGTCAAAGGAGAAACTGAAGCCGTTCTACAGCCTTGTTGCCAGTATCACTGCAGAAGAACTTGGCCATGTCGAGCTTGTAAGCAATGGCGTTGGAATGCTCAACAACGGCCCGGACATTCCAGGGGGCGACGAAGGCGACGGCGGCGATATTTCGGGCGCACCCTTCGAGGATATGAAGGATATGCGGTTGGCCGCGGCTTTTCTGTCCGGTGGCGGTGGAGCGGCTCCGATCAACAGCAACGGCGTATCGTGGAATAACGATTTCATCACCAGCACGGGCAATGTCGTCGTCGATCTCTTGCACAATTTCCATCTGGAATGCGGTGCCCGACTGCACAAGCTGCGCGTCTACGAAACGCTGACGGACCCGACGGGTCGCGAAGTCTGCGGCTATCTTCTCGTGCGCGGTTCGGTTCACGCCCATGCCTACGCATTGGCGCTGAAGAAAATCACCGGCGTTGAAATCGAAAAGTTCCTGCCGACGCCGAACATTCCGCTTTCCAAGATCCCGGAATGCCAGAAATACCTGGATGAGGGTTCGCATCGCCGGCTCTACACGTTCAGCCCGAACGACTACAAGGAAATGGCTGGCATCTGGGGGAATGGCGAAGTCGCTCTCCCGAACGATCCTCCGGGCGAACTCGAAGTGATCGATGGCATGCCCGACGGTGGCAAGATCCATCAGTTGACCGGCGTTCCCTCGGCATTCACGCCGGATTACGCGCCGGAAGAAATGTTCGAGATCGCAGAAAAGCTTTACAAGAAGTCGCGTTAATTCAGTCGGCGGCGGGGACTTTGGTCCCCGCCGTTTTTCATTCAACGTGTCACCCGTCCAGAGTCTGCAGCAGCTCCGAAATCCTGATCGTCGAGAAGTTGGAAACCGTATCGCAGACTGCGTATGGCAAGATGATCAACTCACCGTGCCGCATTCCACCGCATGTGTAGACGACGTTCGGGACGTACCCCTCACGTTCCGACTTTTCCGGACGAACGAGCGGATCGCGTGACCGGGCGAGAACCTTCGAGGGATCCTTCTTGTCGAGAAGTGCGGCCCCGATCGCATACCGACGGACCGGGCCCACACCGTGTGTGAGCAGCAACCATCCTTCGTCGAGCTCGATTGGGGATCCGCAATTTCCCATCTGCACGAACTCCCAGGGAAATTTGGGGCGCAGGATCGCTTGGCCGCCGTTCCATTCGTGCAGGTCGTCGGAATAGATCAGGTAGAGATTTTCGTTGTCCTGCCGACCGATCATCGCGTAGCGACCATCAATCTTCCGCGGAAACAGCGCCATCCCTTTGTTCATCGCCGCCGTGCCGGTCAACGGCGTCATCTTGAACGAGATGAAGTCGCTGGTCTGCAGTAACTCCGACCGGATGGCCTTGCCGCTGTAAGCGGTATAGGTCGCATAGAACGTCTTTTCCTCATTCTCCTCCGTCTCGAATTCGACAAAGCGTGCATCTTCGATGCCGTTCGACTGAGCTGGTGTCACCGGAAAAATGACGCGTTCGCTGATATGCTGGTCGGCGCTGAAACTGAGTTCGACGCTCTCATCCGGTGAGCCTGACAGTGGCGTTTGGATCGTTGGGGTGGATGCAAGCCGTGCAGTCGGTTCTATCTCCACGCCGCCATCGGGCGCGATCACTCCCGTGCGGAACGTCAACGAGGAGACATGCCCCTCGCCGACGGCGCGCAGGCTCAAGACGAACCGGCGGCTACCCTCCGGCACGCCCGATTGGTCCGGGTGAGCGACGATACTGGGGTTGAACAGTGCCGAGGCTTCAAACGAATATTCGTTGAGGAAGTAGGCCCCGATCAGCTGTCGCTGCGTCGGGCTGAAAACCGTGTGCGGCGCAAAGGCTTCTTCCATCTCCTTCGCGCGTGCTTCGAACGTCGCCAGGAGGTTACGGTGGCGGCCCTCAAAATTCTCGAGCACGTCCGCAAGAAGAAGATCGGCGGCCTGCGGTTCCAGCGCCAGCACCCGATCGACAATAAGGTTCGCCCGGGTTTTATCCGTCGGGTTCAGATCCCGGGGTTCGGTGGCGGGCTTGAACGGACGCACGACCACGCGCGAGGAATCGGGTCGCAGGAAGAGCGATTGGCGGTTGACAACAACGGCTTTTGACAAAGCGATCTCATTTCATTTGAACGGAATTCGGGTTCAGGCACTCAGAGCGTGCAATTGGGAGGAGGTTGCCGATTGACTGCCGCTCCGCACGATCCTGCGGTATTCGACGAGGCCTAAGAGGTAAGCGAGCACGGACTCGGCCCCCCTGTTCTCGTTGGGGCGTGCGCGATGCAGCCCATCGCGACAACTTCCGGTGTCAATGTCCACGAGCGGGAGGGAAAGGTCATTGGCACCCGTAAACCAGTCCAACGCCATCCGTGCACTGCTTTGCCATTCGGGGCGTTTCTCGGCATGCCAGGCCGTCAGGCAGGCAGAGATGGTTGCGGCCGCCTCGACCGGCTGCTGGTCGAAATGCTGTGGCGGCAAGCCGACATCACCGAAACCATCCGAACCGACCGGGCGGAAATGCCCTGTCCGTGCAGTCTGCATCGTCATCAGCCAGCGCAGGCTCTGCAGGCCAGCGGAGATATGGGTTGGCTTCTCAGCGGCCAGACCCGCAAGGATCAGAGCTTGCGGAAGACGGGCGTTGTCATAGGACAACCCCTCTTCAAACCACGGCCGATCCGGTGTGGCCACACGCGAGAAAAGCGCCATCAGCCGATCTGCAAGAGTGGACCGAACCCGTCGGGCATTGATGTCGTGTCGCCGGGCCGCGCAATATCCGTCCAATCCCAGCAACGTGAATGCCCAGGCGCGAGGTGAGGTGAAATCGACTGCTGTCGGAAGGGCTTCGGCAAACAGATCGGCAGCCCAGTTGCGTCTCGCCGAACTGGTGTCGTTGAGTGCGCATTGTCCAAGCGCCCAGAGGGTGCGGCCATGGCTGTCTTCCGAGCCCTTGTCTTCCAGCCATCGCCGGTCAAAACCGATGAAATTGCGAAAGTGCTTTTGATCCGGGTTCCACGCATGCTGGACAAAGGACGCAAACCGCGTGGTCAGGATATCGGGCAACTGGGTTTCGCCGGAGGCCATGAGAGTGACTGAAAGCAGCAGCGCCCTGGCATTGTCGTCGACGCAGTAACCATGCGACCGGTCCGGGACAGAATGGACGGCATGCTGGAATAGTCCGGTGTCGTCACACATCGACAAGAGGTATGCGAACTGGAGCTCGGGCACACCGGGCGAGCCGAGGGCCGACGGCTTGCGGCCAACTGGCGGGACAGCACCGGGCCGGATTTTTGGCTGGATGACCGCCTCAAACAGCGAGAGGTATCGCTGGCCCGTGCGCTGCCAGGTCATAGACCGACTGGCGGCATAGGCGCGACGGCGTATCGCGTTGCGACTGTCATCGTCGGTCAGCAATGCTGCGATTTCCCGACCGATCGCCTCGGAATCGCCGAACGGTACAAGAACGCCGGAGCCATCCGCAAGGAGCTCGCTCGCGTGCCAGTACGGGGTCGATACAACGGCTTTGCCGAGCCCGAAACTGTAAGCAAGCGTGCCTGAGGTCATCTGGGCTTCGTTGAGATAAGGCGTCGCGTAGACGTCGCACATCGAAATGAAGTCGAGGAGGGTCGGCAGGTCGACGAAACGGTCGAGGAAGACCACATGGTCTTCGATGCCGAGATCCTCCGCACGCGCTACGAGCGACTGTCGATACGTCTCGCCCTCGGTCCGCACAAGATTCGGGTGGGTCGCGCCAAGCACGACGTAGACTGCGTCCGGCCTGCTCTGCAGGATCACCGGCATCGCGTCGATCATGACCTCGATGCCCTTGTTGGGTGACAACAGGCCGAACGTCAGGATAACGGATCGCCCCTCAAAACCGAGTTTGGTCTTCGCCTCGTCCGGCTCGCTGAAGGCGATTTCCGGGATTCCGTGCGGGACGAACTCGATTTTCTCCGCCGGCACATCATAGACTTCCTGCAGCAGCTCGCGCCCGCGCGCGGCCATCACCACCACCTTCGACGAGATATCGACGATATTGTTGAAGACCAGGCGCTGAGATGGTGTCGGTTCGGCAAGAACCGTATGCAACGTCGTTACGACAGGCATCGTCAGCCGTGACAGCAGCGCCAGGATATGACTTCCGTCATTGCCTCCGAAGATGCCGAACTCGTGCTGGAGGCAGACGATATCGAATTTCTCAGCGTTCAGGTATTTCGCGGCTGCGACATATTCCGCAAGGTCGTCGTCCGCGATCTGCAGATGGACGCTGTGCGGATAGTCATACACCTGGCCATGATCCGTCATGGCAACAATCGCCGTTTCGACGTTTGCCGAGGTTTTCGATACCGCTTGCTCAAGATCCGTCGTGAAGGTCGCGATGCCGCAGCGGCGCGGCAGTGAGTTGCCGACGAAAGCGATTTTCCTGGTCTGGGTCATGACAGCGTCTCCGTTGAAGGGAACGCTGGAACGTCCGCTAAGAGTTGAACAATGGTCGTCTTCTTGGGATCCGGCATGTCCCGGAGCGGACCGACGTCCCGCAGCAGGTTTTCCCGGGCGTCTTTGCCGGCATAGGCGAGCAAAGCTGTGATCGGAGCAGCACCGGCTCGTATAGATGCGTCTTCCGCTTCCAGGAAAACGGCATCACCAAGCTTCAGCTGCATCGATCCTACCGACGCTTCGCCCGCAAGGAGAAGGAGCCAGCATTCGCTTTCGGCCTTGAGTTGCCACAGCGCACTTGCAGCAAGTGTCACCCGCTCGAGCACGAAGAAGTCAGAGGCGACGAGTAGCGTTCTCTCTTTCGTCAGATGACGCATCGGTTCCTGGCGCGGTGCCGGTCCCAGCTGCGCCACGGAAACTGCCTGTTCGATATGGAGTTCACGCGCGCTTCCATAGTCGAAGAGACGGTATGTCGTGTCACTCGCCTGCTGGATTTCGGCAATGACGAGCCCCGCACCGATCGCGTGGATGGTTCCGGCAGGGACGAAGAACGCATCACCCGCATAGGCTTTTTGCCAGTTGAGCAGGTCACCGATCGAACCGTCGGATATGGCGCCGCGCAACTCCTCCGTGGACACGGGCGTTTTCAACCCGATCCCCACTTCGGCGCCGTCCTCAGCAGACAGGACGTACCACGCTTCCGTCTTGCCGTTCCTCATGCCGACGGCCTGCGCGGCCGCGTCATCCGGATGAACCTGGATCGACAGCGCCTGAGACGTGAACAGCAACTTGAGAAGCAGTGCCGAAGCGTCACGGTCTGGACCGTTGCGCGCGTAGCGCAGCTCGCCAATGACAGTCGTGCCGTCCGACTGGCTCCACGGCTTAAGTTCACGACGGCCCCACGGCTTTGCTGCGGGCTGCACGCCTAGATGTTCTACCGTCATGATACCTCGTGGGTATGCCGCTAAGATCAGTTCGATCTGAGGTCGGTAGCTGCGCCAGCAAATCAGGGTGGAACGGTCGCTATCGCAACGATGTCAGGTTTTGAAACGCGCCCTGGGATATCGGAACCCGCCGGGCCATTCGCGCCGGCAGCCTGTCAGGCTTTGCGCAGGCATACCTGATATAGGGTTACGTCCTGCAGATTTCAATTTTTAAATAAAATCAGCCACCAACCGCAACAAAATAAGATTCTTCACGCATCAGAAATTTTATAAATTATAAGTATATTGGTAATTTACTTATCTGGCACTGATGAGATACGCTTTAAAAGCGCGAAAAATGCAAAAGTGTACTATCAACACGCATTTCCACGACTTAGGAATACGCTGCAACATCTAGCCAGCATCGCCCCAATGACCGGAGAGCTGTTCGGCGCTCCTTCACACCACGTCTTCGCTCAGGACTACCTCAGCATCGTCGCGATGCATCTCGAAAACCTGCCTCCCGATTTCCGAGCTGAAGCCTGCGCGTGCAAACGATGCGAGCTCCTTGGCCTTGCGTTTCTGATCGAGCTCCACTCTCCTGAACGGGCCAAATGCCCGCTTTCGCGCGAGCACGACCGCGGCACGCAGATCGTTCACGTCAGCGACTGCCTCGGAGGCGGTTTCCCGGTCTATTCCCTTGATCACGAGCCGCTGCGAAATCGCGCGTTTCGACCGGCCGCTTCGTTGCGCAGAACGGGTCGCGACTTCTGCGTAAGCCTGATCATCGAGAGCGCTGTTGTCATATCCGAACTTCACGGCAAACGCCGCAAGCGCCTCGACCTGCGCATCGCCGATGTCTTCGAACTTTTCCCGCGCCTTGCGCGTGATCGCTTGCCGGAGCTGCTTTTCCGTGTGCATCCTTTTGGACAGACGATAGATAGCGGAGTTCCGCGCCCATGACAGCATACGCGTCGTCGGGATATCCGATACGGGTTTTTCAGCAAGCTCGTTGCTGCTATCGTCTGGTAAAGGCTCCAAAATCAAGTCCTTGTTCCAGTTGTATCACGCGATAACTGACAATCAGAGAACCTTGTTGTATCAACCGCGGTCAGGTTTTTTCGAACTGGATCCTGGACAAGGGCATCGCAGTTGTCACGACGACACCGTCCGGCTCGTAATCGGTCGTGGCGGTTCCGTAAGAGTTCAGACTGGACGCGATGAGCCGAGAGCCAAATCCCTTTCTGGTCGGGATAGCGACGGGTGGCCCGCCGACTTCCCGCCAAGACGAGATTAGAAAATCCTCTCCCTCCCGGGCTTCGATTGTCCATGCAATCTCGATGTGGCCATTGCTCTCGGAGAGTGCGCCGTACTTGGAGGCATTCGTGAAAAGCTCGTGCAGCACCAGCGAGAACGACAGGGCAGCCTGGGGATCAAGCTCGATCTCCGGTCCCTCGATCCGGACGCGGTCGGAACCCTCAAGACCAATGTTGATCGTTGCGGCGTTCACGATCTGGCCAAGCGTTGCGCTCACCCAGTTCTTCTGAAGCAAAATATCGTGTGCCGAGGCATAGGCCGACATGCGCGACTGGAGCTTCTCACCGGCGTCTTCGAGCGAGGCCGCATTGCGGATCGACTGCGTTGCAATCGACTGCACCACCGAGATGGTGTTTTTCATCCGGTGACCGAGCTCAAGCATGAGCAGGCGTTGCTGGTCGGCCTGTTCTCTTTCCTGCGTTCTGTCGCGAAGGATTTTGATGAAGCCTATGACGGTATCGTCATCGGATCGCAACGCCATCATCTCGCCGGACGCCCAGAAGGTTGAACCGTCCTCGCGCAGATGCCATCGCTCGTCGCTACCACGTCCCTGGCTCAGGGCGGCAGTCATCTCCCGTTGCGGAATGCCCTGCTCGCGATCCTCGAGCGTGAAGAAAGCTGTGGCCGGCCTGCCCACCATCTCGTCTGCATCCCAGCCGAGAACACGCCGAGCACCCTCGTTCCAACTGGTCACGAGACCATCGAGATCCATCGAAATGATCGCGTAGTCGATCGCGCTCTGGACGATGGCTTCGAGATACCGCTCTCTTGAGGAAATTTTGTCTGTGGGTATCTCGATCTTCATCAACTGGTCTTTCGCCATATCGGTCCCAACGTGGTGGCACGAACCAGCTCAACTGGGGAATTTTAGCACTATCTGCAATCCCTATTCAAAGAGGATCGTGGAAATCGTGTGGCACAAGATCGGCCTCCCGTCGAGCCGCCATAGGCGACCCGATCTCGAAGCTGGCGGCGAGACGACAGTTCGCATCGTCGGCGTCTCCCGCCCGAGCCATACAGCGGAGGAAAGCACCGACAGCCAGTCTTACAATTCGCCCTTATGAAGAAGGGTGCGAACATCGTCGGAGACCTGGTTGGCGGCTCCCAGCGTCTCGATCAGCTGCGCCTGTCGGCTTCCTCTCAATCCCGCGGTCGTCAGCTGCTTGTCGCGGACATAGGTATAGATGCCGCTTACTGCGAAGGCAGTCGCATGGCTGATCTGGGCTTTCTGGTCGGAGAGCGTGCTCTGGAACAGATCGCCGCCGTAGAACTGCCGACGAGCAAGCGGGCTGGCGAATGCGAGCTCCAACACCGCAATGTGCCGGCGCTCGTCTGGAACAGTATGATCGACGCCGGGAGCAGGCGGTGCGGGTTTTGCATTGTCGTAGACATCGGGCAGGTGCAGACGCACTTTCATAGCGGCAGGGTCTGAGGAAATCTTCTCGGCAAGGTTCGTCATGAACGTTGCAAAGGCGAACGCATCGCCTGTCCTGGAGCCGAGATGGACGTGGATGCGATCAAGTCCGTCGTCTCCGTTGGGAACCGGGTCGGCGCTGCGATCGATGAATGTGGTTGAGCCCTTGGGAAGGGCATAGGCAACGGTTGCTGCAAACATGTTCTGCTCGTCCGCAAACAGGATCGAGCAGGCGTCATTGAATTTCTTCTGGTCGGCCGCCGTCTCGAAGCCGATCTCGACGCCGCCGTCCAGGACATAGTTTTCAAATGGCGAAACCCCGTCGATTTCAGGCCAGAGATGCGCGTCCTGTTCGCGGTTGAAGTGGTTTTGTACATACCATCCAAGCCCGGGGATTCGGGAACAGAGCGGGCCATGCACATCGCGCCAATAATTGGCGAACGTTTCGTGCGGCACTTTTGGACGACGAAGGACGGTCGTGTAGGTGTTGATCGCTACGGCGGCATCGCGCGCCGCAAAATTCGTGTCGTTCGATGAAATGGACAAATGAAACTCCGATTCGTTGCACGGGGAGAACATGCAGCGGTTTCGGTTGTTCCTTTTGCCCCAACATTAGAGCCGGCAGACGAGCGGACGCAGGATCATCGCATCGGAAGCGCACCGGTCACCGAGTGACGGCGCGCCTCTATTGCTCCCAAGACCTAGCTTTTATTTTCGCCGCGCGGCCGCGACCTCACCCAGGATGTCATGCAGTTCCGGAAGTGCGTCGAGCTCTTCCAGCATGACGGACAGTTTCGGTTTCCAGTTCGGATAACTGTCGCTCGTGCCAGGGACGTTGGTTGGCTGCTTTTCGTCCGTGAGATCGGCGAGCCGTACAGCCATCAGGAGGGATGGGGTTCTGGCAACGAAGGCATGGGCAGTCGCCGCCAGATTTCTACGACTGGAGTGATCGACCGCTTCCGACCCGATAAGATCCGCCGCCCGGAATGCGGAAAGCACGTCGCGCCTTTCGCTCTTTCTCTCGCTCTTCTGCTGACGGGCAGCGTCCTCCGGCACGAGATCGTTCTTTTCCCGCATCATGACGTCAGCTGCCCGCCACCAGCCGGAAAACGTCTGGTGGTCATGGGTTGATACACATGCCAATGCCAGCGCCGGATACTGGTCGGGCGGATGGAAGCCCTTCTTTCCCTGCTCGTAAGAGAGAATTCTGTAGGAGAGAATGTTGGCTGCCTCCAATTCTCCCTGCAGCCCTTGCGGCAGATTGCCGAGATCTTCTCCGATGACGAGGCAGCCATATGTGTTGGAGAGGTCCGCAAGCGTCTTGATCAACGCTTGTTGGGGGTAGCCGACATAGGCACCCTCTTCGGGGCTTTCTCCCGATGGCACAAGGAAAAGGCGCCGCAGAGCTGCTGCATGGTCGATGCGAACCGCGCCCGCGTAGCGCATGACACCTTCCATCGTGGTCTCAAATGGGGACGGATTTCCCGAAGCGATCGCCGAAGGGTGAAACGCTGCAAGCTGCCAGTCCTGACCATAAACCGCCATGGGATCTGGCGGACTGCCGATGCTGGCACCTTCGACATAGGCATGACGGCTGCTCCAGGTGGCCGATCCGTCCAGTGCCTCGCCGACGGCGACGTCGAGATAGAGGCCGACGCGCATGCCTGCAGCCTTTGCACGAGCTGAAGCCTTGGTGAGCTGCCCATGTGCCAGATACTGGAGCCACAGGTGGAAATCGACGCGATCGCCGTGCGTTTCCGCAAACAGCTTCACCGTCTCCGACTGCGGATCCTGATATTCTTGCGGCCACGCCTTCCAACCGACGCTGCCCCCAGATGCGACAAGGGTCTCCGAGATCGCCTCGAACAGGGCGTGCAACCTCAGTTCAGCGCCGCCTTCCCGGCAGAAATCCTGAAACGCGGGGTCCTCTCGGCGTTTTTCTGTCGTCCAGATTCTGTAGAGCACCTCGCGCTTGATCCGCGCGACATTCCCGTAGTCGACCAGTTCCGTTCGTTGCAACCGGGCAATATCTTCCTCCAGCTCAGGCGAGCTTGCGAAGCCGTCGATCCGATCGACAGCAATGTAGAGGGGATTGAGAAAACGCCGGTTGGAGGGTTCGTAAGGACTGCACCGTTCGGCAGCGGCCATGAACGGCGCATGGAGCGGATTGAGACCGACGAAATCGGCACCCCAGCCTGCGGCGAGATCGATGAAAGTGGACAGGTCGTCAAAATCGCCGATCCCCCAGTTTCGGCGCGATCTCAGTTCGTAAAGCTGCAGCGCCACGCCCCAGACCCGCTCGCCCTGCAGATCAGGAAGAAAGCACTGGGGTTGACCGGAAGCTTCGACCGAGGCGGTCTGGTCCTGGTCGTTGTTTTGCGGGTACCGCTCCAGCGACGCGAGGATTTTCGCACGGCCGGCTGTCGAAACGGGCACGTCATTGCCCTGGGGTGAGGGTCTTTTGTTTTCGATATCGTAGGCCTCGGAGCTCTGGCCCCGATCGAGCATGGCGTCGTCAATATTCTGCTTCATTAGCCCACCTCGTCAATATTATACGGTCGGCAGGCAAAGCATGCAGCTTTCCTCCAACGTCGATTTCTGAGCCCAAACCGTCTGCGGGTTGAGGAAGTTCCCCGGCGCAATGCCGGGACTAGGAAAGAGTTTCTGCTCTGCGAGACGCATCACGCTGCAGCGGACGAAATTGCGCTAAGAGTCCTCCAGAATTTGCAGGATGACCGAGCGATACTCCGGCATGGCCAGTTCCATTGCCTCGAGGTCTTCCCGGCCAAACCAGCCCAATTCGGAATGCTCGGTGCCGAGCAGGGAAGCCTGTCCGCCTTTCCAGAGCGGTACCGCATAGGTGTGGAAGGGCGATTTCTGCTTTTCGTCACGGCTCTCGTACAATGTCGCGACCTTGTTGAAGGCAAGTGGCGTGAGCCCCACCTCTTCCTCGCATTCCCGCACCAGAGCCTCGTCCAGGCCCTCGCCTTTTTCGACATGACCGCCGACCAGATCCCACAAATTTGCCGACCACTTTCGGTGCAATGCGCGCCGGACAAGCAGGATCTTTCCATTTTCGACAAAACCTGCGCATACGATCTTCGCCATTGTTTCTCCTCTGTCCTGTCGAAGCGTTCGCAGGCATTGAGGGAACCACCTGTGGCAAATTCAGTTCCCTGCCCTTGAGACGCATTGACGAGGGTATGAATGGCACCGCCGCAATTTGGGACTATCGAAGAGATCTGGCGCTACCCGGTAAGCTCGCTTGGCGGCGAGCGTTTGACCTCCGTCGAGCTGGGAACGGACGGAATCGAGGGCGATCGTTCATGGTGCGTTGCTGATGCTCAGTCCGGCCATCCGGCGGCGCCCGAGAAAGAATCTCGCTGGAAACCGGCACTTTTCCTCCACTCGAGATCAGGTCGAGACCGACCTGAAATCGGATTTCCGGATGGGGAGTGGCTGCGTGTCGGAGAGGGAGATACCGATGCGAAGCTGACCCTCTACTTCGGCTTCGAGGTCGCAACGCGTCCCTATGTCGCGACCGGCGATGCACAGACGGCCGTCAACCGTTATGAAGTGAGCCCGGTCCATCTCGTGACGACCAACTCCCTTCGACACTTGTCCACGATCGTCGGAACCGACGATATCGACAGCCGCCGGTTTCGCCCCAACGTCGTGCTACGAACGCCTGCGGCCGAGGGCTTTGAGGAGAAGTCATGGCTTGGAAGCCGGATGCAGATGGGAGAAGCGACCATCCACATCTGCGAAGAAGCCAAGCGGTGCGGAATGACGCTGATCGCGCAACCCGGGCTTCCCGAAAACCCCGACGTGCTTCGCTCGCTGTTGCGACAAAACAAACGAAACTTCGGCATCTACGGCGATGTCGAGATATCCGGGAAGCTGACATTGGGTGACCCGGTCGAGATCGTGACGGGCTGACGCCTTAAGCATGCGCGATGATCAGAGGCGGCGCGTTCGATTTCAGGATCGCTTTCGAAATCACCTCGCCGATATCGCGTGCGCTGGTGATTCCCTGCACGAACGGAAGCTTGTGCAGCAAAAAAGCGATCGAACCGCAGTAGAGGTTGTTCGAGAGATTGTCTTCGAACACCAGACGGAAATCGTCGTCGAGATCGATCCCTCCTGTCCGGACGATCTCCTGCTCGGCGCCATCAAGAGAAAACGCAGCCTTTGTTGCCGCTTTTCGAACGACACCCTGGCCAACGAGCGTCGGGAACGGAATGTCGCGGGCCGACAGCTCGTGCTGTCCTGTGGCGTCGATGAAGGCCTCAAACCGAAGCTCCCGGCCTTCCGTGCGAACGACAGCTCCGCGCTCGACGCTCTTGTTGTCGATCTCGCTGCTGTTTCCGAGTGCCACGATCTCAAGCTTGCCGGTGCGATGGAGAGCGAGCAATCGGCGGATCGATTCATGCGGAACCGTCGCGTAGTCATCGATGAAGACGGTCTTGAAGTGCTTGTGGAACCGCGTGAGGTCATCAGCGTCCAGATGCGGTATCGCCTTCGCAATCACCTCATGCATCCGCAGGATGGCATAGCGCCATTCCACCGTCTGCTTCAGCTTCTTGTTCAGATCCGCTTCGGCGAGGTTGCGAGCAGCCCAGGCAAACGGGTCGTTGGTTTCCCGAGCGCGGAAATAGGCAGGCGCGATCGTCTCAACGGTCAGAAGCGACAGGCCGATGCTTGCTGCATAATCCGGATCGCAGGCCACCAGCTCCTGCTTGAACAGGTCGAAGATCGCATCCAGAAGATCGAGCTTCCGCGTGGCGATCGCGTTTTCGATCGCCGCTTCGGTACAGAATGTCAGCGGGCGGTACGGGATCTCGCAGTAGAAGTCGGCTTCTGGCAGCACCCCCTTGCGCGACATCATCGTTGCGCGGAAGGCTTCGGTTCCCGGCAGGGGCTCGTATTGAAGATCACCCTGCCCATCGAGCATGAAGGCACCATGCGCAGTCGAGACGGTGATCAGCGCATCGATGCCGCTCAGCGACGTGCCCAGAATGCCGAGATTGCATGGAGGGATGGTTTTGAGAAGCGGTGCCGGCCAGGGCGAGATGAAGTATCCGGGCCGCACCTCGGTGGTCTCCGGCCAGTCGTGGCCCGTTGCCATCACCACGTGATCGAAACCGAATTCCGCCGGTTCGTCATCCAAGGCTTTTACGCTCAACCGGATATCGTCTGCGCGCAGCTCGATATCGACGACACGATGCCGCGCCTTCAGGTGGATGGCGTGGCCGTTGGCGGTGGCGGCATTCAGAAGCTGCTGAAACTGCGCGTGCAGGAACTCTCCTAGAACCACGCGCGGATAAAACTCCCGCTCGCTGATGGCATCGCGTTCGACGCCGAGATGCTGCAACTCCATGTCCGTCTGACGGCGAAGCCACTCGGTCAACGTTTCGCAGATTGGCGGCAGCTCGATGCTGGCAATGTTGGAGAGCATCGCCGCATCGTTAAGATCGGGGCGATAGGGGGTTCCCTTGCCGGGTTCCGCGTCGCTTTCGAAGATGGTGATCTCAAGCGGTTCAGACTTCCCGATGAGGCCCTTCAGCGTGTAGATGCCGGTCGGACCGGATCCGATGATTGCAACTCTCAAAGCCATATGCCCGATCTATCCTTGCAGGAACCAGAAAGTCTGGAGACTGCGCCAACAAGGCTGATGCCTCGAGGTTCCGTCACGACGCAATGATCGCCGCTCCTCGTCAGAATTAAGGTGCGGCTGTATGTCTGCCTGACAGTGGAACCGTTCCCATTTCCGGAAGTTGGTGACGTCGAACATCGCCATCCCGTTCTTCAGTGTCAAAGATTAGAGACGTGCATGAGACCACGGCGTATTGTCGTCATCAGTGATTTTCAGGATGGAAGCTGGAGCGGCGAAGACCTCCCGTCCCCTCGAAGCTTTGAAACGCTATGGTCATCAGGTTCACGCGGATCTCCTCCCCTGTCCATTCCGGATACGAACGACGTGGTTGTCGACGGCGGCTATATCGAGCGGCTTCCACTCGCAGCCCTCAAGGACGGGCTGGTCGATTGCGCGGAAATCTGGACGCATTGGCGCGGCGGTGATCCTCCGCCAGAGTGGCGTTCCGGCAATCCGTCGCTGGTGCGCCGTTCATTCCGGATGAACGGTCCGGAGGCTCCCTTTGCCTCGAACGATATGCTCGGGCATATCGAGGCGTTCGGCGCTCCTGACATACTGTGTGTCTGGGGACTTGGGGTGAGCGAGGAGATCATGCTTGCCTGCCGCGACAGCTTTAAGATCTACAACTCCATCGACGCCCCGGCACTTCGCGTGCCGTTCGAGGTCAGCCGTCATTTCGATCTCGTGATCACGGGAGCGGAGTGGCAGTCGGAGGTTGTTCGCGCCCGGCATCCTGACATGCGCACAGTCGTGATGCCGATCGGACCCGAATTCTCATCCGAGATGACATTCCGGCCGCTGAACCTTCCGAAGATCTATGACGTGATCTATGTGGCGGCCGCCCAGCCCTACAAGCGCCACGACATGCTCTTCGAAGCGCTGGGTAAGCTACCGCGGTCGCTTCGGACCCTTTGCGTCTTCGGTTACGGAGAACTCGTACCGGAGTTGAGGCGCCATGCGCACGCGCTTGGCATCAATGTTGATTTCATTGAGCCGCCGGGAATACCCTTCGACGACGTCAACCGGTTGATGAACCAGTCACGGATCGGCGTCGTCTGCGGCGTCGACGACGGAGCACCTGCCATTCTCACCGAATATATGCTGGCCGGCATTCCCGTCCTCGCCAACAGCGCGCTTCGGTGCGGTTTACAATACATTATGCCGGAGACGGGCCGAATGGCTTCGGAGCAGGACTTTCACGACGGTATCCGGGATCTGCTCGGGCTCGCCGACGGGATGAAACCACGCGAGACAGTGCTGGAAAACTGGACGTGGCAGCATAGCATCAGCCGCCTGCGAGATTTGATGAACGACAGGTAACAGAATTATGATGAGCGTCCGGAACTTTGCTGCCCAGGCTTTGTTTGGCGGCATCTGTTTCGAGGTGCCTGATGAACGTTCTGAATTCCTTCCCGCAAACGCCTGACGCCTTGCCGATCGACACGCCGCTCATCTGCTTCTCGCATCTGCGATGGGACTTTGTCCTGCAGCGTCCGCAGCACCTGATGCAGCGCTTCTCTCAGGATCGTCAGGTCTTTTTTTTCGAGGAATTCATTCCAACCGATCATCATCTTGCCTACCTGGAAATTCACCCATTCGCCGATACGTCCGTCAAGGCGATCCGGCCAAGAGTTCCGCATTGGTGGAGCGAAGCCGAGCGGGATCGGGCGCTTAGCCGACTGCTCGACGATCTCATCCTGCTTCACGGTGGGCGGCGGCCGATACTCTGGTTCTACACGCCGATGATGTATTCCTTCGCGCAGCATGTGGACGCGGCGGCGGTTGTCTACGACTGCATGGACGAGCTGGCCAACTTCAAGTTTGCGCCGCCTCAGCTGAAGGATATGGAAAACGCGCTGATGGCGCGCGCGGACGCGGTCTTTACCGGAGGGGTGAGCCTCTACGAGGCAAAGCGCGATCTGCATGACAACATCCATGCCTTCCCATCCAGTGTCGATTCGCACCATTTCCGGGCAGCGCGAAACTCGGTTGCCGATCCAAGCGATCAGGCAGAGATCCCTCACCCACGGTTAGGCTTCTACGGCGTCATCGACGAACGCCTCGATCTCGACCTGATCCGCGCAGCGGCTGCAGCGCGACCGGACTACTCCTTCGTTTTTCTCGGTCCGATCGCCAAGATATCGCCGTCCGATCTGCCTCGCGCGGCCAATATTCACTACCTCGGGCACAAGTCCTATGCCGACCTGCCATCCTATCTGGCGGGTTGGGATGCGGCGCTCATGCCGTTTGCGCTCAACGAGGCAACCCGTTTCATCAGCCCCACCAAGACGCCTGAATATCTGGCGGCAGGGCGACCGGTCGTCAGCACAAAGATTGCAGACGTCGTTCGTACCTACGGTGATACGCCGGGCGTGTTTTTTGCCGACGATGCCGACAGCTTTGTCAGCGGATGCGATGCCGCGCTTGCCACTGCCCGCGCCGATACGTCCTGGCTCGAAGCGGTTGACAAGATGCTCGCGCGCTCGTCCTGGGATGCCACGTTCAAGAGCATGGCGATGATTGTCGACCAGACGGCTGTAGATCCTCCATTGGCACCTGCGCTGCTCGGCAAAAACGACATTCTGGTGCATTCCGAGCGTGACTAGGATGCCGCGGATAGTCCTTGCGACGGATAGCCTGGACCCATCGGGCATGGGCGAGCACATGCTTGCCTTGGCGCGCGGGCTGTGCGGGCAGGCTGATGTGTTCATTGCGCTATTGTCGGAAGACCGGGCAGGATTGCTCCCGCGCGCTGCCCGTCTCGGCCTCGGCATCAAACTTGCGGATGACGTCGATGACTTTGCCCACTGGCTGTCCGGCAGCAATGTCGACCTCCTGCATGTCCATGCGGGGATCGGATGGGAGGGGCACGCGCTGGTCAAGGCCGCGAACCGAGCCGGTATCCCGGTCATTCGCACGGAGCATCTTCCTTATCTCCTCACCGACCGCGACCAGCAGGACGAGTATCAGCGACGCACGCGGGATGTCGCCCATCACGTCGTGGTTTCGGAAGCCTCCCGGGACAGTTTTCGCGGGCACATTGCGCCCGACCGACTGACGGTTATCCGCAACGGAATCTTCGTGCCGCAGCAGACGGCAACAGGCGACGCACTTCGTCGGGACCTCGATGTGCGTGACGAGATCGTGCTCGTGACCATTGCACGGTTGACCGCGCAGAAGGATCACAAGACCCTCCTCGAAGCCATGCCGCAGATTCTGGAGGCGCACCCCTCCTTGTGCCTTCTTCTGGTCGGATCCGGCGAGGAACGCGTGAGGCTCGGGGCTTTGGCGGATGAGCTCGGCATCTCCGACCGCATTCGATTTACCGGACATCGCCCGGATGTCGCCAACATCATCGCTCTTGGCGACCTTTTCGTTCTGCCATCGCTGTTCGAAGGCCTGCCGCTTGCGGTGCTCGAGGCGATGTCGCTCGGCTGCCCGGTCGTTGCCACCCGGATCGGCGGCACCGTCGAGGCGCTCGGGGAGGACCATCCGCTTTTCGCCACACCCGGCAGTTCCGCTTCAATGGCCTCTGTCGTCATCGCGGCGCTTTCGGATCGGCAGAGACTTGCGCATGTCGCCGAGGCTGCGCGCGTCCGCTTCGACAATCACTTTTCCGCACATCGCATGGCGAGGGAAACGAGAGCGGTCTACGACCGGTTCATTTCCCAGCCTGCCAATCTCATGCAAAAGGACCTATCCATGCAGAAGACACGCCTCGCCTTTATCGGCGTTGGAGGTATCGCGCACCGCCATCTCGATGTCATCTCCGGCTTCGACGATGTGGAACTCGTCGGGTTCGCGGATCCGGATATCGGCCGCGCCGATCAGGCCGCAGCGCGCTTCGGAGCGAAATCCTTCGCCCACCACCGCGACATGCTGGACGCCGTCCGCCCTGATGCCGTCTATGTCTGCGTGCCGCCGTTTGCGCACGGGGAACCGGAGCGGGACCTGATCGAGCGCGGCATTCCTTTCTTCGTCGAAAAGCCGGTTTCGCTTGACATCGAGACGGCCGAAGAGATCTCGGCTGCCGTGACGGCGAAGGGTCTCGTGACCGGCGTCGGCTACCACTGGCGCTACCTCGACATCGTCGATGAGGCCCGCAATCTCCTCAAGGACAATCCCGCCCAGCTTCTGTCCGGCTACTGGCTGGATAGCACGCCTCCGCCGCAGTGGTGGTGGAAGCAGGACAAGTCCGGCGGACAGATGGTGGAGCAGGCGACCCATCTTCTCGACCTTGCGCGTTTTCTTGTTGGTGAGGTGACCGAGGTTTACGGACGTGCCGGTCACACGGACAGGCCCGAATTTCCCGGCCTCGACGTGCCCACCGTGACGACGGCCACTCTGACATTCGAAACCGGCGTCGTCGCAAACGTTGCCTCCACCTGCCTTCTCGGCTGGAGCCATCGCGTCGGGCTTCACATCTTCGCAGACCGTCTCGCAATCGAGCTTACCGACCGCGACATCATGGTGGATGTCGGCCGAGGCCGGCCGGTCCGTGGCGCAGACGGCGACCCCGTGTGGCGCGAAGACCGCGACTTCATCGATGCCGTTCGCGGCGGGGAAAACCGGATCCGCTGCCCCTATTCCGAAGCCCTTGCAACGCACCGGCTGGCGCTGGCTGTCGTTGCCTCTGTGCAGGAAGGCAAGCCGGTTTCGATCGCGCCGCCAGAGATGCGGCAGCCCGAGCCTCTGCCTTTGCAATCCCAGCCTCGGCCGGAAGCACCCGCGCCGGGCTTGGCACCGGGCCACCGGATCATCCGCTCGCTCGGCGTCGAGGCCCCCGGGCGGTCCTATTTCTTCGAATACGAGGAAGGCCCTCCCGGAGATGGCCAGGTTCGGCTCGACACGCTCTACACCGGTCTTTCCGCGGGGACCGAACTGACGTTCCTCAAAAACACCAATCCCTATTTCCGCTCGCGCTTTGACGGCGAGCGCGGGGTGTTTATTGAGAACGAACCGGACCTGCACTATCCGGTCCCGTTCCTCGGCTACATGGAAGTCGCCAGGGTCTCAGAGTCGCGCACAGGCGGTTTTGCGCAAGGCGAGGTGGTCGCATCCGCCTACGGCCATAAATCGGGCCACACGGCCAACCCGTTCCACGATCTGCTGGTGCCGTTGCCGGCCGAAATAGATCCCGTGCTCGGCGTCCTCGTCGCCCAGATGGGGCCGATTGCCGCAAACGGCATTCTGCATGCCGATGCCGAAGCCTATGGGGCTCACGTGCCCTTCCTCGGTGCGGGCGTGAAGGATCGCCCGGTTATCGTGATCGGCGCCGGCACAGTGGGGCTGATGACTGCCCTGTTTGCGAAATCCCTGGGTGCATCCGAGGTTATCGTGACTGACCCATCAGAGTTCCGCCGTCAAAAAGCGGAAGCGATGGGCCTTCAGGCCATGACCGAGGAGCACGCGTGGCAGCATGCCAAGGCCCGCTGGCATGATGGCGCGATGGGACGCGGTGCAGATCTGGTGTTCCAGACACGTGCGTATTCAGGCAGCCTCAACACGGCGCTGAAAGCCTTGCGGCCGCAGGGCACGGTAATCGACCTTGCCTTCTACCAGGGCGGCGCTGATCAGTTGCGGTTGGGCGAAGAGTTCCACCACAACGGCCTCAACATCCGTTGCGCGCAGATCAACCGGGTTCCGCGTGGTCTTGGTGCGCTCTGGAACCGCGGCCGGCTCGCCCGCGCAACGGTCGATCTTCTCCGGACGCATGGCGACATCATCCGCGAGCAGATGATCACCCACGTCATTCCGATGGACGACGCGCCGGCCTTCCTGACGGACCTGATCGAAAACCGTCCGGAATTCCTGCAGGTTGTCTTCAAGGTGGGCGAATGACACCTGAACCTCAGCCTGTACGGATTCTGTTCGTCTTCGCGTGGTTGGTGGTCGGCGGCGAGGAGACCGAAGTGCGGCTCCTCGCGGCAAACCTCGATCCTGATCTCTACCGGATCGATGTCGTTGCCTGCTTCCGCAAGCCCGGAATGCCGGAGCAGACTCACGAGCAACTGCGGGCGCTCGGGGTCGATGTCGATACGACGCCTTACGATCTGTCCTTCGAGGACACGGTTGGCTATCTGGCCGGCAAGGTTCCTGGATACGACATCGTCGTTTCCAGCCAGAACGTTGCCGACATCTATCCGGCACTCGAACGGCTCCATCTCCGCCCCCCGCTGATCGAGCATGGCGGTCTTGTTTCGGAGGCGGAAGCTGGCCCGAAGCACCTCACGAACCGGTATGTCGGCGTCTGCCGCTCCATCCGCGACGCGGCTGCGTCAAGAATGCCCGGCCGCGAGCAGCACGCGCTCGAGATACCCTCGATGGTCGATCTCTCCGAGTTCAATTCGGCGAACCGCTCGGTCATGCGGTCAAAGCTTGGGTTCCGGGATGAGCAGGTTGTCATCGGCTGGGTCGGTCGGCTGGATCCGAAAAAGAATGTCGAAGACTTCATTCATGCCGCCGCACTGGTCGTCAGAGATAATGCGCATGCGCAGTTCGTCATTGTCGGCGGACCCGATGCTTTCATGCCGGACTATGCCGATCACTTGAAGGATCTCACCCGCCGGCTGGGCTTGGCAGACAGGGTCACGTTTTTAGGCGATCGCAAGGATGTGGCCGAGCTTCTGTCGGCGTTCGACATATTTGTCTGGCTGTCGCGCGGCGAAGGCATGCCGCATGTCATTGCCGAGGCAGGTGCCGCCGCCCTGCCCGTCATCGCAACACCTGACAACGGCGCCCAGCAGCAGATCGACGACCAGGTCTCCGGCCTCTTCGTGCCCTATAACGATCCGGCCGCCGTCGCTGACAAGATCCGCTTACTTGCGGGCGACGAAGGTTTCCGCCGTTCTCTCGGACAAGCGTTGCGGCGCAAGGTCGAGGCGAGCTACTCGATCGAGGCCGTGTTGCCGCAGTGGACACAGCTTTTCAGCGACGTCCTTGCGGAGAAATCGCCGCAGGGGCCGACCGGCATCTTCAAATCGTTTCTGATGGGCGGTTTCGAATGCTCGACGCATCGGCTACGTCCCGCTGACGGCGAAACAACCGGTCGACGCCTGGATATGATTGCGGCAATCGAGCACGATCGCTTTGCGGAGCAGGACTATCGTCAGCTTGCAGGACTTGGAATCCGTACGGTCCGCGATGGTTTTCGCTGGCATCTGATCGAAAAGTCCAGGACCTATGACTGGTCGAGCGTATTGCCGATGATCGAAGCCGCGCAGAAAACCGGCACGCAGGTCATCTGGGACCTCTTACACTACGGATGGCCTGACGATCTCGATATCTGGTCGCCGCAATTCGTCGATCGGTTTGCAGCCTTCGCCGGCGCCTGCGCACGGTTGGTTCGCGACAACACAAACGAAGTGCCGTTCTACTGCCCCGTCAACGAAATCTCATTCTTCTCGTGGGGCGGCGGAGATGCCGCCTATCTCAACCCGTTCGCGCGTGGTCGAGGATTCGAGCTCAAGGTTCAGCTTGCCCGGGCCGCAATCGCTGCCATGGAGGAAATCCTGTTGGTCGACCCCCGCGCGCGCTTCGTTCACTGCGATCCGGTTATCAATGTCGTGGCGGACCAATCGAGACCTTTCGAGTCAGGCGTTGCTGAAGGTCACAGGCAGTCGCAGTTCCAGGGATGGGACCTCATCGCCGGCCGCATGTGGCCGCAGATCGGCGGTCAGGAGCGGTTTCTCGATATCATTGGCGTCAACTACTATTTCAACAACCAATGGATCCATGGCGGGCCGCCGATCGACATCGGTCATCCCAGCTACAAGCCGCTGAGCAGGATCCTTGCCGAAACCTACGCGCGTTATGGCAAGCCGATTTTGATTGCGGAAACCGGCATCGAGGATGAGCGGCGTGGGCCTTGGTACCGTTATGTCTCGGATCAGGCAAAACGTGCCATGCAGTCCGGTGTCCCGTTCGAGGGGATTTGCCTTTACCCGATCGCCAATCATCCGGGATGGGACGACGGACGGGCTTGTCAGAACGGATTGCTAGCAAGCAGCGTGTCTCTCGGTGGGCGAGCGGTCGATGCAGGACTGTCGTCGGCGATCCAAGGCAGCGTTGATTGAGACCCAACCGCCGAAATATCAAACAAGCGACGGCGGCACCAGTGTGCCGCCGTTTGCTATTGGATCGGTTCGAAGAACGGTTGGCTTAGAAGCCCTTGCCATTCGTCAGTTCCATCCTGATGGTCTGGAGGATGATGTAGACGTCAAGCCAGATCGAGAAATTGGCAACATAATAGAGATCGCAGGCGATGCGAGCCCGGGCTTTCGAAGCACGATCCGTTGGCCCTCGCAGGCCGCGCATTTGCGCCAGCCCGGTAAGACCAGGCCGCATGCTGTGTCGCTGGTGATAATCCGGAACGAGTTCCTCATAGGTAACGCCGGCCGCAAGCATGCCGACGGCGTGGCATCTCGGACCGACAAGAGACATGTCCCCTTTGAGCACGTTGATGAGTTGCGGCAGTTCGTCGATATTGGATTTGCGAATGAATTGGCCGACCCGTGTAATCCGGGGATCGTTCCGAGTTGTCTGTGCGACGCCAGACACATCTCCCCGGTCGGTAAACATCGATCTGAACTTATAGATTTTAATTTTGCGACCGTCCTTCCCCCATCGAATCTGGGAAAACAGCGGTGACCCTCTGCTCTCGGCACGGATGATCGCGCATATCAGGACGAACAGGGGAAGAAGCGTAACCAGGGCAATCAGGGATATCAGCATGTCGACTGCGCGCTTGGCCGCAAATTCCCAAGCCGCAGGCTGATCACTATATGTAAGCTTATAATTATCATTCGCCGAACTACCGGCGAGGTACTCACTAGCATCCAGTTGTACCACCAGCTCCACAGCACTCAAGGGAACCATCCAATATACGAGAGTTAATATATGATCGTCTTATCAATACTCCATATCTCGATTCTAAACACGAGTCAGCCCAGAACTTAATAAATGGTTAAATATAAAACAAGCAATATTGCTTTATTATTACATATGAAATTAGATTTGATACGTAGATTCGCAGCAACACGCGTCGAAACCCGCCGGCTCGCTCGAGAGAACCGTGATATTTTGCGGTCGACGACTTGAGAGATCGATCAAATTATGCGTTGCACAGTTTTAGCTATCATTGCCGCAATAATTTCGTCGCTTCCCGCACAGTATGCACCTACCGAGATGTGCGTCGCTTCCAAGCAGAAATCCCCGGGCGCATGAGCGAAGGTTCGGGGAACGCTGCAAAAAAAAGGGAACGGGTATACTTACCAAACGGGTAAGACGATCGGGTACAAGATCGACAACGGCAAGATCTGCCTGCGATTTCCGAACGGACAGAAAGGTTGCGTAAGCGTCGAAACCGACGGCAAGCGCTCTGAAATGATCACCAGAAAAGGTGATCGCTCCGACCTACAATCAGGCTCTTGCCGCAGCACTCCAGGACTACGGTCACATCTCTCGCCAACAGCTACGATCCATTCGGCGTGATGTTATTTGCGTCTTGCGTTTTAATCTGAAAAATATACTAGATATAGACGCAAAGTACGGGTGATTGGAGAGGTTGAGATGGCCGCTTTACACGTAATCTCGAAGTTAACTATTGCGACATTACTCCTCGCAGCTTCGCTCGGGGCGTCGGCATACGCGGCGGATATCATTCAGCGGTCGAGGTATAACGAGACGCAACCGAATACACATCTTGTACGCTCGAGCTACGTCACAGAGGAATGCGAACTGCTTGAGATCACCTACCGAGAACCGCGCCAGATCGAAATCGTCAGGGTCTGTTACCCGCCGATTTTCTGAGCGCGAAGTTTCTCGGCGAGCGTTTTCATGGTCGATCGGCGGCGCTACAGTTCGCTTCAATTTGACCGATCAAACTAACTGTATTCGAACTATTGTGCGGTACATATTCCTCATCTTGTGAGGGAAAAATGTCGCGTCGTTTCAGAAATCTGTCATTTGCTTTCGGTGTCTCCATTGCTCTCTGGGCTGTCATCATCCAGGGCATCAGCCAGATTGCCGAGCACATCGGCACGCCTCACGACACGACTGTCACGGCAAGTATCAAGTAGATCCGAAACGCAACTCAGTTTGTGACTTGCTGAGCAGCGGCTTTCGGAAGCGGATACGTTCCAACGAGATTGTATCGACTTTCATCCAGCATTTCCCGCTTATATGAAATGGTTGCCGCCGCAATCTCTCTGCGAAAATCCTGCCCGCGCGCCAAGGCGTCTCCGAGCGAAATGGACAGATACGCATCGAGATCGAGCAAGCGTGCAGCAATTGCGGACGCCTGATAGGCGAGCGCTTCCCGTTCGGACAAAGTTCCGAAGCTTATTTTCAGCCGGAATGTCGCGTTCCCTGCAGCCTCCCTACCCCGGATCTGGACGAATATCGATGACTGACGTCCCAAATCCGCTCCCGTCACGAGATAGCTGCATTCCCATTTGGCGCCACCGTCTTCGCGGGTAAACACAGGCTCTACCTCGGCAAGGGCTGCAAGAGTAGCGCACTGCTCGTCAGCACGTATCGGGGCGCGGCCCCTCAAGAGGCGGGCTTTCTTTGCAAAGACCACCGACACCCCCATGCTTGCCTGTGCGGCGGACTGTGCATTGACAAAGGGCACGCTCAGGTTCGCAACGCTGCTTTGCTGGAAACCCAGCCTCAGCAACAAAAGCTTGAGACGCATGTGATCATTGGACAGGAGAAGGCTTGCGCCGATTGCGCTTGAGAAGGCGGCGAACAGGAGCATGAACACGACGAGACCTCCCGGCCCCCGATGCCTTGCCCCTTCCGCAAACCGCCTATCGTTGTAATATCTGCTCAAGCCAAGAAAACCTCGTGAGCACTGCAAAAAACAGGAAAGGTACTTAGGAAATAAAAACTGAGAACAATCTGGCGTGCATTAGAATTGCGCGAACCCGACTTTCTTATTTACAGAAATGGCAATATCGATCGTTTTATTATTCTAATATTACGTTGGCACTGACCCGAGCGCATGCGCTAACGGAAAGCATAATATCTCGCTACCGCAGCGCACGCTAGAGGCGTTTTATTATTCAGCTGCTACTAAACGAAGAATGATTCGAGCCTAGACGTGGGCCATCACAGCCTCCGGCCAAAATTCGTTGGCAAGGGCTTTGATACGGTTCGAAGGCTCCAGATGTTCAGACGCCTAGTCCGCCTTATCGTCTGAACTCACCGGCTTGCTGGTTGGCGGCGAAACTCCTCCGCCGTGATCGGCCGACCACGTCTGCGGCGAGCTGTTATGAGGCTTTGAATCGCCCGCGGTTTGCTCCCGCTCCTGGCTATGCTCACCCTGCGTGCTCTCTTCCGCCTGTGGCTCCTCATTGCCGGTTTCGTCGCGTTTTTCGTCGGTCATGATGTTGCTCCTGTTCGGCGAAACAACAGCTAGAGAACGCAAGGGTTCCGCCCGGGTCTTCCGGGACAACAGATTGCGGCACGATGGCGTCTTGCCGGAAATCCTGCGCAAAGGCTGTGTCGTGGTTGCGTCGGGTCATGCGCGAAGAAAAATGAGCAAAATAATCTCATTTGCCTGTTTTATTTGCTCGATCCTCTCCTCCAACAGCACAGGTTTTCCTAGATAACACCGCATCGAAAGGCCATCAGGCCTGATGCCCGAAAGGAATGACCATGAACTGGCTGAAATCTATCGCTGCTGCCGCCATGCTGCAGGCCGTTGCCATCACCCCATCTGTCGCTGGCGAAAACCTCGACCAGATCAAGGCCGCCGGCGTGATCAAGATCGGGACGGAAGGCACCTATGCCCCCTTCACTTTCCACGACAGCGCCAACAAGCTGACCGGCTTCGACGTCGAGATCGGCGAGGCTGTCGCGAACAAGCTTGGCGTGAAGGCAGAATTCATCGAAGGCAAGTGGGATGGCCTCATCGCTGGCATCGATGCCAAACGCTATGATGCCGTCATCAATCAGGTCGGCATCACCGAAGCCCGCAAGCAGAAATATGCCTTCTCCGACCCCTATATCGCGTCCAAGGCCGTGCTGATCGTTCGCAGCAATGATGAGGAGATCAAAGGGTTCGAAAGCCTCAAGGGCAAGAAGTCGGCACAGTCGCTGACCAGCAACTTCGGCAAGCTGGCCGAGGCGTCTGGAGCAGAGCTCGTCGGCACCGACGGCTTTGACCAGTCGATCCAGCTGGTTCTGACCCGCCGCGCCGATGCCACGATCAACGACAGTCTCTCCTTCCTCGATTTCAAGAAGAAGCAGCCTCAGGCTCCCGTGAAGATCGTTGCCGAAAAGGCGGATGCGGATTTCTCCGGCATCATCGTTCGCAAGGGCGACGACGAGCTGGTTTCAGCCATCAACAAGGCGCTCGCCGACATCAAGGCGGACGGAACCTACAAGACGATTTCTGACAAGTATTTCGGTCAGGACGTCTCGAAGTAAGAACGGACTGTTCCGTTCTTGAAACTGCGCCATATGTATCGAGATCAGAGCGCTCGGCGACCATCGCCGGGCGTCATATGTTTTGAGGTTCGCCGTGCCGCACTGGCTTCAATTGATGATCGATTCGTTGCCGACACTTCTGTGGGCCGGCGTGAAATTTACGATCCCGCTGACACTCCTTTCCTTTGTGCTGGGCCTATCGCTGGGGCTTGTCACCGCGGTCGCACGGTTGTTCGGGGTGTGGCCGGTTTCAGCAATCGCTCGCTTCTATGTATGGATCATTCGCGGTACACCACTCCTTGTGCAGCTCTTCGTGATCTTCTACGGCCTGCCGAGTGTGGGAATTCTGCTTGATGCCTTTACGGCGGCCCTGATCGGCTTCACGCTCAATGTCGGTGCCTACACGTCGGAAATCATCCGTGCAGCCATCTCCTCCGTCCCCAAGGGTCAGTGGGAAGCCGCCTATTCCACCGGCATGAACTGGCGCCAGGCGATGCGGCGCACGATCCTGCCGCAGGCAAGCCGGGTATCCGTGCCGCCTCTGTCAAACACGTTCATATCGCTGGTCAAGGATACCTCGCTTGCCGCGGCAATTACCGTGCCCGAACTTTTCCAGTCCGCGCAGCGTATCGTTGCCACGACGTATGAGCCGCTCATTCTCTATATCGAGGCCGCCATCATCTATCTCGCTCTGAGCTCCATCCTGTCTCACCTGCAGTCCCGACTCGAATTTCGCTTTGCCCGATACGGCGGCATGCTGGAGGCCAACCGATGATCGAACTGTCGCATATCGAAAAGCGTTTCGGCGACGCCGTCATTCTGAAGGATATCTCTCTCAGCTTTCCGGAGGGCAGCGTTTCGGCTCTGGTCGGACCGTCGGGCGGCGGCAAGAGTACCTTGCTCCGCTGCATCAACCTCCTAGAGCAACCGACTGCCGGAAGCGTGCGCATAGGCGCTGAGAGCGTCGACTTTGCACCCGGCCGCAAGGCGCCGTGGCAATCCATTCAGAAAGTGCGCAGCCAGACGGGAATGGTGTTTCAGAACTTCCAGCTTTTCCCACATCGCACGGCCATCGAAAACGTCATGGAAGGGCTGCTTGTCGTCCAGAAATGGTCCCGCGAAAAAGCCAGGGCGCGCGCCATGGAATTGCTGACGAAAGTCGGCATGGAACACAAGGCCGATGCCTGGCCCGCCAATCTCTCAGGCGGCCAGCAGCAGCGTGTGGCAATTGCGCGGGCGCTCGCGCCCTCGCCGAAGGTTCTTTTGTGCGACGAACCGACTTCGGCGCTTGACCCGGAGCTTTCCGCCGAGGTCGTCGACGTGCTCGGCACCCTTGCCAAAGAGGGCACGACCATGGTGATGGCGACGCACGATTTGCGACTTGCCTCGCAGGTTGCCAATCTCGTTGTCTT
>Ga0213836_100288_pt1 | contig 45105 bp, 31 predicted proteins | sample SWPATP03_FD_160578 | JGI IMG/M metagenome (GOLD analysis project Ga0213836, IMG submission 160578) | Coastal seawater microbial communities from Marineland, Florida, United States - SWPA TP0 #3 | ecosystem: Environmental > Aquatic > Marine > Coastal | place: USA: Florida | collected 2016-08-05
CGCTTCCTAAGAGGTTCGACGGGAGGTGTCAAGCAAGTTTGAAGACAAAATAATGACGCCACTCACTTTCCCACATCGAGGCCCGTGGTTTGTCGTAGAGAACCCCTATTTGCCACGGATTTTGTCGAAAATTCAAAAAAATGTCGTCAAAGCTCTTGCGGTTTTCGCGCGATCCGCATAGATCACGGCCACCGAAGCGGCAGACGAAACGGTCTGCGGTTTAGGGGCGATTAGCTCAGTTGGTAGAGCGCCTCGTTTACACCGAGGATGTCGGCGGTTCGAGTCCGTCATCGCCCACCATTCTTCGGCCTTCCCTCCCAGATAATTTCCGTAGAATGCTCTCTCGCTGATAATGGCACATGTTTGCCCATCACTGCCTTTTGGACGATTGCGTTGACCGGAAGTAGGCGGCGGCTCTAAGCGGCTCATCCGCTCCGACAGAATACTGCGCGACATCAACGCCAGGTTCCAACCGATTCGTTATCCAGTCTCAATCATTCGATCACGGGCAAATGACGTTGGCGAGCTACACCATTGTGGTTTGCATCGCTGAGGGGCTACGTTGCAAAAGACTGTCGGCCTGCACGGCAATACGCGTTGTAGCATTTGGACGGCCGGCGAACACTCTCCGGTCTCCTGTTTTGTACGCCTGTCCGGCAGCACTTCAACCGGGACTGGCGCAGAGGCGAGCGGCATGCCATTGTCCCGCCATGAAAGCTGCCGCTGTCGCCTTTATTCTGCTCTCCTGCTGCGCCGTCTTCGTCGGCGGCATAGAGCTGTTCAAATATCGCCAAGGGGTCAAGCAACTCGCGGCGACCTACGCGCAGAGGCAGCCTTAGCGACAGCGCAGAAGCTCTCGTGCACTCGAAGCGCTTACCCGTTCAATCAAAGATGCTGAGTCGTTTGCTGATGTTCAGGTTCGGCATCACGCCGTAAGCCTGGCCCGTCCTGTAGGTGGTCTGCAGACAATAGTATGCGAAAATCCACAGGAAAAGGCTTGCCATAATCGAGATGGCAACGATCTGTATCCGCATTTATTTCCCTCCCCCAGCTCCTCCCCTCGATAGTGTTTCAAAATAAAACAACTGTCCATAGCAGCACGAGGACTTGGTGCAGTGCAGCATTATATTTTGCGGAGCGCCGGTTTATACTTTCTCATACTGCAGCGGAGGTGCAGCAGCATCGGGATCGATGAACGGTTTGCAACGAGATCCGAAAGGGCTTGTTAAACGTCCATTAGGGGCACATTTCCCATTGTGTCCTCACGTTCTCTCTCATTCTCGAAACGAACTGTATCATGCGCAAGGTCATCGGGTGGCTCACCCAGAAACGTTCCAGCCAGGGGAGCGTCCCGCGTCCCCGTCGGCGTATCGACCTTGGCGTAGACGCGCCGACCTATCCGATCTACGCGATCGGCGACGTGCATGGCTGCCTGGAGCTCCTCAAGGAAGCCGAGGCGAAGATCGCCCGCGACATCGAAGAAACGCGCCGTGCCGGCGTGGTGGTTCTTCTCGGCGACTATGTGGACCGCGGCCCGGCATCCTCGGGTGTTCTCGACTATCTGATCAAGCCGAGCGAATACGGTCTGCGCCGAATGCCGCTATGCGGAAACCATGACGATGTGTTCCGCCTCTTCCTCGATGATCCGGAGACGCATGGCGAATGGCTGAGCCTCGGCGGAGAGCAGACGCTGGCGTCCTACGGGCTCGACGTGCATGACCAGAACTTTCGCCAGCGCAGCCGCAATGGCACGCTGAAGCAGCTGCTGGCTGAAGTCGTGCCCGACGCGCACCGCCAGTTCCTCACCGATTTGCCGATCAGCATGAAGGTCGGACAACTCCTGTTCGTCCACGCCGGCATTCGGCCGGGTGTCGCGTTGAAAGACCAGGAGGAGGCCGACCTGATGTGGATCCGCGATCCATTCCTTGCAAAAGGACCAAACCTGCCATCTACCTTCGTGATCCACGGCCACACGCCGCAGACTGAGCCCTCGCTCGGACCGAACAGAATCGGCATCGATACCGGGGCATTTTATTCGGGCAAGCTGACAATCTTGAGGATTGCGGGCGAAGAGACGCGGTTTATCTAGCGACGTCTGGAAAACCAGGCCGCAACGAACGGCTTTACCAGTGGACCGAACAGGCCAAGGCCAGTGATGGAAAAGCCGAAATAGACTTTCTTCGACCGCCGATCGATGCCGCGAACGATCTTTTCGGCAACGGCATTTGCCTTCCACGGCGGCGCGGCACCCATCAGAGCCCGTGCCTGCGCCGGGCGTTTGGCGAGTTCCCTCTCGAACTGCGGCGTTTCGGTATCCGGCGGGAAGCACAGCGATATGGTGACGCCATCTCCAACCGACTCAGCCTGGAGGGCCTCGGCGAAGCCCGTGAGCGCCGACTTGGAGGCACAATAAGCTGTGTAGCCGGGTATGCCGATCAGTGCCGCACCCGAGGACACGATCATGATTGCGCCCTGCCCGCGGCTCTTCATGCCCGCGTAGACCGAGCGTACGGCATTCGCCGTACCGAGCAGGTTGACGTCTATCTGGCGGGAAAAGTCGCTCTGCGATTGCTGGTCGAAAAAAGCGGGTTCTACCATCCCGGCCGAGGCAACAAGAACGTCGCACGGTCCGAATGCGGCCTCGCAGGCATCAACAGCGCGCGAGATCTCGCTATCGTTCGCGACATCCGCGCGTTCACATCTGATGTCAGCCTTGCCGGTAATGCGGAGGTCGACAACAGCGCTTTCAAGCATTGCCGCCGTGCGCGCGATGATCGATACGCGCGCACCCCGGCATGCGTAGATCCGCGCGACTTCCAGTCCGATGCCGCTTGATCCACCCGTTACGATCACGTGCATCGTCGTCGCCACAGCCTCAGGTGTTGTCGGGCGACTGGAGAAGCGGCGCAAGCTGCATCAGTTTTTCCGGGCTGAGAGAGGCAAGACCGAAATTCCTGTCCTGCAGGTCCTTCAGGCGTTTTGCTGTCGATTCCACCGCGTGGCGAATCTGCTCTTCCGTATGGTCGCTGGTGATAAAGAATCGCAACCGGGCCATGCCTTCCGGGACGGCGGGATGAATGATCGGCAAAGCGTTGACGCCATCTTCCAGCAATTCGTTCGACAGCTGGATGGAGCGAAGCGAATCACCGACGAGGATCGGCACGACGGAGAAGCCGAGGCTCAATCCTGTGTCGAGACCGGCTTCCCGGGCGAGCCTCAAAAACAGCGAACCGTTCCGGTGCAACTGCTCGGCCCGATCCGGTTCCTCGCGCAGAATATCGAGGGCCGTGGCTGCAGCCGTTGCCAGAACAGGCGCAAGCCCGACGCTGTAGACGAAACCGCCCGCTTCTGCCTTGAGGATGTCAGCCAGCGCCCGGCTACCGGCAATATATCCGCCGCAGCTCGACGTTGTCTTCGACAGGGTGCCCATCCAGATATCGACGCTCTTCGGGTCGATATCAAAATGTTCAAACGAGCCGCGACCGGTCTTGCCGAGAACGCCGAGCGAATGGGCCTCGTCGACCATCAGCCAGAAGCCGTACCGATTGCGCAGCTCGATCAGGCGTGGCAGGTCGGCGATGTCGCCATCCATCGAATAGACGCCTTCGACGATCACGAGAACGCGCCGGAAATCTCCGGCAAGCGTGTTGAGCACCGTCTCGAGATTATCGACGTCATTGTGCTTGAAAAGGCGCCGCGTGGCGCCAGAAAGCTTGATGCCGGCCAGCGCGCTGTTGTGGATGAATTCGTCGTGGATGACGAGGTCCTTGGGGCCGACGACACAGCTGATTGCCGCAACGTTGGTAAGGTAGCCGCTGACGAAACAGACTGCAGCATCAACGCCGTAGACGCTGGCAAGCTTTTCTTCGAGTTCCGCATGCACCGGGCGCTCGCCTGCGACCAGACGGCTGGCGGAGGCAGAAATGCCGAAACGATCGATCGCAGCCTTGGCGGCTTCGGTCACCCTCGGGTCCGTGTTGGTACCGAGATAGTCGTAGGAAGCAAAATTCGCATAGACTTCCCCGTCCATGGTCGTCGTCGCGCCGGCGGCTTCGTCGTGCGAGCGATAGAACGGGTTGTCGACGCCGATGATTTCGCTCGCCTTGCGCTGCACCATGACCCGTTGATATTCGGGCAAGGCGTCAAAACCGACCGGAGGGCGGGCCGGCTGCTGCGGCTGTGCATTGAGCCGCGTCGTGCGATTGCGCCCGACGTTTTCGTTGGCCTTGCGCATCTGGTCGATAAAATTGCCCTTCCCCCCAAGGCTCAGCTTGGAGGGCCGGGTTTCATCCGAACTGCTGTCTGTCACTGCGTTGCGGCTTTCTGCTGCGTCGAATGGCTCTTGACCAGCCGGTCGATCACTTCGTTCTGGACGGTGTCGTCCTCGCCGTTGCGCTTGGCGACACGCTCTCTCAGACGGCTTACCACGTCGCTGACGGACGTGTCTTCCCCTACTCCGCTCAGCGGAATATCAAAGCCCGTCTTCTGCTGGAAGCTCATACCGAGCTCCATCGCCATCAGACTGTCGAGACCAATGTCCTTCAGCACCTTTTCCGGCGTGATACTGTCTTCCGTGACACGCAGGATCGTGGCGATTTCAGACGCGACGAGGTTGTGAAGAAGCTGCTGCGCTTCATCCGCCGACTTGCCACGGATCAGATCCTCAAGATCAATCCGGTCGCCATCGGAGGCCGATTGCTGATTGCCGGCCGAACGGATCGCCGCCTCGAAGATCGAGGCGTTGGAAATAGGCAGCATCCGCACCGCCTGCCAGTCCACTTCCGCAATCATCACGGCGGCCGCATCAATGGTGCCAGTGTCTGACGCCATGTAGCGTTCGACCTGCTCCAGCGCATCGCGCGCCTTCATCGCCGTCTTGCCGATTCGCTTGGACAGGATTTCGTTGACCTCGGCATTGCGTGCAAGGAAACCGGTATCGGCAATGGCGCCAAAGCCGACTGCGAGACCCGGCTTGCCGGCCGCGCGGCGTGCACGGGCAAGACCTTCGAGATAGCCGTTGGCAATGACGTAGTTTGCCTGGCCCGGGTTGCCGAGCATGGTCGTGGCCGAGGAGAAGACAAGGAAGAGATCGAGATCGTCGCCCGCCGTCAGCTTGTCGAGCAGAGCTGCGCCGCGAACCTTGACCTCGACAACCGGTTGGTTGCGCTCGGGCGTCAGGTTGGACAGAAGCGCGTCGTCGAGCACCATGGCCGCGTGAACGATGCCCTTGATCGGAGCCTGCTTGCGCAGGCTGTCAAGAAGCCCGGAAAGAGCCGGCTCGCTGGTGATATCGCAGGCGTGGACAGATGCCTTGACGCCCTTCGCCTTCCATTTAGCGATCGCCGCCTCAGTTTCAGCGTCGGCGATACCCTTGCGCGAGCAGAGAGCAATCTGCTTGGCACCGCGTGCGGCAAGCCAGTCTGCTGTAACGAGGCCGAAGCCGCCAATGCCGCCAGCAACCAAATAGATGCCATCCGCACCGAAGGCGACCGGCTTTTCGTTTGCGATCACCACCTTGTCCTTGCCGGCGACCGGCGGACGGATGACGATCTTGCCGATCTGGCCGGCATTCTGCATGAGACGGAAGGCACTGCCGATCTCGTCATAGCCGAAGGCGCGATAGGGCAGCGGAGACAGGTCGCCCCGCTCGAACAGGACGCCGATCTCGGTAAAGATCTTCTTCGTGATTGCCGGCAGCTTCACCAGCAACTGGTCGGCGTCGATGCCGAAGTAGCTGATGTTGCGACGGAACGGACGAAGGCCGATCTTGCGGTCGGAATAGTAGTCGCGCTTGCCGAGTTCGAGGAAGCGACCGAATGGCTTCACCAGTTCCAGGCTGCGTTCCATCGCTTCCGAGAACAGCGAGTTGAGGACAAGGTCGACGCCTTCGCCACCGGTGACGCCGCGCACGCGGGCTACAAAATCCAGCGAGCGGCTGTCGAACACATGGTCTGCACCAAGCGCTTCCAGGAAGCGGCGTTTTTCCACCGTACCGGCCGTCGCGATGACAACCGCACCCTTCAGCTTGGCGATCTGCAATGCGGCAAGGCCGACACCACCGGCCGCGCCATGGATGAGGATGGTTTCACCGGGTTCGATATGGCCGAGCTGGACCATCGCGTAATAGGCGGTGAGGAATGCCACCGGAACGGTTGCTGCGGCCTCATAGTCGAGGCGGGCCGGGAACTTCGTCACGCCGTCGCGGCGAACCTTGACGTGGGTGGAGAACGCGGCCGGGCCGATGCCCATGACACGGTCTCCGGCAACGAGATCCGTCGCCGACGCACCGACCGAGATGACGCGGCCGGACATTTCCATGCCGATGGTTGCGCCGGCAAAGCCGTCTTCGAGCGCTTCTTCCGGAAGCAGGCCCATGGCCCACATGACGTCACGGAAGTTCAGGCCGGCCGCTTCCACCGCGAGAACGATCTCGTCGGCATCCGGCACCGGCTCGGAAGCGCTTTCCCAGATGATGCTGTCGACGCGTCCATTCACGGTTTGCCGGATCGTGGCTGCAGTGAAATCGGTGCTTTCTGTATCCTTCGGCCCGAACGGACCGCTCGATGCGCGGATTTCCGACAGCGAACCATCGCGCAGGATCCACTCACGGTTGGCACTGGCGGATGCAAGGATCTCGCCGACATGAAGGCCGAGTTCCGCACTGTCCGTCTCGAGATCGAGAAGGTGCGTGGCGACCGCATCGTATTCGTTCTGAAGAACGCGGGCGAAGGTCCAGAGACCGGCGTTGACGTCATCAGTCGCCTCACCGGCAAGCGGCGAGCCGCCGGGTGCGACGATCACGAGACGGGACTGGTCGCCCGACGCGAGGCTGGCGCTATGGCGGGTGAACGCTTCAACGATACGCTTCAGGTTTTCGAGACGTGCCAGAGCGACATCGGAGGCTTCGCGATCACCCAGACGTTCGGCGAGGAAGATGGCTTGCACGGCTTTGCCATCGAATCGGGCAAGCGACTGCGAAATCGCAAACTCATCCGGATCCGCGCTGAGCAGGACGACGGTGTCGCCGTCACCAAACGCTGCAGCACGGGCAACATCTTCAGCGAAGACGAGCGCCGACGGGATCGACGGCAGCGCCTGCAGCTGGTCGGCCGCGGCCGAGGATGCGCCTGCAACGATCAGCAGCCCATCGGCCACATCTTTCTCTTCGACAAGCGGGGCGGCAAAGCCGAGACCTGTCAGAAGGTCGGTTACCTGTTCGGTTGTCGCGAGACGCCCGACCGGGAATTCCGGCGACTGACTTGCGGCAAACCAGTCATCCGACAGGCCGAATGCAAAGTCGTTGAACGCTGACGGTGCACGGTCGACGAACAGGAATGCAGCGCCTCTTGCGGCAGCGCCTCGCACAGCCGAACGAAGGCTATCGTCGGCGACCAGAACCGCCTGGCTTTCAAGTCCGGCGGCAACGATCACATCGATGCCGCGGAGATCGGCCAGCGCCTTCGGCTCGATCACCGAGACATGTGCATGCTGTTCGAAGGCAAGTTCGAGCGTACGGCGAACGCTTTCGCGCGGCTCGACGATGGCGAGCGTCGCCGAGTGATCGACGGCAAGCGACGCAAGCTTGCTGCTGACGGATACGGATGTGGAGCCGAGCTCGACAATGACCCGGGTCCGGCCGCCATTGGCCCGACAGGCTTGCTCGACAAGATGCAGCGCCAGATCGGAGCGCTTGCGCCCAAGTGGCGAGTGAACAAGCACGTGTTCGAGCGTTGCTTCGCTGGTGTGGCGCGCTTCGGAGACGTCTTCGCCACTATGGAGGCCGGTAAGCGACAGGTGTTCCAGAGCATCGCGATAGGCATTGTGCAGCAGCACGGCCTCGGCGATACGTCCGGAATCCTCACGGTAGATTTCTTGCAGAAGTTCAGAGACGGCCGGCATGGTGAATTCGGACGGCACGCGCCAGCCGGATTCCTCGGACGACGCGATCCCGGCATCTTCCAGAATAAACAGACAGCTTGCCAGGAAAGCCCGGAAATTGGGTTCTCCCGGGAACTCGGTAACGGACACGAACCCGACCTGTGATGCGAGCGACAGCGCAATCTCGTGGCAGGCACGGTAAATCATTGCATCCAGCATCAACGACGCAGTGTCCTTGGCTTCTGCATCCGTCGTCGCGGCCAGTAGACCGCCGGCAAACCCGATCCGAGCGAAATTGCCTGACATCGTCGACGGCACGGCTTCGTAATGGAACGCAACCGAAGCCAGCGTGTGATGACGACGCAACGAGGTGCGGCGGAACCGGCAGTCGTCAAAAGAGGCGACGATTTCGCCATCTTCCCCGAACATGCGGAAGTTGACTTTGATCGAGAAGCCGCTGAACCGTTCGATCTCAATGACTGCACGGGTAATAGGCTTGGCCCGCGCCCCCACCCGAACCGAACCAAATCGTACGGGGATATAGGGAGAGCCGGCATCGCTGCCCGATAACTGGTCGAACATGGCAACGAGGCCATGGAACACCGCGTCCACCGAGAACGGGTTGAGGTTGTAGGTCAGATAGGGGTGGGCCGGAGCCTCGGCCGCTTTCAGATCGACCTCGACGGTGTTGCGACCAAAGACGCGCGCTTCGCGCAGCAGCTGGAAGTGCGGGCCGTATTGAAGGCCGAACTTTTCGGCAGTCCCGTAGACCTCCAGCGAGGAGAGCTTCGCGCTTTCGCCTTCGTTGGCGCGCCAGATCTGACGGTCAGATGCATGCTCTACTGGCTTGCGGCAGCGGGCCACCGCATGCACGGTCCAGTCGTCGCTGCTCAGTCGTTCGCGCGAGCGGATTTCGATATCGCCTGTCTCGGGCGACAGGATCGTCGATAGCTCGAGCAGCCGGTCGGTACGAAGTTCGAGCGGACGCACGATCTCCATATTCGTCAGTTCGACGTCGTCGGACCCGAAATGCACCTGGGCGGCTGTGACGGCGATCTCGACAAATCCGCTACCCGGAAGGATCGCGCGCGAATCGACGACGTGCTCGGCCAGATCCGGAAAAAGCTGCGCGTCGACATGGTTCTTCCAGTGGGCGCTGTTGGGATCGGTGCGCCATCCGAGCAGCGAGTAGCTGCCGCGGTGTTCGCGGCCGAAGATATCAACCTCATCGGTCGTGTTCGCCATCTTCAAGACGGACGGCTCGAGCGGCAGGACCGGGAGGCCTGCAAACGCATTGCGCTTGCTGCTACGGCGCGACACGCTCGGCGAGACGCCGTGGGCGATGGCGCGGGCAAACGACTGCGCGACCGGGTCACGTCCCTCGATCGGGGTCTCGCGCTGCAGGGTGCCGATCACGACAGCCGAATGCGACGCATGCTTGGCGATTTCACTGACATAGTTCGACAGAATCGAACGCGGCGAAATCTCGATGAAGAGGTTACAGCCGAGGTCCAGTGCTGTTTCGGCCGCGGACTTGAAGAGAACCGGATCGCGGACATTCCGCCACCAGTAATCGGCATCCAGGCCGCGGCAGTCGTAGATGCCGCCGGTGACCGTCGAAACATAGGTGCAAGCGCCACTCTTCGGCTCGATCGTCGGCAGGTCCGCGAGAAAAAGATCGCGCGCGCTGTCGATGATCGGGTGATGGAACGGGTAGTTGATGTCGAGAACATGGACGACGGTCTGCGCCTTGCGTGCCGCATCGCGAAACGCCTGGATCTCGTCAGTCGGACCGGAAATCGTGACCGAGTTCGGTGCATTGATGGCGGCGACGCCGATCTCGTTCAGACCATGGGTCTTTGCGAAGGCAAGCGCCGTCTCCTCGTTCATCACAGCGGCAGCCATCTTGCCCTTGCCGGCAAACAGATCCTGCGACTTGGAGCGCTTGGCAACGATCGCAACGGCTTCCGCAGCGGTCAGGGCCTTGGCGGCATAGGCAGCTGCAATTTCGCCCACGGAGTGACCGAACACGACATCCGGGCGGACGCCGAGATTGGCGAGGCAATCCGAGATGGAAGCCTGGATCGCAAACAGCATCGGCTGGGCGATCTTCGTATCGGCAAGCCTAGTGCCGATATCCTCGGCAAACAGGAGATCCGACAGCTTTTCGCCCAGGTGATACTCGAACAGCGCGCTGAAGGACTGGAAGCACTGGCGGAAATGGCGGCTTTCACGATAGGCCTCAACACCCATTCCAGCCCACTGCGCACCATTGCCGGAAAACACGAAAGCTGTCTTGCCGGCATGGGACGGCGCTTCTCCGCGCTCCCCTTGCGAAGCCGTTCCGGCCAAATGCGTTTCGATCGCCTTGAGAACCCTGCCCTCGTCCTTGGCTTCGACGGCGAAGCGATAACGCATCGGGTCGCGATTGGCGCTGGAGGCGGCGATCATCCGGCGTGCCTTGACAGCATCGGAGCGTTCGAGGGCCGACTGGTAGTTTTCCAGAAGCGACTTCAGGGCGGTGGCGCTATGGGCGCTGGCAAAGAAGAACTGGCTGTCGGCCTTGGCGGGCAGCGCCGGCGTGTCGACCGGATCGGGATCGCCGATCACGACGTGGGCGTTGGTGCCGCCGAAGCCGAACGAGTTGATGCCAGCGAGCCGAGCGCCCTTGGCAGGCATCAGCTTCATCGCGGACATATTGACCCGCACGTTGAGCGAGGCGAAGTCGATATCCTCGTTGGCTTTTTCGATATGCAGCGTCGCGGGCAGGAAATCGTTTTCCAGCGCGATCATCGCCTTGATGAGACCGAAAAGACCCGACACCGGCTCGGTATGGCCGATATTCGACTTGATCGAACCGATCGGCAGCGGAGCCGGACGGTTCTGGCCGATGACAGTGCCAATGGCCCAGACTTCCGCCGGGTCGCCCACACGCGTTCCCGTGCCGTGGCCTTCGATAAAGGCGACGCGGTTCACGTCGATGCCGTTGCCCTGATAGATCGAGCGCAGAAGATCGGCCTGCGCTTCCCGCGATGGCAGACTGATGCCGTTGGTGCGACCGGAAGAATTCACGCCTGTTGCGTGGATCTTGGCGTAGCTGCGGTCATTTTCCCGCTTCGCGCGATCGCTGCGACGAAGGACGATCGCTACCCCGCCTTCGGCGCGGACATAGCCATGGCCGTTGGTGTCATAAGCACGGCAAAGCCCTTCGGGCGACAGCATCCGCGCCTGCGCGAAGCCGACGAACGAGAGCGGGTTGACCAGGATATTGACGCCGCCGACGATCGCGGTGTCGATATCACCGCGCTCGAGCGAGCGCACCGCCTGATCCAGCGCCACCAACGACGACGAGCAGGCGGTGTCGATGGTCATGCTCGGCCCATTGAGGCCGAAGACGTGCGAAATACGGTTCGAGACGATCGAGAGCGTGTTGCCCGTCATGAAATACGGGCTACCGGATGCCGGATCCTCCGACGACAGCGTACTGTTTTCGAGACTGGACGCGCCGATATAAACGCCGACCTTTTCCTTGGCGAGCGTGCTTGCCGGAAGATTGGCGTCTTCCAGCGCCTGCCAGACCAGTGTCAGAAGCACGCGCTGCTGCGGGTCCATCTGCATTGCCTCGCGCTGCGAAATGCCGAAAACGGCAGGATCGAAGTCATACAGCCTGTCGATAACGCCTGCGGCAAACGTATAGGTCTTTCCAGCGACACCCTGTGCCGGATGCCAGAAACGCGCCAAGTCCCATCGATCTCCAGGGATCTCCGAAACGGTGCAACGGCCGCCGCTCAGGATCGTCTTGAGTTCCTTGACGGAGCTTGCACCCGGCGCCACACAGGCTCTACCAATAATTTCGATCGTCATTGTCACTCTGTTTTCACAGCTAAAATGGCGGATGCGGAATGCCCGCATCGGACAACTTTAACAACATACTTATTAGCGGATGTCACGAGAAAAGCTAATACACATATGGCCCAAGGCGGGTTCAGGGGTTCGCAAAAAGCACAAAGTTATTGCATAAACAAGCCATTACATAACCTGCCTCCTGTTTATACTAGCATGGGTTGGATCGCCAGATACCTTACAGCAACAATCAACCATACAGTGAACGGAAAGCGGCACCACGCCTGCAAATGGAGTTGAGAAGGCGAGACAGCCTACAGCTCCGACCAGCGTAAACTCGTCCGCCAGGCGCTGATGACCGCCGGTCGAATCGAAAATATGGCGAAGCTCTAGATTTGAAGCCTGTTAGTAATGTGTTAAGCGCAGACATCATCGCAGGCATTCCTCGATCGGAACAAGACTATGCCGCAAGAGGAGAGGCCCGCAATTTCGACCCCTGCCGAACAGCGTCGCCGACGCGGCGGCCGGTTGTTCGTTCTTGCGGTATTCCTTCTCGTTGTCTTCAGCGGGCTTGCGGCGACCGTCCTTTTCGTCAACGAAGGGCGCAACTATAAGCGTCTGGTGCGCCAGTTCGGCCTGCAAACCTATCTGCTTCCTCCTCCTCCCGCACCTTCTGTTCGCATCGGGCGCCAGCGACGGCTTGCGGCGAGTAGCAAGCAGCTGCCCAGACTGGTCCGGCCGCTGGCGCACGACACGTCGCGTCTCATCCCACCCGTTACGACATCAACCGAGGAACGCTGCCAGGCACTGGCGGGCATAGGCGGCGAACCGCCGAACTTCTTGGCGGGCGCCAATGTCTGGGAGTGCACGTTCTTCCTGCCGCTGGGCCCGGGTGAAGATCCCGCGTCTCTGTTCATCCAGGCGAAAGGGGTTGGAGAGGATGACCTGCGCACCTTCCGGATCAAGCTCAGTTTCACGGATGAGCGCCACGACGGTGCGCTGTTGCAGACTGCACTGACCACGCTCGACGGTTACGGCCTGTCGCTGACACCGCAGAGCCGGTCATATCTCGAGGCAAGGCTTTCCGCCCGCACGGCGTTTAAATCCGATCTCGAAAACTACCGCGCCACCTTTGTCCCCGAAATGATGGACCAGAGGCGGTTCAACCTGCTCCTCGTTGCCCATCCCGTTACCACGGCATGCCCGGTACCGACGCCGGAACCTGGCAGGGCGTCACAGCGAGCGATCGTCAGCACGCGGATCGGCTGCCTGACGCTCCCAATGGGGCAAGTTTTTTCGCCGCAAGGCTAGCCACGCTACGCAACCGTCAGATTGCGTTAAATCCTGATCAAGTCCAGCCGCTCGCCGAGTTCGCGCTGCGCCGTTTCCACCAGGCTCAGCTGGTGGGTGAACAGCACCGTCTGGAACTTATCGCCGGCGGCAGCGAGTGTGCGGATGCCGGCTGCGGTCCGTTCGTCGTCGAATGTCTGGAAGATGTCGTCGAGGATCAGCGGTGCCGGTTCGTTGCGGCTACAGTAATCCTCGAGGAACGCCAGACGCAGTGCGAGATAGAGCTGATCGCCGGTGCCTTCGCTGAGGCCCGATAGCGGAACCTGCTCACCGGTGTTTCGCTCGACAGCCAGCTGCAGCTCGTCCTTTTCGTCATAGAGCTGCACCAGCTTCGCAAACCGTCCACCGGTGAGATCCGCAAATACCTTGCCGGCCCGCTGCATGACCGGATCGGCCTGCTGCTCGCGATAGGTTTCCATCGAGGACGATAGAAGGCTGGCCGCGAGCTTCAGCACCACCCACCGCCGCGCAAGGTCCCTCGCCTCGGTTTCGGCCGCGTGCTTCTGGAACACCGCGCGCTCGGCACCGATGCCGCTTTCCAGTTCGCGGCGACGGCGGGCATTGTCGGCCTCGGCGGTCCTCAAAGTCGAGATACGGTCGATCTGCCTGCTATCGGCGCTTTCCAGCTGTTCGATCTCAAGACCTGCCCTCACCTTGTCGAAATCGACCAGCGCTGAGCGCACTGCCGCTTCATCGTCACCATCAGCGTGCTCGTTGAAACGGGAGCGGCACTGCAGAAGCTGTCCGTTCAGCCGGCTTCGCTGGCGCAATTCTTCCAGCACCTGTTCGAGGTCGGCGACGCCTCGCGAGGCGGATGTGGCAAGCGAAGCGAGCTCGTCCTGCAGGGTTTTTTCCCGCGTGGCATAGCGCTCCAGGGCGAGCGTCGCGCGTTCGAGGTCAGCCGACATCGCTGCCTTGTGCTTGGCGGCGGCATTGGCATCCATTGCCCGATCGTTAAGGAGACCGGCCGCGACGTCTGCCGGCACCGAGATGAGGTCTGGCGCGACCTTGGTGCAGAGGCTGCGGATTTCCTCGTCGAAGGTTTCCATGTCGCGCTGCATGCCGCGCACCCGGCGCCTGCGGTTTTCGCGCTCGGCCAGAAGATCCGGCACGCTGCGCCAGACATCGAGCGCTGCCGCTGCCATTTCGACCGTCGCCTCATCCGGCAGACCGGCCATGGTCGCAGCGTTGGAGAATGCAGCCCGCCAGCTATCGACCTCACGACGCAACACGGTTTCGCGCTCTTCGAGACGTTGCAGCGCATCGACAGCGGAATGGCGCTTGCCCTCCAGCGAGCGGCTTTCCGTCCAGCGTTCCGCTATCTCCGCCAGTCTGCGGTCGAGAGCGCGCGCCAGGGCCGCAGGCGGCAAGGCGGTTGCGGCAAGCCCGATCGCGTCCGCAAGACCGACCAGCACCGGCTTCAATCGCTCTTCCTTCAGCCGCGCGGTCTGCAGCGCGTCACTTGCATCCCTCAGCGCATCGACCTGATGCGACAGGGCTTCGACGCCGCGGCGCCATTCGAGCATGCGCTCCGGCGATAGCGGCGAGACGGGCACCGAGCGGAACAGGTCCTCGAATTCGGTAATGGCGTCCGACAGCGCGATATCGCTTTCGCGCGCCTCGGCGCGGGCATTGGTCAGTTGCTGCTCGATCTCGTGCTGGCGCAGGCTGAGTTGTGCGTAGCGGGACACGCGTTCGGCATCGGTCAGGGCGGCGTCAGACAGTTCGTCAGCGTTCTGAACAGCCTTCTGGACATCGGCTAGCTGATCCCCTGAAGGCTTTGCTCCGAGTGCGGCAAGACCCGCATCGCGCAGCTGGCGAGCTTCCAGGATATCGGCACGCGAAACGATGCGGCCTTGGCCCTCCAGCGCCGCCATCTGATCGGCCACGGTCTTGGCATCGGCCTTTACCGTCGACAGTGTCTGGGTGATCCTCGCATGCACCGCGCGTGCATCGTCGATCAGCTTGCGATGGCTGCTGAGCGCTGCGAGATCCGGCAGCGGGCTCGCAAACAGGGCGTCGATGTCCTTGACCGGCGGATCGAGCCTTGCAACGGCGGCGCCGAGGTCGCTCTCTGCCCGCGTCGCGCGAACCTGCAGGTTTTCGATGCCTGCGAGATCACTCAGTTCGGGGCGCAGCGCCGTGAGCTGCTCGGCCCATGGTTTCGGATCGATCAGCCGGCTGTCCGGATTGGCTTCATCAAGACGCCGCAGCGCCTCGCGCTCTTCTTCCAGACGGAGGTGCAGCTGTTTCAAGCTGCGGTCGAGTTCGCTGCCTTCCTCGAGAAGGGTCTTCAGCCGCACCAGATCGGCATCGGCAGGCTGGTGGCGTTCAAGGTCATCGGTCCTGACAAGACCCAGCCTGCGCCCCAGCTGCACCAGCCGGGTGTCGAAATCCTCGACCTCGCCGCGAACCCTTGCGATATCCTCGCGGGCTTTCAGATAGATGCCCTTGTCGGCGTGGCGGGCGAGAATGCTGCCGGCAGCGGCGATCAGCGCGTCGTCGACATGGAGAGCGGCGATCTCGTCGCCCAGCCGCGAGACTTCGGTTTGCGCCGCCCGATGCGCGTCGTCGTTGCGCCGCGCATCGTCCAGCGCCCGCGCAAGTGCGTCCTCGAAGCCAGGCGGCAGCGAGCCCAGCGACTGATATTGCGCCAGTTGGTCCTGCTCGCGATCGATTTCGCGCAGCACCGGCTCCAGCCGCATCAGTTTGCGCAGCCGCTCCAGCGTCTGCTTGGTGGTTTCGCGCTCGGTCTTGATGGTGGCGAGTTCCGCTTCCAGCTCGGCCTGTTCGGCGAGCAGCTTCTTCCAGTCGCCGGACTTCAGCTCGTTGTCCCGCTCGGCCTTGCGCGCCTCATCATGGCTGTCTAGCACCTGGTAAAACAACCGGTCCTTGGAGCGGCGCGGTGCGTAGATGGTGTCGGCTTCGGCATCGAAGCTTTTGCGCAGATCTGAGAGGCCGGTAAGGCCCGACGCTGCGGAAAACAGCAGGCTGCCGATCTCGCCGCCGCTTTTCAGCATGCTCTGGCCGCCAGCTCGGAGCGAAGCCGAATCGAGACCAAAGGCGCGTTGAAACACGTCGCGGTTCAGTGTGCCGAGAAAGGGCGCCAGGGCATCTTCGGGCAGCGCCTCTTCCGCCTCGCTTGCCGCGAGCAGCGTGTTCTTGCGGCCGCGACGACGGCGAAAGCCCAGCTTGCTGCCATCGCGCGTCTCGATTTCGGCGCCAACGCGAAGGGCAGTCGCATCGTGCAGAAAACTGTATTCGGCAGCCGTCGGAAAGCCGAACAGCAGATCCGAGATTGCCGACAGCGCGGAAGACTTTCCGGCTTCGTTCGGGCCATAGATGACATGCAGCTGCGCATCCGGCCGGAACGCGAGCGCGCGGTCGGTAAGCGCGCCGTAGCGTAGGATGTCGAGACGGGTAAAACGCATGTGACTACCCTACCCTTGCCGCGCGCGACAGAAGCAGTTCGCGCGCCTCCGCCAACAGTGCTGCCGCATCGTCGCCGAGCGCCAGGTCGCCGGCACCAATACCGCCCGGCAGACGTGCGGCGATCTCGGCAATCCGGGCCTCGGCCTCGCTGACCAACAATGGCGAGAACTCCGCCGTCGGCAGGAGGCCTTCGAGCCCAAGCAGATCGGTCGCTTTTTCCGTCGAGGCGATCTCGGCTTCGAGTTTGACCTCCAGCTTTTCCAGCCAGATATCCTCATGGCCGCGATGGCAGGCGGCCTGCACCTCATCGCGAAAATCGGCCGCTCTCGCCAAGATCTCGTTGCGGAAGCGACTACGCCCGGCGATGCGGATGCGCAGCGCCAGCGGGCGGCTTTCCATCGCATCGATCACAGAACCAAGCAGATCTTCCAGCCGCCGCAGGATTGCCGCCGGGGTCTCGTCCGGCTCGACGAGAACGGCGAGTTCAGCAAACCTTGCGCTGTCGGTGACGATACGCTCATAGGCGATGCGCCCGTCCTCGACGGTCGCGAGCACGGCGCCCTTTGCTCCCTGCTCGCGGATCGATCGTCCCTGAAGGTTGCCGGGGAACACGACGAGCGGGTCTTCGGCGACGATTTCGAAATCGTGGACATGACCGAGCGCCCAGTAATCGTAACCCCGCGAGCGCAGATCTTCGACGGAACAGGGCGCGTAAGCTGCGTGTGGCTCGCGGCCGGTGAGCGACGTATGCAGCACGCCGATGTTGAACCAGCCCGGCTCAGGCTTCGGATAGGCAAGCGCCAGGTTTTCATTGGCAGAGCGCTCGGCGAACCCCTGGCCGTGCAGCGCGACCTTCAGGTGATCCAGCTTGAACGTGCCGGGCTTTGCCGTTGGGAATTCGCTGACATTCTTCGGCAGCGTGATTGTCTTGGTGATGACGCTTTCAGCGTCGTGATTGCCCTTCAGCAGGAAGACCGGAATGCCGGCGCGTTCCAGCCGGGCGATTTCGCGGTTGAAGAAGAGGCCGATCTTGTTGTCCTTCCAGTCGCCGTCGTAGACATCGCCCGCGACGATGAAGAAGTCGACTTTGCGCTCCACCGCCTCGTCCACCAGAGCCGAAAATGCCTTGCGGCTGGCCTCGATGAAGATATCGGCAAGCTCGGCATCCTTCAGCGCCAGCCCCTGAAAGGGACTGCCTAGATGCAGATCGGCGGCATGGATGAAGCGGAATGAGGTCATCGACTCGGCTGCTGGAACACATCAGGAACGACAGACTTAAGTCACGCATCGGCAATAAAAAAGGCCGGGTGCGGAAACACCCGGCCTTTTCATGTTGATGAACGGTTTAGTTGGTCGCCTTGATCTCAACCGGGAAGAACAGCGTCTCGCCGGAACTGTCATCGACGCCGTCATTGTCGGTGATGGCGAAGGCCTTGCCCGACTTGTCGAAGGCAAAACCTTCGAGCTTGTCGACAACATAGCCGTTGGTGGCGTTCTTCAGGTCCGGCATGAAATCGTGCACTTCCTGCTTGGTGACGAGCGGCAGCTCTCCGCCAAGCTTTGCCGGCTTCAGATCGGCGATTGCCACACGGTAAAGCTTCTTGAGCTTGGCCTTGTCGCCGATCAGGTTGTCGCGCTCGATGATGTAGAGGTAGTCACCGCGGGCGGTAATTTCCGACAGGCCGACCCAGCCTTTTTCGGTCTTCTCGAGCGGGTAGCGAACGGCGGCCCATTCCTTGGACTTCGGCTTGTAGGACAGAAGCTTCACCTGGCCCTTCGGATCGGCCTTCCATTCGCGCTGGATTGCCATCCAGAGTGTCAGGTCGTCGCCCGAACCCGTTGTGGTGATGCCTTCGAGACCGAAGCGGGTTTCGCCTGCCAGAAGTTCTGCCGGCAGCGCGATCTCGGACTTGATTTCGCCCTTGGCGCTGACGTTGTAGATGCCGTGACCGACGAACTTGGCACTGTCGCCTTCCGAGGCGAGCCAGAAGCCGCCCTTTCCGTCGAGTGCGATACCTTCGATATCGAGCTTCTGGGCAGGCTGACCGTTGCGGGTCACACGCACCACGCTGGTGATTTCGGCTGGCTTCTTGGTGGCGTCGATGGTGAAGATCGAGGGCTGCATGGCATAGACGCTATCGCTGACGCCATAGAGAATGCCGTCCTTTTCCGCATCACCGACGAGGCCCGACATGGCACCCCAGCCGAGCGGCTTGCCGTCGACATCCTTGGAGACCAGCATCGGATAGGCCTTTTCGCCTTCGCCAAGCTCGTAGATCATGACATGCGAGCGGGCACCGCCATCTTCGCCAAGATCGGCTTCGTTGGCGGAGGCGAGCAGGTTGCGGCCGGGAATGGCGACAGCACCTTCAGGCGAGATGCCGGATGGCAGAAGCTGCACCAGTTCCGGCTCCGCACCGGTATCCTTGTAGACCGCGATCATCGAACCGCGTTCCGACAGGACAAAGAAATACTTCTGACCGTTGAAGGTCGCAGCTTCCAGTCCCTCCGGCTCGATGCCCTTGTTCTTGGCACGTTTTTCCGGGAAGTGACCGACGCGGGCGACAGCATATTCGAGCGACGTGCCGGCGTCATAGAGAACCTTGCCGGTGCGGTCGAAAATGGTGAAGCCGCGCGACCCGCCCTTGTAGTCACCTTCGTTGGCGACAACGAAACGATCGGTACCGAGCCACTTCACCGCATCCGGTTCGCGGGGAATGGCCGTGAGCTTGCCGGAGAAGGTCAGTGCGCCGTCGGTCTTGGTGTCAACGCCATCGAGATCAACCGTGCCGGCCGTGAAATGGGCGGTGACCTTTGCGGTCTTGCTGTCGACGATGACGATGTGATTGTTTTCCTGCAGCGTCACGACGATTTCGCCGTTGGCGTTGATATTGACGAATTCCGGCTCGGGATCCTCAGGAGCGACGGTGGACAGTCCCGTCAGATCGACGTGACGGATGCTGTCGCAGACGGGCACCCCGTTGTTCAGGGTGACGATCTGCAATTCGCCGGCCGGCAGCTGCGGAAGAGCGCCGTCGTTGAGCTTTTCGTCGCGCTGGTTCTCGATGGCAATGGCCGCAAACGTGCCATCCGGCGAGACGACGATGCTATCCGGCTGGCCGCCGAGATCGCAAGTGGCCTCGATCTTGCGGGAGGCGATATCGACCACCCCGAGCTGGCCCGCGGGCTTGGTGAGGTCCTTGGTCCGGTCGATGGTGACGAGAACCTTCGCACCGGTTGCGGCGACCGAGTTCGGCTCGCCGTCGATCTTGACCGACCCGGCGGCCTTCGGAGCCTTCGCATCGGTGATGTCGATAAAGCCGATCGTGCCGCCAGGCGCATCGGAATAGATGAGCGTGTTGCCGTCTGCGGTCGCCGTGATGATTTCCGACGAGGTCGCCTTGTCCTCGCCCTTGGGCAGGTTCTGGGCGACCGGGAAGGATGCAATGCGGTTGAAGACTTGCTCGGCGCCGGCAGGAGCTGCAACGGAGCCGAGGAGGAGCGCGGTCAAAGCGGCGCGTGTCGAAAATGTCATGGGAAGCCTCCGTGAAACTACACTCGGCTTGTGCTGCACTGTCATGACAGGCGGATGACACTTTTTGGCGTTGAACGACGGTCTGTTGGATTGGCCAAAACAAATGCGTCCAGCAATGCAAAAGGCCCGGTTTTCACCGGGCCTTTCGAGACGTTTTGCATCATGGCGGCAAGCCGCCAGATGCTTTCGATTAGCTGTTAACAGCTTCCTTGAGACCCTTGCCGGCCGAGAACTTCGGCACGTTACGAGCAGGGATATCGACTTCAGCGCCCGTGGACGGGTTGCGGCCCTTGGATGCTTCACGACGCGAAACGGAGAAGCTGCCGAAGCCAGCGAGGCGGATGTCGCCACCATTCTTCAGTTCGGCCTGGACAGTCTCGAAAACGGCATCGACTGCAGAGGCGGCATCAGCCTTGGAGAGGCCGGCTTTTTCGGCCACTGCGGACACCAGTTCGGTCTTGTTCATATTTCCACCCTTTCAACGGTTTTGGAACGACTCATTTGGTCGGCGCCGACAATAGTTTTGCGTCGGCACTTGGCAACCCAAAGGCTCCGAAAAAGCCTGAAAAACAAGGGGTCTTGGGCATTTTTCACAAAAAAAGCCGGCTTTCGCCGGCTTTTTTATCAGTTCGTGGCGGCTTCAAGGCACCGCTTAGTGAGCGATCGTTGTCGACGAGTCGTCGGCACCGTCAACTGTCGCAATGACCGGAGTCTCCACCGTGCCATCCCACTCGATCGGTTCGGGAAGGCGAACCAACGCGTGCTTGATCACCTCGCCCATACGCGACACCGGGATGATCTCCATGCCGTTTTTCACGTTGTCCGGAATGTCCGCGAGGTCCTTCGCGTTCTCTTCCGGGATCAGCACAACCTTGATGTTGCCTCGCAGAGCCGCAAGGAGTTTTTCCTTGAGACCACCGATCGGCAGCACCCGGCCGCGCAACGTGATTTCGCCGGTCATGGCGACATCCTTGCGAACAGGAATGCCCGTCATGATCGAAACGATCGCGGTTGCCATGCCGACACCGGCCGACGGACCGTCCTTCGGCGTCGCACCTTCCGGCACGTGCACGTGGATGTCCGACTTGTCAAAGCGCGGCGGCTCGATGCCGAAATCGACGGCACGGGAGCGGACATAGGATGCCGCAGCCGAAATCGATTCCTTCATCACGTCCTTGAGGTTGCCGGTGACGGTCATGCGACCCTTGCCCGGCATCATGACGCCTTCGATGGTGAGGAGCTCACCGCCGACTTCTGTCCAGGCAAGACCCGTAACGACGCCGACCTGATCCTCACCCTCGGCTTCGCCGTGACGGAAACGCGGAACGCCAAGGTAATCCGAAATGTTGGCAGCGGTAACCGCAACCGACTTCGTCTTGCCCTTGATGATCTCGGTCACGGCCTTGCGGGCGAGCTTCATCAGCTCGCGCTCGAAGGAGCGAACGCCGGCTTCGCGCGTGTACTGCTGGCTGACCGCCATCAGGGCATCGTCCGACACCGAGAATTCCTTCGGCTGCAGCGCATGGTCCCGGATCGCCTTCGGCAGAAGGTGACGCTTGGCGATCTCCCGCTTCTCATCCTCGGTGTACCCGGCGATGCGGATCACTTCCATGCGGTCCATCAGGGGACCTGGGATGTTCAGCGTGTTCGCCGTGGTGATGAACATCACGTCGGACAGATCGTATTCGACCTCAAGGTAGTGGTCCATGAAGGTCGAGTTCTGCGCTGGATCGAGCACTTCGAGCAGGGCCGACGACGGATCTCCGCGGAAGTCCGAGCCCATCTTGTCGATTTCGTCGAGCAGGAAGAGCGGGTTGGACTTCTTCGCCTTCTTCATAGACTGGATGACCTTGCCGGGCATCGAGCCGATGTAGGTGCGGCGGTGACCACGGATTTCGGCTTCGTCACGAACGCCACCGAGTGCCATGCGCACGTACTCGCGGCCGGTCGCCTTGGCGATCGACTGGGCAAGAGACGTCTTGCCGACGCCCGGAGGACCGACGAGGCAGAGGATCGGGCCCTTGAGCTTGGTGGCGCGGGCCTGCACGGCGAGATACTCGACGATGCGTTCCTTGACCTTGTCGAGACCGAAGTGATCCAGTTCGAGGACCTTTTCAGCCGCGTTAAGATCGGTCTTGATCTTCGACTTCTTGGACCACGGAATACCGAGCAGCCAGTCGAGATAGTTGCGCACGACGGTGGCTTCCGCCGACATCGGGCTCATCTGCTTCAGCTTCTTCAGCTCGGCATCGGCCTTTTCCTTGGCTTCCTTGGAAAGCTTGGTCTTGCCGATGCGCTCTTCCAGTTCGGCCATCTCGTCACGGCCTTCGTCGCCGTCGCCGAGTTCCTTCTGGATCGCCTTCATCTGCTCGTTGAGGTAATACTCGCGCTGGGTCTTTTCCATCTGGCGCTTGACGCGCGAGCGGATGCGCTTCTCAACCTGGAGGACGGAGATTTCGCCTTCCATGAAGCCGAGGGCCTTTTCAAGCCGCAGCTTGATCGAGACCGTTTCGAGCATTTCCTGCTTTTCGGTGATCTTGATCGACAGGTGCGAGGCGACCGTGTCGGCCAGCTTCGAGTAGTCCTCGATCTGGCTCGCGGCACCAACGACTTCCGGCGAGATCTTCTTGTTGAGCTTCACGTAGTTCTCGAATTCGGAAACCACGGAGCGCGACAGCGCTTCCACCTCGACGGCGTCCTCATCGGGCTCGGCCAGAATCTCGGCCTTGGCTTCGTAGAACTCTTCGCGGTCGCTGTATTCGGAGATCTGGGCGCGCGCCTTGCCTTCGACCAGAACCTTCACGGTTCCGTCCGGGAGCTTCAGGAGCTGCAGCACATTGGCCACCGTGCCGACCTTGTAGATCTGCTCAGGCTCAGGATCGTCGTCGCTGGCATTGATCTGGGTGACGAGCATGATCTGCTTGTCGGAACCCATGACCTCTTCAAGCGCCCGGATGGACTTTTCCCGTCCGACGAACAGCGGCACGATCATGTGCGGGAAGACCACAATGTCGCGCAGAGGCAGGACCGGATAGGTCTCAGCGCCGGATGCCGCAGACGTTGAATTCGTCATGTCATTTCCTTTCCATCGTCCCGTTGCCGGGATGGCTTGAGAAATTACCCAAGCACTTCACTCCCGCTAAAAGTGGAGTTTTCACAGATCGTTTTCAAGCCTTGCAAGGTCGCTGCACTGCACCTTGTGCAACCAGCAGTCAGACAAAGCGCCCACGCATAACGCCTTACGCAAAATGTCAGCTCTTCAGCACGGACGCGCCACCGTCCTTGCCGACAAAGCTTTTCGAGACGAGGTCCGAAATCAACGGCACACGCACAAAAGGTGCGAAGCAGCCGGAACGGAAAGGTTCATCCCTGACCCTGTCTAAATCAAGCGGATTATCTTGCAACTCTTTGCAGTGCAAAAATCGTGTAATACGGCCTAAAACAATAGCCGAGGCTAAAACGAAAAAGAGGCCCCAATGCGGCCCCTTCTCAATGTTGCTATGACCGCTGAGGATCAGGCCGAAACGTTGGCCTTTTCTTCCTGCCTGTCGGCGTAGATGTAGAGCGGACGTGCATTGCCCCGCACCACATCGTCGGAAATGACCACTTCGCGAACGCCTTCCAGCGCCGGCAGCTCGAACATCGTGTCGAGCAGGATCTTTTCCATGATCGAGCGAAGACCACGAGCACCCGTCTTGCGGATGATGGCGCGCTTGGCGATCTCGCGCAGCGCGTCCTCGTGGAACGTCAGTTCGACGTCTTCCATCTCGAACAGGCGCTGGTACTGCTTGATCAGCGCGTTCTTCGGCTCCGACAGGATCTGGATCAGCGCATCCTCATCGAGATCCTCGAGCGTTGCCAGAACCGGCAGACGACCGATGAATTCCGGAATGAGACCGAACTTGACCAGATCTTCCGGTTCGAGTTCGCGCAGCACTTCGCCAACGCGACGATCGTCCGGAGACTGGACGGATGCACCGAAACCGATCGAGGTCTTCTCGCCACGGGCCGAGATGATCTTGTCGAGACCGGCAAACGCGCCGCCGCAGATGAACAGGATGTTCGTCGTGTCGACCTGCAGGAATTCCTGCTGCGGATGCTTGCGACCACCCTGCGGCGGAACCGATGCAACCGTGCCTTCCATGATCTTCAGAAGCGCCTGCTGGACGCCCTCGCCCGACACGTCGCGGGTGATCGAAGGGTTGTCCGACTTGCGGGAGATCTTGTCGACTTCGTCGATGTAGACGATGCCGCGCTGGGCGCGCTCGACATTGTAATCAGCCGACTGAAGCAGCTTCAGAATGATGTTTTCCACGTCTTCACCGACATAGCCGGCTTCCGTGAGTGTCGTCGCGTCGGCCATCGTGAAGGGCACGTCGATGATGCGCGCGAGCGTCTGGGCAAGATAGGTCTTGCCGCAACCCGTCGGACCGACGAGCATGATGTTCGACTTCGCAAGCTCGACATCGCCGCCCTTTGAGGCATGCGCGAGACGCTTGTAATGATTGTGGACTGCGACCGACAGAATACGCTTGGCCTGCTTCTGGCCGATGACGTACTCGTCGAGGACCTTGATGATGTCCTGCGGCGTGGGAACGCCTTCACGGGACTTCACCATCGAAGACTTGTTCTCTTCGCGAATGATGTCCATGCACAATTCGACGCATTCATCGCAGATGAATACGGTCGGGCCGGCAATCAGCTTGCGGACCTCGTGCTGGCTCTTTCCGCAGAAGGAGCAATACAGGGTATTCTTGGAGTCGCCGCCGTTGCCGCCGCTGACTTTGCTCATATCACTTTCCTTCCAGCACTCCGCCTATCCGCCTGTCCAGACGGTCGCGGTCAACTTTGTCGCTGTCGACACGCGCGGACGCCATGCCGCGCCTGTCTTCGCTCAAGGGGTACTCTACCGGCCTTAAACTCGCTTTCGCAGGTCCAGAATGACCGGCTGCAACGAAACCCCTAAGACGCCAATGCTATGTCATAAACACTCAACACAGCCTTAATAGGTACTAATAGCGCGTTCCGTGCCACTTGAAACCCCCGAAATCACTCAAATCCGGGTGAGCAGCACGGATGCCACTATTGCCTCAAGACGCCGAAACGCCTTCCATTTCCTGACGCGTGGTCAGGATCTTGTCGACGACGCCCCAGTCCTGAGCTTCGTCGGCGGTCATGAAGTGGTCACGATCGAGGGTTTTTTCAACTTCCTCAAGCGTACGGCCGGTGTGCTTCACGTAAACGTCGTTCAGACGGCGCTTCATCTTCAGAATGTCGCGGGCATGACGCTCGATGTCCGAGGCCTGACCGGTAAAGCCGCCGGAGGGCTGGTGAACCATGATACGCGAGTTCGGCATTGCAAAACGCATGCCCTTCTCGCCGGCGCACAGCAGCAGCGAGCCCATTGACGCGGCCTGACCGATGCAGAGCGTCGACACGGCCGGCTTGATGAACTGCATCGTGTCGTAGATCGACATGCCGGCGGTGACGACACCACCTGGCGAATTGATGTAGAGCGCGATTTCCTTCTTCGGATTTTCAGCCTCGAGGAAAAGCAGCTGGGCGCACACGAGCGACGCCATGTAATCTTCCACCGGACCGGTGACGAAGATGATGCGCTCCTTCAGGAGGCGCGAGTAGATATCGTAGGAGCGTTCACCGCGATTGGTCTGCTCAACGACCATCGGCACCAAGGCCATTGCGGTATCAACTGGATTTCTCATGTCCGTCCTTTGTCAAATGCATCGCCGAAGGCGGCGATGCGCTCCGGAATCATTGGAATGGGTTATCTCCTACATAGAGTGTCACCGCCGGGTACTTCAAGACGGAGAGCCCGATATCCTTAATCGGCTTGGGATGCGCGAGGCTGACCGATAATGCAACAACTCTCATATACCAGAGGCAAAAGAGAAGTATCGACGGCCATCCAAGCATTTTTGATCGAGCAGGGTAAAGCAGATATGAATAAATGACAGCATTCTAATCAAAATAACCGACGCAAAACAGCAACGCAGCCTTAAAGACTTGGCTGCATACTGAAGCGGCCGGGAATGAATGACGGAGCTGGACGTGGATATCTTGACGGGTCTGTTGATCTGGGCCGCTGAAGCGGTGACGCTCGCCGTCCTGCTCTTTTCACGCTGGTACTATGAGCGCGAACCACTTTATCTCAGCTGGGGCAGCGGCTTCGCTGTGCACGGGATTGGCGCAGCTCTGGTCGCAATGCGCGGCGACATTCCGGACTTCGTTTCGATCGAGATCGCCAATACCATGGTTCTTGCGGGTATCGGCCTGTGGGCTGCGGGCCTGATGCAGCTCGACCGCCGGCCAGTGGAACCCTACGTTGGCATTCCGGCCCTGATCTGGATTGCCGGGATGTTTCTAGACCCCGTCCGCGGCGACTTCGCCAGTCGCGCCATCCTTCACCACGTCGCGGCCATGGTCGGTCACGCCATGATCATCGGCATTCTGCTTTACCATCGCGGTCCGCCCAGTATCACCCGCCGCGTGTTTGCCAGCGTCATCGGGATACAGTTCTTCTCCTGTGCGCTGATTGTCCTGATGGTGTTCATCGGTAGACCGGATGCGCTTGTCGCTGCGTCGCATTCGCCGTGGCTCTATCTCCCGACGGCTTTCGTCTTTGTCGGCAGCATCGTCTGCGGGGCGCGACTCCTGACCGAGCGGTCGGAGCTGACCCTGAAGGAGCTGGCGCGGACCGACCCGCTGACCGGCGTGCTCAACCGCCGCGGTCTGCTGGAAGAGTTTCACCGGTCGAAGGGCGTTGATGCGTTGGATGGCAGCATGATTGCTTTCATCCAGTTCGATCTCGACGGTTTCAAGCAGATCAACGACGTCTACGGTCATCAGGCCGGCGATGACGTGCTCTCCGCCTTTGCACGGATTGGTGCGGCGGCTCAGCGCGGCCGCGGCTCGTTCGGACGCATGGGCGGCGAGGAATTCGCGTCTATCATCCGCGTCTCCGATATGGTCGAAGCAGCCAGTATCGCAGAGGCCATCCGCTCGACGCTCAGACGGCAGCCAATCAGTGTCGGCGAACACAGGATAGCCGTGACGGTCAGCGCCGGCATCTCGCTGTGCTCCACGAAGGACGCTGATATCGACGTGTTGCTAACCGCTGCCGACAAGGCTCTTTACGTGTCGAAGACCAGCGGCCGCGACCGCACCGCCGTTCATACGGATCAGGAAATCATGATCGTACCGTCGACGGATTTTGCGTCCCCAACACCGTTTGCCGCAGAATTTTTCGAAGACATCAGCGTGTCCCAACAGGTGGCGTCGCTGAAACGCATCGTCGTCCTCAGCCAATAGTGCCGTTGCCCACGACCGCCTAAAGTCTTGCAATGGCGCGACAATGCTCCACACTCTCTCCGAGCAAACTCAAGAATGCGGAGAGACATGCCATGCTGAAGCAAATTTCCGGAACTGTTCTCGCCGGTTTCCTGACGATCTCGGTTGCCTCGGCGCAGCAGGCATCGGACACGACCGCGCCGGAAAAGGCATCGGCAGTCACGTCGGCCAAGCGGGTGGAGACGAAGCGCTACATGGTCGCCGCCGCCAATCCGCTCGCCGCGGAAGCGGGTCGTGCAGTGATCGAGGAAGGCGGCAGTGCCGCCGATGCACTGGTTGCCGTGCAGACCGTGCTCGGGCTCGTGGAGCCGCAAAGTTCGGGCCTCGGCGGTGGCGCTTTCCTCGTCTATTACGACGCAGCCTCGCAGAAACTGACGACGTTCGACGGCCGCGAGACGGCGCCGATGGAAGCCACGCCGAAGCTCTTTCTCGACGATCAGGGTCAGCCGTTGAAGTTCATGGCAGCCGTGGTCGGCGGCCGGTCGGTCGGCACGCCGGGCACGGTGCGGCTTCTCGAAACCGTCCACCGCAAATACGGTAAGGCGAACTGGGCGGGATTGTTTACTGCCGCCGAGCGCCTCGCCACTGACGGCTTTGAGGTCTCGCCCCGGCTCGGCACGCTGCTTGCGGCCGAAGGTGACAAGCTGAAGACCGATGACGCTACGATCCGCTATTTCTTCGACGATGGCGGCGCACCGCTGAAGACCGGCACTCTCCTCAAGAACCCGGCCTATGCCGAAACGCTGCGGACGATCGCGGCCGGCGGCGCCGATGCCTTCTATTCCGGCCCGATTGCGCAGGCGATCGTCAAGGCCGTGCGCGAGGCAAAGGGCAATCCCGGCGTTCTCTCGCTGTCCGATTTCGCCAATTACAGGATCAAGGAGCGGGAACCGGTCTGCCTTGCCTATCGCGCTCTCGATATATGCGGCATGGGGCCGCCCTCCTCCGGTGGCGTTGCCGTCGGCCAGATGCTGGGCATTCTCGAAAACTTCGATCTGAAGGGGCTCGGGCCGGACAATGTTGAAAGCTGGAGGCTGATCGGCGATGCGCAGCGTCTGGCGTTTGCGGACCGCGAAAGATATCTGGCCGATCCAGATTTCGTGCCGGCACCGATCAAGGGTCTCCTCAAAAAGGAATATCTCGGCGAACGGGCAAGGCTGCTCGACACGGACAATGCACTCTCCAAGGAAGCCGTGGCGGCGGGTGAGCCGACCTGGGATCACGCGCTCCTGTTCGGCCGCGGCGAAGCGATCGAACTTCCCTCCACCAGCCATATCTCAATCGTCGACAAGGACGGCAACGTCGCCAGCATGACGACGACGATCGAGAACGGTTTCGGATCGCGGCTGATGGTCAACGGGTTCCTGCTCAACAACGAACTCACCGACTTTTCCTTCAAGACGCATGATGGCAGCCTGCCGGTCGCCAACCGCGTCGAGCCGGGCAAACGCCCCCGCTCCTCGATGGCGCCGACGATCGTGATGAAGGACGGCAAGCCGCTGATGGCCATCGGGTCGCCCGGCGGCAGCCAGATCATCGGATATGTGGCGCAGGCTTTGGTCGCCTATATCGATTGGGGCATGCCGGTGGAGCAGATCGTCGCCCAGCCGCATCTGATCAACCGTTTCGGGACATACGATATCGAAGCCGGAACGCGGGCCGAGACGCTGATGGAGCCGCTGAAGTCACTCGGCTACGAGGTGAAGGCCGGTGAAATGACGTCTGGCCTGCAGGCGATCGAGATCACCGACCGGGGACTTGCGGGAAGTGCCGATCCGCGGCGCGAGGGTATCGCGACCGGCGAATGACGGGCTTTCGTGGGACCGCGGATTGGGTTACCCATTCCGCATGACCGCGATCCCCGATTTCCTCCGCATCGATCCAGAAACCCGCCGCGTCTCGCTGGATGGCCGCAACCCGGCCTTCTACAGCGATCCGAACCGTGTTTACGGGCTTTTGCATCAGCACTGTCCGACGTTCTTCTGGGAGGAGCAGCGGCAGTGGTTCTTCACCGGCTACGACCATGTGAACCTTCTCCTGCGCGACCGCCGATTCGGCCGGCAGATCCTGCATGTCGCCAGCCGCGAGGAGCTGGGCCTCCCCGAGCCGGAAGCGCATCTTGCGAATTTCGACCTGGCCGAACGATACTCGCTGCTGGAGATCGAACCGCCGGAACATACGCGGCTGCGGACACTGGTAAACCGCGCGTTCGTCTCCCGCCATATCGAGAAGCTGCGGCCGGAGATTACCGAGCTTGCGGAGCGTCTGATCGACGCGTTTGACGGCGAAGGCCGGGTGGAGCTGCTCTCGGCCTTTGCCGACATCATTCCCGTGACGATGATCGCACGGATGATCGGCATTCCCGACGAGATGGGTCCGCAGTTGCTGAAATGGAGCCATGCCTATGTCGGCATGTACATGTTCAAGCGCTCGCGGGAAGACGAACATGCGGCGGACCGCGCCGCCGGGGAATTCGCAGCCTATGTCAAAACGCTGATCTCGGAGCGCCGGCGTGAACCGCGCGAAGACCTGCTCACCCACATGATCCATACGGAGCACAAGGGCCAGTATCTGACCGATGACGAACTCGTCTCGACCACGATCGTTTTGCTCAACGCTGGCCACGAGGCGACCGTGCACCAGATCGGCAATTCGGTTCGCGTGATCCTCGAAAGCGGTCTCTCGCCGGCCGAGCTCTTCCGCGACGAGGCCGCAACGGAGCGGACGGTGGAAGAGACGCTGCGGCTGTGCGCGCCCGTCCATATCTTCCAGCGCTGGGCGCTCGAAGACGCGGAAATCGACGGCGTTTCCCTGAAGCGTGGCGACAAGGTGAGCCTGATCCTCGCCGCCGCCAATCTCGACCATAGGAAATTTTCAGATCCGCTGGTGTTCAAGCCGGATCGTCAGGAAGGCCAGAACCTGTCCTTCGGCGCCGGCATCCACTTCTGCATCGGCGCACCGCTGGCGCGGCTGGAACTGAATACCGTTCTGCCCATCCTGTTTCGCCGCCTGCCCGGCCTCAAACTGGCCGGGGTGCCGACGGTGAAGGATGTCTACCATTTCCACGGGCTGGAGCGGCTCGATCTCACCTGGGGGTAGGAGCAGCCGGAGGACCCGCCGTCAGGCTTACAGCCTGATGACGTAATCCTTGCGGGTCGTCTCCACCACTTCCCAGGTGGCAACCAGACCTGGCCGCAGAACCATGCTGTCGCCGGCCTTCAGATGCAGCGGTTCTGCGCCTTCTTCGGTGATGATCGAGTAGCCGAACTGGATGTGGAAATATTCCCACTCGTCATAGACGATCTTCCACTTACCCGGCGTCGCTTCCCAGACGCCTGCATAGATGCCGCCGTCGGCCTCCTCGAAATTCCAGGTGAGGAATTTCGGATCGCCGAAGATGACGCGGTCGGGAGCGGGTGCGCCCTCCTCCGGTTCAATTGCGGTCAGATCGAATGTCAGCCAGTTCTTCATGAGTGTCTCAAGTCCTTGCTAATGCTTGGTCGAGGTCGGAGAGCAGGTCTGCCACATCCTCGATGCCAACAGACAGGCGAACCACGTCAGGTCCGGCACCGGCGGCGATCTGCTGCTCTTCGGTAAGTTGCCGGTGGGTGGTGGATGCCGGGTGGATGACCAGCGAGCGGGTGTCGCCGATATTGGCAAGATGCGAGAAGAGCTTGAGGCTTTCCACGAAGATCTTGCCGGCCTCGTAGCCGTTCTTCAGGCCAAAGGTGAAGACAGCGCCGGCACCATTCGGCGAATAGCGCTGCTGCAGAGCATTGTTCGGGTCGTCAGGCAGGCCGGCATAGTTCACCCATCCAACCTTCGGATGGCGGCTCAGCCACTCGGCAACCGCAAGCGCATTATCGCAATGCCGCTGCATGCGCAGCGAGAGCGTCTCGATCCCCGTCTGGATCTGGAAGGCGTTGAAGGGTGAGATGGCCGGTCCCAGGTCGCGTAGACCGAGCACGCGGGCGGCGATCGCAAAGGCGATATTGCCGAAGGTTTCGTGCAGCACCATGCCTGAATATTCCGGCCGCGGCTCGGACAGGACCGGGTAGTTGCCGGAGCGCGACCAGTCGAACGTGCCGCCGTCGACGATTATGCCGCCCATGGAATTGCCGTGGCCGCCGAGAAATTTGGTGAGCGAGTGCACGACGATATCGGCGCCGTGTTCGAGAGGCCGGACGAGATAGGGGCTCGCCATCGTGTTGTCGACGATCAGCGGGATCCCGAAACGCTGGGCAACCTCCGAAATCGCAGCGATATCGACGAAGGTGCCGCCGGGGTTTGCCAGGCTTTCGACGAAAATCGCCTTGGTGCGGTCGTCGATCTCGTTTTCGAAACTTTCCGGATCGCCGCTATCGGCCCAACGCACCTGCCAGCCGAAATTCTGAAACGCGTTGCCGAACTGATTGATCGAACCGCCATAGAGTTTGCGCGCCGCGACAAAGTTGTCACCGGGCTGCATGACCGTGTGGAAGACCAACAACTGCGCTGCATGGCCGGACGCAACGGCAAGGGCTGCCGTGCCGCCTTCGAGCGCCGCCACCTTTTCCTCCAGCGCGGCCTGCGTCGGGTTCATGATGCGGGTATAGATGTTTCCGAATTCCTTCAGCCCGAACAATGCGGCTGCATGTTCGGTATCCTTGAAGACGAAGGACGTCGTCTGATAGATCGGCACCGCCCGGGCGCCGGTCGTCGGATCGGGCTCGGCGCCGGCATGAACAGCGAGCGTTGAAAATCCGGGATTGCCGGAACTGCGTGAATTCGGGTTGGCCATGCCGGTCTCCTCTAGGGTCGTTTCATCACAGCAGAGCCTGCGGGCCGACGGCGATCAAGAAATATCGTTGCAGCATTCGCAGCGTCTGCCAAAAGAGTCCGCGAATAACTGGCCCGCTCCCTTACCCTATCCGAGAAGACGGGCAAGCCTTGGGTACTCGATCGCCGGGCAGCGATCCATGATTACCTGGATACCGGCAGCCTCCGCCTTGACTGCGGCCTGATCGTCGCGGACGCCAAGCTGCGCCCATATGACCTTGGGCGGCTGATCGAGCGCCAGTGCTTCGTCCACCACACTATCCAGATATTCCGAGGCGCGGAACACATCGACCATATCGACGGGTTCGGGCACATCCGCGAGGCTCGCATAGACCTCCTGACCTAGGATCTGCTTGCCGGCCTGGCCGGGATTGACCGGAAACACCCGGTAGCCGCGCTGCAACAGAAATCCCATGACGCGGTTGCTGGGCCGGTCGGGATTGGGCGATGCGCCGACCAGCGCAATCGTCTTCGTGCTTTTCAAGACGCCAGCGATGACGTCGTCGTCATACCGATCGTGAGCCATGGTTCTAATCTCCTCATGCAGTCACCTGGACATAGGAAAGCAATGGAAATCTTCCAACTCGGTTCCGGAATCACGCTTTCCACCAGCCAGGCGTTCCGCCTGCTGCGGCTCAAACGAAGGTATCCCTTCTCAAGAAGTCGTGTAAGAGACGAAACACCCGGCGATTATTTGTGAGGTATTATTTTACCTCATCAGTAAGTCACTCTAAACGTTGAGCTATTTTTCCGACCGCTCCGGGCCGGCTGCTTGACGCTTTTTAGGCTCCGTCGTATAAGCCGCCCAGATCGCGGACCTCTCGAAGGCCCGCTTTCTTTTTTGTCGGCATAGCCGAGCAAATCAAGCAACAAAAAACGCCCTTACGGCCGGTCTTCCGGTGGTCTTGGGTTCAGATGAAAGAGAAAAACAATGTCAACCTTCGTTCAGAAGCCTGCAGAGGTGGAGAAGAAGTGGATCATCATCGATGCCGAAGGCCTCGTTGTCGGTCGCCTCGCCACCCTCGTTGCCAATCGCCTTCGCGGCAAGCACAAGGTCACCTACACACCTCACGTCGACGACGGTGACAATGTCATCATCATCAACGCTGAAAAGGTTGTCCTGACCGGCAAGAAATACACAGACAAGAAGTACTACTGGCACACCGGTTACCCGGGTGGCATCAAGGAGCGTACTGCACGCGCCATCATCGAAGGCCGCTTTCCTGAGCGCGTCGTCGAAAAGGCGATTGAGCGTATGATCCCGCGCGGCCCGCTCGGCCGTCGCCAGTTGAAGAACCTGCGTGTATACGCCGGCTCCAACCATCCCCATGAAGCACAGCAGCCTGTCGCTCTCGACGTGGCATCGCTGAACAGCAAGAACGTAAGGAGCGCCTGATCATGGCCGATCTTTCCTCTTTGAAGGACCTCGCTCCGGCTGAAAGCCAGGCACCGGTTCACGTCCGCAAGGTCGATGCACAGGGCCGTTCCTATGCAACCGGCAAGCGCAAGAACGCGATTGCCCGCGTTTGGGTCAAGCCAGGCTCCGGCAAGATCATCATCAACGGTCGCGACTTCTCGGCGTATTTCGCCCGTCCGGTTCTGCAGATGATCCTTCAGCAGCCGCTGGTTGCCGCTGCCCGCACAGGTCAGTTCGACATCATTGCCACCGTCACCGGTGGTGGTCTTTCCGGTCAGGCCGGTGCCGTTCGTCACGGCGTCTCCAAGGCCCTCACCTACTTCGAACCAGGCCTTCGCCCGGTTCTGAAGAAGGGTGGCTTCCTGACCCGCGACAGCCGCGTCGTCGAGCGTAAGAAGTACGGTAAGGCGAAGGCCCGCCGGTCCTTCCAGTTCTCGAAGCGCTAATCGCTTCAAGACTTTGCATTTCGAAAGGCGGGGCTTCGGCTCCGCCTTTTTCGTTTCCGGCTTTCTTCTGTCCAGCTCTTGTCATCCCGGCACTCCCACTGCACTTTCTCTGCGATCCGGGAGAATGCAATGGCTTCAAAATCCATCGACAATGCCTTTACCGCCAAGTCCCTGCGCGATGCTGCCACCGACCCGACCTATGCGGGAGCGCTGTCCTTCATGCGGCGGCGCTATACCAAGGATCTCATTGGCGCCGATGCGGTCGTCCTCGGCATTCCCTTCGATGCGGCGGCCTCCAATCGGCCGGGCGCGCGGTTCGGACCCCAGGCCATTCGCCGGGCTTCGGCGATCTTCGACAACGACCCGCAATATCCGTTCTCGCGTGATCTCTTCGAAGCCATGTCGGTCATCGACTATGGTGACGTCATGCTCGACTACGGTCATCACTGGAAGACGCCGCGGCTGATCGAGGCGGAGGCGACGAAGATCATCGAGTCGGGCGCGTTTCTGCTATCGTTAGGCGGTGATCACTTCGTCACCTGGCCGCTCTTGAAGGCGCATGCGGCCCGCCACGGTGCCCTCGCCCTCGTGCATTTCGATGCCCATCAGGACACCTGGAGCGACGATGCGGACGAGGCCGGCGAGATCGAACGGATCGACCACGGCTCGTTCGTGGCGCGCGCCGTGCGACAGGGCGTGATCGAGCCTGAGCATTCGATCCAGATCGGCATCCGCACCCATGCGCCCGAAGATTTCGGCATCAGGATCATGCCGGGCCACGAGGTGGAGGATCTCGGCGCCCAGGCGATTGCCGATGCGATCCTTGCTCATGTCGGCGACCGCCCGTGTTACCTCACCTTCGACATCGACTGCCTGGACCCCGCCTTTGCGCCCGGAACGGGCACGCCGGTTGCCGGTGGCCCGTCTAGCGCGAAAATCCTGTCCGTGCTGCGCAAACTCGGCGGTCTCGACATCTGCGGCGCCGATGTGGTGGAGGTGGCGCCTGCCTATGACCACGCCGATATCACCGCCATTGCCGGGGCAACGGTTGCGATGTATATGCTTGGCCTTCGCGCGGAGCGACTTTCCGCCCGTTGACACATTGAATCAAGCAGCTGGCAAACTGATTCCGGCTCTCACCCCAAGGCACTGACATTTCAGGGATTAATACAATGACGGCAAAGATCTTCATCGACGGCGAACACGGCACGACAGGGCTGCAGATCCGCACCCGCATGGCCGACCGCCGCGACGTCGAGCTCTTGTCGATCCCGGAAGCCGAGCGGCGCAATGCCGCGATGCGCGAGGACCTGCTCAACAGCGCCGATATCGCGATCCTCTGCCTGCCGGACGAGGCTTCGAAAGAAGCCGTGACGATGCTTGCCGGCAACAACAACGTGCGGGTGATCGACACCTCCACTGCCTACCGCGTCGATCCGAACTGGGCCTATGGTTTTGCCGAGCTGGACAAGGCACAGGCCGACAAGATCAGGGCTGCCCGCAACGTCGCCAATCCCGGATGCTATCCGACCGGCGCGATCGCGCTGCTGCGTCCGCTGCGCGCTGCCGGTCTCCTGCCTGACGGCTACCCCGTCTCGGTCAATGCAGTCTCCGGCTATACCGGCGGCGGCAAGCAGATGATCGGCCAGATGGAAGACGCGTCACGCGAGGACGCCATCTCCGCCAACAATTTTCTCTACGGCCTGACGCTGAAGCACAAGCACGTGCCGGAGATGAAGGAACACGGCCTTCTCGATCGCGCACCGCTGTTTTCACCGTCCGTCGGACGCTTTGCGCAAGGGATGATCGTGCAGGTGCCGCTGTTCCTCGAAGACCTCAAGGATGGTGCCACGATCGAGAGCATTCATAGCGCCCTCGTCGCCCACTATGCGGGTCAGGATATCGTCACCGTCGTACCGCTCGAGGAAAGCGCCAAGCTTGCCCGCGTCGATGCCGAGGAACTGGTCAACACCGACAGGATGAAGCTGTTCGTGTTCGGCGCGGCAGGCAGCCCGCATGTCAATCTCGTGGCGCTGCTCGACAATCTCGGCAAGGGTGCCTCCGGTGCCGCTGTCCAGAACATGGACCTGATGCTGTCAGCCTGAAGCGATCCGGATTGAAATCAGAGCCGCGGTGAACTCAGTTCGCCGCGGCTTTTCTGTCTTCAAGCGGATATTCGCCGACATAGCCACGCAGATGGGTAATGGCATAGCCGAGGACGACGAGCGCGCCGCCCTGATGCGCAAGCGCCAGATCCAGTGGCACCTGGTAGACCAGCGTCAGAATGCCGATCACGGCCTGCAGACAGACCAGCAGGAACAGGATGACGGCGCGGCCCGTATGGACCGAACCCGGCGCTTTGGACAGTGACACGATCATGTGGATCAGTGTTGCGGCCAGAAGCACATAGCCGCCGCAGCGGTGAACGAACTGCACGGTCTTCGGGTTCTCGAACAGATTAATCCACCAGGGATCGCGCAGGAACAGGTCGGCCGGAACAAAGGCGCCATCCATCATCGGCCAGGTGTTGTAGCTGAGGCCGGCATCGAGGCCTGCGACGAGTGCGCCGAGATAGATCTGGAACAGCGCTAGAAACGCGAGGCCTCCAGCCGCGATATAGGAGTGACGCGTCGGGGCCGCCCCCTGCTTCTGGGGCGTGAGGCCGCGCATGATCCAGACGCAGGCGGAAAAGATCAGACAGGCGATGACCAGATGCGTGGCGAGCCGGTATTGCGACACGCTGACGAGCTTGGTGAGGCCCGAAGATACCATCCACCAGCCGACAAAACCCTGAAATCCGCCGAGTGCCAGCGTGCCGACCAGCGGCCAGCGCAGGCGTTTCTCGATGCGACCGGTCACCCAGAAGAAGATCAGCGGTACGGCGAAGACCAAGCCGATCGAGCGCGCCAGGAAACGGTGCGCCCATTCCCACCAGAAGATCGTCTTGAACTCGTCCACCGTCATGCCCGCGTTGACCAGCTGGTATTGCGGAATGCGCTGATAAAGCTCGAACTCTTCCTGCCATTCTGCCGCATTGAGAGGCGGAATGACGCCGTGGATCGGTTTCCATTCGGTGATCGACAGACCCGAATCGGTCAGCCGGGTCGCGCCGCCGACCAGGACGAGGCAGAACAGCACGAAGACGACGAAGCCGAGCCAGATGCGGACCGATTTGCGGTCGCGCTCGCGGCGTTTTGCTCCCGGATGGATGACATCGATGATGACGCTATCAGTCGCCGACATGCGGAAACTCCTGTCGTTCGAAGAAAGATCAGCCTTGCACGCGCTTGAGAGCACCATGCGGGCGGTAATCTTTCCGCTCCTGGCGTTGATTTGCCCCAAGGACACGTGCAAAACAAGCCCCGATGCTTTGCGGCATCGCGTCGCGGGAGGAGAAACGCGTTGGTCCCACGCCTGAGAAGTTTCATCGGCACGATCATGATCATCGTGCTCGTCATCGTCTACGCGCTGGCTGCAACCACGGTCGCGACGCTGTTGCTCGCGACATCGCCGTGGTGGGTGCATTTCCTCTACTTCCTGCTGTCGGGGCTTTTGTGGATCCTGCCGGCCATGCTGATCATCAAGTGGATGGCGGGCGCAAGGCCGAAAGCCTAGGTTTCGCCTGGGTTCACCCCGCATTAACCAGCCGCGATAGTATTGGCGGTGGGCGACACAGCAATAAACAGATTGTTGGTGCACGCTGCCTATTATTCCCGCTTGAAAGACAGCGGAGCGCGTCATGCAAACCTCGAGACTGATTGAAGAGCTTGCGCCGGCAGGGACATCGGGATCGCCTTCCCGTGAGACTGTCCCGTTGCGTTTCACGCAGATCGAAATGGCAGTCGCGACGGACATGGCGGATCTGAAGTCCGACTGGCACCGTCTGCAGGCGATCAAGCTCAATTCGCTGCATCAGGGTTTCGACTGGTGCGAAGCCTGGGCGAAATCCCACGGCCGCACGCTTGCAGTCGTCGTCGGTCGCATCGACGGTCGCGCCGTGTTTATCCTGCCGCTCGATATCGTGCTTGAAAAAGGCATCCGCGTCGCCCGCCTCCCCGGCAACCATTACAACAATCTCAATACCGGGCTGTTCGATCCTGCACTCGAGGTGGCTTCCGCTGCCGAGCTGAAGCCGTTCCTGCACATGCTGCGCACGGCGCTTTCTCCTTACGCCGATCTCGTGGTGCTCGATTGCGTGCCGCTCTCCTGGCGCGGCAGTCGGCATCCGCTGGGTGCGCTGGCGACGACCGAGAACCAGAACCATTCGTTCCAGCTGCCGCTTTTTCCGAATTTCGAGACGACGCTCGCACAGCTCAACGCCAAGACGCGGCGCAAGAAATTCCGCTCACAGAGCCGCAAGATCGAAGCAGCCGGGGGCTATGACCATGTGATCGCGCTAGACGCGGACGAAAAGCACGCGCTGCTCGATACGTTCTTCCGGCAGAAGGCGGCGCGGCTGAAAATGTTCGGCCTGCCTGATGTCTTCCACGCATCTGAGATCCGTGACTTCTTCCATCGCCTGATGGACGCGCCGAATGATGGGACAGACACGTCGCTCACCCTTCACGCGATCCGTATGCGGGGTGAGCACGAGGGACATGTGGTGGCGATTGCCGGCGTGTCGCGCAAGGGCGACCATGTGATCTGCCAGTTCAGCTCCATCGACGACAGCATCTGCCCCGAGGCAAGCCCCGGCGAGTTGCTGTTCTGGCTGATGATCGAGAAAAGCTGCCACGAAGGCGCGACACTGTTCGATTTCGGCGTGGGCGACCAGCCCTACAAGCGCAGCTGGTGCAGCCAGGAAACAGTCCTGCACGATATTCTGATCGCCATCACCCCGAAGGGCTCCGTCCTCAAACCGCTGATGGTTCTGGCAACAAGGGCAAAGGCTGCGGTGAAGCACAACCCGCGCCTTTACACTCTTTTGCAGAAACTGCGGGCCGCCAAAACGAACAAGGCGGCCTGAAAGCCGCCTTGTAGATCGTGGTTCATGCGGAGTGGCTCACGCCACCTGTCGTCCAGCCTTGCGCGGCGAACTGCGGTCATTGGCGTCAGACATTACCAGCAGGTTGCGAATTCCCTCGCCTTGGAAGTCCTGGACGATCTTTGCGACATCCTCTTCCTTGAACTCAGGCACGGAGAGAATGACCTCCGCCTTTTCGTTGCGGGTCAGTCGCGACAGCATCGGCGCTTCCGCCGGGCCGCATTCGATCAGCACCAGATCATAGGCGTCTGCGAGTGCATCGACGACCATCGGCAGCCGATCGGCGCCCCGCATGGCGCGAACCGGATCGGCAGAACCGAACGGGATGATATGCGCAACCGAGAGACGGTCCGGATGGATGGCTTCCCCGAACGCAACCTCGCCGCACAGCAGATCGGTGATGCCGGCAAGCTTGACCTCCTGCGCCATCAGCCGTGTCGGGCAAGCCGAGCCGGTCATGTCGATCAGGGCGACGGTGCGACCGCGCTCCGAAATTTCACGGGCCAACATCACGGTCGCCGTCGAGCCTGCATCGCCACCGGGCGACACGACCAGGCCGATCGGCACCGCACGGCGCTGGAGGTAGCGGGCAACGGACGCGATCGTGAAGGATTCCTCCTCCCCGTCGTTCGCCGGCGGCGCCACGGCAATTTCTTCGACCGGTGGCTCGGCAGCGATCGAAGCCTCCTGCTTCTGATCAACTTCCGCGCCCTTCGCGGCAGCGGCATCCTTGCGGGAGGCAGCCAGCATTTCCTTTGCCGCCGCGAACAGTCTGTGTTCGCGCTTTGGCCGATCTGCAACAGTTTCTGCCGCAACCGGAGCTGCGGCGGGTGTTGTTGCAACCAAAGCGCCGGCAGGGGTCGGTTCGGGCTCGGCCGGGGCCGGTTCGACTGGAGGCGTTGCGACCTCGTGTGGTGTCAGCAGGAAATCGTCCTCGCGACGGCGATTGAGAGGGCGGAGCGCTCGGCCGCTGAACAGTTCGGCGATGATGACGACCAGGCAGCTGACGATCAGTGTCGCAAGCGTCGCCACGATGACGATCGGGATGACCTTCGGAAAGAAGGGTTCCGACGGTTCGACCGCGCTCGATACGATGCGGGCATCCGCAGGGCTTGAATTGGCGTCGCGGCGCGACGTCGCCTCGCGGTAGCGCACGAGATAGGTTTCGAGCAGCTGGCGCTGGGCAGACGCTTCGCGTTCCAGGGCCCGCAGCCCGACTTCCTCTTCACCGGCCTTGGCCGAATCAGCCTTCAAGCCGTTCATCTGCTGCGTCAGCTGACGCTCGCGGAGCCGTGCAATCTCTCTCTCGTTGTCGAGGCTTGCCAGGATCTTCTGGGTTTCACGCTCGATCTGCTGATTGATACCGCTGAGCTGCGCGCGAAGTCCCCGAAGACGCGGATGGTTGTCGAGCAGGGATGTCGAGAGATCATTGATCTGCGCCTGCAAATTGGTCTGGGTTTCCTTCAGACGCTGGATGACCTGCGATCCCGCGACGTCCGCCAGGGTGTCCGAAGCGCGGCCGGCTCTCAAACCAGCGCGGACGTTTTCCGAACGGGCCTCGGCATTGGCGAGATCGGCGCGAACGCGGGCAAGTTCGGTCGAGATATCGTTCAACTGCTTGCTGGAAAAGCTGTTGGCTTCGCTGGTCTGGAAAAGTCCGTTCGAGGAGCGGTAGTCCGCCACCTTCTTTTCGGCATCGTTGACGCGGGTCGTCAGGTTGGCGATTTCCGGCTCCAACCAGCGGGCGGTTTCGGCATGGGTGTCGACCTTCGAGCCACTCTGGATCTGAAGATAGGCTTCGGCCATCCGGTTCGGCACATCCGCCGCGAGCTTCGGATCATGCGAGGCAAATTCGACGGCGATGACGCGCGAGCCCTCGACCGGATAGACCGACAGCTTTTCGCGGAACTTCTGGATGACCCGGTCTTCCGGATCGATCGCCATCGGATCCTGCTTCAGGCCGACCATCACCAGGAGGTCCGGCAGTGCCGACTGTCCAGCCGGGTCGAATTCCGGGCGATCGGAAAGCTTCAGATCGCGCGCAACCCGCTTGATGAGGTCGGTCGATTGCAGCAGCTGGGCCTGGCTGGTGATGTTCAGCGTGTCCAGAACCGGATCGTTGGAACTGCCTGCCCCTTCCCCGCCGGAGAGGTTCGGCGATCGCGATTCGATCAGCAGCCTGGTTTCGGCCTTGTAGCTGGGTTTGATCAGCGAGGCGCCGACCAGCGCCAGCGCGCCCGCCGCGATCGTCACGGCGAGGATCTTCGCCTTGCGTTCCCAGACGGCCGCGATGACCTGCCTGAGGTCGATATCCACATCCTGATGGCCGCCGTTTACGCCAGACATTGCCCGCTCCAAACTGGTCTATTTGGGCGGACAGTAAATTATCATGGTAACGCTACAGTTAATGAGCCGCGGCTTCGAAGAAAAACCGGACTCTGATCTTGCAGGCATTATTTCCGAGGGTCGTCTCGCCTCTCTTTACCGGGCATTAACCCTAATGGATCGATAACAGGCTCGAAATCGTCGAACCACCACCCCGAGCCTGGGACGCGAACATGCTATTCGCCCAAGACAAGAAAAATCCGACGCGCAACCAGCGCGCCAAAACCGTTCTGGCTCTTGCGGCGGCAGCCGTTGCGATGACGCTGTCGGGCTGCGCCTCCTACAAGCCGGCTCCCAAAAGCTTTCAGGAAGCGACGATCCAGCCTTACCGGCTGGACAGCGGCGATCGGCTGCGTGTCAGCGTCTTCGAACAGCCGAGCCTTTCCAACACCTATACCGTCGATCAGGCCGGCTATATCGCCTTCCCGCTGATCGGTCAGATCACGGCCCGGGGCCAGACCATGCCGACGCTCGAGGGTGCAATCGCCGCCAAGCTCAAGCAGGGCTATCTGCGCGATCCCGACGTGACGATCGAAATGGATCGCTACCGCCCGGTTTTTGTCATGGGCGAAGTCGGACGACCCGGACAGTATTCCTATGTGCCCGGCATGACGGCACAGAACGCCATCGCAATCGCCGGAGGCTTTACCTCCCGCGGAAACCAGCGCGATGTCGACGTCACACGCAAGATCAACGGCGAGGTCATCACGGGCCGTACGACGATTTCCTCACAGGTCCTCGCTGGCGACACGGTCTACGTCCGCGAGCGGCTGTTCTGACATCATCATGTTGGCTGAGGCCCCTCCCTTGCGCATCCTCCATTGTTTCAGGTCGCCCGTCGGCGGGATCTTCCGCCATGTGCGCGACCTGGTGGAAGAACATCGGGCTGCCGGCCACGAGGTCGGCATCCTCTGCGACAGCTCGACCGGTGGCGAGCATGAGGACAGGTTGTTCGACACGATCCGGCCGCAGCTTTCGCTTGGCCTGACACGAATTCCGATGCGCCGTTCGATCGCTCCTTCCGATCTTGCGGCACTCTACAGAAGCTACAAGCATATAAGGAGCTTGCGGCCGGACATATTGCACGGACACGGCGCCAAGGGCGGCGTTCTGGCGCGATTGATCGGCTCAGCCTTGCGGGTTAACAGGTATTGCGTGGCCCGCCTCTATTCGCCGCACGGCGGCAGTCTGCATTTCGACCGGTCCAGTCTTTCGGGCAAGGTCGTGCTGCAGCTCGAACGGTTCCAGGAACGCTTCGGCGATGCCCTGGTCTTTGTCTGCGATTACGAGCGCCGCACCTACGAGGAAAAGGTCGGAAAACCGCTTAAGACTGCGCGCGTGATCTATAACGGCATTGGCGAGGCCGAGTTCGAGCCGGTCCCGGCGGTCATTTCCGCGGTCGACTTTCTCTATATCGGCATGCTGCGCGACCTGAAGGGGCCGGATGTCTTCATCGACGCCTTTGCCCGAACGGAACGCGCGGTCGGTCGGCCGCTCTCGGCGCTGATGGTCGGCGACGGTCCGGACCGTGAGCGCTATGAAGCCATGATTTCCGAACGTGGCCTTGGCCGCCGGCTGACGATGATGCCGGCCATGCCCGCCCGCAAGGCGTTTGCCCTTACAAATTTCGTCGTCGTTCCGTCGCGGGCGGAAGCGATGCCCTATATCGTGCTGGAAGCGCTCGCCGCCGGGAAGCCTGTCATCGCATCGCGTGTCGGCGGCATTCCCGAAGTGCTGGGTGTGAAAAGTGCGGCCCTTGCCGTCCCCGGCGACGCCACAAGCCTTTCCGACGTGATGACGCAGGCACTGCAGACACCGGAGTGGCATGACCGCGTCATGCCGAAGCCGTCCGATTTCAAGGCGGTGTTTTCCGCCTCCGTTATGGCGGACGACATGCTTCACTTGTACCAAGATCTACTCGGCCAAATCCCGGACCGCAGGTACAGCTAAAGGCTTCTTTAGCTTCTTTTTGCTACTGGACTGAGACTACTTCTGCGCCTTCGCGGCAGCTGAGTCGAGGATCCTGGCATGAGCCCGCTGAACAAGCCCGATGAATTCGACGTCGAAAGCCTTCGCCGCAAGGTCTCCGAGATGCGTGCGAGCGAGGAGAAGGAAGCGGGCGCGGTCCTCAATCCCTTCGCACGCCAGATCGCCCAGCAGTTCCGCGAAACCAGCTATTCGCCATCCCTGCTGGTCGGACTGATCCGGCTTACCGAATTTGCCGCGATCCTGATTGTCGGCCTCATCGTCGACCTGATCTACGGCGCGACCGAGATGTCGCTTTCCCGCCTGGTCATCATCACCTTCGGTTCTGCCATCACGCTTCTGCTTCTGCAGATTGCCGACACCTATCAGATCCCCTCCCTGAGGTCCGCCAACAGGACCTTGAAGCGGGTCCTCATCACATGGGCCTTCGGTTTTGTCCTGACCAATCTCGCGCTCAGCTTTGCCGCGGGCGGTTGGGTGCCCGTGACCGGTCTCATCGTCTGGTTCTCCGTCAGCTGCGTCGTCCTTGCCGCCGAGCGGCAGGCGATCGCGCTTGGCATCCGCCACTGGGCGCGCAACGGCGTGATGGAACGCCGCGCCGTAATTGTCGGCGGCGGCGAACCGGCCAAGCAACTGGTGCGCGCTTTGGAACGCCAGTCGGATAACGACATCCGCATCTGCGGCATCTTCGACGACCGCAACAGCGACCGCTCGCCGACCGTCGTTGCCGGCTACCCGAAGCTCGGTACCTTTGCCGAGCTTGTGGAATTCTCGCGCCTTGCCCGTATCGACATGCTCATCATCGCGCTTCCTGCCAGCGCCGAGCAGCGTATCCTGCAGCTTCTGCGCAAACTCTGGGTTCTGCCGGTCGATATCCGGCTCGCGGCGCATGCGAACCGCCTGCGCTTCCGCCCACGGGCCTATAGTCACGTCGGCACCGTTCCGATGTTCGATATTTTCGACAAGCCGATCCGCGACTGGGATTCGGTCGCAAAGCGCATCTTCGATATCGTCTTTGCCGTGTTCGCGATCGCCTGCCTCTGGCCCGTCATGCTGGCTGCCGGCATTGCCGTGAAGCTCAGCTCGAAAGGGCCGATGCTGTTTCGCCAGAAGCGCCACGGCTTCAACAATGAGATCATCAACGTTCTCAAATTCCGCTCGATGTACACGAGCATGAGCGACCAGACCGCGATCAGGGCCGTGACCAAGGGCGATCCGCGGGTCACGCCCGTCGGCCGGTTTCTGCGCAAGTCCTCGATCGACGAGCTACCGCAGCTGTTCAACGTGCTGAAAGGAGAGCTGTCTCTCGTTGGTCCCCGTCCGCATGCGGTCAGTGCCCAGACTGGCGAACGCAGATATGTGGACGTCGTCGAAGGCTACTTCGCCCGCCACCGCGTGAAACCCGGCGTGACTGGCTGGGCGCAAATCAACGGACTGCGCGGCGAGTTGGACAGCGACGAAAAGATCCGTGCCCGCACCGCCCACGATCTCGACTATATCGAGAACTGGTCGATCCTGTTCGATCTCAAGATCCTGTTCCTGACGCCGATCCGGCTTCTCAACACGGACAATGCATATTGACGACGCTGGCCGCACATGAGACCCGGCCGTTCAACGTCCAGCTGGCCGTGTTCGCTCTCGTGGCAAACGGCATGCTGGCCTT